>Ga0114129_10007712_pt1 | contig 15317 bp, 13 predicted proteins | sample RhiMetdeltSRZDD1_FD_80071 | JGI IMG/M metagenome (GOLD analysis project Ga0114129, IMG submission 80071) | Populus rhizosphere microbial communities from Tennessee, USA - Rhizosphere MetaG P. deltoides SRZDD1 (version 2) (version 2) | ecosystem: Host-associated > Plants > Roots > Rhizosphere >...
AGTCGGCCGCAGTTTCATCAACCGTTTCAATCGTGCCTGTTACTCCGGCGGTTGTGCGTACCTGCTGGCCTGCTGTTAATAAGCGGCGGCCACCGGTATTGTCGAGCGCCACTTTGCCTTCCTTTACGGTTAATTGCAGATCGACGGTATCTGTTTTACGAATAGTGAAAGCCGTTCCTACCACGGTGATCTGTTGCCTGTTCACCGCGATGGTAAAAGGATGTGTTGCATCTTTTGCCACACTGAAAAAAACAGTTCCTTTTGCCAGTACGGTACGGCGTTGTTGTGTAAAGTTGCTGTTTACCTGTAAAATCGAGTGAGGCGCCAGCCATACTGCAGAGCCATCTTTCAGTATTATTTTTTGGGCGCTGTCGTTACTGGCCAGTTCCTGCCATTTGATTTCGGGTGTGCCCGAACCACCGGCCGGTATTTTTATGAACAGCGCAACCAGAATGGCCGCAGCAGCGCTTATACCAATAATGAACAATTGCTTTTTACGGCGCCGGCCGGCGTATGTACGCTCGTAAATATTGTTCAGCATTGCATTTTTGCGGGCAGCATCAATCGTTTCGGGTTCATTCCATGCCTGTTGCCAATGCTCGTCGTGGTTCATATCCTGTTGCTTAAATCGCCTTGATTTGCGGGGCATGTAATCAGCTTTGGGATATAGACGTACGAAGTGTTAAAGTGGTACTAGAGTAGTTTGAAGAAAATTGAGGAGTTAACAATTGGGTAATATAGCAGGATGTTAGTTGTAAGTAGTAAGTAAGTTGTAAGAAAAAAAGTTGATAAGTTAACAGGTTGAAAGGTTAATAAGGTAATAAGAAGCGGGCGAAGCATTCACCATTGACCCCGTCCGACCGGGTCGTCCGGGCGGGCATTCACCATTCACCAAAACAGCTGAACCTGCCGCATAAACTTCACAATGCGCTGGCCGGCGGTGTGTAGTTGGTTTTTTACCGTTTGTTCGCTGAGTTGTAGTTCTGAAGCAATTTCTTTTACAGATAATTCTTCTTCATTTTTCATGGCGTATATGCGGCGCATTTGCCCCGGCAGTTTGTTCATGGCGCCTTTCCATATATGGTATACCTGTTTGTATTGATATTGTTCGTCGGGTTGCTGTCTTTCTTCAAAGTGGTCGGGCATATTGCCGGTCAACGTGTATCTTTTTCTTTTTACGGCGCGTAGATGATCGCTTATGCAATGCTGAACGATGGTATATAAATAATTACGAAAAGAAGTATGAATATGAATGGCGTGTCGTTTATGCCATAGCCGCACGAATACTTCCTGCAACACGTCGTCGGCTTCGGGCGAATTGTTTAAACGCAGGCGTATGTACGTGTGTACAGGATCGGCGAACCGGTTAAAAATTTCATCAAAAGCAGTCTGGTTCCCTTTTTTTAATTGCAGCAACAATTCGCCGTCATCGGGAACGATTGGCTGGTGATTCATATGGCGCAAACTTAGCAACCAAATGTACTACAAGTAGCAGACGTAGTTTTACCAAATGTTTAAGTTTTCCTGTGCGGGTTTCTGCAAACGCGTTATGCAAACGATTGCGTGGTTTTTTGCATAAATAGAAGTAACTTCCGTACCAGCAAAATAACACTACCATGAACCCGATTCCAACAAAATTCAATCGCAGAAATTTTATTAAAACAACTGCAACCATTACTACAGGCATATCAGGCCTGGCTGTTTTTCCACAAATGGCATTTGCTCATGAAGCATATGGCGATGATGGTCTTCACATTATCGGACCGAAAGAAGGATTTTCCCCACAGATCGGCACGCTGGTTTCTATGATGAACTGGATGCGGGCTACTGTATTGCGTTCGGTGCAGGGGATGAAACAGGAGGAACTGGATTACTTACACGATCCCAAATCCAATACCATCGGCGCTATGTTACTACACCTCGTGGCCACAGAGGTATTTTACCAGGGCAATACTTTTGAAGGGCTTTCAGATTTTAAAGAAAAAGAAAAATGGAACGCTGCCATGAACCTTGGCGATGCGGGAAGAAAGAATATAAAAGGCAATAACCTGGAGTATTACCTGAATATTCTTAAAGAAACAAGAGAAAAAACATTGACCGAATTTCGCAAGCGCGACGATAAATGGCTGATGACGGTTGATCCAAAATTCTTCGGCGGACAACCTACCAACAACTATTGCAAATGGTTTCATGTTTGCGAGCATGAATCGAACCACAACGGACAAATAAAATGGATAAAAGGCCGCTTACCGGGTGCAAAGGATGGGGAGTAGTTTGAATTTTTCGATCTGGCGCCGGTGCCTGAGTATATGCACAATGGCATGTTCCATCATTTGCTCTATATCGTAAATCTGCCCCCAGCCGGCTTTTATTTTTAAGGCATTGTCGTGTTGTTCCAGTTCATCTTCTTTAAACTGGATAAGCACTTTTTCGGTGAATGAAAAAACGCCGTTCAAATCGTTCACATAATCCTTAGTAGTGTGATGAAAGGTTTTGGCCGGCCTCACAGCATCACGGTCTTTCAAATTAAGAATGCTGTTGGCATAACCATAGCCAGCATGTACCACGTGTGATAAAACCCGTTGAACCGACCTGCAATCTTCATCATGCGTATTAGGGTCAACAATAACGGCCAATGCCTCATCGGGTATTGTTTCAATAACCTGTAGCAAATCGGCAATAGCGCGTTCGTATTCATCGAGCAAAGCGCCAATGGCGCCTCCCTGTCGGTATGTTTTTGTCATAGCTTTTTGTTGTGGTTGTGTTGTATCAAAAATAAAGCAAACAAATAAGGAACCGGTCAATGTTGTAATTTAGCTATAATCAGAACCTTTTACTATGAGCAATATAACATTTCAAACGATTGACTGGACTAAAATTCAAAAAACCGAACATGCCGGTGAAACAGGTACCGCCTGGAGGCAAACCATGCAGTTCAATGGCCTAAGAATAAGACTGGTAGAATATTCCAAAGGATATATGGCCGACCATTGGTGCGAAAAGGGGCACATCGTGCATTGTTTGGAAGGGGCCTTTGTTAGTGAGCTTAAGAATGGCGATCAATTTCAATTAAGTAAAGGCATGACCTATGTTGTTTCAGACGATCTGAGCTTGCACCGCTCTATATCTGAAAGCGGGGTTAAGCTGCTTATTGTTGACGGCGATTTTCTTAAATGTCAGTCCAACGCGTGATACCCACGTGTTAGATTATTTTATTTTTATATAAATTATTACTCGTATATCTTGTGTAACAACTCCCGGAACACCGGCCAAACTGCTTCATTAATAATCCCTGCAACCGGGTATTATTAAAAAATCCTTTAATCTGCAGGAATAATTAAATAGAATAATCTTACCTTATAAATTCAAACGGGTATTACTCATTAATCAATTTCCTGAAAATGGAAAAATGCATGAATGATTATGAAAGTTATCCCGGCGATGTCATTTTGGTATCAATTGGTAAGAGATCTGGTGTGATAAATACCATCTGGCCGGAGGATTCAAGGCTTCATGGAGTAGCCGGCAAAAAGTGTATAGGTAAAAAAATCACTTCCTTTTTAGCGCCTGATTCCAAAAAGACTTTTAAAGCCGTTGTTTCAAATAAGAACAAATTCAAAAAAAGAATTTTTCAACTGGAGTTTCTTACCAAAAAATGTCCGGTTGAAAGGTATTCCTGTTCGCTGTGGCAGGCCGGGCGCGGTCCGCTTAACCTTGTGATACTTCCCTTGCCGGTTAATGATAAAAACACCAATGAGGAAGAAATAGCGAATAAGGAAAAATATCGTATTATCGAAATGTTGCCCATGGCCATCAGCGTAAGCGACCAGCAAGGCAATACCTTTTATACCAATCCCGCTTTTACCCGGCTTTTCGGATTTACAGATCAAAATATTCCTGCCCTTGATAGTTGGTTACATGCAGCCGGTGAACAAACGGCTTCACCTTCTATAACAAATATGTTTACAGGCGATGCCAGCGGTATGTACAGCATACCGGGCCTGGAAGCCGCCAATAAAGATTTTATGCAACAGGAACGCCGGGTACCATGCCTGAGCGGCGCCATAAAAGACGTTGAAATTTTCAGCCATTTGTGTAACGGTAGTCTGTACCTGATATTTAATGATCTTACCGGAAGAAAAAAAGCCGAACACCTGAAAATAGAGGCCGAAGAAAAGTTCAGGCGCATGATTGAAAAAATACCCATGCCCATTGCGGCCTATGAAATGAAAATGCCCAAGCGCTTTCATTTCATCAACCCCAAGTTTACCGAATGGTTTGGTTATACCCTTGAAGATATGCCTGATATTGCTCACTGGCGAAAACTGGCGTTCAGGGATGAAGACTATTATAAACAAAAAGAAAAAGAATGGTATACCCAACTGGAAAAGATAAAACGCGGAGAGATCAGCGAATCGCCTCCCGTTGAATTTAGCATCTATTGTAAAGACGGAAGCGTAAAAGATCTGGAGATATCATTTACGGTAGACGAAAACCTGTTTTATACAACGTACAACGATATAACGATCCGGAAAAAGGCCGAAAAAGCACTGCAGGAAAATGAGCAAAAGTTCAGGAATATATCTGAACAATTGCCCATGCCCATTGTGGTATTCAGTGAAAAAGGAGATACCCGTTTCCTGAACCAGGCATTTACCGAAACCTTCGGGTATACCCGGGAAGATATTCCTACCAGTACCGAATGGATCAATTTCGCATATCCCGATAAAACATTGCGCGACCAGGTGAATGCGAAATGGGAGAGAGACTATTTACAAAATGCATTGGGCACACAAAAAATACGCACAAGCCAATACGAAGTAACCTGCAAAAACGGTGAACTAAAAACAGTAGAATTTCATATTTCGATAGGTAAAAGGAATATATATGTGGCATTTAACGACATTTCGGGAAAGGTGAAAGTCGAAAGGGAGCTGAAGCAATCGCACAAACAATTGCGGGAGCTTAGTTCGCACCTCGAAAATATCAGGGAAGAAGAACGCAAGCACATTTCGCGCGAGATACATGATGAACTGGGACAGCAGCTGACCCTGCTAAAGCTCGACCTGTTACAGATTGGTAAAAAACTGCATCCCGAAGCACTGGATCTGATCGACAAAATGAAACAGGCCGATGAGTTGCTGGCCGGCATTATGCGATCGGTACGAAAGATCGCCACCCAGCTCAGGCCCAGCATACTCGATAACCTGGGGCTGGTAAGCGCCCTTGAATGGCAAAGCCGGGAGTTTGAACGGAACTTCGGCATCAGGTGCGTATTTGAAAGTTTGCTTACCGACCCGTTGTTTTCAGAAAAGCAGTCCAATGCTCTTTTTCGCATATACCAGGAAGCGTTGACAAATATTGCACGTCATTCGGGCGCTACCCGGGTTGATGCGGTATTGTCGGAAGAAAACAATAATATTATACTCGAAGTTCATGATAACGGAAAAGGGTTTGTGCAGAACGAGCTGAGTGGTAAAAAAACATTGGGGCTCGAAGGTATGCGCGAACGGGCCCTTATGATCGATGGGGAATTCAATATCAATAGCGTGCCCGGCAAGGGTACCTACATACATATATCTATACCCATTATAACCGATGTAGAAATTAATTAAGTAACTGCCCGTGATGAAATTTTTAATCGCCGATGATCACAGCCTTATCCGGAGAGGCCTCACCACCGTATTGCGTGAGGAATTTCCCGGGGCTGAAGTATCTGAAGTAACCGATTCATTTGCCCTGATCAATAAAGCCGTTGACCAAAAATGGGACCTGATCATTTCAGACATTTCTATGCCCGGTCGCAGCATTCTCGAAACCCTTCGCCAGCTGAAAAAATTATTGCCTGCCACGCCGGTGCTCATACTCAGCGTTCATCCCGAAGACCAGTATGTAGTGCGGGCTTTAAAGGCCGGCGCTTCGGGCTACCTGAATAAAGATAGCCATCCTCAGGAGTTGATCAAGGCCGTAAGACAGCTGTTGCAGGGTAAAAAATACATCAGTCCCGAAGGGGCCGAAAAGCTGGCTGCTTCGTTTGGGGACGATCCCAATAAAATGCCGCACGAAAAATTATCCGAAAGGGAGTTTGATGTATTAAAACGGTTGGCTTCGGGCAAAACCGTATCGGAAATTGCCACATCGCTTTCTTTAAGCGTTAATACCATCAGCACCTACCGGGCCCGCATACTTGAAAAAATGAATATGCAAAACAATGCCGAACTAACGCTGTATGCAGTAGAAAACAAGCTTATTTAATAAAGGCCACTGCCTATTGCCTACTGCCCACTGCCTGCTTTCTGTAGTGCAAACGACTACACGCAGTAGCCTGCACCCTTACAATAAAACGACATTCATACCTATTTACCGGCAATTTTACTTCCCGTTACTTTGCAGTACAAAACACCATGAATGAACAGACATCTAAGTATCCTGTTAATAGACGACTCGTCGTTATTCATTCATCGTATTAGAAAACTGCTTCATGAACAATACGACAACCTGTCTATTGAGGTTGCAGGCTGCTTTGAAGAAGGTTTACAAATGTTCAACAGGAAGACGCCGGACCTGATTTTCCTCGATATAAATCTGCCCGACAGAAGCGGGATCGACCTGCTGGTTTGCTTCCGGAAAATGAACAGGCATATAAAAATTGTAATGCTTAGTAATAACGACCCTAATGAATACTATGAAATATGCATGCGCCTGGGAGCTGATCACTACCTCGACAAATCAACGGGTTACGACATGATCACAGGCATAACAGATGAGGCAGTAAAAGCCTTGTAAAAACCTATATTGTTATGAACACATGTGAAGAGCGGTCGGCCAACGACCATCACACACAGCACGATTCTGTTTATTATGCCATTATCGACCGCAACGGACGAATACTATCAATGAACGGGGCCATGAATAAGGAATATGGTCCGGGCCAGGATAATCGCCAGTTGGAATTTTTTCAATCGCTGCTTGGCGAAAACGACAGGCTGTTGTTCTCGACCCTGATCACTAAAGAAGATACCATTCCTACTTCGGTACCGGTTAACTTTTACTCCTACTCGGGCGCCAACCGCGAAATAACCATTAAATGGATGGTTTTTAAACTCATAGCCTTTACCGGCCATAACGTTCATTTTTTATGTGCCGGTTATCATAACCATTACGCTGCCAATACCGAAGATATTACCGGCACATTGCAACAGGAGGTGTTTGAAAGAGAAGAGCAGTTGGCCTGTAACGAAATGTTGCTGAAGATGCTCGAGAACGAGCGGTTGATGATAGGACAGGAGTTGCACGATAACGTAACCCAGTTGCTATGCACCGCCAAACTGCACCTCGATGTGCTGGAGGTTTTCAAAGATGATAATGCAAAGGCTAAAAAGGTAACGGTAGAGCTGATACTGGAAGCCATTGAAGAAATGAAAAAATTATCGCGGGGGTTGATGTTGCAGCGATTGAAAAAAGAAACCCTGCTCGAAAGCATAAAAGCCTTCGTTGATGACCTGCGCACCATTAATAAAATGAACATCATATTTGGTGTTCATCAGTTCAACGAAGAACGGCTCACCGAAAACCAGAAAATTCATATTTACAGAATATTACAGGAGCAGTTCCGCAATATCATTCAGCACAGCCGAGCGAAAAATGTTGTGATGACGCTCGAAACCGATGACAAAAATATTGAACTGATCATTGACGACGACGGCATCGGGTTCGACCCGAATGCGCAGGTAAACGGCGTGGGCCTCCTCAGCATCCGCGAAAGGGCGAAGTTACTCGATGGTCAATGCGAAATTGCCACCTCGCCCGGAAAGGGGTACCGGCTGCATATAATTATTCCTATATAAAACCAGTTATGTTCAAGTGCGTTCATGTGTTGATTTGATTCCCCTATGTAAAACCATCACAGAAGAAGTAAGGATCTGATACCTCAAAAAAGGCTTAGGAACATGCACCTAAAGCCTTTTTTGCTTTTGTAGGTCTACGGCATTAGCTTTTTCAGTTTATCTGCGATCAGCAATGCCAGAAAAATAACCACTGTAACCGCTAAAATCGAAAGAATCAGAAAGGTATAATATTTAATCGTCCATTCGATAGCCACCTTTAGCCGTTGAATAAAAGGGATGCCTTTTTCGGTCGCCCCTTCATATAATGAAAGCTTTACGGTGCAGAATTCGTTTTCCGAATCAAAATTGCCCAGCTCAATACCCAGTTCCTGTAACTTTTCTTCTACTTCCAGTATTTTGTCGTTCAACGATATAAAATCTGAAATTTGTCCGCTTTTTGATTTCAGTTCATTTAACGACTGCAATGTTTTTTCTATGGATGCTTTTTTCGCATTCAGTTGCCGGTACTCATTGGTTTTGTCGACTTTCGTTATTTCAAGTCCTTTCAATGTGCCGATTTTCTGCATTTGAAAATAAAAAGAGTCGAATAAAACAGGATTTACCCCAATCAGCAAATGCAGCTGGCGGTCGCCTTTTTGCCCCAAATTCTGTTCATATTGAATAACCGCATTGAATGATTTTGTTTTGTCTTTGACCAGTTTTTCATCTTTCTGAAATTCGGTCGTTTTTGTTTTAATAGAAGCGGTTTTCTCAAACTTTTGGTTGGATGCAATATTGGCGGCTTGCAGCACATTATTTTCCCTGAGGATCTGTTCAGAGGCGTAATTCTTTTTTAACTTTTCTATGCGGCTGAAAAAATCATAGCTATAATCGCCGTTTTGGTCCGAATGCGGCATCAGGTAACCATATAACAATCGCAACAGGAACATAATTACAAACAGCGCTGCAAATCGTATAGCCAGTTTACGGAATCTCGATTTAAAGGTTGTGGTCATATTGAGTTTGGGATTAAAAGATTGATCAGGTATGTGGTTAGTTTTGATCTGTAGCAGCGATGATACAATCAATTACCTTGTCGGAACTGCAGTTGTTAAGCCCCGCACCCCAACAGGCATTAAATTCAAGCACAAACCAGCCGGTATGCTCGCTATAGGCAAGATCAATAACCACCACACGGGGTAACTGATGTTTATTGTATTGAAGAAAATTAGTTAAAAAATCAATTGCGGCTGCGGTGTCGGCCGATCCTTCGTACAGTGCTATATCCTTAATTATCCCATCGAGAACAAAGCTTCTTGCTTCGGCCGTTATATCAGGAACGATAGTAGAAATCAATATAGCTTCATTGGCTTCCAGGCCTTGAGTTATTTCGTGAAAATCGGTCAGGGTATTGAATATGCCTGCCAGAAACATTTTGGGAACAACAGGTTTAACAAAGGCAGGCAGATCACTTTCTGTAATATTCATGATCTGACTTAACTGGATGTCTCTTTTGGTCCATTTGTTTTCCAATAGAGTGATCAGCGTATCGTCGGGGGAGACTAGTTGAAGATTGTATATCTGAGCCAACACCAGGGCAAATGCCTGGCCGCCGTAAATGGCAATAGGGTAGTTTGCCAGTTGTTCATCTTTGATCCAATACTTTCCGGGTCTTTTAATTTGTCCGCCTTTATTTGTCCATGCGGCTGCAACCTGTTCAAATTCTACATCCTTTTTTTCGGGTATTAATAATATGGGCTGAAGGTTCATATCGGGAAAGGGATTTGTAACGCAAATAGCGCTATCAATCAAATATACACAACAAAGCAATTGGTTACAATCGCTTTTCATTGTGCCGTTAAACACATGATGTAGTAGAAAATATTATTGTAATTGTTTTATCGTGCCGTAGGTACGGAACATGTATTCAGCATGTTTTGTGCCTAACGGCACAGAAAATCTCTGAATTGTATATTCTACCATCATATTGTCCCTCCGGGACAAAGCCGCATCTGTGTAGGCGTTTTGTTCAAAGCGTTTGTTTGTAAATGATCCCGCCGCAAAAAGCTGCAAACCCTGTAAAATTCTTTGTTTAAAAATCTTAAAAAAATAAAACCGGCAGGGAATTTATATTATAATTATTGCATCCTCATAATTTCTGTAATTAACTATCAGTTGCGTAATAAACCATGGATGGGCTGGTGGTTGGATGTGATTTGCCCGTATTAAATAATCTTTATTTTATTGTTTTGTGTGTGTTTAATTATATTGAATAGTGAATGCTTTTTAAACCTTAACTTTAGTGCCAATTCTTTTTGCCAATACATGTGCACGTTAGGTAGCGCCCTCCCTGTTTCATTAGTCTGCCTTTGAACAGTTTAACCCCTGTGCAGGAAATGGAAATCATTTAAACCAATCAATATGAAAAAAACATCCCTGGTGTTTGCCGCTGCTCTATGTTTGGCAGCGTGCAGAAAAGAACAATCTGCCAATTCTTTTCAACCCCCAAATGAAACTACTGCCAAAACATCCATAAGCGCCAATGCAGTAGCCGACCTGAACCCCTTTAAGGTAATGTCGTTTAACATGCGCAACACCGCTCCTGAAGATCAGTTTACGCAGGACGAAAGAAAGACCTACCTGTTAAAAGTGATCCTCGATAACAACGTTGATATTGTTGGCATACAGGAACTGGCAGAAGATGCCATGGAAACCTGGTTCAATACGCAAATGGCCAATGCAGGCTATGGTGTTTATAAGGGCGGACAAGGTAACGGTTCCCCAAAAACCATCTGGTTTAAAAATTCAAGGTTTTCATTGGTTAAAGGCGGTTGGTTCCTCATGCGAACGCCGGATATACGAAGTGGAAAATGGGCCATTTTGCAGGACAAGTTAGCTACCGGCAACAGTTATTTTGTTTGTAACAGCCATTGGACAACAGTAAGCTCAACCGAAAGAAGCATGGATGCTGATTCGGTGCTTGCGGCCATTAAAACAAATAACACACAGAATTTACCGGTGATTTGTTTCGGCGATTTTAATGGGGAACCCGGTACGCCTGAAATAACCAAACTAAAAGACGGTAGCGGACTCAATATGGTTGATGCGCTTTTCGATAGCCAGGGCGATCCTACCTTTCATCGCTGGGAAGCAACGGGTGTTAAAAAGATCGACTATATATTCAGCACGCGTGACCTTGCTTTTACTTACTCCGATGTAATTACCACCAGCTTTACCGTGAACGGACAAACGTTGTGGCCTTCTGATCACTTTCCTATAGCGGCAACCTTTGTGCCTTCGATATTCGGCGGGCCTCATGCCGATGTAAATGGCAAAAGCACCAGTACCATTACCAGCTATTATTTTGCCGATGTAAATGGCGACGGTAAAAAAGATAAAATTTACCAGAACCGCACCTACGACGGTGGCAAGCCTCAGGTATTTTTATCAAATGGCGATGGCACCTTTGCAACAGCTGTTGCGCATAGTGCGGGCGCATCTGCGCTGTCTACTACCCGGTATCATTATGCCGATATCAATGGCGATGGAAAAGACGATGAAATTTTGTGGGACCCCACTACCAACTCAGGGCGCACACGGGTATACCTCGCCACCTCCAATGGCAACTTCAGTTCAACTGTGATCGAAAACCCCGAAGGTACCAGTGCGGGCACTACCACTGTTTTCAATTTTGCCGATGTGAACGGTGATGGCAAGGCCGATAAAATTTACTGGAACGCTACTTTTGACGATGGCCATACAAGGGTTTACCTCGCTACTTCGGGTGGCAGCTTCAGCGGATCGGTGGTGTCGGGTACCGAAGGGGCCAGCACAACAGGCGGCACTACATTTTATTATGCCGATGTAAATGGCGACGGTAAAACTGATAAAATAGTATGGCATCCGGCACTGAATTCAGGCAAACCATCGGTTTTTTTGAGTGATGGCGATGGTACCTTTACCACTTCCTCAACATTTACCAATACAGGAGCCGGCAGTGCTTCCGACGATACGCAATTCAGTTTTGCCGATGTGAACGGAGATGGCCGGGCCGATAAAATATACTGGAACCCGGGCAATTACCTGGGCGAACCAAAAATTTATTTTTCCGAAACAAGCGGATATAACGGTCCTGTGTATTCACTTAGAGGCACCTCGCAAAGCGCAAACACCTATTTTTATTATTTTGATATCAATGGCGATGGAAAAGCCGACCAGAACCGCTGGAACTATGCAGAGGCTAATGGCGAGCTTAGAAATTATTTTGCCAGATAAATTGTTATCCGTGCCACTTATCCGTGCCACGGTTTGGAACCGTGGCACGGATTCAAGCTTTTTGCCTCACATCAATGCCTGATAAACCTTCATTACGCTTTCAGCACATTTTTGCTGTGTGAAATTCAAAACATGCCGGGCGGCGTTTTGAATACATTGCTGCCGCGTTTCATCATCCAATGCTATTTGTAACATGCAATCGCATAAACCCGCCACATCATTGGGGGTAAAATACAATACGGCATCGCCGCCAACTTCGGGCAGGCTCGATGACCTGGCTGCTATTACAGGTATGCCGCTGGTTAATGCTTCCAGCACCGGAATGCCAAACCCTTCATAGATGCTGGGATAAATAAGGGCCAGGGCATTTTGGTAAATGGCAGGAAAATGAGAACCGTTCTGGTAATCCCGGGAATGTTTTGCAGTGTCAGTATCTGATAAAAAAATTACCTCGTTCAGCAGATCATGTTGCGTCAACCATTGCTTAACTTTTTCTTTATACGCTTTTCCTTCACCCACTACTACCAATGGGATCGGTAGTTTGGATTTCAGGAGCTTCAGCGCCTGACATATTAGCAACAGGTTTTTTCGTTCAATAATTGAACCTACATACAGGAAATAAGTTTCGGGTAGATTGTATTGTTTTTGTATCTGCGATAATTGAGCGGATGACAATTTTTGTGCGTATGCCTGGTTACAGCTTTGATAGCAAACATGAATTTTATCGGGCCGTATGTTGTATATATCGATGATATCTTTTTTGGTATGCAAACTGGTGGCAATAATGGCATCGGCCTGTTTGCAGGCGTATCTGAATTTTTTCCGGTATACCAGCACTTCGCCTTTGTCGTATTGCTGTGGGTAATGTTCAAATATAAGATCGTGAATGGTAACTACCGACGGGATACCGGTTTTTCGCATGCCGGCGGGTATTTCGTTACTTAATCCGTGATACACATGAAGGCCCGCTTTTTTCAGGTCATGTGTTATCCATTTACTTCTCCATACCGAAGACAATAATTTAGCAGGTTGCCAGGCCGGCGTGATCACTTTGGCCGAAGGCATTTCATTGGTATTGAATAACAGGGTTTGCTTTGGCGTAAATAAAATGTACTGATGTTGTTCAAAATATTCATTAAGCGAATAAAGCAGGGTACGGCTGTAATTGCCCAACCCTGTTTTGTTTTGAAAAGCTCTTTTTGCATCGAATCCTATAATCATAGCTGTTGTTTATTAAAACCGGTTAGCAGGTTTTGGTCATGTATGGGCATACGATGGCCACAACGCTTTCAAAGCCGTTTTTTGCTCTGTAGCATCGAAACCTGAAATACTTGGTAATTACTGTAAGGGATAGCCGGTGGTGCTGCTTATGGCATCACCTCATCAGGGCAATATCATTTTATAGGAAACATGGGTTGCCCAAAATAGTCCCAGGGCGCCGCCGCTGATATTGCCGTTGGCAGAAGCGGGCACAGGCTTGTATATGTTACCATCATCTTCAAATTGCCTTCCCAATGCCAGGAAGTATTCATACGACTCTTTTGTTAAGGAAGATAGTCTTAGCTGAAGCGGCTCACGAACCATGAGATAATAATAACCGCCGCCATATTGGGAATGGCCCGAAGATGTTACCCTTACAGCCATTCCATTAACATAAGGAGGCAGTACTTTATCGTCTGTAACATAATACGGAGAAGTTTCCGACACCACAGCATGTCCGTATGGAATATCGTACCGATAATCTGCTATATTATTATACTGTAACAGGTAATAGTTCTTTTCATGTTGTGGTTCCTGAAACCAGGCATAGGGTAAAAATCCTTTGGTCCCGGCGGGATCAACTACCGTTTCTGTTAAGGCTGCCGAATCAAGCGTTGGTACAACAGGCATGTATGCTGATGCATGAAAAACCGAGTCGCCTATTTTTACCGTAAGCCGGTAGATATGTGCGGGTATACCGGTAATTTTCGTTGTTTGATAATATCCGCGTTCACTGGTGAAAAGGTCACAATAACGCTGGTCCTGCGCAGAATCAATTTGTCCGTTTTTGTATATATAAAAGTACCGCAGCGGGCCTTTGGTAACAGCAGGTGTCAATGTATCTGAAAGGCCCATATCATCCGATACAATTACCTGCGCACCTGTAACTGCTTCCAGGCCGCTATCACGGGTATTTAAATCCTGCTGGTTGCCCAATCCTAATAAGCTGGTTGATTTAGTTATTCGTACATAATATGGCCCCTTCAAATTACTTATCCTTCCTTCAATAACATAGTGCGGCATTGTGTCAGGTAGTGTAAGATTGAAATCTTTTGTACATCCTGTTATCATCATTGCTGCAAAAACCGCTGTAAATAAATATCTGATATACATAGAAACAGTATTAAAAGGTAAAGTTGTAAGTGGCAGTTGGTAAAAAACCGGTCAAATACACCTTCGATGCTTTTATATAATCGAAATCATTTGGGTCCTGGCTTACATATAAGGCAAAAACATTTTTTTGGCTGTATACATTGTAAATGCTGAAGTTCCATTCGCCCTGCCATTTTCTTTTCTTTTTAAATTTTTCCTTCCATACAACACTTACATCAAGCCGGTGACTGGCTGGCAACGTATAGTTGTTTCTTTTTCCATAATACATATATCTGGTGCCGTTAAAAACATAGGTGCCTATAGGTACCGTTGTATGCCCTCCGCTTCGAAAAACCCAATTGGCCGAAACGCTGAGTCTTTTTGTAACAGCATGATTGTATACCAATGAAACATTGTGTCTGCGGTCGTAGGTAGGAGGGTACCACTCATTGTTGTTAACGCCATTGATCTGCCGCAGCGATTTTGACCAGGTATAACTGATCCATCCATTCGAGGCGCCTTTGTTTTTTTTCAGCAACAGTTCAAGTCCGTACCCTTTTGCGCGGCCTGTTAATATCTGTGTTTCGATCTTATCGTTCAGAAATATGGCTGCATTGTCTTTGAAGTCGATGATGTTGTAGGATTTTCTATAATAGCCTTCCATGCTGCACTCGTATATGTCGTTGCCGAATGTTTTGTATAGGCCGGCTGAAAACTGATCGGCATATTGTGGTTGAAACCAGGTATCAGAGGGCATCCGGATATCTGTAGGCAATCCTACCGCCGAATTGGTGAGCAGGTGTTGAAACTGGTAATTTCTTCCGTACGATAGTTTGATGGAAGCATCGGATGATAGTAACATTC
>Ga0114129_10007713_pt1 | contig 15313 bp, 12 predicted proteins | sample RhiMetdeltSRZDD1_FD_80071 | JGI IMG/M metagenome (GOLD analysis project Ga0114129, IMG submission 80071) | Populus rhizosphere microbial communities from Tennessee, USA - Rhizosphere MetaG P. deltoides SRZDD1 (version 2) (version 2) | ecosystem: Host-associated > Plants > Roots > Rhizosphere >...
GTACCCGGCGCGCCGGATCTCGTCCCACACCAGGTGGAAGATCTCCTCGGCACGCGGCTGCAGGATCTCGGACAGGATGCGGCGCGCCATCACGCGCGGCTTCCGGCCGCCGACGCTCGCGACCTCAATCGTGTCGTCTTCGTCGACCATCGCCGACAGCGCGCAGCCGCACTTGCGCTTGACCTTCTCGGCGTCGGGCACCGGCGTGCGCAGGCCGACGGCGATGTCGTTGGTGAAGTGGTCGCCGCCGACGCCGACGACCGCCGTGTGCCAGAGACTGCCGCGCTCGTAGATCGCGATGTCGGTGGTTCCGCCGCCGATGTCGACCAGCGCGACGCCGAGCTCCTTCTCGTCCTCGGTCAGCACCGATTCGCTCGCCGCGAGCTGCTCGACGATGGTCTCGGCCACCGCGGCGCCGGCGCGGTTCACGCAGGCGACGATGTTCTGCGTCGAGCTCTGGCTGCCGGTGATGATGTGGACGTTGACTTCGAGGCGGGCGCCCGTCATCCCCACCGGCGCGCCGATGCCGTCCTGCTCGTCGACCACGAAGTCCTGCGGCAGGACGTGGAGGATCTCGCGCCCGGTCGGCAGCGACACCGCTTTGGCGGCGTCGATCGCGCGCCGCACGTCCTCGCGCGTGATCTCGCGGTTCTTGCCCGCGACGGCGATGACGCCGCGGCTGTTGAAGCCCTTGATGTGCGGACCCGACAGCGCGAGATGCACGGCGTCGATCTCCACGCCCGCCATCAGCTCGGCTTCGTCGATCGCCTTCTTGATCGATTCGACCGCCGCCTCGAGATTGACGACGACGCCGCGCCGGATGCCGCGCGATTCGGCGACGCCGAGGCCGACGACGTCGAGCCCGTCGCCGTCCAACATCTCGCCGACCACCGCCGTCACCTTCGAGGTGCCGACGTCGAGCCCGACCAGGTACCGTTCTTTTCGCGCCACGAGGTCCCCTCAGGCAGGTCTCACGACCCGCGCTCGATCCACTCGACTCCTTACGTGGGCGGAACCCGCGTGTCCGCCGGGGCCGACACATGGGTCGGCCCCTACTTCTTCCCAACCCGCTTGCCCGCCCGTCGCCCCGGAGGCGTGGAGGCGGGACGGACGTAGATCCGGCCCTCGAAGCGCAGATCGACGTAGTCGATCTCCGCCACGCGCTCGCGCAGCGCCGCCGCGAGCTGCAGGTACGACTCCAGCCGCGCGAGAAATTGATCCTCGCCGAGCTGAATCACCGCCGGATCGCCGCTGAGAATCACCGTCGCGTTGTGCGCGTCGCTGACGTCGATCTGCGACAGCCGCTTCGCAATCGCCGGCTTGGCTTTGACCGCCGCGATGACGCGCGCGGCGAGCTCCGCGCGCGCCTCGTCGGTCATCGTCGGGCTGTCGTTGGGGGACGCCGACAGTCCGTCGATGATCGGCAGATCGAGATCGGTGTACTGCGGTCCGTACTGGTCGATGACGACCCCGCGATCGTCGATCAGATACAGATCGCTGTTGATGCGGCCGATGCCGACCGGCTTTCGCTCGGCGATGACGACCTCCACCGTCGACGGCAGCGAGCGCCGCAACGCCGCGTCGCGCACCCAGGGCGAGGCGAGCAGCCGCTTGCGCCAGACGTCGAGATCGGTCCACACGAGGCTTTCGCCGCGCAGCCCGTTCAGCACGGCGAGCACTTCGCCTTTGGACAGCCGCTCGTTCCCGCGCACGGCGATGCGATCCACCTGGAGCACGTGCGCCGGCGCCGCGGCGATCGACACGCGATAGCAGCCGAACGCGAGCGCCGCCGCCACCAACCCGTAGGCCGCGATCGGTTTGACCTTTCCGCGCCAGCCGCGGCGCTTGAGCGCCGGCTTGACGTGCGAGCGCCGGAAGCGTTTGTCGGCGCGAAGCGACCCGATCGGGCCCGCGGGACTCACGACGGCTTCCTCGACGTCTTCTCCAGCGCGTCCAGCAGCCGCTCCGGCACGGTGCCGATCGACCCCGCGCCCAGCGTGATGACGACGTCGCCGGGTTTCGCGACGCGGACGATCGCGGCGACGACGTCGTCGAGCGTCGGCGCCACGTCGAGCGGCGCCGTCACGCGGCGGCGAATCGCCGCCGCGAGCGCCTCGAGGGTGACGCCGGGAATCGGGTCCTCGCTCGCCGCGTAGATGTCGGTGAGCACGATGTGATCGGCGGCCGACAGCGCCGGACCGAACGCGTCCATCAGCGACGCGGTGCGCGTGTACCGATGCGGCTGGAACGCCACGACGACGCGGCGGTTCAGCGTCCGCGCGGCTGCGAGCACCGCGGCGATCTCGGTCGGGTGATGGCCGTAGTCGTCGACGACCAGGATGCCGTTGGGCTCCCCGCGCACGTCGAACCGCCGCTCGGCGCCCCGGAACTCGCGCAGCCCGGCCGCGATGCGATCGAACCGCAGGCCGAGCTCCATGCCGACGGCGACCGCCGCGAGCGCGTTCTGCAGGTTGTGGCGGCCCGGCACCGCGAGCGAGAGCGTGCCGAGCGTCGCGTGCGCCTCGGTCGCGGCCTCGCGCGGAGACGCGCGCCGGTCGTGGCGCTTCACCGTCGCCGCCGCGCTGAGCGGCCCGAGCTCGATGCCGGTGGCGATGAGGTCGGCGTTCGGCGAATCCAGCCCGTACGTGATGACGCGCCTCGTCATGCGCGGCAGGATGCCGGCGAGGTTCGGGTCGTCGACGCACGCCACGACGCTGCCGTAGAACGGCACCTTGTTGGCGAAGTCGACGAACGCCTGCAGCAGATCGTCGAAGCCGCCGTAGTTTTCGAGATGTTCGTAGTCGACGTTGGTAATCACGGCAATCGTCGGAAACAGTTTCAGAAACGATCGATCGCTCTCGTCCGCCTCGGCCACCAGGTGCTCGCCTTTGCCGAGCCGCGCGTTGCTGCCGAACGCGCTCAGCCGTCCGCCAATCACCGCCGTCGGATCCAGACCCGCGCGCTCGAGCACGAGCGCGATCATCGACGTCGTCGTCGTCTTGCCGTGCGCGCCCGCTACGGCGATCGCGACCTTCAGGCGCATCAGCTCCGCGAGCATTTCGGCCCGCGGAATCACCGGGATGTGCCGCCGCCCCGCTTCGATCGCTTCCGGGTTCGACGGGCGGACCGCCGAGGACACCACGACGACGTCCGCGTCGCCGACGTTCGCCGCGTCGTGTCCGACCGCGATCCGGATGCCCAGCGTCGCCAGCCGATCGGTCGCCGCGGATCGCTTCTCGTCGGATCCGCTGACGGCGTATCCGAGATTCGCGAGCAGCTCGGCGATGCCGCTCATCCCGATACCGCCGATGCCGATGAAATGAACGCGCCGCGTTTTACCCAGCACGGCCGATCAATTCCAGCGCGCGATCGACGATCACCTTCGCCGCATCCGGCCGCGCCAGCGCGCGCGCCCGGACCGCCATGCGCGTCCGGCGCTCGCGGTCGTTCGCGAGCGCGCGAATGCGTTCGGCGAGGACCGCGCCCGTCATGTCCTTCTGCAGCAGCACCTCGGCGGCGCCGGCCCCCTCGAGCGCCTCGGCGTTCTTCCGCTGGTGATCGTCGGTCGCCGTCGGCAGCGGAATCAGAATCGCGGCCTTGCCCGCCGCCGTGATCTCGGCCAGCGTCGTCGCGCCGGCGCGGCAGACGACGACGTCCGCGCGCTCGAGTTGCCGTCCCATGTCGTAGAGGAACGGCTCGACGTCGGCCTGAAGCCCCGCCTGCCGGTAACCGGCGCGCACCATCTCCACATCGCGCTCGCCCGTCTGGTGTGTGACACGAAGAGACGAACCGCCGGCCGCCAACTGCGCCGCTGCCTCCACCATGGCCACGTTGATTGCGTGCGCGCCCTGAGAGCCGCCAAAAACTAGGACCCGTATCCCGGACGTCTGGTCATCGACCGCCGACTCCGTCTGCGATCCGGCCGTACCAAGGAATTCGGGCCGGACCGGGTTGCCGCTGACGAACGCTTTCGATCCGAAAAACGACGCCGTCGAGTCGAACGTCACCGCCGCCGCGCGCACGACGCGCGCGAGCAGCCGGTTGGTGAGGCCGGGCACCGCGTTCTGTTCGAGCAGCATCGTCGGCACGCCGCGCAGGGCGGCGACGAGCACGACGGGCCCCGAGCTGTAGCCGCCGACGCCAATCGCCAGATCCGGCCGCCGCGCCGACACGATCCGCGTCGCGTCGACGAGGCCCAGCGGCAGCAGCGCCGCGCCGCGCGCGCGCTCGACGATCGACTTGCCTTTCAAGCCGCCGCTCCGAATCAGATCGAGCGCGAAGCCCTCGCGCGGCACGACGCGGGCCTCGATCCCCTTCGCCGTTCCCGCGAACGAGATCTGCGCGTCGGGCTGCCGCGACAGCAGCTCCCGCGCGACGGCGATCCCCGGATACAGGTGACCGCCCGTGCCCCCACCCGCGATGACGACGCGCAGCGCCACTCATGCCTCGGTCGATGACTCGTGCTGCGACACGTTCAGCAGAATGCCCATCCCGACGAGATTGATCAGCAGCGACGATCCGCCGGCGCTGACGAACGGCAGCGGAATCCCCTTCGTCGGCATCAGCCCCAGCACGACGCTGATGTTGATGAACGCCTGCACCGCGACCATCGTCGTCAGGCCGAGCGCGAGAAACGCGCCGAACGCGTCCGGCGCGCGCAGCGACACGCGCAGCCCGCGCCACGTCACGATGCAGAAACAGATCAGGACCACGGTCGCGCCGATGAGGCCGAGTTCCTCCGAGATCACCGAGTAGATGAAATCGGTGTGCGGCTCCGGCAGATAGAACAGCTTCTGCTTGCCGTTCATCAGCCCCTTGCCCCACACGCCGCCGGTGCCGATCGCGATGAGCGACTGGATGATCTGGAAGCCGTCGCCGAGCGGGTCCTCCCACGGATTGAGGAACGTCAGCACGCGGCGGCGCCGGTACGCGCTGCCCATCACGAGGATGTACATCGCCGGAACGGCCCCGAGCAGCACGCCCGCGATGTAGCGGTAGTTGAGGCCCGCGGCGAACACCATCACGAACGCGATCAGGACGAGCGACATCGACGTGCCGAAGTCGGGTTCGATGACGATGAGAGCGAAGAGGCACGCGACCAGCAAGCCGATGGGCGCCAGCGCATAGCCGACCTCGTTGATCCGGTGCATCCGCCGTTCGAGCAGTGCGGCGATGAAGAAAATCGCGGCCAGCTTCGCCACCTCCGACGGCTGCACGCCGATGCCCGCGAGGCCGAACCACCGGCGCGCGTTGTTCACCGGCGGCATGAACAGGACCGCCACGAGCGCCGCGACCACGATCGAGAGGAACATCCAGATGAAGATCGGCTCGCGGTACGTGCGATAGTCGATGCGCATGACCAGCCCGAGCATGCCCAGGCCGAGCACGGCCCACATCGCCTGCTTGATCAGAAACATCGACGGCTTGCCGTACCGCTCGAGGCCGACGACGGCTGAGGCGCTGTACACCATCACGATGCTCAGCCCGACGAGCAGGATGGTCGTCAGGAACAGCACCCGATCAGACTTGAGTTTTCTGGCCATCTTTCTTACTTTGCGCTGGGGCCCCACCCCCAGCGCCTGTCACGGCTCGCCTTTGGCTCGCCGCGATCGTTCGCGGCGACTTTCCGCTCAGTCAGCGACTCTCAGTGGGCATAAAGCCGAGTCATAGATCGCCCGAAATATTCCTTGGCCGACGGATTAGGATTTGCGTGAGCAGTCAGCAGTCATCAGTCGGCCTCGGGCGAAGGCACCAGCTTCCCGAGCCGGGGCAGCTCGGGTTCCCAGCAGCCAGTCCTTCTCCGCAACGCCGACTGACGACTGCTCACCGCTCACGCGTGAAGCCGTCAGCTCTCAGCTATCCGCTTCACCTCCGCCTTGAACCGGCGTCCCCGTTCCGCGTAGTCGCGGAACATGTCGAAGCTCGCGCACGCCGGCGCCAGCAGGACCACGCCTGACGGCTGCGCGAGCACGTACGCGCGCGCGACGGCGTCGTCGAACGATTCCGCTTCGTGGACCGGCACCGTGCCTTCGAGCGCCTCGCGGACCAGCGGGCGCGCCTCGCCGATCGCGACCACCGCTTTCGCGCGCGCTTTCAGCGGTTCGCGCAGCAGCCCCAAATCGCCGCCTTTGAACTTGCCGCCGATGATCGGCACGAGGTCGTGCTCGAAGCTCTCGATCGATCGCAGCGCCGACTCGACGTTGGTCGCCTTCGAATCGTTGACGAACCGCACGCCGCGCACGTCGGCGACGAGCTCCATGGCGTGCTCGAGACCGTGGAACGACTCGACCGCGGCGGTCATCGCGGGCGGCGCCGCGCCGGCGAGCGCGCCGACGGTCGCCGCGGCCATCACGTCGTTGACCAGATGCGGCCCGAGCAGGTGGATCGCGCCGAGCGGCACGAGCCGATCGGCGCGGCCGCCGCGGCGGTCGACGATCCAGCCCTGCTCGATGACGGTGCCGTCCGCGAGCGGCCGGTCCTTCGAGAAGAGCCGCGTGCGCGCGCGCCCGCGCCGCGCGAGCTCGAGCACCGCCGGATCGTCCGCGTTGATCACGGCCCAGTCGCCGGCCGCCTGGTTCTCGAAGATCCGTCCCTTCGCCGAGGCGTACGCCTCGACCGTCGGGTGGCGATCGAGATGGTCCGGCGAGAAATTCAGCATCACGGCAATCCACGGATGAAACGCGTCGATCTGCTCGAGCTGAAAGCTGCTGGTCTCGACGACGTGAAAGGTGTCGGGCGTGGACTGAGCCACCTGCGCGCTGAGCGGTGCGCCGATGTTGCCGCCCACCGTCACCTTGAAGCCGGCCGTTTCGAGAATGCGCCCCGTCAGCACCGTCGTCGTCGATTTCCCTTTCGTGCCGGTGATCGCGATCACACGTCCCTGCAGCCAGCGAAACGCGAGCTCGATTTCCGCGATGACCGGCACGCCCCGTTCTCGCGCGGCCTGCACGGCCGCCTGCTCGGGCGGCACGCCCGGGCTCAACACGACGAGATCCGCGTTCGTGAACGTCTCCACCCGATGGCCGCCGAGCTCGAGCTGCACGCCGAGCGCTCTGAGGGGCTCCGTTTCCGGTGCCTCGCTCCGCGTTTCGGACAAGGTCACCCGCGCGCCACGGCGCGCGAGCAGGTCCGCGGCCGCAATCCCGCTTCGCGCCGCACCGGCGACCGTCACCTTCGTGTTCGTCACATCGAACGTCATCGCAGCTTCAACGTCGCCAGACTGAACAGCGCGAAGATGATCGAGACGATCACGAAGCGCGTGATCACCTTCGGCTCGCTCCACCCGATCAACTCGAAGTGGTGATGCAGCGGCGCCATGCGAAACAGGCGCTTGCCACCGGTCGCCTTGAAGTAGCCGACTTGCAGAATCACCGACAGCGCTTCGAGCACGAACACGCCGCCGACGATCGGCAGCAGCAGCTCCTGCTTGATCAGAATCGCGACGACGGCGAGCGAGGCGCCGAGCGCCAGCGACCCGACGTCGCCCATGAAGATTTCGGCGGGGTACGAGTTGTACCAGAGGAACCCGAGCGACGCGCCGACAAGGGCGCCGCAGAAGATCGTCAGCTCCGCCGCCGGCGCGAAGCGCACGAGGAGCAGATACTCGGCAAACACACGGTGTCCCGTGACGTAGGCGAGCGCCGTGTACGCCCCCGCCGCAATCGCAAACGTGCTGATGGCGAGTCCGTCGAGGCCGTCGGTGAGATTCACGGCATTTGAGACGGCGACGAGCACGAAGGCCGCGAATGCCAGGTACCACCAGCCCAGTTCCGGAATCAGGTTCTTGAAGAACGGAAAGATGAGCCGTGTGTTGTAGAGTCCCTTCGCGTTGAGAATCAGGAGCACGATGCCGACCGCCACCCCAAGCAGGATCTGATTGCCCATCTTGTAGCGCGGCCGCAGGCCGTGATGGGAGCGGCGGACGATCTTCAGATAGTCGTCCGCGAATCCAATCGCGCCGAAGCCCGCCGTCGTCAACACGGCGATCCACACGTAGACGTTCGTCAGATCCGCCCACAGGATCGTCGGCACCAGCGCCGCCGTCAGAATCAGCAGTCCGCCCATCGTCGGCGTGCCGGCCTTCGGCTTGTGCGTCTGCGGCCCCTCGGCGCGAATCACCTGGCCGATCTGAAACTCGCGCAGCTTGCGCACCATCCACGGCCCGAGCACCAGACTGATCGCGAGCGCCGTGAGGCTCGCCGCCGCGGTGCGGAACGTGATGTAGCGCGTCACGTTCAGCACCGGAATCTGGGCGTGGAACGGATACAGGAGGTGATAGATCATCAGGCGCGCTCCGCCTTCAGCCGATCCACCACGCGATCCGTTTTGACGCCACGCGATCCTTTGACGAGCACGACGTCGCCGCTCCGGACAGTGGCCGCGACCGCGTCGGCCGCCTGGTCGCTCGTCGCGAAATGACGCACGCGATCCCGCGACATGCCGGCGCCGACGGCAGCGTCGGCGAGAAGGGCCGCCGGTTCGCCTCCGACGGTGAACAACAGGTCGACCCGATTCCCGGCCGCCGCGCGCCCGACGGCGGCATGGAGGTCGGCGGCGCGATCGCCGAGCTCGAGCATTTCGCCCAGCACCGCAATCCGCCGCGAGGCCTCCGCGCCCGACAGCACTTCGAGCGCGCGCGTGACGGCGGTCGGGTTCGCGTTGTAGCTGTCGTCGATCACCGTCGCGCCGCTCGCGAGGCGCACGATCTCGCCGCGATGCGACGCCGGCGTCAGCCGCGCGGCCCGCTCCGCCACAACCGCCAGCGGCACGTCGAACTCGATCGCCACTGCCGTTGCCGCCAGGATGTTCGCGAGGTTGCCGCGCCCGACGAGCGGCGTCTCGATGTCGACGCGGCCGCGTGGCGTCGACAGGCGCGCGCGCGTGCCCGCGATGCCGCGATCGACGACCGCCGTCGCCCGCACGTCGGCGTCGCGGTCGATCCCGAACGTCACCACGCGGCCCGCGTACCGCGGCAGCCGCGCCACGATCAAATCGTCGTCCGCGTTGGCCACGAGCACGGTCGACGGCGCCGCGCGCTCGAAAATCTCCGCCTTCGCGTCTGCAATCGCGTCGGTCGACGCGAAGAAGCCGAGATGCGCCTCGCCGACGTTGGTCCACACCCGGACGTCCGGCTCGGCGACCCGCACCAGCGTGCTGATTTCCCCCGCGTGGTTCATCCCCAGCTCGACGACGGCGATGTCCGGCCGCTGCCGCAGCTCGATGAGCGAGAGCGGCAGCCCGATGTGGTTGTTCAGGTTTCCCCGGTTGCGGATCACGCGGTACCGCGACGCCAGAAACTCACTCGTCACTTCCTTCGTCGTCGTCTTTCCGGCGCTGCCCGTGATCGCCACGACCCGCGTTCCCGATTCCCGCCGCACGGCATGTGCGAGCGATTGCAGCGCGGCGGTCGTGTCGTCGACGTCGATGACGGCCGGCCGCCGCGGGTCATCCGCAGCCAGGTGTGTCCCGCGCGGCACGATCACGCCCGCGGCGCCGGCCTCAATCGCGACGGCTGCGAAGTCCGCGCCATCGAACCGCTCGCCGCGAATCGCGATAAACAATTCGCCCGCGCGGATCGTCCGTGTGTCGATTGACACACCGTCCAATTTGCGCGACGCGTCGCCGGAGACGATGTGGCCTGCCACCGCCGCAGCGACCCACGCTGCGGTCAACGGAATGTCGCTCACACCACGCCCGAGTTCGTGCGGCGGCGCGCCAGCGCCTCGCGCGCGACGGCGACGTCGTCGAACGGCGACGTTTTGTCGCCGATCACCTGATACTTCTCGTGTCCCTTGCCCGCGACGAGCACGAGATCGCCCGGCTTCGCGACCTCGATCGCCTTCGCGATCGCCGCGCGCCGGTCGACGATGGTCAGCGGCGGCTGCCCGCCCTCTTTGCGTGTGTCGGCCGTGATCCCGCGCTGGATTTCGTCGATGATCCGCTGGGGGTTCTCGCTGCGCGGATTGTCCGACGTGATCACAATCACGTCGCTCAGCCGGCCGGCGACGGCGCCCATCAACGGCCTCTTCGAGCGGTCGCGATCGCCGCCGCAGCCGAACACCGTGATCAGGCGCCCTCGCGCCAGCGGGCGGGCCGTCTCCAGCAGATTCCGCAGCGCGTCGTCGGTGTGGGCGTAGTCGACGACGACCGTGACTTCGTCCTTCGCGCTGGAGACCACCTGAAAGCGTCCGGGCACGCCGTCGAGCGTCGCGATCCCGCGCTCGATCGCGTCGAACGGCAGGCCGAGCGCGGTGGCCGTCGCAGCGGCCGCGAGGATGTTGTAGACGTTGGGACGGCCGACGAGTTTCGAGCGGATCTGCACCGTTCCGCGCGGCGTGCGCACGTCGAACGTCAGCCCTTCGAGCGAGAACGACAGCGGTCCCGAGGTGACGTCGGCCGGGCGGCTGATCGCGTACGTCAGCGCACGTCCGCCGGCCTCGACGAGCGCGGGCCCGCGGGGATCGTCCGCATTCAACACGCTGGGCGCATCCGGCGGCAGCATCTCGAACAGCCGGCGCTTCGCTCGAAAGTAGGCTTCCATGTTCGGATGGAAGTCCAGGTGGTCGCGCGTGAGGTTCGTGAACACCGCGGCGGCAAACGTCATGTCGTCGACGCGGCGGAGCGTCAACGCGTGCGACGACACTTCCATCGCGCACGCGCCGCAGCCGCGATCGACCATTTCGCGCAGCATCGCCTGCACGTCGGGCGCCTCGGGCGTGGTCCGCGACGCCTCGCGCACGTCGCGCTCGCCGGGTCCGACGCGGTACACGACCGTGCCGAGCACGCCGCAGCGAATGCCCGCGCTCTCGAAGATCGAGGCGAGCAGATACGCGATGGTCGTTTTGCCGTTCGTGCCGGTAATGCCGACGACCTGCATCTCGCGGCTTGGATGGCGGTGGAATGCCCCTGCGATCACGGCGAGCGCGAGCCGCGCATCGCCTACGCTCACCCAGGGCACGTGCACGTCCGGAGGCGCCGGTTCCTCGGACACGATCGCCAGCGCGCCCCGTTCGATCGCCTGCCGCACGAACGCGGTGCCGTCCGCGTGCTGACCCTTGAGCGCGACGAAGATGTCGCCCGGCTTCACCGTTCGCGAGTCGTAAGCAATCCCCGAGACGGACCCGATCGAGGCTTCCGCCCTCATCGCGTCGCCCGCGCGGACGATGCCGCGGTCGCGCAGCATGAGGTGCAGCTCCGCCCATGTCATCACCGCGGTCTCCGGTCGAGGACGAGACGGCACACCGTGCCCGGCTCGAGCGGCGTGCCCGCCTGCGGCTCCTGCGAGACCACGAAGCCGTCGCCGGACGGTTGTGCGTGCATGCCGAGTTTCACGAGCTTGCGGACCGCTTCACGCGCGCTCATGCCGTGAAGATCGGGCACGGTGCCCGGTGGTCCGTCGGCCACGAGGCTCACGGTCGGTTCGATCGCCGTGGAATCGGCGGCGGGGCCGCCGGCCGGTTCGTCGTGCCGCGCGACCATCACCGCCGGCGCGGGGTCGACATTGGGCGCGACGCCCAGATACTGCAGCGCCGCCTCGGCGATCTTCCTGAACACCGGCGCGGACACGAATCCGCCCGTGTTCGGGTACACATGCGGCGAGTCGGTCACGACGATGATCGCGACCGCTGGATTTCGCGACGGCACGAAGCCGACGAACGACGCGTTGTAGTCCGATGTCGAATAGTGGCCGTTGAGCAGCTTCGCGGCGGTGCCGGTCTTTCCGGCGATCGTGTAGCCCGGGATCTGCGCGCGCGTCGCGGTGCCGCGCTTGTTCGCCACGACGCCTTCCATGATCGCCGTCAGCGCCGCGGCGGTGTCGGCGTTGATCGTCCGGCGGACGATTTTCGGCCTCACGGCGTATCGGCGATTGTCGCGATAGACCGCCCTGATGACGCGCGGCTCGACCAGCTCGCCGCCGTTGGCGACCGAGCTGACCGCGGACACCATCTGAAGCGGAGTCACGGCGACCTGATAGCCCATCGACACGGATGCGAGCGCGCTCTCCGTCCACTTCGCCGGATCCCAGACGATGCCCGGGCTCTCGCCGGGAAAATCGGATGAGACCGGACGGCCGAATCCGAAGCGCGCGACGTAGCGGCTGAGGCGCTCGGTGCCGACGCGGAAGCCGATCTTCACCGCGCCGACGTTGCTGGACCGCACGATGACGTCGGTGAACGACAGCACGCCGTAGTTGTGGTGGCTCGCTTCGGTGATCGGCTTCGGCCGGCCCGCCACGCGGAGCACGCCGGGACTCGTGTCGATCAGCGTGTCGATCGGAATCACGTGCTCTTCGATCGCGGCCGACGCGGTCACGACCTTGAACGTCGAACCGGGCTCGTAGAGATCCTGGACGGCGCGATTGCGGCGCACGCTGTCGTCGAACTCGCGGTAGGCGTTCGGATTGAACGTCGGCTCGTTCGCCATCGCCAGAATCTCGCCGGTGTGCGGATTCATGATGATCGCGACGCCGCCTTCCGCCCGGTTCGCGACAACGCCGGCGTGGAGCTCGCGCTCGGCGACGTGCTGCAGGTATTCGTCGATCGTGAGCTCGACGGTCGATCCGGCCGTCGCCGGCCATTCGGTCCGGCTGTAGGCATGGCGGCGCGCGTCGGTGTGCACGAGCAGCTTGCCGGGCTTGCCGCGGATTTGCGGGTCGTAGGCGTACTCGAGACCGCTCAGTCCGGTGTTGTCGATGCCGACCCATCCGAGCAGGTGCGCGGCGAGCTCGCGGTTCGGGTAGAACCGCTTGCTCTCCGTGATGAAGCCGATGCCGTCGAGATTCATCGCCTCGACGCGGCGTTTTTCATCGGGCGAAATCTGCCGGCGCACGTAGCTGAACGCGCCCCCGCGTCCGAGCCGGTCGACGAGCGTCTGCCGCTCTTTGGCGGAGCAGTCGCCGAATGCGGCGCACAACTTCGCGACGACCACGTCCGGCTCGTCGATCTCCGACGGGACCGCGATAATCGTGTCGGCGTCGACGCTCGTCGCGAGCACGCGGCCGCGGCGATCGACGATGTCGCCTCGCTTGGCGGGCGGCTCGATCGTCCGCCGCTGCTGCTTGTCGGCGCGCGCGGCGAGATCAGCCTGCCGGAAGATCTGCAGATAGACGAGGCGCGCTTCGATGGCCGAGGTCCACATGACGAGCACGACCGCCGCCTCGCGGGTGCGGCGCTTGACGATGGCGCGCCAGTCGATCGTCCCGGGGGCAGTCATTTACCGCCGCGCGACGACCGATTTCGCCGGCGGGTCGGCCGGCACGACGCGCTCGAGGATGATCGCGTCCTCGCGCGCGGGGGCGACGAGATGCAGCTGCCCCGTGGCGAGCGCCTCGATTCGCTTCGGCGCCTTCAGCGTCTCGATTTCGAGGCGCAGCCGGCGGCCCGTTTCTTCCTCGGCGGCGCGCTGGCGCTGCATCTCCTCGATCTGATACCCGTGGCGCAGCAGCTCGAAATGCTGCCAGGCCGAGAAGAGCAGCACCAGCACGAGAAAGCCGGCCACGCCGACCGATGTCCACAGCTCGCGCTGCCGCTCCTCGTCGACCTCGCGGACGATCGGGTTGTTGCGCACGTCTTTCTTGATCGCGTACTCGAAGGGTTCCATATCGCGAATCACCCTTTTCCTTCAGACCGGTTCGATCCGCTCCGCGGCGCGAAGCTTCGCGCTTCTCGCCCGCGGGTTTCGCTGCACTTCCTCGTCGGTCGGCACGACCGGTTTCTTCGTCAGCACCTTCACCGCCGCGTCTTCCCTGCGCTCGAGCGCGCGGAGCGTGTGCTTCACGATGCGATCCTCGAGGGAGTGAAACGTGATGACGACGAGCCGCGCGCCGCCGCGCAGCCGCCGGACCACGGCCTCGAGAAACCGATCGAGCCCCTCGAGCTCCTGATTCACCCAGATGCGCAGCGCCTGAAAGGTCCGCGTCGCGGGATCGATGCGCATCGACCGCCGCCCCGGCCGGCTGTGCCGGAGCGGGATCGCCCGGCGTACGATCGACGCGAGCTGTCCGGTGGTCTGGACCGGTGCGCCCGTCCGCGCCTCGACGATCGCGCGCGCGATCCGCCGGGAAAAACGCTCCTCGCCGTACTGAAAAATCGCGTCGGCGAGCTCGCGCTCGGTCGATCGCGCGACCAGATCGGCGGCCGACTCGCCGCCGCTGCGATCCATGCGCATGTCGAGCGGCTCGTCCCGCTGAAAGCTGAAGCCGCGGCCCGGCGCGTCGAACTGCAGCGACGAGACCCCGAGATCCGCGAGCGCGCCGTCGATCCGATCCACGCGCTCGCGATCGAGCACTTCGTCGATCGCGCGATAGTCGGCGTGGACGAGCCGCACGCGATCACCGAACGGCGCGAGCGTCTCGCGCGCGATCGCCAGCGCGTCGGGATCGCGATCGAGACCGATGAGGCGCGTCGCGCCGGCCTCGAGGATCGCGCGGGCGTGTCCGCCAAGACCGACCGTGCAGTCCACGAACAGGCCGCCGCGTTCCGGGCGGAGAAACTGGAGCACCTCGGCGGTCATGACCGGGACGTGCGTCATCAGATCCCGAACTCCGACAGGGCACGCGCATCGTCATCGGTGTACGGATCGCGCTGGAGCTTGGTCAGGAAGCGATCGTGGTTCCAGAATTCGAGGTAGTTGTATTGGCCGAGCACGTCGACGTCGCCGCTCATCGTCGCGGTCTCACGCAGGCGGGCCGGAATCAGCACGCGCCCCTGCGTGTCGAGCTCGGCGGGCTGCCCGTAGTAGTTCACGCGATCGAGAAATCGCAGACGCGAGGGATGTGTCGACGGCATTTTTCCGAGCTTCTCTTCGAGATCGATCCAGACCGGCATCGGATAGAGGCGGACGTTCTCGCCCGAGAGGCTCGTCAGGAAGACCTCGCGGCCGTACTTGGACTCGAGGAAGGACCGGAAGACGTTCGGCACCTTGAGTCGCCCCTTGTCATCAATCCGGGCGATCTCGTGACCCCTAAACACGAGACACCCCGACTGTCGCTCCACTTTTCGCCACAAAAACCCACAGAATGGTAGGGGAGGCCCGACGGGATGTCAACCGCAAAATCCACCACGTCAGTAAGTTACGCCTAATTTTCGCCGTTTCCTCGCCCCGCCAGTTTGAAGGCGTGCTCCAGCCAGACTTGCCCAAGTCGCGCCGCGGCCTGACTCATCGAAGTCCGACTCATCGAAGTCGGCGACCGGCAGACTCGTCCAGGTCGCGCGACAGCCAGACTTCGAGGGGCGGTGGTACCATCCGGGGCTCGACTCATGCTGCGGGCCGCTCTCATCGGATTCGCATCCAGCGGAAAAACCACTCTCTTTCA
>Ga0114129_10007714_pt1 | contig 15308 bp, 15 predicted proteins | sample RhiMetdeltSRZDD1_FD_80071 | JGI IMG/M metagenome (GOLD analysis project Ga0114129, IMG submission 80071) | Populus rhizosphere microbial communities from Tennessee, USA - Rhizosphere MetaG P. deltoides SRZDD1 (version 2) (version 2) | ecosystem: Host-associated > Plants > Roots > Rhizosphere >...
CCACCAGGCCCCGGACCGGGTACGCCGGCTCGTACTGGCCGCCACCGGCATCGGGCTCGGCGGCGTACCGGGCTCGCCGCGGGTCCTGCTCCGGCTCGCCACCCCGCGCCGGTACACGCAGCCCGACTATTACCGGCGGATCGCAGGCGATATCTACGGCGGGCTCGCTCGCCGCGATCCCGACGCGATGCTGCACGGGTCACTGGCGCGGTTCACCCACGCGCCGGGTTTGGGGGGCTACCTCGCCCAGCTGTACGCGATCGCCGGCTGGACGAGCCTGCCGTGGCTGTGCCGCCTACCGCAGCCCACACTCGTCCTCGCCGGCGACGACGACCCGATCGTCCCGCTCGTCAACGGCCGCATCCTGAACCGGCTCATCCCCGACTCCAGGCTGCACGTCGTGGCCGGCGGCGGCCACCTCTTCCTGCTCGAGCAAGCGGCCGACGTCGGTCGCGTAGTCACCGCTTTCGTCGAGCCGGATTAGCTGGACGAATGGCGAACCGCGCGCCACCGAGCCGCTGACGCTTCGCCGTTTCCGCACCCGCGATGGCGGCCGCGCTGTGCGACCGGCACAACCGCCGTCGGGCCCCTCGCTGTCGCGCGGTGCAGCTCAGCCGAGCCAGGCTCGTAACCGCGAGAACGCCTTGGCGGTGAACGCGTCGACGACCGGCTGGTCGGCTGAAAAGCCGTCCTCCCAACCCTGCTCGTACAGCACCATGACCACCGCGCCGGTCCGCACCACGGAGACCAACCGGACGTCATCCCCTCCGGTCGGGTCGCCGTTGACATCGCGGGTCGGGTAGCGCTGTTCGATGAGAATCGACTCGTCACCACGGGTGGTGCTCGGCAGGATGCGGTTGCGGTAGGTGATCCCGTTCCGCCGCTCGGTTGGGCAGGCGGTGACAGCGTCGCGCACCTGCCTTACAAACTGGTCGGCGCCGTCCTGTTTGTATGTCGTGATCGTCTCGTCGAACGTCCCGTCGGGGAGGGTCCCGGGCTGACTCCTGCTGGCCCAGTACGTGATGTGCATGGTCTTGCGCGCCTGGATGAGGGAGTCGCTGGGATACCTTGCCCCGCACAACTTCGGCAGCATGTTGTCGCTCGACCCCTCTACCACGGGTTCGTCACCGTTGGTGTCGGCCGGCTGAAGGAACGCGTTGGCGGGGATTACCGTCGGGACGTTGGCGACCTTGGGCGAGGATGTCGGTGCCACCGACGGGGACGAGGTCGTCGACGTACCGGAGCTGGTGTCGGTGCCGGGTTGGACCGACGTGCCAGGCGAGGTGAGTACCCAACGCCCCCCGACGGCGACACCACCCACCAGCGCGGCGACCGTGACGACGATCGCGGCTATCCCGATCCGGCTGCGCCGGTCGCCCCTGCGGCGAAGGGCATCCGGTGTTTCCAGCATGACGGCATCAACCTCTCGCCTCAATGATCCGTACATTCGTTCGAGATCGGTCATCGTTCCTCCCGATGCGAGGCGATGGGCGGCGTCCCGGCCAGCGCCGCGACAAGTCCTGCGCGCCCACGTGACAGCCAGGACTTCACCGTATTGACTGCCACACCCGCTTCCGCGGCGATCTCCGCGACGGGCAGATCCATCAAGTAGTGCAGGGCAAGCGCCTGCCGGTGCGCCACGGGCAGGCCCCGAAGCGCAGCGGTGAGCATCACCGCGTCCTCACCCGGCGGCGGTGCGTACTCAGTTGGACCCGAACGCAACAGTGCGGCGCGCCGTCGGCCCAATCGGCGCCACCGGTCGGTCGCCAGGCGGGTGACGACCAGACGCACCCACCCCTCCGGATTGGGGTGTACGGAAACCGTCCGCCATCGCTGCCAGGCACGGGTGTACGCCTCCTGGACCAGATCCTGCGCCTCGGCCAGGTCCCCAGTCACCGCGTACCCGTACCCCATCAGCCGCACCGAGGTGGTGCGGTAGAACTCATCGAAACTGTTCGCGTCGCGCATTCCCACCAGCTTCGCGCTCATCGCCCACGACCGTTTCGGTAAATACGAACGGCGGTGGTCCCAGGTTGCAGCCGTCCACGTCGGCCACACGACTACCCGGCCGAGCCCGCGCACTGACGACTGGGGCGGGCCGGTCTCGCCCTGAGCGCTGACGGTCAACTCGGTGCGACCACGGCCGGCGTACGCGCTGGAGATCACGAATGTCGTGTCGAACGCACCAGTGTTGTCCGATGTGGAGTTGGCCACCTCGTCACCGGCCAACTTGACGGTGATCGTCTCCCCCGGCCCGAACCCGCTGCCGCGCCGGGTCACCCCGGCTGGACTGGTACGCCAGCACGGCGGCGCAGCACCGCCACTTGATGGCGCAGCACGGCGATCTCCACGGCGTCCGCGTCCGGCGTCGGACCACACGCCAGCACGCCCAGCACCCACCGGACGATCATCAACGCCACCGTGCGAGCGACCACACCAGCGAGCCTGCCGTCTTGCATCTCCGCAGGCCAGGACCATCACCCTGAAGTGGCACCCCACGCGCTGGTGGCGACTCGAATGCAAGTGGCCAGTTAGTGCCCGAGAGTTGCGGCCCATTGTCAGGTGCTGATCGCGACTCTCCTTGTTGTCGCTGGGTCCTTTGCTACCGCTGCGATGTCACGCGGTGTCGAGGTCAGGCCGTTGCTCGGTCCGCCGCACCCTGGCGCCGCGTTTCTGCGGCGAGTAATCACGCCTCCACTGGCGCGGGTTGGGGTGCGGGCGGGCTCGGGTGGTGGGTTTCGTACATGCGCGCTGCGACGATCAGACCGGAGGCCGCGGTGATGGTTGCGACGAGCCAGATCGCGGCGCGCAGACCGAGCAGGTCGGCGGTGATCCCGGCGATCAGGGCGCCGGCGGCGTAGCCGAGGTCCCGCCACAGGCGGTAGACGCCGACCGCGCGGGCGCGCCAGGTGGGGTGGGCCACGTCGCCGACGACGGCGAGCAACGTGGGGTAGACCATGGCGGTGCCGGCGCCCATGAGCACGGCGGCGACCGCCCAGGGTGTGAAGCCGGTGGTCGCGGCAACCACGGCGATGCCGATGGCTTGGAGCAGCATGCCGGCGGCGATGAGCCACTTGCGGCCCCACCGGTCGGACAGGGCGCCGGTGAGGATCTGCCCGACGCTCCACACCGCCGGGTACAGGGCGACGAGGACGCCGATGCGGGCCACGCCGAGTCCGGAGGTGGCGAACAGGATCGGGTACAGGCCCCAGGCGAGCCCGTCGTTGAGGTTGTTCACGAGGCCGGCCTGGCTGGCCGCCGACAAGGCGCGTTCGCGGAAGCTGGTGAGGGTGAAGATCTGCCGGCCGGTCAACCCGTCGGGATGCTCGCCGTGGCGCGGGGTGTGGCTACGAGCTTCGTGCCGGGCGTGCTGGTGGGTCTCCCGGACGAGGATCGCGGACAGGCCGAGGCCGAGGGCCGCGTAGGCGAGGCCGAGCAGGAACGGGGCAGGGCGCAGACCGTGCTCGGCCGCCAGCCACCCGGTGGCCAGCGAGGTAGCGGCGAGGGCGAGGTAGCCGGCCGCCTCGTTGAACCCCATGGCCAGCCCACGTCGAGCCGGGCCGACCAGGTCGATCTTCATAACGATGGTGGTGGACCAGGTCAGTCCCTGGTTGATGCCGAGCAGGACGTTGGCAGCGAGGATCCATCCCCAGTTGGGTGCCCAGATCAGCAGCAGCGGTACCGGTAGCCCGATCAGCCAGCCGGCGACGAGGACCGGCTTGCGGCCGTACCGGTCGGACAGCGCGCCGGCGGCCAGGTTGGTCAGGGCCTTGGTGATGCCGAACGCGACGATGAAGGTCAGCGACGCGGTGAACGCGCCGATGGCGAACACCTGGTCGGCCAGCAGCGGCAATACCGTGCGCTCCTGGCCGATCATGCCGCCGACCAGCGCGTTGACGGCGACGAGCAGGGTGAACTGGGCCAAATTCGCGCGCAGCCCGAGCCGCGGCGTCGACACGGTGCTGCTCATCGGCTGGTGTCCAGCGGGACGCCGGTCGCGGCGGCCCAATCGGCCGGGCCTCCGTCCAGGATGGACAGATCGTGGTGGCCGGCGCGTTCGAGCAGGCTGGCGGCGGTCGCGGCGCGTTCGCCGTGCCCGCACATCACGGTGGTCGGCGCGTCAGGCAGCGCGGTGGCGTGGTCGGCGAGCGAGCCGAGTTCGATCAGCTGGGCGCGGGGCAGGTGTCCGCTGGCGTGTTCGTCGGCCTGCCGCACGTCCACCACGATCTGACTGTCCACCTCGGACGGTCTGGCCAGGCGGGTGGTGGCAAGCGAACCGCCGGCTGCGACCCAGGCTGTTGCGCCGCCTGCGAGTTCGCCGGCGAGGTTGGGGTAACCGACGGCGAGTGCGGGCCACAGGATGTCGGCGGGGTTCTGGCCGGGGTTGCGCACGACGACGATCGGCATGTCTGGGCGTAGCAGCCAGCCGAGCCAGGTGGCGAACGCCGCGCGCAACGGGATGGCGACCGAGCCGGGGATGTGGCCGGCGGCGTAGTCGGCGACCGGCCGCACGTCGAGTACGGTGGCGCCGTCGCCGAGCAGCCGGCGTACCTCGACGGCATCGAGCGGCGGCAGGACGGGCGGCGCGGTGACGAGCGGGCCGTGGCGGTTGAGCTCGCCTAGGCGGGCGAAGTAGGCCGGGTAGCTGCCGAGGCTGTCGGCGAGCAGGCGCACGAACGTGTCCTCGTCCGGCGCGGCGAGCAGCGGGTTGGTGGCCTTCTCGGTGCCGATGGTGGAGGTGCGCGCGGCCCCGGGCGGGGCGGAGCAGAACGAGCCGGCGCCGTGGGTCGGCCACGCCGCCGTCGCGTCGGGGAGCGTGGCGAGGCGGTGTAGCGAGGCGTACTGGGCCCGGGCCAGTTCCTCCGTGCGGTCGGGACCGGTCAGGTCGGTGCGGGCGGCGGCGCCGACGATCAGCGATCCGCCGGTGAACACCCCGACTTCCCGGTTTCCGTCCAACAGGAGGTAGGACAGGTGCTCCGGGGTGTGTCCGGGGGTGGCCAGGGTGCGCAGCGTCAGGCCGCCAAGGTCGGCCTCGTCCCCGTCGCGAAGCCGGGTGTGGTCGAAGGTGCGTTCGCCGGCGGCGGAGGCGAGCACCGTGGCGCCGTGGTCGTGGGCGAGCTGCCGGGCGCCGGTGAGGAAGTCGGCGTGCAGGTGGGTCTCGGCGGCGTAGGCGATCCGCAGGCCCCGCTTCGCGGCGGCCTGGTGGACCGCGCGCAGGTCCAGCGACGGGTCCACGGCCAAGGCCCGGCCGTCGCCGAGGTCGAGCAGGTAAGCGCTGTTGCCCAACCCCTCGTCCACCAGCGGTACCAGCAGGCCGTCGACCCCGCCCATCTGCGCTCTCCCGTCGCCGCTCGCTCATCTGATACTATTCCATGGATTCATGGAGGAGCGGAATGGGTCACGCAGGTAGCAAGGTCGAACTGTTCGACCAGCTGGCCCGGGTCGGCAAGGCCCTGGCCAGCGGCAAGCGACTGGAATTGCTGGACCTGTTGGCGCAGGCCGAGCGGCCGGTCGACGCACTGGCCGCCGCGGCCGGGCTGAACCTGACCACCGCGTCGGCGCACCTACAGGTACTCAAACAGGCCGGCCTCGTGGCCATCCGCCGCAAGGGCACCCGGGTGTACTACCGGCTCGCCGGCGACGACGTGATCGATCTTCTCGTGCGCACCCGCGACGTGGCCGCCGCGCACCTACCCGACGTGGCCGCGGCCCGCGGCGCCTACCTCCACGGTGACAGCGAGGTCGAGTCGATCGGGCGCGACGAGCTACGCCGCCGCCTGGCCGCCGGCCAGGTCACCGTGCTCGACGTCCGCCCGACCGAGGAGTACACAGCCGGTCACGTGCCCGGCGCGGTCAACATCCCGGTCGACGAGCTCGCCGACCGCCTCGACGAACTACCGGGCGACGTCGAGGTGGTCGCGTACTGCCGCGGCCCGTACTGCGTGTTCGCCCACGAGGCGGTCCGGCTGCTGCGCGCACGGGGACGCCGCGCCGCCCGACTGGCCGACGGCGTCGTCGAATGGCGGCTGGCCGGCCTGCCCGTCGCCGCGTGAACTGTCGGACCGGTTCGAGGTCGCCGTGGTGGAGCTGCCCGGCCTCAACGGTGCCGGACGGCCGGGCGTCGATCCTGACCTGGCCAGCATCGCCGGCACAATCGTCGAAGTGCTCGGGCGGACGTGGACGGCCCCATTGACGAGACAAGCGGCGAACTACGACGATCCGATCGAGTTCAAGCCCGACGCTGTACCTGTGGTCGCGGGCAACCCTACTGGCCCGCATCATCTCCGGCTTCGTGCTGCGGCCATGTCAATGACCCGCTCAGCAGTGTCCACAATGGAGTCTACAGTCGACCACGTCGGTAGGAGTCGATCCCCTGCCGGCGGCGAGTCCCCTCGGAGGTCACCGTGACCCAGCCCCACGACGCGAACGCCACCGCCCATGTACGCGATTTCTACGAGCGGTACGCGCCCCGCTACGACCACGAGACCAGCTACTACGACCGGTTCCTGCTCGGCGACCGCAGGCTTCGCCTCTGCGGCCGGGCCCGCGGATCAGTGCTCGAAGTCGCCATCGGTACCGGCCGCAACCTGCCGCACTACCCGCCCGGGATCCGGCTCACCGGCATCGACGTGACTCCGGCCATGCTCAGCGTCGCCCGCCACCGCGCCCGCGAGATCGGCATGCCCGTGTACCTGATCCGAGGCGACGCCCAGGCGTTGCCCATCGCGGACGCCACTTTCGACACCGTCGTCTGCACCCTTGCCCTCAACGCCATCCCCGATGACCGAGCGGCCATCGCTGAGATGTACCGGGTACTCCGCCCAGCCGGAGAGCTCCTGTTGCTGGGCCATGTCGCAAGCCATCTTGGCCCAGTCCGCGCTCTGCAGCGGCTGCTGGAGCGCAAATCACTCCCCATCGCCGGCGATCACCAAACCCGCCAGCCGGTGCCGATCCTCCTCGCCACCGGATTCGCCATCCAACACCATGAACGGTCCAGAGCGGGCATCATCCAGAGCATCACAGCGACCAAACCCACCAAGTGATGACGTCGGCTGTGGGTGTCTGCCGCGAGGCCGGCCGTCATGCTCCGGACGAGGCCCGGGGCTCGGCGCCCAGAGCGTCTCGATCTCGCGAGTGAAGACTCAGGAGCGAGGCGGGCGACGACCGGCCAGCGGAATACTGACCAGGTAGAGGGCGTGAAGGAGGACAGTGTGGCGGACCGGTTCGCGGTGGTGTGGCAGCGCCTCACCGCGCCGCCAGCCGTCGCGGTCGATGTCGGGATCGCCCTGGTGTGTTATCTGGCCACGGTGGCGCTGCCGGTGAAGGCCGCCCCGATGGCGGGCTCGTCGCTGTTCGTGCTGGCGGCGTTGGCGTCGGTGCCGCTGGTGTGGCGGCGCCGGTACCCGGTCGCCGTGGCGGCGGCGGTCGGCGCCGGCACGGTCGGGCTGGCCGCCACCGGTGCGCAGAACTTCATCCCGCTGCCGTACGGGCAGCTCGTCGCCACCTACACGGTGGCCGCGCTGGCGCCGCCGCTGTGGCGCCTGGTCACCATGCTGTGCACCGGGGCGGGGGTCGTGGTGGCGGTGACGGTGCTGCTCGGGCAAGGGCCGTCGACCCTGGGCACGGCGGTACTGCCGTTCGTGGTCGCCTACGCGATGGGCACCGGGGTGCGGGCGCGGCGGGACCGGATCGCGATGCTGGAGGAGCGCGCCGGTCGGCTGGTTGAGGAGCGCGAGGCCGCCGCGGTCCGGGAACGCGAACGCATTGCCCGCGAGATCCATGACATCGTGGCCCATTCGGTCAGTCTCATGGTGGTACAGGCCGAGTCCGGCGCGATCCTCGCGGCCGACCAGGACAAGGCCCAGGCCGCCTTCGACACCATCTCGGCCACCGGCCGGGAGGCCGTGACCCACCTCGACCGTGCGTTGGGCGTGCTGCGCGGCGACGGCCCGCCCCGCCACCCGCTGCCCGGGCTCGCCGACCTACCGGGCCTGGTGGAGCAGGCCCGACCGGCGGGGCTCGACGCGGACCTGGTGGTGCGGGGCGAACCGCGGCCGGTGCCACCGGATCTGGCCGTGGCCGCCTACCGGGTGGCGCAGGAGGCGTTGACCAACACCATCAAGCACGCGGGGGCACGGCGGGTGACGATCAGCCTGGACTGGCAGGAGACCCGGCTGCGCATCGACATCGTCGACGACGGCCGCGGCCCTAGTCCCGACCCGGCAGTCGCCGGTCGTGGTCTGGTCGGGATGCAGGAGCGGGTGCGCGCCTTCGGCGGAACACTCGATATCGCGGTCGGCGAGGGTGGCGTCGGGTTCCGGGTGACCGCCACCCTGCCGCTGGACGGTCCGGGCAACGAGGCGGGGTGAGCCGTGGCTGAGCCGATCCGGGTGCTGGTCGTCGACGACCAGCCGCTCGTGCGTGCCGGCTTCACCGTCATCCTCGACGCCGAGCCGGACATCACCGTGGTCGGCGAGGCCGGCGACGGCGAACACGCGCTGCAGGCCACGGTCGCGCTCGGACCCGACGTGGTGGTGATGGATGTCCGGATGCCCGGCATGGACGGCGTGGCCGCCACCGCCGCCATCTGCGCGAAGACCACCGCCCGGGTACTCATGCTGACCACTTACGACCTGGACCAATACGTGTACGAGGCGCTGCGCGCTGGTGCCAGCGGCTTCCTGCTCAAGACGATGCGCCGTCAGGACCTGGTAGACGCCGTGCGTGTGGTGGCGGAAGGCGATTCGCTACTCGCCCCGACGGTGACCCGCCGGCTGATCGCCGAACTGGTCGCCCGGCCCACGGCCGCGGCGCCCCCCGCTACGGCGGCGACGCCCAGCGCGGCTGCGGCCCGGTTGGCTGGGCTGAGCCCACGGGAGACCGACACGCTGCGCCAGCTCGCCCGGGGACTGTCCAATGTGGAGATCGCCGCCCAGCTGTTCGTCACTGAGCACACGGTCAAGACTCACGTCAGCAACCTGCTGTCCAAGCTCGGGCTGCGCGACCGGGTCCAGGCGGTGGTGCTGGCCTACGAGTCCGGGCTCGTCGTCGCCGGTACCGCTCAGTCGCAGGAGTGAGGCGGGGGTTCCCTCTCATCGGCGTTCCGCCGACCCGGTCGCCGAGCCGAGCATCGAGGCATGCTGCGTTGGGTTACGCGTCTGTCGATCCGCCGTCCCGCCCTGGTCGTCTCGGCGTGGCTGGTCGTCGCTGCCGGCTGCTTCGCCGTCGGGGTGGGGGTGTTCCAGCGGTTGGAACCCGACGTCGGGCTGGTCCCGGGCAGCGAATCCGACCGCGGATTCGTCCTACTGCGCGAGGCCGGGCCGCAGCCGGTGGTACTCACCGTGGTCATTCACGGCCGGACCGCGACCGACCCGCAGGTGCGCGACGCGACCGCGACCGCGGTGGCCGACCTGCGGCGCATCCCCGGCATAACCGAGGTATCCGAGCCGCTGGCGTCCACGACCACCGGCAGTGCGCTGCTGGTGCGGATCACGCTCGCGCCGGGCGACCGGCTCGACGACACCGCCCGCGCCGCGGCCGACCGGCTACGCGACATCGACACCGCCCAGGTGACGGTGGCGGGCGGGCCGCTGACCGACAACGAGTTCAACGCCCAGGCCCAGTCCGACGTGCAACGCGCCGAACTGCTCACCACCCCGATCGTGCTACTGCTGTTGCTACTCATCTTCGGCGGCGTGCGGGCGGCCGGCCTGCCGCTGCTCGTCGCCGTCGTCGGGGTGGGCGGCACCTTCGCGATCCTGTACGGGTTCAGCCTCGTCGGCGACGTGTCGGTGTACGCCATCCAGGTTGCCACCATGCTGTCGGTCGGCCTGGCCGTCGACTATGGACTGTTGACGGTGAGCCGCTTCCGCGAGGAGCGCGCCACCGGTCTGTCGGTCACCGACGCGGTGGCGCGTACCGGCGCCACCGCCGGGCACACCGTCGTCTACTCGGGACTGACCGTGGCTGCGGTCCTCGCCGGCCTGCTGGTCTTCCCCGACCCGTTCCTCCGCTCGATGGGCCTGGCCGGGGTGGCCGTCGTCGCGGTCGTCGTCGCCGCGGCGACCACGCTGCTACCCGCTCTGCTCACCCTCACCGGCCACCGCATCAGCCCCGCCAAGGTGCGTACCGGCGAGACCGGCGCGTTCGCCCGCATCGCACGGGCGGTCCAGCGCCGCCCGCTCATCACTGCCCTCGCTACCGCCGCAGTGATGCTCGCCCTCGCTGTCCCGGTCGGCCAGCTGCGCCTCGGCCAGGTCGACGCCCGGCTGCTGCCCACCAGCACCCAGAGCCGGCAGCTGTACGACGCGATCGCCGTCCACTACCCGCAGCTCAACCGGCCCGGCCCCATCCAGGTGGTGGCCGGCGTACCGGCCGACAGCCCCGGCCTTGCCGCGCTGCGCGAACGCGTCGGAGCTGTTGCCCACGTCACCGCCGTCGAGACCGTACCGGCCGGACCGGTCACCGTCCTACGCGTGTACGTCGACCAGCCCGCACACACCGCCGCCGCGCAGGATGCCGTCGCGGCCATCCGCGCCTTGCCTGCTGCGTTCGAGGTCGCCGTGACCGGCGACGCCGCGATGCTCACCGACTACCAGACCATGCTCGGCAACCGGCTCCCGTACGCCATTGTGGTCATCGCTCTGGGTACATTGCTGCTGCTGTTCTGGTTCACCGCATCGGTACTACTGCCCGTCAAGGCGGTTCTGACCAACCTCCTCAGCATCGGCGCCGCCCTCGGCGCCGTGGTCTGGGTCTTCCAGCAAGGCCACCTCGCCGGCTGGCTCGGCACCCAGCGGCTCGACACCACCCACCTGTCCGTACCGGTCCTGGTCGGCGCCATCGCCTTCGGGCTGTCCGTCGACTACGAGGTGTTCCTGCTCTCCCGCATCCGGGAACGGTGGCTCGCCGGCGCCGGTAACGACGCCGCCGTCGCCCAAGGGCTGCAGCACACTGGGCGCATCATCACCTGCGCCGCGCTGCTGCTCTGCGTCGTGTTCGCCGGGTTCCTCGTCGCCGGCTTCGTACCGGTCAAGGCGATCGGGCTCGGCTTGGTCCTCGCCGTGGCGCTGGACGCGACGATCGTTCGTCTGCTACTCGTTCCCGCCACCATGACCCTGTTCGGCCGGTACAACTGGTGGGCCCCCCGCCCGCTGCGCCGCCTGCACGATCGGCTCCACCGTCCGTCCACACCGGACACTCCCCGCCGGCCTGTACCTGTCGCTCGGTGAACCCCGGAGGTACCGCCATGCGTCGACAAGGTGTTGGCCTACCTGCGAGCGGTGTATTCGGCAGACTGACGGTGACCGAGCCGCGGGGAGGACAGGTGAGCGAACCCGGATCCGACGCCGACCGACGCTGGCTGGATGCGATGTGGCCATTCGTCCGCGAGCGTCTGCCGCCAGCGCCGGGGCTCGTCGTGGACATCGGGTGTGGCCAGCTCGGCGGGTTCGTCCCGGTCCTGCGCGCCCACGGCTACGACGCCGAGGGCGTCGACCCGGAGGCGCCGGAGGGACCGCACTACCACCGGGTCGAGTTCGAGCGGTACACCCTGAAGCACACGGCGGCCGCGATCGTGGCCTCGACCTCGCTGCATCATGTGGCGGACCTCGAAGCGGTGATCGACCTCATCGCGGCCGCGCTCGAACCCGGCGGCGTGCTCGTGGTCATCGAATGGGCGCGGGAGCGGTTCGACGAGGCCACTGCCCGCTGGTGCTTCGACCGGCTCCCGGCCGGCGAACCGGGCTGGCTGCACCGCCTCCGCGACGACTGGCTGGCCTCCGGCCAACCGTGGCTGGACTACCTGCGTGGCCGGGCCGAGGCCGAGCACCTGCACACCGGCCAGGACATCCTCGCCCGGCTCGGCTCCCGCTTCGCCACCCAGCTCGTCGTTGACGGCCCGTACTTCTTTCCCGACCTCGACGAGGTCACCGCGGCCGACGAGCAGGCAGCCATCGACACCGGGCGGATCCAGGCCAACGGCATCAGGTACATCGGCCGGCACAATTTCCACTCCTGACGCCCTCTGCGGGGCGAAGACTTGCATTCGCGGCTTGTGAAAGTGCAGACTTTCGAACGTGGCCGCTTTCGGAGATGTCGACGTGGGCATCCTCGGGGACCCGACCCGGCGGGCGATCTTCGAGCTGCTGGCGCGGCGGCCGTCCTCGGTCCGGGAGCTGGCCGACCAGCTGCCGATCACCCCGCAGGCGGTGTCGCAGCACCTGCGGGTTCTCAAGGAGGGCGGCCTGGTCGTGGCCACACCCGAGGGCACCCGCCGCGTCTACCGGCTCAACCCGGACGGGGTCGCCGCCCTGACCGCCTACTTCCAGCGCATCTGGGACCACACCCTGACCACCTTCCAGAAGGCAGCCAACGAGGCCGGCACCGAACTCGAACAGGAGCACCCGCAATCGTGAGCACCGCACCATCGATCCCCAACCTGACCGGCACCGCGACCGTCATCCTGCCGCAGGAGAAGGCGTTCGCCTTCTTCACCGGCTCGCTGGGCCGGTGGTGGCCCGCCGAGTACCACATCGGTCGGGCCGACATGGCCGACGCGATCCTGGAACCCCAGGTGGGTGGCCGGTGGTACGAACGCGGCGTCGACGGCAGCGAATGCGACTGGGGTCGGGTACTGGCCTGGGAACCGCCGCACCGGCTCGTGGTCACCTGGCAGATCAACGGCCACTGGCAGTACGACCCCGACCCTGCGCACGCCAGCGAGATCGAGGTCCGGTTCACTGCGGACGGACCGGAGCAGACCATCGTCGAGCTGGAACACCGCTACCTCGACCGGCTCGTCGCCGGCCAAGCCATCCACGACACCATCGAGATCAGCGGCGGCGGCTGGACCTCCGTCCTGCTCACCTACGCCAAGGCCGCCATCGCGAACGGAAGATAACCATGACCGACACCCTTGCCCAGTACCGGCGCACGCTCGACACGTTCGACAGCGTCATCGACGCGGTCCAACCCGACCAGTGGAGCAACCCGACGCCGTGCCCGGACTGGAACGCCCGCGCCATCGCCGGCCACGTCACCGGTGGCCAGCAAATGCTGCGCGCCCTCGCCATCGGCACCGAGCCACCCAACCCGTGGGTCGACCCTGCCGGGTTCGCCGGCGAACACCCCGGGCAGGCGTGGCGGGAAGCCCGCACATCCTGCCTGGCCGCACTCACCCCGGCCAACCTCGACCGCACCTTCATGTACGAGGGGTACCAAGACACCGTCGGCCGGTTCGTCACCACCATCACCTTCGACCTGCTCGGCCACACGTGGGATCTCGCGCAGGCAAGCGGACAGCACGTCGTGCTACCCGCCGACCTGGTCGAGGAAATGCTCGCCTGGGGCCGGGCCGGCGACGCGGTCCTGCGCCGCCCCGGCTTCCTCGGACCCGCCCTCACCGCACCCGACGACGCCGACGTGCAGAGCCAGTTCATCGCATTCCTCGGCCGCGCCGAGCCTGAAGCTGACCGGCTGCACCGCAGCGAGGCGTTTGCAGGATAGACTCCGGCGCGCCGGCGACCGGGGACAAATTCCGGATCTGCGAGTCGCCGTCCCGCCTCGGCCTGGTAATCCACAGTGCTGTCAGCGGGCAGATCGTACGGGGCGAGCTGATCTACGACGCGGAACAGCTGCGCAAAGCAATGTCACAAGGTGCGTAGTCGGGTGGCTTTGCCGGTGAGGTAGTCGCGCTCGGCGAGGCTGGTGGTGCGGCCGGCAGCCCGCAGGTAGTGCGTGATCGCACCGTTGGGGTCGCCGGCCATCTCCAGCAGGTGCGCACGTACCGCATCGAGGCGGTGGTGGCCGGGCAGGCGACTGTCGAGGCCGGTGAGCGCGGCCAGACCGGCGTGAGGGCCGTCCACCATGGCCAACGCGATGGCCCGATTGAGCGTGGCCATCGGGTTGCCGGTCATGCGTTCCAGCAGGCCGTACAGGGCGAGGATCTGGGGCCAGTCGGTGTGCTCAGCGGTGGCGCCTTCGTCGTGGATGGCGGCGATGGCGGCCTGCAGCTGGTACTCGCCGATCGCCCGTCTCGGGAGGACTGCCGTGAGCAGCGCGACGCCCTCGGCGATGAGCGCCCGGTCCCAGCGGGTGCGGTCCTGCTCGGCCAGCGGAACGAGCTCACCGTGCGGCCCGGTACGGGCCGGACGGCGCGCGTCGGTGAGCAGCATGAGGGCGAGCAGCCCGGTCACCTCGGGCTCGTCGGGCAGCGCCCGCTGCAGGGCGCGGGTCAGCCGGATCGCCTCACCGGACACGTCGGTGCGGGTCACCTGCGGGCCGGCGCTAGCGGCGTACCCTTCGTTGAAGATCAGGTAGAGCACGTGCAGGACGGTGCGCAGCCGCCCGGTCCACTCGTCGCCGGTGGGCATCCGGAACGGGATGTCCGAGGCTTTGATGCGCTGCTTGGCGCGGCTGATCCGTTTGGCCATGGTGTCTTCGGGGACCAGGAACGCGGTCGCGATCTCCGAAGTGCTCAGCCCGCCAACGGCGCGCAAGGTTAGCGGGATCGCCGAGCCGGGCGCGAGCACGGGATGGCAGCACAGGAACAGCAGCACCAGCGAATCGTCCATACTGGACGGTTCGGCCGGAGCGGCCGGTTCGCGGGCGACGGCCAGGTCCTCGCGGTGGCGGCGGGCCGCGTCCGCGCGCCAGATGTCGGTGAGCCGGCGGGCGGCCACGGTGACCAGCCAGCCCCGCGGGTTGCTGGGCGTGCCCTCGTCCGGCCACTGGGTCGCGGCGGCGAGGAGGGCTTCCTGCACGGCGTCTTCGGCGTCGGCGAAGTCGCCGGAGCGGCGCACCAGCACGGCGAGGACCTGCGGCGCCAGCACACGCAGCAGGCCCTCGACGTCGGCGCCGGCGTTCACCACTCCGGCGGCGGGGCGTCCATGATCGGCCGAACCACGATCGGCTTGCGGGTCGGCGCTCCACCGGGGCCGGGCGCCGCAGAGGTCCGCGCGGCGATCTCGATCGCGCGCTGCTCGCTGTCCACGTCGACCATCCAGAACCCGGCCAGCAGCTCCTTGGCCTCCGGGTACACGCCGTCGGTGATCACCGGTGCACTGACCCCGTCGCTGGCGACGATCTTCGTGGCTTCCGGCCCGGCCAGTTTCTCCGCGGCGATCAGCTCGCCGGCCTCGGTCATCTCCTGGTGGATCTGCTGCATGTGCGCCCAACTCGACTTGACGTCGTCCGGCGTCCAGTCCTGGACCGGGTCGTCGGGTGAGTGCGTCATCATGATCAAATATTTCATCGCGGGCTGCTCCTGTCGTCGGTGTGCCCCGGCAGGCACGTTCACCCTACGGTCG
>Ga0114129_10007715_pt1 | contig 15307 bp, 12 predicted proteins | sample RhiMetdeltSRZDD1_FD_80071 | JGI IMG/M metagenome (GOLD analysis project Ga0114129, IMG submission 80071) | Populus rhizosphere microbial communities from Tennessee, USA - Rhizosphere MetaG P. deltoides SRZDD1 (version 2) (version 2) | ecosystem: Host-associated > Plants > Roots > Rhizosphere >...
ACTGAAGCGGATCATCGCCAGCGAGCGCCAGCAACACCAGGGTGGATTCATCGTGCGCACGGCAGCAGCTGCAGCCAGCGAAGAGGATTTGCGCGCGGATATCCGGTTCCTGCTGAACTTGTGGACGGAAATTCGCAGCCGCGCTGAGTCCAGCAAGGCGCCGGCCCTCATCTATCACGACTTGAACCTGGTAGAACGGGTGCTGCGCGACCAGGTGACAGAAGGCTTCTCGCACATCTGGGTCGACTCCGAGCAGGAGTATGAGCGCGTGCTGCGGTTCATCAATCGCTTCCAGCCATCACTGGTCAAGCGCGTGAAGTTGTACACCAAAGAGACGCCGCTGTTTGAACAGTTCAATATCCAGGATGAGATCAATAAGGCGCTGAAGTCGAAAGTCTGGCTGAAGTCTGGCGGCTATATCGTCATCAACCAAACTGAAGCGCTGGTGGCCATAGACGTGAATACCGGCAAGTACGTAGGGAAAACCCAGCGGCTTGAAGACACCATCGTTAAAACCAACGTGGATGCCATCAAGGAAATCGTCCGCCAGATCCGTTTGCGCGATCTCGGCGGCATCATCGTGATCGATTTTATCGACATGGATGAGCGCAAGAACCGGCAGAAGGTGATGGCCGCGCTCGATGAAGCCCTCAAGAACGATCGCGCGCCCTCAAAGGTTCTTCAGTTCAATGACTTTGGCCTGGTTGCAATTACGCGCAAGCGGGTGAAGCAGTCGCTGGAACGCACGCTGGGACAGCCGTGCACGTATTGCACCGGCACCGGCCTTATCAAGTCGGTGGCTACCATCTGTAACGAGGTCTACGTCGAGCTTCGTAAGCTGCACAAGCACCTGGAACGCGGCGACGTCATCGTGCGCGTTAATCCGGAAGTAGGCAAAGCACTCAAGGCCAACAACGCGCGTTGGCTCTCAGATATGGAAGAACTCACCGGCAAAACGGTGATCGTGAAGCCCGACCCCACGCTGCACCAGGAACAGTTCGATATCCATTGAGTTGGGGAACCAAGAAGAGCGGCCGCTCTATTGAGCGGCCTTTTTTTTACCGCACATCGCTCGCCTCCTGACTTCCATGGCCTCTAGCCCCAAAAATAAGGGGTGGTTGCTGGTTTTTGAAGTTGGCGGACCGCAAGCTACCCGGCCTGCGCCGCATTCTTCTCAGGTTTTCCCCACAATTCAGTCGTAAGACTTTAGTGTTCTCTCAGGCAAAATAGTGAGCTAAGTACATTAACACCACCGCATATTGTGGTTATTGTAAAGCCAAGACACAAGATGAGCTACCAAGTTACCAAAGTCACCATTACCAAACCGGTAGAAAATCCAAAGAAACGGGTAAGAAACCGGACTTCCCCCTTGACACTTCGGGAAGCAACTCTGCTATAACTCGCACCACTGATAGGTTTCCCCCGAGACAACTGAATAGAGGAGCGGTATTCCTCAGGCCCGTGGCAAAGGCCATCTCCCGCCGGACAAATGCGGTGGAGTTGATTTTTGTAGAAAGGGCTAGGGTTATCTATGGCCGATTCGCGTGAAGTGATGAACATTCGCCAGGCCTCGCAGTACCTGGGCGTGAGTCCGGACACGCTTTACAAGTACGTTTACGAGGAAAAGATCCCCGCTTTCAAACTGGGCAACCGCTGGAAGTTCAAGAAGACCATCCTTGATTCCTGGATGGAGCGGAAGAGCAGCATGGGAGAGGGCCGGGGCAAGAAAAAACCTAAAGCTGCGCGGGCTGCGGCAGGGGCACACTGAGGCGAACGTATGTCTTTCTTTGGCGGAGCGAAAAGCATCGTGGGTTTGGACATCGGCTCGAGCTGCATCAAGGCGGTCGAGTTGAAGAAGAGCCGCGGCGAAATTGAAGTTGCCCACGTGGGCGTGGAACCGTTGGCGTCTGACATTGTGGTCGACTCCATGATTGTCGACTCGGGCAGCGTCTCCAGCGCGATCAGCAAAATTTTCAACGAGAACAGTATTAAGTCGAAGGCAGTTGCTACTTCGGTGAGCGGGCACTCGGTGATCGTGAAGAAAATTACGATCGCCAGCATGGATGATTCCGACCTCGCCGGCAGCATTAACACTGAAGCGGCGCAGCATATTCCTTTCGACGTCAACGACGTGAACGTCGATTATCAGATCCTCTCCGAGGACACCAGCGGTCCGCAGATGGACGTGCTGCTGGTAGCGGTAAAGAAGGACAAGATTCTGAATTACACCAATGTACTCTCACTCGCCGGCAAGAGCCCGGCGGTGGTGGATATTGACGCATTCGCGCTGCAGAACTGCTACGAATACAACTATGAACCGGCCTCAACCTCGACCGTGGCTTTGCTCAACCTGGGCGCGAGCGTTATGAACATCAACATCGTAAAAGGGACGACGCCGCTGTTTACACGCGACGTCAGCGTCGGCGGCAACCAATACACCGACTCCCTGCAAAAAGAGCTGGACCTCAGCTTCGACGATGCGGAGAGGCTAAAGCTCGGGCAAAAAGTGGGCACGGTGAGTGAAGACGCCAAGATGCCGATTTTGCAGCAAGTCACAGAAATCATCGTGCTCGAAATTCAGAAGACTTTCGATTTCTTCCGCGCCACCGCGGCCGGCGAGCACATCGAACGCATTTATCTGGCGGGCGGATCGTCGAAAGTGCCGGGATTGATGGAGGCGCTGCGGCAGGAATTCTCCCTGCCGGTTGAGCTGCTGAATCCGTTTCAACGCATCAACTTCGCCAACGTTTCCGCTGACGTGATCGATCAGAACGCAGGGCAGCTCGCCGTGGCCGTTGGCCTGGCGCTCAGGAGTTTCGACCTATGATCAAAATCAATCTCCTCGGAGCACCAAAACCCAAGCGCGGCAAGCGCGCCGCCGCCGCCATGCCGGTCATGGCCGGCGAAGGACCCAATCCAATCGTGATGCTGGTGATCGCGGGCGTGCTTGGACTTGCGGTGGCTGGTTTCATGTACTGGCGTGCCGATAGCGAGCAACAAAGGCTGAACGCAGAACTGCAAAGGGAAGAAGCAGAGAACCGCAGGCTGGCGGCGGTAAAAGCCAAGTACGAGCAAGAAGAGAGAGTCAAACAGAATTACGAGCGGCGGGTGAAGGTCATTGATGAGTTGCGCGCCAACCAAGCCGGTCCTGTGAACCTGCTGGCCATGATTGGCGACACCGTGAACGCAACCGAAGCGGTGTGGCTCAACGCCATGACCGATACCGGAAACTCGATCAATCTGGAAGGCACGGCGCTGAGCTCGCACGCCGTGGCCAACCTGATCAAGAACTTGCAAAAAACCGAGTACTTCAAAGTGGTGGAGCTGAATGAAAGCATTCAGGATCCACAAGTGAAAGAAATGCAGGCTTACACGTTCAAGCTGGTTTGCGAGAAGAAGAGGTCGTAGCAACAGACTTGTAGTTGGGACGGTTGATATGTCTGGACTAAGAGATTTGCCAGTTCCGGTGCAGTTGCTTATCGCCCTGGTCATCGCTGTGGTCTTGGGCGGAGCGGGGTGGTATGCCCTGGTGAAGCCGATCGAAGATCAGAACGAGCAAAAGCGGGTGCAGCTAGCCGCCAAGAAAGCCGACAACGAGAATTTGCGCAGGTACGAGCGCGACCTGCCGGCCTTGGAGCGCCAGATTGCAGCCCTGATGCAGCAACTGGAAATCCAGAAAACCATCGTTCCCGATGAGAAGGAAGCCGATCAATTCATTCACGTGATGCAGGACACGGCCTCCAGCGCCGGCATTGAGATTCGGCGTTATACCGCGAAACCGGTTGCTACCCGTGAGTTTTATACCGAGGTCCCATTCGAGATCGATATTGATGGGCCCTATTACTCGGTGCTGAACTTCTTTGAAAAAGTGGCAAGAATGCAACGCATCATCAACATCAACGCACTCCAGATGGCGACTCCTAAGCGGAGCAGCGATGCCAAGGTTAAGAACACCTACTCATACGCTCCAACGGAGTCGGTAGTGGCGAGTTGTACTGCGACGACGTTCTTCAGTCATGATTCAAATAAGCCGGCAGCAGCGCCGGCAGCGCCAGGCGCGCCAGCGGCAGCGGCGCCGGCGAGGAAGTAGAGGGATGGCGATGAAGGTAAGCAGCAACGTTTTCGCACTGCTGTTGAGCGCCAGCTTGGCTTGCGCGCAGACCGGCACGGCTGAACAGCCGGCGAAACCGGCTGGCCAGCCCAAAGCTGCCTCATCGTCTGCCAAGAAGCCGGGCGCGAAATCGAGTCCAGCGGCGGCTACGGCAACCAAGTCGGGAAAGGCAAGCACCACCGCGAAGAGCGCTGCTGCGAAACCGGCGGCAGCATCGGCTACGCCTGCAAAAACGGTCAAGCCAGCCCCCAGGTCGGCGACCAGCACTCATTCGGCGCCGGCAGCTCCGAAAGCAGCACCGGCACATCCAGCATCAACGCCTTTTGCCCGTAAACCCGCACCCGCATCGGCGCCAGCGATGAAGCCCGAATTGAAGCCTGCGGCACCGGAGAGCAGCAAGCCCGCCGCAACGGTTCCAACCGCGCCAGTGGCTCCTGCTGCCGCTCCGCCGGCCGCCGTGCAAATGGCAAAGCCTTATTCCAGCACGGGAAAACGCGATCCCTTTCTGAGCCCCATTCAGGTAGCTACGACTGGTTCGGGGGGCTGCAGTGGTGGCAAGCGCTGCCTGATGATTAACCAGATCACGCTGCGCGGCATCGTGAAGTCGGTGAATGGATGGATCGCGGTCGTCGAAAACTCAGCGCAGAAAACGTACTTTCTGCGCGAGAACGATCCCGTATTGAATGGCTTCGTTTCGCGGATCACAGGCGAAACAGTGGTGTTCAAAGAGAGCGTGGTCGACACTCTCGGCCACCAAAGCCAGCGCGATGTAATTAAGCATGTCAGCGCGCCGGTGGTATAGGAATTCTTTTTTGAAATGCAGGTAGCGCTCTTCCGGTTCACTCGCAGGGACTGAGGAGCGTGGCAGTAGGTAGTTTGGGCCGAACCGGGGGCAGTAACGCCGCAAGGCGATGGGCTAATTCTTAGGCGGCCGTTCGCAAGCCAGGTTAAACCGGACTTGCGATTGTGGAGGCCGCGCACGCACTGGCGTTTGCCGCAGCGTGAGGAGAGACGAGATGAGGCTAAAGCAACTACTGGGAATTCTCTTGCCGCTGCTGCTGGTGGTTAGCGCAGCGGCTGCCGGATCGCAACTTACGCAGGTTGGCATTGCAACCGGCGGCAATGCGACTACTCTGACCCTGCAAACGACCGGCGCCTTCACGCATAACGAATACAGGCCCACTGAAAATCTGATGCTGGTCGATTTGACCGGCGTCTCCGCGGGCGCTATGGACAGCCGCACGTTGTCGGTCAATCTGCCGGGCGTGGTCTCATACCGGGTGGTTGGCTACAAGGCGGTCGATGGCGCGGATGTTGCGCGCTTGGAACTCACGCTCGCTGCCGGGGCCACAGTTGGCGTACGCCAGCAGGACACCGACCTGCTTCTGAAGGTTAGCGCCGGTTCGGCTGCACACGCGGTAGATGCACGCAAGGCTGTCGTTCAAAGTGCGCCTCTGCACCGCATCTCCATTGCCGGCTCAGCGCCGACCACCGTTCAGCGCCTGAACGTGGTTCGCAGCAAGAGCGGCATCGATGTTGAAATCCTGGCTAACGGCGCCCTGCAACCAAAAGCGGTGCGGCTGTCTCAGCCCGAGCGCGTCGTAATTGACCTGCCCAATGCGGTTCCGTTACTGCGCCAGCACGCCATTCCGGTGAACTCCGCCGAAGTGAAGGCTGTGCGCATGTCGCGATATCAGATGGAACCGCCCGTCACCCGCGTAGTAGTGGACCTGGGGACGGCACGCGAATATGAACTGGTGCCTTCCGACAGAAAGCTGGTGATAAGGCTGCAGAGCACCGCTGCCGCTGCGCCGGTTGCGGCGACGCCGGTCACGGAAAGCGCGAAGTCGGTTCCGATTCAGCCCGCCGCCAGCGATGCGGCGAAATCTGCGAATACCCCACTTCAAGCCAAGGTCAGCGACTTGGTCGTAGTGGAGCCGACGTTTCATCCGGTCCCCGCCTCGGGATCCACCCCGGCGCCCAAACCGGCAAATCCGCCGGCAATCGCACGCGCAGGAGATGCTGCGGCAAATCTGACGCCTGCCGCCGGTAAGTCGGATCTTGCACTCTCGCCGATTAGCGCGTCACTGCAGCCACAGATGTCGAATCTTAGCTTTCAACAGCAAGCCTCACCATCAGGCGGTGGTGGACTGAGCCGTCAGAAGTACACCGGAGAGCCAATTTCGGTAAATCTGAAGGACGTCGACCTCAAGGATTTCTTTCGCCTCATCCATGAAATCAGCGGCCTGAACGTGGTGCTCGATCCTAACGTGAAGGGCTCGCTCACTATCGTTCTCGACGATGTTCCCTGGGATCAGGCACTCGACATCGTACTAAAGAACAACGGCCTCGATCGGCAACTTGAAGGCAACGTGTTGCGTATAGCGACGGTTGAGACTTTGAAAAGGGAAGCTGACGCTCGCCGCGCGCAAGTGGAAGCCCAGGCGTTGGCAGTAGACAAAGTTACGGTTACACGCTTTCTGAGCTATGCCCACTCGAAGGACGTAGTGCCAACCATCAAGAAGTTCCTGTCGGCACGCGGCGATGTTGTTTCCGATGATCGGACTAACGGCGTGATCATCGACGACATCCCGAGCTCCATTCCTCGTATTGACGAATTGATCGCCAAGCTTGACCGCAAGACTCAGGAAGTGGAGATTGAAGCTCGCGTGGTCGCTGCTACGCGCAGCTTTGCTCGCGACATTGGCACACAATTCGCCTTTGGCTACGGAAATGGTAAAAGCACGGTTGGTGGCACAACCCAAGTTCCCCCTGGAGCAAGCGAGATCCTGACCACACCTGGTAACTTTTTCGTTGTCGGTGACCGAACTACGGGCAAGCCTCTACCAATACCGCTTTTCTCAAACCTCGGAGCAACCGGTCCCACCAGCGGCGCTGCGTATAACTATTTGAGCCCGAATTTCCGCCTTGATTTTATTTTGACCATGGCGGAATCCCGCGGCTTGCTCAAAATTCTCTCGCGTCCGCGAGTGGTCACACAAAACAACATTCAGGCGCTAGTGCGGCAGGGCCTGCGCATCCCCATCGTGACGCAGGCGCAGTTGGGCGGTCCGCCAACGGTTAGCTATGTAGACGCTTTCCTGCGACTCACGGTTACACCCCAGATCACCGTCGAGGGCACCATATTCCTGAACGTGGATGTGGAAAATACCGTTCCTGACTTCGGGCGAACGATTCAGGGTAACCCCACGCTGGTGACGCAGCAGGCTACAACCCAGGTGCTGGTCACCGATGGCGGCACGGTGGTGATAGGCGGCGTGATTCAGACGCAAAACTCGATCAACGTCAAGCAGGTGCCAGTGCTTGGCAACATTCCTCTGCTGGGCAACCTCTTCAGGAACCGTTCGGTTTCAACCTCAACCCAGGAGTTGATCTTCTTCATCACTCCGAAGATCATTCAAACCTAGTCGAAGCGGTAGACTAATCGGGCCCCCGGCGTGCCGGGGGCTCAAGTTTTGTTGGCCGCAATGCCATGCCCATGGACTATCAAGGCCGGCTGCAGAGGCTCCGCACGGAGGTGCGGCGGGCCAAGTTGGACGCTCTCTTAATCACCCACATGCCCAACGTGCGGTACGTTTGTGGCTTTACCGGCAGCTCAGGAGTGCTCCTGGTTGAACGAGATCGCGCTGTTCTTTTCACCGACGGCCGTTACATGCAGCAGGCCAAGGGAGAAGTCAGCGATGCCACGATCAGGATCGTGAAAGGGAGTCCGTTGTTGGCGGCTGCGAGTGGAATGGGGGCGGCCAAGGGACGCGCTGCGGGCTTCGAGGCGGAGCGGCTGCCAGTAGCCGGCTGGCGACACATTCAATCCGCCCTGCCCCGAGGATGGAAATTACGAGCAACATCCAGTGTGATTGAGCGTCTGCGGATGGTCAAAGAAGCGGCGGAGATCGAGCTTATCCGCAGCGCAGTACAGGTTGGGTCCCGCATTTTTCAACGGGTGCTGCCCTCCATTCGCTCCGGAGCCACTGAAGCCGCTATCGCCGGCAAAATCGAATATGCCGCACGCCAGGCTGGTGCCGAAAAAATGTCATTCGAGACCATCGTGGCCAGCGGACCGCGATCGGCGCTGCCACACGGGGTCGCCTCCCGAAGCCGCCTCCCGAGCCGCGGATTCGTGGTTCTCGACTTCGGTGTTATACTCGCCGGTTACTGTTCGGATATGACCCGTACTGTGCATGCGGGCAAGCCGAATAAGCGCTCGCGGTACATTTACCAAGCAGTTCTGGACGCTCAGCTTAAGGCGATAGGCACCGTTCGCGCCGGGGCTACGGCGGGTCAAGTGGACCGTGCGGCCCGCACGGCGCTAGGCAAGGCCGGCTTGGGCAGGTTTTTCACCCACTCCTGCGGGCACGGACTGGGACTGGAGATTCATGAGCCTCCACGTCTCGGCAAAGGGCAACAGGAGCTGTTGCAACCGGGCATGGTGGTTACTGTTGAACCTGGCGTCTACCTGCCGGACCATGGCGGAGTGCGCATAGAAGACGTAGTCGTCGTAACCGAGCACGGATGCGAAGTACTTACGCCTACTACGAAAGAATTGGTCGTACTGTAGCAGGAGCGTCATAGCCCACAGGGCGGCTGCTGGTCTCGCCCGAGAACCATCGCATGAATCTCAAGGAATTAAAAGAGCTCGTCGAGTTCTTGGTGGAAAAGGACATCGCTGAGTTCGAACTCGAACGCGGTGATCTAAAGGTTCGCGTGCGCAGAGCCGGAGATTCGGTGCCGGTCCCACCGCCTCCGCCCCAGGTCATACACATTCCTGCTGCGCATGCTGCACCGATGGTGCAGCATGCCCCGGCCCCATCGGCAGCGGCCGCTCCCCAGACTCCGCCCGCAGCGGCTGTGCCGCCAGCGGAGGAGTTGCACACGGTAAAGTCACCGATTGTTGGCACATACTACGAGTCTCCCTCTCCCGGTTCGCCACCCTTCGTGAAGATCGGCGATGTAGTTGAAGCTGGCCAGGTGCTCTGCATTGTGGAAGCTATGAAGCTTATGAATGAAATAGAGTCCGATGTGGCCGGGGAAGTGATGAAGAAGTTTGCCAGCAACGGCCAGCCGGTCGAATATGGTCAGGCACTCTTCGCGATTCGCCCCAAGTAGGCCTACCCTGAATGTTTAAGAAAATTCTGGTTGCCAACCGCGGCGAAATAGCATTACGAATCATTTGCGCATGCAAAGAGCTGGGGATCAAAACCGTCGCAATCTATAGTGAGGCTGATCGCAACTCACTCAACGTTCGTTTCGCCGATGAGGCCATCTGTATCGGTCCGCCGCGTTCCTCAGAAAGCTACCTCAACATCCCAGCGGTGATCAGCGCCGCCGAGCTCTCCAACGTCGACGCCATTCATCCCGGTTACGGCCTGCTGGCGGAGAATGCAAATTTTGCCGAGGTGGTCGAGACTTGCCGCATCAAGTTCATCGGGCCGCCGCCGGAGGTGACTCGGTTAATGGGAGAGAAGGAGAAGGCACGACAGGCAATGAAGAGTGCCAGCATTCCTATCTTGCCGGGCTCCGATGGGGTGGTTCCGACTGAAGTGGAAGCGCTTGCCAGCGCCGAACAGATCGGTTTTCCGGTGATTGTTAAGGCGTCAGCTGGTGGCGGCGGAAGGGGTATGCGGGTAATTCGGAACGCGGAGGAGCTGCCGGGGCTGTTTAATGCGGCGCAGTCAGAGGCGGCCGCGGCATTTGGCAATGGCGATCTCTACATGGAGAAGTTTATCGAGCGCCCGCGGCACATCGAATTTCAAATTCTGGCAGATGCCTATGGCACCGTCGTAAGCCTTGGGGAGCGCGAGTGCAGCATTCAGCGCCGCCATCAGAAGCTGCTGGAGGAATCTCCATCGCTTCAGGTCACGCCTGAGATGCGCAAGACCATTAACGAAAAGCTTTGCGCCACGCTGGGCGACATAGGTTACGTAAACGCCGGCACCGTGGAATTTCTTATGGATGAAGACGGCCAGCTCTACTTCATCGAGATGAACACTCGCATACAGGTAGAGCACCCCGTCACCGAGATGGTGACCGACATCGACCTGGTGAAGAGCCAGATCCTGATCGCCGCCGGTGAGCGCATGGCGAACATTCTTCCGCCTGAGATTGAGCATCGCGGTCACGCCATCGAGTGCCGTATCAACGCCGAGCATCCTGAAAAATTCACACCTTCAGCCGGAAAGATTACCGCTTTCCATCCGCCGGGTGGCACCGGAGTGCGCGTGGATACCGCTGCCTATACCGAGGCGGTGATCCCGCCCTACTACGATTCGCTGATTGCCAAGCTGGTCACCCACGGAAAAGACCGGCAGGAGGCGATGTCGCGCATGTCGCGTGCTTTGGAGATGTTTATCGTCCAGGGGATTCACACCACGATTCCGCTGCATCGCCGCATCATGGCCGATCCAGATTTCCAGGCCGGCCGCTTCGATACCAAATTCATGGAGCGCTTCATGGCCAAGACTTTGGGCAAAACGGCATGAGCTCCGCCCCGCAACTGCCGCGGCTTTATGCCATCATTGACGCCGACACGCTTGCGGCGGGCGATTTACGAGGGTTCGCTGCAGAGTTGGTCAGCGGAGGCGCGACCCTGATTCAATACCGAAGCAAGAACGCTACCAGCCGCGAAATACTCAGCACCGCGCGCGAGTTGCGGCGTAACGCACCTCGTGCCAGGCTGATCATGAACGATCGCGCCGACCTTTGCCTGGCGGCTGGTTTTGATGGCGTCCACCTCGGGCAAGACGACTTGTCGGTTGCGTCAGCCCGCACGATTGTGGGTCCGCAGTGTTGGATTGGTGCCTCAGCCCATAATCCCGAGCAGGTAAGAGAAGCCGATCGCAGCCCTGCGGACTACGTTGCGATTGGCCCGGTATTCCGAACCGGGAGCAAGAAAAATCCCGATCCGGTTCTCGGAGTCGAAGGCGTGCTGGCCGCGCGGGTACTAACCCGCAAGCCGCTGGTTGCGATCGGAGGGATCACACGGGCAAATTGCCGGGACGTGATTCAGGCCGGCGCCGACTCGGTCGCGGTAATATCTGACCTGGCTGATTCTCCCCGTCAATCAGTTAAGGATTTTTTGCGCATTTTGGAGTAAAACCTAAGCCACGTGAGCACCAAAGCCGAACCTCTCCCCGTAACCGCCGTGCCTGAGCAAGAGCTTGTAAAAGGTCTCGGACTGGTCAGCGCGACCACGCTGGTCATGGGATCGATGATCGGCTCGGGCATTTTCATTGTTTCCGCCGACATTGCCCGCCTGGTGGATTCCCCAGCGCTGCTGATTCTGGCATGGGTGATTACAGGCTTCCTGACAATCACCGGGGCGCTGGCCTATGGCGAGCTTGCTGCGATGATGCCCAAGGCCGGCGGCCAATACGTTTTCCTGCGTGAATCGTTGGGTCCGTTATGGGGATTTTTGTACGGCTGGACCTTGTTTCTGGTGATTCAGACCGGAACCATCGCAGCCGTGGGCGTGGCCTTTGGCAAGTTTCTCGGCTACTTCTTTCCCTCTATCTCTGCCCAGAACTGGATTGTGCACCTCGGCAACACCAACATGGGACTGAGCACGCAAAACCTGGTGGCCATCCTGGTGGTCCTGTTGCTTTCAGGGATCAATGTCTTTGGCATAAAAACCGGAGCTCTGGTGCAGAACGTTTTTACGATCGCCAAGGTGTCCGCGCTGTTAGGTCTCATTCTGGTCGCAGTTTTTGTGGGCAGGAATTCTGGCGCGGTCTCGGCAAATTTTGGTGACTTCTGGCGAAACGCGTCGCTGAGCTCACAACATGTGGTCGCTGCAGGAATCACGGTTGGGACCCTTGCCATCCTGGCCATTGCGCAAGTGGGCTCGCTGTTTTCCGCCGATGCCTGGAACAACGTTACATTCACCGCCGCTGAAGTTCAGAACGCCAAGCGGAACTTGCCACTGGCTCTAGCGCTGGGGACTGGCATTGTGATCGCCCTCTACGTGGCCGCCAACTTCGTTTATCTCACGGTGCTTCCGCTCGATGGCGACCCCCATGGCGCGACAGTGTTCGCGCGCGGAATTAAGTACGCCGCCGAGGATCGCGTGGGCACGGCGGTGATGTACCAGATGTTCGGCGCAACCGGCGCGGCGCTGATGGCGGTGGCGATCATGCTTTCGACATTTGGCTGCGCCAATGGCCTAATCTTGTCGGGAGCGCGGGTGTATTACGCGATGGCCAAAGATAAATTGTTCTTCCAGCCAGTCGCGCGGGTGCATCCGCAGTACCGGACCCCAGCGATTTCGCTCGCGGTGCAGGCCATTTGGACCTGCATCCTGTGCCTCTCCGGATCGTACGGCCAGTTGCTCGATTACATCGTGTTTGCCGTCTTGATCTTCTACGTTCTTACCATTGTGAGTTTGTTCGTGCTGCGGCGAACGCGGCCCAATGCGGAGCGTCCTTACCGCGCGGTTGGCTACCCGGTGCTGCCGGCGATTTACATCGCGATAGCGCTTTATATCGATATAGTGTTGCTGCTTTATAAACCGCAGTACACGTGGCCCGGACTGATCATTGTGCTGCTGGGGATTCCGGTTTACTACATGTGGTCGCGGAGAACGGCTGCACGTAGTGAAGTAACTACCTGAACGCAAGGTATCTCATATCTCAAATCCAAATCAGGAGAGAAATTCTGATGGCCAATCTTCTGGCAACCAAGTCGCTTGACGTGCTCATGACGGAAGCGGAAGAAACAGGGGAGCACTGTTTAAAGCGAGCCTTGACTGCAACCAACCTGGTGCTGCTGGGTATCGGCGCGATCATTGGGGCTGGGATCTTCGTCCTTACCGGAGCGGCGGCAGCACAGTATGCAGGACCGGCCATCGTCCTGTCATACGTGTTCGCCGGCACCGCCTGTGCCTTTGCCGGCTTGTGCTATGCCGAATTTGCCTCGATGATCCCCATCGCCGGCTCCGCATATACGTATGGTTACGCAACGTTGGGGGAAATATTCGCTTGGATTATCGGCTGGGACCTGATTCTCGAGTATGCCTTTGGTGCTGCTACTGTGGCCTCGGGATGGAGCAGTACGCTAGTGGCCTTCCTTCAGGACTATGGCATCAAATTGCCTCCTCAGATCTGCGATACGCCGGGGCAAGTGTGGGTCCTTTATCAGGACCGATGGGCACCACTTGTCACACTTAAACCCGTTCTCGCCGCCGCTGGCATTGATGCCACAACTCTGCCGCACGCCACCGCTGTGTTTAACTTATTGGCGTTCATAGCGATTGGCATCGTGACTACTATTCTTGTAGTAGGGATCAAGGAATCGGCAACTTTCAACAATGGCATAGTATTCGTGAAACTGTTTGCCGTGCTTACCTTCATCATCGTGGCGACTATGTACGTTTTTAAGCATCCTGATGTCGCCACCGCCAACTGGACCCCATTCATCCCGCCCAACCAAGGTCACTTCGGGGGCTATGGCTGGTCGGGCATAGCCCGGGCAGCCGGCGTCGTCTTTTTCGCCTACATCGGCTTTGATGCAGTATCTACCGCTGCTCAAGAGGCGAAGAACCCGCAGAAGGACATGCCTAGAGGCATTCTCGGGTCGCTCGTGATTTGTACCATTCTGTACATCCTGGTGTCCGGGTTGCTGACCGGCGTGGTGCACTACTCGCGCCTGAACGTAGGCGCGCCGGTTTCTCTAGCCATGCACGAAATCGGCCTGAAGTGGGGCAGTTACATCGTGAACGCTGGCGCGCTGGCTGGATTGAGCACCGTCATGCTGGTGATGTTGCTCGGCCAATCGCGCGTTTTCTTCGCCATGTCGAGAGATGGGTTACTACCGAAGTGGGCGGGTGAGGTCCATCCGAAATTCCGAACGCCGTGGAAATCTTCGATTATTGTAGGCGTGTTCGTCGCCTTGTTTGCGTCACTGGTGCCAATTGGGATACTCGGCCAGTTGGTGAGTATTGGCACCCTGTTCGCCTTCGTTATTGTGTCCGCGGGGGTTTTGGTGTTGAGGAAGAGACGGCCTGAGCTGCGACGTCCGTTCAAGACCCCATGGGTGCCATTCACCCCCATCATGGCCATCGTGGTTTCCTTCCTTCTGATGGCATCACTGCCGTTTGATACTTGGATTCGATTCGTGCTCTGGCTGGCGATTGGCATGGTGATTTACTTCATGTACAGCCGACATCACAGCCGGGTCCAGCGCGGTGTGATCGACGTTTCTGAGCCACCTCGAGGAGATACTTACACCTCTGTGCGGTAGGCCAGTTCTGGTAACCAGCCCTTCGCCTCGGCGAAGGGCTTTTGCTTTAGAATCACGCCCTGATATGCGCGGCCTGCGCAATCTGCGGATCATCGCCATTGCCTTGGCGGTGCTCACCCTGGTGGGAACCGCAGGCTTCCATTACATCGAGGGATGGCCGTGGTTCGACGGCTTTTACATGGTGCTTACCACCGTGACCTCGGTCGGCTACGGTGAGATCCACCCGCTTTCCCATGCCGGACGAATTTTCAACAGCGTTTTGATCTCGCTCGGCCTCATGCTGCTATTTCTCGCGGTCGGGAGCCTGACCCAGGCTTTGCTAGAATTCGAGCTCACGGACCTGTTTGGCAGGCGAAAAATGGAGCGGGAAATTGGCAGGCTCTCGGGGCACTACATTATCTGCGGGGCGGGGCGCGTAGGTTGCAGCGCGGCGCGGGAGCTGGCCAGCAGGCCGGTACCGTTTATCGTGATCGAGAGTGATCCGGCACGCTTGCAGGAAGTGGACAAGAACTGGCTCACCCTGCCGGGAGACGCCACGCAGGAGCCCATGTTGCGCCATGCGCATATCGAACAGGCAGTGGGCCTGGTGGCAGCAACCACGACCGATGCCACCAATACTTACATCGTGCTCACCGCGCGCAGTCTGAATCCCAAACTCAAGATCATCGCCCGCGCCACCAGCGAAGACGCACAAAAGCACTTGCTCAAGGCCGGCGCTGACTCAGTGGTATCTCCCTACGTCTTTGCTGGTCAGCGGATCGCCCATACTTTCTTGCGACCCAATGTTTTGGATTTTCTGGATATTGCCACCACTCGCGACGGCAAAGTTGAAATGGTGATTGAGGAAGTTCTGGTAGGCAACGGGTCGAAGCTCGACGGAGTCACGGTTGGGGATTCCGGAATTCATCGCGAGCTGGGCATCATTATTCTCGCCATCAAGCCCAA
>Ga0114129_10007716_pt1 | contig 15306 bp, 12 predicted proteins | sample RhiMetdeltSRZDD1_FD_80071 | JGI IMG/M metagenome (GOLD analysis project Ga0114129, IMG submission 80071) | Populus rhizosphere microbial communities from Tennessee, USA - Rhizosphere MetaG P. deltoides SRZDD1 (version 2) (version 2) | ecosystem: Host-associated > Plants > Roots > Rhizosphere >...
CGCGGCCGTGTAGTGGTTCACCATCGAGTCCATGTTGCCGCTCGACACGCCGAAGAACAGGCGCGGGCGGCCGCAGGCGGCGAAGTCCTCGGCGAAGCTCGCCTCGTCCCAGCGGGGCTGCGAAATGATCCCGACCTTGAATCCGCGCGCGGCGAGCACCCTGCCGAGCAGCGGCACGCCGAAGGTAGGGTGGTCGACGTAGGCGTCGCCGTTCACCAGGACGACGTCGAGCTGCTCCCATCCCCTCGCCTTCACCTCGGTGACGTTCGTGGGGAGGAATGCGTCCGGACCGGGCCGCCGGGGCCTCGCAGCCGAACGCGTTCCGTTGATCTGCACGAGGGGGGACATCGCGGAAGGGTCTAACGCCTGGGTGGATGTGTGTAAATCCCTCAGCAGCGGCGGGTATTTCTGCGAGTCCCGCGAACCCCTCTGCTATGATCGATCGGCGGGAGCGCGCACACGCATGTCCGACGTCCGAGCCAGCCCCCAGCCCCAGCAACCTGCCGCGCCAGCCGCCGAGAAGCCGGATCCGTTGGCGGGTGACTGGTCGGAAGGCCTGCCCGGGCCGATCCGCGCGCACGGGCTGCCGTTGCCGGCGCGCCTCGGGGATCTCAGTGCTGCGGCCGTCGCGGCCCCCGCCAGCAACGGCGCGAGCCTCGCAGCGCCCCCGGAGGCCGAGGCGCTTCGTCCACCGGAGACGCCGTGGTCGCAGCCAGTCGAACCCAGCGCAGGTGCAGACGGCTGGGCGATGTCGCCTCCGGCCACGGAAGACGCCGCCAATCCGTCGTGGACGCCCCATGCGCACGACGCCGGGTTCGCTCCCGTCTCTGCGCCACCACCGGACGCATCGGCCGCCGGGGCGGGTGAGCCGCAGGCGTGGCAGCAATCCACCGAGGCTTCCCCGTGGTCAGGCCCTGCGCAGCCGGCCACCGAGTGGGATCCGAATGCGCCGGCGCCGACCGCGGATCAGTGGGCGGCTCCCGCCGAGGCGCCTGAATCGGCGCAGGAATGGTCCGCAGGCGAGTCCGCCGCCGACCCGGCGCGCGCCTTGGGCCCGTCCAGCGCAGTACCCGACGAGGGCGCCTGGTCGGCGCCGCCGCCGGCCGAGGGCGAAGACTTGTCGCCGGAACCGCCGGACCCAGCCTGGACGCAGCAGGGCCGCCCCGACCTCGCGCCGCTCGCGGCCGGAGAGTCGCTCGCCGCCGAGGAGGAAGACGGTCCGCACGCGCTCGCGGACCACGAGGCCGCTGCGCTGTTGCGGCCGGTCGACGACTCTGCCGCGTCGGGATTGCTCCCCCCTTCCGGCGATGCGGCGAACGACGCTCCATCCGAAGAGCCGGTGTCGCTCCTGCATCCTCCGGGCGACCTCGATCCCGCGATGCAGCCGATCATGGACCCGACCCTGCAGCCCGTCGCCGACGGCGAGTCGGTCGTGCTGCTGCATCCCTCCGACCACCCCGACCTGCCCGCCCCGGTCGACGAGAACGCGCCGCCGATGGTGACCGGGGGGCGGCAGGGATCGGCGATCGTTCCCGGCGAGCACCGCGTGGCGATCCATACGCGCGGCGGCAGCACGAGGCGCGGGAGCGTCACCGACCTGGACCTCGCGCGCCCGCAGTTCCCGCTCCAGCCGCAGGGCGGCGGCTCCACGGAGATCGTCCCTCACTCGGACGTGAAGGCGATCTTCTTCATGCTCGCGCCCGGCGAGGTCCCGGTGAGGCCCGACGGCGGGAAGGTGCGCGTCACGCTGTCCGACGGCCGCAGCCTCGAGGGACATCGCGACGGCGCCGACGGACCGCAGGGCTTCTTCCTCGTCCCGGTCGACGCGCAGAAGACGAACACGAAGCGGATCTACGTGGCCAGGGCGGCTGTCTCGGCCGTCACCGACCTTTAGTGCAGGTATTTGTCGGACCCGCTGCGGCCGCGGCCGGGCAAGTCGTCGTCGCCGCGGATCACGCGCAGCTTCCGGCTGCGGAGGCGCCGATCGATCCACCAAACCCGCAGGCGCAGCATCAGCTGGCGAGGGGTGCGGATGCCGCCCGCGAGGAGCACGCCCGCGCCCAGCCCGAAGAGCTGCGGCAGATACGGAGTGGGCCCGTAGAAGATCATGAAGAGCACGGTGATGCCCGCCGAGATGGGCAGGAGTAGCCGCGCCTCGATGGGGACGAAGTAGAGGAAGATCCGCGCGCTGGGCAACGACACGGCGAAGGCCGCCGCGAGCGCCTCGATCACGACCCAGTTCCCGAAGTACGCATACCGCGCCACGCTGCCGGCGAAGATTCCGATGACCCCCGTCGCCAGCGCCGCGAGCAGCGCCGTGCCGAAGTAGAAGGTGACGAATCGCCGCGTCCCCCACATCGCCTCGAGCGAGCCGCCCATCAGCCACAACCCGAGACCGGCGAACACGAGCCCGAGCGGGTCGGGGTTGAGGAAGGTGTACGTGAAGGGCTGCCACACGTAGCCGTGCCGCAGGAGCGCGGGAATGAAGGCGAAGAGGACTTTCAGGTTCTCCCCGAACGTGCCGGTGATGGGGACGAGGATCGACACCGCGGCCGTCGCGATGAGGAGCCACTTCACCCCGCGCGTGAAGGGCGGAAAGGCGAAGTTGCCCATCGGCATGGAAGATCGGGGAGCCATGGGAAGAACCTAGGTCCTCAGTTTCGCGGGCGCTCGCGGTAGAAGAGCGTGATCGTCAGGCAGTGGAACTCCTTGTCCGAGCTCTGCGTCACGATCTTGTCGACTATCTCGAGCCCCGGATTGTCGGCCAGCCAGCGCGTGATCGTCTCGCCCATCTGCTCGCGGTCGCGCGCCAGCGTGGTGGAGAAGATCTTCATGCCGGTGAAGGGCGGGATCGTCATGATCGGGCCTCCGCGCGCAGCTCCCGCACGAGCTGCAGGAGCTCGGGCTCGGTGAGGGTACGCGAGAAGCTCTTCGCGCGCTGCAGGATCGCCTTGGCGAGCGGCTCGTCGGCCGGGATCTCGTGCCGCGCGAGCCAGTGCTTCACGTTGGAGAGCCCGCTCATCGGACCCACCTCGATCTGCTGCTCCTTGCCGAACTCGCCCGCCGGCACCGCCGAGTAGATGCGGTCGGCCAGCCAGTGGTCGCCCTTGCGCTGCGCCTTGACGATGGCGGCGGCATGGACACCGGTCGCGGTGCGGAACGCGTCCGCCCCCACAACGGGATAGTTCACCGGCAGCGTGTGCCCCGTCACACGCGCCGCCAGCTCGACGAACCGCACCAGGCCGGTCATGTCCCGCTCGCCGTACACCGGGTGCCCCAGCAGCTTCAAGTTGACGAGCAGCTGGTCGAGCGCGGTGTTGCCGACCCGTTCGCCGATCCCCGCGGCGCAGCCGTGCAGCCGCGTCGCTCCGGCGGCGCCCGCCGCGAGCGCATTCGCCAACCCGAGGCCACGGTCGTTGTGGCCATGCCAGTCGAGCCCCACCTCCGCGCCCGACTCGCGCACCACCTCCTGCGCGAACCCCACCAGCGCCGCCGTCCCCTGGGGCGTCGCGTGGCCGACCGTGTCGCACAGGCAGAGGCGGCGCGCGCCCGCCTCGATGGCGGAGAGGAAGAGCCGGCGCAGGTCCTCGGGCTTGCTGCGCGTCGTGTCCTCCGTCACGTACGCGACCGAAAGGTTCTGGCGGACGGCGAACCGGATCGCCTCGACGGACTGCTTCTCGATGAAGGCGAGGTCCCACTCCTCGGCGTACTGCCGGATCGGCGACGACCCGATGAACGCGTACACTTCCAGTGGGAATCCCGTCTCCTGCTGCACCTCGGCGGCGGGCGCGATGTCGGTCACGACGGTGCGGCAGGCGACGTTGGCGCGGATCTTCAGCCGCGCATCGCGGATCTCCTCGACGAGCCGCTTTACCGCCGCGCGCTGGTGCGGCCCCGCGCCCGGGAGGCCGACGTCGAGCTGGACCACGCCCAGCTCGTCGAGCAGGTGCAGGATCTCGATCTTGTCCTCGATGCGCGGGTCGACGGCGCTCGGGCTCTGGATGCCGTCGCGCAGCGTCTCGTCGAGCACCAGCGCCTCGCCGAGCCGGTCCGGCGCGGCCTGCGCACTGTTCCAGTCGAAGAAGAGGTCCTGCTCGCCGGCCATGGGCCGTCGATCCTACGCCGACTCCAGGAGCAGCGCGATGCCCTGGCCGCCGCCGATGCAGGCCGAACCGACGGCCCGCTTCGCACCCCTGCGCTTCATCTCGTACAGCAGGTGCGCGGTGATGCGCGCGCCCGAGGCCGCCAGCGGATGGCCGACCGCGATGGCGCCGCCGTCCACGTTGGTGCGGTCGCGCGGGAGGCCCAGCTCCTTCTCGACGGCGAGGTACTGCGGCGCGAACGCCTCGTTCACCTCGAAGAGATCGAAGTCGGACAGCTTCGCCTCGTGGCGCTCGAAGGCGCGCCGCACCGCCGGCGCCGGGCCGATCCCCATGATGGAGGGATCGCAGCCGCTGATGCCCCATCCGAGCAGCCGCCCGATGGGCTTGAGGCCGCGGCGCTCGGCGAACTGCCGCGTGGCCAGCACCAGCGCGCCGGCGCCGTCGCAGATTCCGCTCGCCGCGCCGGCGTGGATGACGCCGTCCTTCTTGAAGACCTTGGGGAGCTTCGCGAGTCCCTCGACCGTGGTCTCCGGCCGGTTGTGCTCGTCGCGGGCGAACTGCACGACGGCGCCCTTCTTGCCGGGCAGATCCAGGGGAGCGATCTCGTCCGCGAGGCGGCCCGCCTCCTGCGCCGCGGCGAAGCGCTTCTGCGAGAGGACGCTGTACTCGTCGACGTCGCGCTGCGAGATGCCGTACCTGGCGGCGAGGTTCTCCGCCGTCATCGCCATCGGCAGCCCGTTGTAGCTGTCGGTGAGCGCCTCCCAGAGCGAGTCCTCCAGCTTGGGCGACTTGCCCAGTCCGACGCCGAAGCGGATCCCGCGCGCGACGTGCGGCGCCTGCGACATGGACTCGGTCCCGCCCACGAGCGCCACCTGCGAGTGACCGGCGAGCATCTCCAGCGCGGCATCGACGACCGCCTGGAACCCCGACCCGCACAGCCGGTTGACCGTGAGCGCCGGAACCTGCTGCGGCAGCCCGGCCTTCAACCCCACGTGCCGTGCCAGGTAGATCGCGTCGGGGCTGGTCTGCAGCACGTTTCCGAACACCACGTTGTCGATCTCGTCGGGCTTCACCCCGCTCTGCGCGATCGCCGCCCTCGCCGCGTGTACCGCAAGGTCGGTAGCGGAGACGTCCTTCAGGCTCCCGCCATACGTCCCGAAGGGGGTGCGCTTCGCCGAGAGGAACACGAGGTCGGTGGGGATCGGCTTCATGGGGTCTCCGCGGTTGGCCTCGAAGGATAACGCCCGGCGGCCGGCTTGACATGTGACCATTTAGTCACATATACACTTCCGCATGGACGACGTGTTCAAGGCGCTCGCCGACCCCAGCCGCCGCAAGCTGCTCGACCGCTTGTTCAAGCGCGACGGCCAGACGCTGGGCGAGCTGTGCGAGCGCGTCGCCATGACCCGCTTCGGCGTGATGAAGCACCTGCGGGTGCTCGAGGAGGCAGGCCTCGTCGTCGCGCGCCGGTCAGGGCGCGAGAAGCTGCACTACCTGAACCCGGTGCCGATCCGGCTGGTCCACGACCGCTGGGTGAGCAAGTACGCGGCGCCGTTCGCGGCTGCGCTGTCGCAGCTCAAATCGGAACTGGAGGGCACCACCATGGAGAACAAGGTCCAGGTCTACCAGGTCTTCATCCGCACGACCCCGGAGAAGCTGTGGCAGGCGCTCACCGACGGCGAGGTGACGAAGAAGTACTTCTTCGGCGAGACCATCCACTCGACCTGGAAGCGCGGCGCCGAGTGGTACTCGACCGGACCGAACGGGGCGCGCGACGTCGAGGGCACCGTTCTCGAAGCGGACCCGCCCCGGCGGCTGGTCGTCACCTGGCACATCCTCTACGACGCCGAGCTGAGCAAGGAGCAGTCGCGCGTGACCTACCTCATCGAGAAGCGCGGCGAAGTGTGCAAGCTGACCGCGACGCACGAGCTGTCCGAGGCGCCGCTCACCGCGAAGCACGTCAGCGCCGACGGCTGGCAGCTGGTCCTCTCCGGACTCAAGACCCTGCTCGAGACCGGTCAGCCGATGCCGATGCCGGAGGCGGCGGCCTGAAGCGCGTCAGCGCAGGAGCTTCTCGACGCGCTCGAGGAGCTCCGCGCCGACCTGATCGGTGGTCGAGGCCGGGCCGCCGAGCGCGGGCGCGAGGTCGGGCGTGTGCGCGCCCTCCGCGACCTGCTGGCGCACGGCTTCCTCGATCACGCGCGCCTCGGCAGCGTGGCCCAGGTGATCGAGCATCAGCGCGCCCGAGAGCGCCATCGCCAGCGGGTTCGCCTTGCCTTGGCCCGCGATGTCCGGCGCGCTTCCGTGCACCGGCTCGAAGAGCGAGACGCGGCCCGGGTGGATGTTGCCGCTAGCGGCGATTCCGAGCCCGCCGGTGAGCGCCGCGCCCAGGTCCGTGAGGATGTCACCGAACAGGTTGTTGGTGACGATGACGTCGTACGCCTCGGGCTGGCGGACGAGGTCCATCGCGAGCGCGTCGACGTACATCGCCTTTGCTTCCACTCCGGGATGCTTCTTCGCCACCTCGGCGAAGACGCGCCGCCACAGGCCGTGCCCGTGCAACAGCACGTTCGCCTTGTCCGCCATGCACACGCGCTTCTTCTTGACCGCGGCCGCCAGCGCGAACGCCGCCTCGCAGATGCGCTCGACGCCCTTGCGCGTGTTGATCTCCACTTCCTGCGCGATCTCGTCCGGCGTGCCTTTCTTGAAGCTTCCGCCGGTCCCCGTGTACAGGCCCTCGGTGTTCTCGCGGACCACGACGAAGTTCAGCTCGCGCCGTCCTTTCCCCTTGAGCGGGCTCAAGCGATCGTCGAGCAGCCTGCACGGGCGCAGGTTGATGTAGAGGTCCAGCTCGAACCGCATCGCCAGCAGGATTCCCTTGGCGTGCTCGTTGCCGGGGACGCGCGGATCGCCGACCGCACCGAAGTACACGGCGGCGTAGTCGCGCCGGAGCGTGTCCATGAAGCCGTCCGGCAGAACGGTGCCGTCGAGCAGGTACCGCTCGGCGCCGAAGTCGAACCAGTCGAACTGCAAGTCCAGCCCGCGCACCTCCGAGATGCGCGAGAGCAGCTTCACGCCGATCCGTGCCACCTCGGGGCCGATTCCGTCGCCCGGGATCACCGCGATGCGCTGGGCCATGGACGGCGAACGTAGCATGCCGGCGACGCGGCACCGCCGCTCGTGCCGGGCACGAGCCGGGACGCTACCGCCCGCGCTTCTGTCGCTTCACCTTGTTCGCTTGCTTCCCCAGTGCCGTGCGCGTCTTCTTCGGGAGCCTGGAGATCGTCCTCTTGCGCCTCGCCGCGGACGCCGCCTTCTTGACGTTCCGGCGCGCCGCCGCCCTCTGCTTCGCGGATGCCATGCCGCGCGGTCTAGACCTTCGCGCGAAGCCAGTCGAGCACCTGGCGCGCGCTCTGGTCGGGAGGGAACACCGGATAGAAGACGTGCTCCACCTCGCCGCGGTACAAGACGAGAGTGAGCCGCTTGAGCAGCTTCATGCCGGCGACCTCGAACGTCGGTAGCCTGAGCGCGCTCGCGAATCGAAGGTCTGCGTCGCTGAGCACTTCGAACGGCAGGTGCAGCCGCTCCGCCATCTCACGCTGGTACGCGGTCGTCTGCGTCGACAACCCGTAGACCGCCGCGCCGATGCGTGCGAATTCGCCGTGCACGTCGCGGAAGCCGCAGCTCTGCGGCGTGCACCCGCGCGCCCCCGGAATCGCATCCCATCCGGGCGGCGTATCCTTGTCCGGCTCGCCGGTGCGTGGATAGGCGTACACGACCAGCCGCCGCTCGTGCGATTCCTCTGCCAGCACAACGTCGCGGTCGCGTGTCGACCGAAGCGCGATCGGCGGGACCATGGCGTGCGGCAGATGCCTCGCCGCGCCGTCGTCCACCGGCACGGGCAGATCCTTGGGGAGGGAGTACAGGTCGTCGCTGCGCATCACGCGGTCAACTTCTCGAAAACGGTGGTGCCGTGGTGCTGGATCGCGGGCACGATGCCGCCCTCCCCGGCCAGCGCATGGATGATGCGCGACGGCTCCTCGGCCTGGAACTCCTTGCCGCCGACGCGGACGCGGCCCCGCGCGAGGTCCACTTCGATCTCCTCGCCTTCCTTCGCCGCCTCGTAGAACGCCTCGTCGTTCACCACCAGGAACGGGAGCGCCTCGTTGACGAGGTTGCGCTTGTGGATGAACGCGTAGCTCTTCGCCACGATCGCCTGGATCCCCGCGCCCTTGAGCGCCAGCACCGCCTGCTCGCGCGAGCTGCCCGAGCCCCATCCCTCGCCGGCGACGATCACGGTGGCGCCCTCGCGGGCGCGCTGCACGAACTCGGGGCGCACGTAGTGGAACGCCTTCCCACCGAGATCCGGGAGCGAGGTGAGGTGGCAGAACTCGCCCGGGATGATCGCGTCCGTGTCGACGTTGTCGCCAAAACGCTGGATGCGCGCTTTCACCACGCGCGCGGCAGCCGTGTTCTCGCGCGCGGCCGCGCGAGCCGCCTTGCCGGATCGCGCCGGGCGCGCCGTCGCTCCGGCCGGCGCGAGGTGCGGCTTCGGCTCCACCACCTGCACCTCGGGCGTACGCCGGGCCTTGCGCTCGCCGAGGATCCGCCGGAACCGATCCTGATCGATGGCCGCGAGCAGAGGACGCGGGTCGGTCACCTTCATCTCCGCCGCGCTGGCGGCCACGGTCGCGGCGGAGGCGAGGTGCGCGAGCGACCCTTCCCCCATCCGGTTCTCGTAGTTGCGGTTCTGCGAGCTGAGCCACTTCTCTCCGCGGCCCGCCTTCTCCGACGCGACGCCCAGGCACATCGAGCAGCCCGGCGGACCCACGCGGAAGCCGTTCCGTTCGTAGATCTCCCACAGCCCCGCGCGCCGCAGGTTCTCCTGGATGGTCAGGTCGCCAGGGACGACGAGCTGCTTCGGCTGAGGCGGACGCCGCGATTTCCCGCCACCCTTCTTTTCCGCCGCCTCGAGCACCAGCGCCGCGAGGACCAGCTCCTCTTCCGTGGTCGTGCAGGCGCCGATGAACAGCCCTTCGACCGGCGTCCCGGCGATCTCGCTGACGCCCACGACGTTGTCGGGAGAAAAGGGCTTCGCCACCTGGGGTTCCAGCTGGTCGAGCGCGATCGGGTAGCGCGCCACGTACGGCGCATCCGGATCGGCGCGGAACGCGCGCATCGGCTTTGCCGCCACCGGATCGTCCTCGTCGGAGCGCCCCGCGAGCCACGCGGCGGTCACCTGGTCCGCCTCGAAGATGCCGTTCAGCCCGCCGAACTCGGCGGTCATGTTGGCGATCGCGAAGCGCGAATCGGTGGAGAGCTGCCGGACTCCGTCGCCGCGGTACTCGACCGTCCGCTCCATGGCGACGGTGTTGCGCCCGAGCAGCCCGAGCGTGCGCAGGATCACTTCCTTCCCGCCGAACCCGAACGGGAGCTGCCCGCTGTACTCGACGCTGATCGCCTCGGGCACCTCGATCCAGGAGGTCCCCAGCACCATCGCCACGACGATGTCCGCGCCCCCCAGGCCGATCGACACCGCCCCCAGCCCACCGTGCGAGGAGGTGTGCGAGTCCGCTCCGAGCACCAGGTCGTTCGGGCGCACCAGGTCCCGGTAGAACTTCGTGTGCAGGATGGTCTGGTTGGCGTCGTAGAAGTGCCGCATGCCGCTCTCGCGCGCGAAGTTGCGCGAGAGCTGCACCAGTTTCTGCGCCCGCTTGTCGGTCGCCAGCGTGACCGGGTCGACGGTGTGGTCGACCGCCAGGAAGAACCGATCTTTGTCGTGCAGCTTGGGCCGGCCGAGCAGCCCGTACGTCCGCTCCATCCCGTTCCAGGCCAGCTCGCTCGCGATGGTCCAGTCGACGGACACCTGCAGCACGTCGCCCGCCTGCACCCACGGCCGCGGCAAGTTGCGCGCGTGCGCGGCGAGGATCTTCTGCGTGAGCGTCATGGCATGGCGTGCGGGCATGGAGCGCTGTACATGGCCAAAAGCCGGCCACCGCGCAAGCTTCCACTGCCGCAGGAGGCGGACCTGGCTGCATCCTTGTCACAGTTGTGACACACTGTGGCAATGGTGCCGTGGTTCGAGCGGTTGAGCTCTTTGGACTCGCTCTTCCTCGAGCTGGAAGACCGCACCGCCCACATGCACGTCGGTGCCGTGGCCGTATTCGAAGGCAAGGCGCCGCCCTATCGCGATCTGCTGGCGCTCATCGAGAGCCGCCTCAGCCGCGTGCCGCGCTACCGGCAGCGCGTGCAATTCGTTCCCTTCAAGCAGGGCCGCCCGGTCTGGATCGACGAGTCCCAGTTCGATCTCGAATACCACGTGCGCCACACGGCCCTGCCCGCGCCGGGCGGCGACGAGGAACTGAGGCGCCTCGCCGGCCGGCTCTTCTCGCAGGCGCTGGATCGAGACAAGCCGCTCTGGGAGCTGTGGCTCGTCGACGGGCTGGGGCCGGCCGGGACCGACGGCAAGAAATCCGGCGAGCGGTTTGCCGTCATCTCGAAGACGCACCACTGCATGCTGGACGGGATCTCCGGCGTCGACCTCGCCACCGTCCTGATGGACACCGAGCCGTCCACGGACGCGCCGCCGCCGGCGCCCGAGTGGGAGCCGCGCCCGGCCCCGAAGGCCTCGGAGCTCCTCGCCGTCTCCCTCAAGGAGCAGATCACCAGCCCGATCCAGGTCGTGCGCGAGGCGCTGCACGCGAACAACGACGCGCGCAAGCTGCTGCGCGAGATCGCCGGCGGAGTGAAGCCGCTCCTCGACCTGGCGGGAATGGGGCTTGCGCCGGCCTGCAGCTTGAATCGGCCCATCGGACCGCACCGCCGATTCGAGATGCTCGACTTGCCGCTCCCGGAGATCCGCAAGGTCCGCCGGGTGCTGCGCGGCACCGTGAACGACGTGATCCTCACGGTGGTCGCCGGCGCCCTGCGCCAGTGGTTCGGGGCGCGCGGCGAGGCGTGCGGCCCCGATCTCCGCGCTCTCGTGCCGGTGAGCATGCGCGGCGCCCACGACCGGAACACGTTCGGCAACCAGATCTCCGCCGTGTTCTGCCCGCTCCCCGTCGGCGAACCGAATCCGGTCGAGCGGCTGCGCAAGGTGCGCGAGGCGATGAAGGGCATCAAGGAGGGCGGGCAGGCGGTGGGCGCGGCCGCGCTCGCCTCGCTCAGCGACTTCGCTCCGCCGACGCTGCTGGCGCAGGCGGCGCGGCTGCAGGCCGTGACGCGGTTCTTCAACGTCGTCATCACCAACGTGCCCGGCCCGCAGTTCCCGCTGTATCTTCTCGGGCGCGAGCTGCTCGCCTGCTATCCGCAAGTCCCGCTCGCGGCCCAGCAAAGCGTCGGAATCGCGCTGCTCAGCTACCACGGCAAGGTATGCGTCGGGCTCCTCGCCGATCTCGACGTGCGCGATCTCGCGGCGTTCGGCGGCGCGATGCGCGCGGCGCTCGCCGAGCTGGTCGCCTGCGCCGAGGCAGGGGCCGAGACCACCGTCGGCACGGGCGCGTCGGGCAGCGCCGACGCCCAGACCGCCACCCCGGGAATCTGATGCCCCTCGCCTATCGCGACGGACACACCATCCATTACGAGGAGGTCGGCGACCGCTCCGCGCCGCCGCTCCTCCTCATCATGGGCCTCGGCCTGTCGTCGCGCGCCTGGGAGACGCTCCCTTCGCGGCTGTCGGCGCACTTCCGCGTGCTCCTCTTCGACAACCGCGGGACCGGCCGGTCGGGTCGCAAGGGCTGGATGTACCGGATGCGCGATCTGGCGGACGACGCCGTCAACGTCCTGGACGCAGCGCAGGTGGCGCAAGCCGACGTGTTCGGCATCTCCATGGGCGGGATGATCGCGCAGGAGCTGGCCATCCGGCACCCGTATCGGGTACGCCGCCTGGCGCTCGGCGCCACGTTCGCGAGCTGGGTGCGGGGACACAAGCCCGCGCTCAGCACCGTCCTCGACCTGATCCTGCTCGTCCTGCAGCGCCAGCGCGTCGCGCCGGAACGGCTCGGCCGGCTGCTCCTCTCCAGCGAGTTCCAGGCGAGCAACCCGAGGCGCGCGCTGGACTGGATGATCCGCTCCGGCCACGCCGAGGTCCGCTGCGCCGCCGCCCAGGTCGGGGCCATCCTGGGCCACGCCGCGCTGCACCGATTGGAGCAGATCCGCGCGCCTACGCTGGTCATCACCGGCGACTCGGATCGCCTGGTGCCGCCCCGCAACTCGGAAGTGCTGGCCGCCGCGATCCCCGACGCGCGCCTTCTGGTCCTCCGCGGCGCCGGCCACGTCTTTCCGCTGGAGCGCGAGGAGGAGACGGTGCGCGCGCTCACCGAGCACTTCCTCGGGGCAAATCGCACCTCCGCGGCCGGCTGAGCCGCCACGCCGGCTGTCCCCCGGGGACGTGCCTACTTTCTGGCGGTCGGAGGTCGCCCATGGATGGCCGCTTCGCCGATCGGGCCGAGGCCGGGCGCCTGGTCGCCGAGAAGCTGAAGTCCCTGGCAGGAAGGCGCGACGTCGTCGTCCTGGCGCTTCCCCGCGGGGGCGTGCCCGTCGCCTACGAGATCGCCCGCCGGCTCGGCGTCCCGCTCGACGTCTTCGTCGTCCGCAAACTGGGCGTCCCGGGGCACGAGGAGCTGGCCATGGGAGCGCTCGCCTCGGGCGGCGTCCGGGTGCTGAACCATGACTTGATCGGCGAGCTGGGCATCGACGATCGCCTCGTCGAGGACGCCACCTTGCGCGAGCAGAACGAGCTCGAGCGCCGCGAGCGCGCCTACCGCGGCACCCGCCCTGCTCCCGACCTGCGAGGCAAGACGGTCGTGCTGGTCGACGACGGGCTGGCGACCGGCAACACGATGCGCGCCGCGGTCGCGGCCGTTCGCGCGCAGCAGCCGAAGCAGATCGTCGTCGCCGTCCCCGTGGCGGCGCGGTCGAGCTGCGAAGACCTGGCCGACGTCGCCGACGAGGTGATCTGCGCGCGCACGCCCGAGCCGTTCCACGCCGTCGGACTCTGGTACGACGACTTCGAGCAGACCAGCGATGCCGAAGTGGGCGCCCTGCTCTCGCAAGCGCAGGACCGCGACGACGCGGCGCATGCAGCCGCTGCCCAGGAAGGGTGCACCGTGCGCATCGATGCCGGCGCCGTCCAGCTGGAGGGCGACCTCGCGATCCCGTCCGGCGCGCGCGGCGTCGTCGTCTTCGCGCATGGGAGCGGATCGAGCCGCTTCAGCCCTCGCAACCGTGCCGTCGCCGCCGCGCTGCGCGACGCGGGTCTCGGGACGCTCCTGGTCGACCTGCTGACGCGCGACGAGGAGCACGCGGACGCGCGCACGGGCCACTTGCGGTTCGACATCCGCCTGCTCGCGGCGCGGCTGGTGGCGTGCATCGAGTGGCTGGCGCGCGGCGCGCGCACGTCCGAGCTCCCCATCGGGTGCTTCGGAGCGTCGACCGGAGCCGCCGCAGCGCTGGTCGCGGCCGCCGCGCGCTCGCGAGTCGTCGGCGCCGTCGTATCCCGCGGCGGGCGCCCCGACCTGGCCGGGCCGGTGCTCCCGCAGGTGCGCGCTCCGACGCTGCTCATCGTCGGCGGAGAGGACGACGTCGTCATCGAGCTGAACCGGCAGGCCGTCGCGAGGCTCGGCGGCGAGAAGTCGCTCGTCGTCATTCCCGGCGCGACCCATCTGTTCGAAGAGCCGGGCGCCCTCGACCAAGTCGCGGAGCTGGCGCGCCGTTGGTTCGTGCGCTGGCTCGGCGCCGAGGTGCTTCCCTCCGCTGCGCCGTCGATCTAGGGTGCGCCGCCATGGCGAACCCGACGCAGAACAAGGCGGCCCCGGTCGACGACGGCGCCATCCAGAAGGCGCTTGCCGAGTACGAGAAGAACCAGCGCAAGTACGTCGAAGAGCTGAAGAAGCTGGTGCGCATCCCCAGCGTCTCGTTCGAGGGATTCGACAAGCAGCAAGTGCGCCGGAGCGGCGAGGCGACCTGCGACCTGCTCCGCCGCATCGGCATGGAGAACGTGCAGCTGCTCGAGATGCCCGGCGCGCACCCCTATGCCTACGGCGAGTGGCTCAAGGCGCCGGGGCGGCCGACGCTCCTGCTCTACGCGCACCACGACGTGCAGCCCGCGGGCGACGAGGAGAAGTGGGCGACCAAGCCGTTCGAGCCGGTGGAGAAGGACGGCCGGCTGTGGGGCCGCGGCGCCGCCGACGACAAGGCGGGCATCCTCGTGCACGTCGCGGCCATCGAGTCGTGGCTCCAGACGGCCGGCGCGCTGCCGGTCAACGTGAAGATCATCATCGAAGGAGAAGAGGAGGCGGGGTCGGGTTCGCTGGGCGACTTCCTGCGCAAGCACCGGCAGATGCTGCAGGCCGACGCCATCGTCCTCACCGATACGGGCAACTTCGAGACGGGCCTGCCGAGCATCACCACCGCGCTGCGCGGCATCGTCGTCGTGACGGTCGAGGTCAAGGCGCTCAAGCAGCCCGTGCACAGCGGGATGTGGGGCGGTCCCGTGCCCGACGCCGCCATGGCGCTGGCCAGGATCCTCGCCCGCCTCACCAACGACGACGGCTCGATCGCCATCCCCGGCATCTACGACAAGGTGAAGCCTCTCAGCGAGGCGGAGCGAAAGAGCATCGCGTCGCTCCCCTCGGACGAGAAGCTCTTCCGCAAGCAGGCCGGCATGCTCGACGGAGTGCAGCTCCTCGGCGGGCGCCATCCCTGGGAGATGAACTGGCGGCAGCCGTCGCTGGCGGTGAACGCCATCCAGGCCAGCTCGCGCAAGGACGCGCGCAACATCATCGTCGACAGCGCCTGGGCTCGCGTCGGCCTGCGGACCGTGCCCGACATGGATCCGAAGGACGTCGAAGAACGCCTCGTCGCGGCACTGCGCAAGAATCCGCCGTGGGGCGTACAGGTCGACGTGCACAAGGAGGGCGCCGGCGGGTGGTGGTACACGAGCTCGGACGCGCCCGCCTTCAAGGCGGCGATCAAGGCCCTCCGCGACGGATATGGCACCGAGCCGGTGACCATCGGCTGCGGCGGCTCGATCCCGTTCGTCGATCCGTTCAGCAAGGAGCTGGGCGGCGTGCCCGCCCTCCTCATCGGCGTCGAGGACCCCTACACGAACGCGCACTCCGAGAACGAGAGCCTCCATCTCGGAGACTTCGTCAAGGCGACCAAGAGCGCCATCCGTCTCTACGCAGAGCTCGTCCGCGTCGGC
>Ga0114129_10007718_pt1 | contig 15304 bp, 13 predicted proteins | sample RhiMetdeltSRZDD1_FD_80071 | JGI IMG/M metagenome (GOLD analysis project Ga0114129, IMG submission 80071) | Populus rhizosphere microbial communities from Tennessee, USA - Rhizosphere MetaG P. deltoides SRZDD1 (version 2) (version 2) | ecosystem: Host-associated > Plants > Roots > Rhizosphere >...
CAAATATGCTCCGCCGGGTTGCGACGCTCAATACTTTGCTTGATGGTCATCATGGCCTGTGCCGGCCATGAGTCTTCTCTTCCATCGGAATGGCGGCTTCCAACTGACGAGGAGCTTGCGGGCGAGCCCCTCAGGAAAGATTCTCCGACTCACTTCGCCCGAGCGGTCGCCGACTTCAACGCAGACGGTAGCCCTGACGAAGCCCTTCTCGTGAAGTCGACGCGTTTCAATGGTGAAGGCCTTCTGGTGCGGCTCTCCTGTGGTCACGGATGTGCGAACTGGATAACCCTGGCTACAACCAACTGGGGACAGTATCGGGACGTTCCCGTCTCGATGGGCGTAGACGTCTTGGCACCTGGAACGCACGAGTACAAGTGCGTTGATGAGGACGGTAGTTGTCAGGGTCCGCTCGTGCGACCTACGATGACGCTCGAAACACCCGCGATTCGTTATTTTCGCTTCGAAAGCGCGAGCTCATTCTTCTATTGGAATGACCGTCGATTCATCAGAGTATGGACGAGCGACTGACGGCTGACAGGCAAATGGAGCCGACGCGCCATTTCTCTTGAGCGATCTTGTTGCCGCGGTGCGTGGCTCGTTTGCAACGTTAGCCGGACATGATGAATTTGAGTGCTGAAGTGGAAGTCGCACTCTCCGGCACGGGCACGATCCCGAAAGCAGAGTATGAGCGCTGGATTCGTGGTGATCTGCGTACTCGCGGGCGGGTATACATTCACCTTGTGAGCCGTGCGGCGCTGCAAGTGAGTCGGGCTGTTAGCCAGACAAGGCAATAGACAAATGGAAGAAATCCCCAAACGCATCAAACGCCAGGTTCGAGAATGGGCGGGGATCGCGCATGATCGCGACCTGCGCAAGGCTCTGGGCGAGCTTCTCACTCAATTCCAGCGTTGGGACCGCGGTGAAATCGATTCGTTCGAGCTCAACGAGCGTGTGCATCGGTTTCATCAGGACACTTCGCGAGAGATCTGGAAACGGTACGCGACCACGCACCTTGAACCGGCCGTTGCATCGGCGGTGGCGGCCGGCGTGCTTCGCAAAGAGGAGTTGCCATCGGAGTTACTGCACCACATCGCGGGACTGATCGAATTCTACGAACACGACCTCTCTGCATCGTGAAGACGCGGCGCGCGACTTCAAGAAACACCTCAAGGTCGCTGTCACGCCGGCGCATTGGGAACGAGCAACTCGAGATGCCGGTTGACATCCAAATGGAGCCGCCGCGCCGACTGTGATGTGCCATCATGTCAGGCCGGCGCGCGGCTCATTTGTAACGTTAGCTGGACGGCGGCTCTTTGATCTCTTGGAAGCGGATCCGGATTGAAATTCGAAGTTGTCGGCGAGATCGAAGAGGTCGAGACGATTGCCGCGGGCCCGAGCGTCAAGATTCGGGCATTTCTTCGAAAGACCTACGGACGCGGGCGCTGGCGGAAACGAAAAGGAGTGGCCAACGTCCGGCTTCCGAATGGCAGTCTCCGGCGAGTCGAGCTACATTGGTACGAGGCCCACGGGATCGGCAAACGCGACCTGAAGATCAAGAAGTACCTGGAAAGATCATGAAACGGATGACGAAGAAATTCGCGCTGTGCCTGAAGAACAAGGGAAATGAAGCTTCGCTGGTGCTAGGCAAAGTCTATCGCGTCGTTCCAGATGCGCAGGCCGCAAAGGACGACCTCGTGCGGATCATCGACGAGAGCGGAGACGACTTCCTGTTCCACAAGACCCAATTCGCCTTCGTCGATTTTCCGCAGGCGGTTCGAAAGAAGCTTCTGGCTCTCCAACGGGCCGGCTAACAGCACATGCTTTCTGAGGGATTTTCAATCGATCAGCCGGCCAACGCCGAAAATGGAGCCGACGCCACGACTGGTATCCCTTGTGACTGGAGGACGTGATGTCACACACCGATCGACTGAAGCTCGCACTTGCTGGAGCGATGGCGCTCGTCGTCACAACGGCGATGGCTGCGGCCGCCCTGCAGTCCAACGCCCAGCCCAATCCGTATCGCCTCGTCGAGCAATGGGCGCAGCTCCCCGCCGGCGTGCAGTGGGGTGCGGTGATATCGGTGGACGCCGACGCCAGGGACAATCTCTGGGTGTTTCATCGCAGTTCTCCCCCCATCCTGAAGTTCGATCCATCCGGGAAAGTCATCAAGAGCTTCGGCGATGGCCTGTTCGTCAACCCGCACGGGATGACCGTTGATCGCGATGGCAATCTGTGGGTCACCGACGCGCAGAACAGGGACGGCAAGGGACAGCAGGTCTTCAAATTCAACCCTGAAGGAACCGTGCTGATGACGCTCGGAAAAGCGGGCGTCGCCAGCGAAGGCCCCGACACGTTCAACGGCCCGTGCGACGTGCTGATCGCGCCGAGCGGCGACATCTTCGTCGCCGACGGGCACGTGGCCAACGCCAACGGCCGCATCGTGAAATTCTCGAAGGACGGGAAATTCATCAAGGCGTGGGGGAAACGAGGAGCGGGTCCTGGCGAAATGGACACGCCGCACAGCCTGGCGATGGACTCCCGGGGACGGATCTTCGTCGCCGACCGCGGCAACAGCCGCATCCAGATCTTCGACCAGGACGGACGCTTCATCGATCAGTGGAAGCAGTTCGGTCGGCCGAGCGGCGTGTTCATCGACAAGAACGATACGCTCTACGCGGTCGATTCACAGTCGAATGCCGCCCAGAACCCGGGCTTCAAGCGCGGGCTCTATATTGGCAGCGCGAAGGACGGCAAAGTCACCGCCTTCGTGCCGTTCACCGAACCGGAGCCCGACAAGAACACCAACGCCGGCATGGAAGGCATCACCGCCGATTCAAAGGGCAATGTGTTCGTGGGGGAAACGACCACTCAGACGATGAAGAAGTACGTCAAGCGTTAGGCGGATCCGGGAATCGATCGTCTTCAGCGTACGAACGGAGGAGAGCGATGAGTGGCGGAACATCCATTTTGGGTCTCGTCTTGACCTCAATTGTTGCGGCACAGGCACCACCTCCTTCGAGTCCAACGATTGCAGGCGCCGTTCTTCCGTTGCCGGAACAGCTGCGAGGCGGTGCGACCGTGGTTCGTCTCGACGGCTCATTTCGGCCGGAAGTGGTCCGCAAAGGCACAAATGGAATGGTCTGTATCGCCGACACGCCGAACGACGACCGATTCGACGTCAGGTGCTATCGAGACACCTTCATTCCGGTTGTGTACCGCGCGTTTCAACTGGGGTACCAAGTCAGCGGCGAGAAGGTGGAAGCGGAGATCAAGGCCGGAAAGCTCCAACTCTCGCCCGACCCGACCGCTGGGTATCGGTGTCTCGGCCCAATCTCCGGCTACGACGCGTCCCGCAACGCAGTCAACGCTCAAGTCGAATGCTGGCAGTCGATTCACTTCCCGTTCCGGACGGCTGCGGAAATCGGGTTTCCCGATGAGCGCGATGTTCCAGAGAGCCAGCAGAGAGAGATTCCGTACGTGATGTCCAGCGGCAAATACTGGTCGCACGTGATGATTCGGCATCCAGACGTGCATTGATCTCGGGATGAGAGGGTGGGATGCTGGCGAGCAGGCCTGAAGGCCTGCACTATAAGGAATGTTGAACGCGCTCTTCTAAACTTAGCGGGTCACGCTGACGGTCACGTTCTCGCCGCTGAACAAGGCACCATCGCCGGCGATCGCGCGAAGCACGTAGGTCCCCGGCTCGTCGAATGATGCCTGAACCGTCCACTTTCCGTCTGGAGGAGCCACAGGCATGACGTACGGCGGCGACCACGGCGAATTCGCGTACGTCCGCGTGTCTTGCCAGGTCTTCATCTGCAGCGGAGTGAACGTCACGCGCCGAGTGCCGCGGTAGACGATCCACGACAGCCACAGCCCGTTCGGCGTGGCGGGGACTGTTTGCGAGGGCGGTCGATAGTTCAAGCGCGATCGTCCCTGGTCTCCGGAACCTGCTCCTCGACCTTCGGGGCTGCTTCCGCGCGCCGGCGTGCTTCCTCGTGCAGGCGCTCTGGTCTGCCTCGTTCCACTCGGGATCCCGTCATCGGTCACGCGCGCCACGAGCGTCAGCGGTTCCCCGACCTTCGCGCTCCGGCGTTTGTCGCCTTCGACAGTGAGAACCGGGAACTCGTTGTGCAGCAGCTCGTCGCCGAGGCCCGCCATGTTGGCGCCGACCTCGGTCCCGATGGTCTGCTTGTTGAGCAGATAGTCCGGCTTGAGCGATGCGAACGCGTGCTCGGTCTTCGCGTGCGTCACGAGCGTCCAGACGAGCTCCTTGTCGCCGAAATCCTTCGGGACGCGAATCGTGAAGAGGAACATGTTGCGCCGCGGATAAAAGTGAGTGGGCTGGCCCTGATCGGGGCCCCCAGGCTCGATGCGGTTGTCGGGACCGACTGGAATGTCGAACTCTTCTTCCCAGTTCGAGTTCATGTAGCCGAAGAACATCGTGAAGGAGCCGTCGTCGTTCTGCCACCACCCCTCGTACGCCGGTGAAATGCTCTGGCCTCGAGAGTACGAGAATCTGGTCTGCGCGCTGGATCCCTGGTGAAAGAGCAGAACCGACGCTGCTGCGAGTATCAGCAGCGCCTGCCCTGAGCGAGCGAAGCGAGTCGAACGCGACGGTGCTGGCATCGACACGCGGTAAAAGCGTGCGTTCATCGACTTGCGGTCGACGCGATCTCTGCGGGAGTGACACCCATGCAGAGCGGACACCCGATGACGTAGTCGTTCTTCGTCAGCTTCAGTTTCCTGAGCCGCTCGGCCATCTCGCGCTCGAACTGCTCGTCGGTGAGCTCAATGTAAGTCCCGAGCGTGTTGTGGAACATGTTGGCCACCGACCGGCGCCCGCCTCCCGACCAGTTCCTTCCATCGACAATGTTCTTGTTGGCGGCCGATGTGTCGAGCACACCGATGATGTGCAGGATGGTACCTTTCGGCAACAACGGCATGGCGTCGTCGGCGTACGCATAGGTTCGAACCCAGTTGTGATCGTATCCGGCACAGCTCAGTGTCTGGTTGTCCGTGCCCCAGATGGCCTCGAGGCACATGCGCGTGCCCGCGGCGTGCAGGTGCGGTTCGAACGTCACGACCTTGGTGTGCTGTTGCAGCACGGCGTACGCGTGAAGCTCCTGGTTCGCCGTCAGCGGTTTCACATCCATGTCGGCGCCCTTGCCCAGGCCGCTCACGTTCACCCACTTCACGCCTGGCTTGTAACCCTTCGGATGGAACTTGAACGCGAACTCGAGATGCGCTTTGGTGTCGCGCCCGTTCGCGTGGAGGTGGGCCTGCTCCAGAACCAGGACCGACCCGGCCGCGAGGAGTTTGCCCGCCTGCTCCGGGAAGATGTCGCCATTGCGTCCGACTTCCGGAAGAGGCCAGTGCGTTGCGGTTTCGTCGATGCGGCCGCTCGGGTCGGTCGTCGAGGAGTAGTTCATGTGGTGAAACACGAACCGGCCGCCGACACTGGTCTTGCTGTCGGCATTCTTCGGGATGTCGTTGACCTCGCGCACTTCGACCGCGGTGACGTAACGATCTTCAGTCAGCCCGGTCGGCACGGTTCCGAGCGACACCCACTGATCGGCCGACATCGCCTTCACCGTCACATCGGCCGACGACACGATCAGATCCGGCTTGCCGATCTTCCACTGGTCGCCGCTCTTGAAGTCCAGCGGCGGCGGCATGTCGGCAGGATTGCCTCGCGGCGCGCCGCCGTCCACCCATTTTCCGATCTTGGCGAGCTCGTCTTCATTGAGCGACGGATCATCTTTGTATTGCTGGATACCGATGTCCTTCTCGATGTACCACGGAGGCATCGCGCCGCGCTGGGTTCGAAGCGCGGTCCGCGTTTTGATCGCTCGCGCGTAGGGTCGCGCGTCTTCATACGTCAACAGCGACATCGGCGCCAGGGCATCGGGCCGATGGCACGTCTGACAATGCCGCTGCAGGATTGGTGCAATGTCTTTCGTGAAGGTCACGTCACCGGTCGGCGCGCTTGATTGGGCGCCCACACCGACAGACGCGATCAGACCAACGGCGGCAGCGACAGACCCGCAGGTCCAGAGAACGATTCGTCGCGGCCCGAGAGGAGTGGTGGCTTCCATCGGCGACTCCCGCGTTGAGGATGGCCTGGTGACAAACGCCTTCGCCCGAGCTGAAGCTCGGGCCTACGTACGAGCCGAACGCCGCTTCGCGCTCCCGCGTTCTCGGAACGGCGACCGTCACTCGATCGCCTAAGCCCGGGCCCACGTACGAGCGCCCGAAACGAGTATAACGCCATGGCCGCGGGCGCTTCTGTCTTATTCTTTAGCCGCCATGGAGCGTCATATGCGTCGAATTCTTCTGGTCGGACTGGCTGTCCTGATTACGGCAGTCACCGCGTGGACCCAGCAGCCTCGCACGGTCGATCTCACGCTCACGCCCGAGCATGTGCACTGGGGCTACTACGATTCTCGAGTGCCGCCGGCGATTCGCATCAACTCGGGCGATCGCGTCCGCGTCGAGACGATGATCGCCGGCGGGTTGCAGCGGATCAGACTGGCGGGGGCGAGCGAGTCGGAGATTCCCGAATCGCTGAAGGCTGTGGAGCTCAAGGTCACCGAGCGCGGCCCCGGCGCGCATCCGCTCACCGGGCCGATTTTCGTCGACGGCGCGGAGCCCGACGACACACTCGAAGTCCGAATCATCGCGATCGAGTTCCTGCATCCGTATGGTGTGGCCGCGTTCACTCCGGGCGGCGGCACTATTCCCGACGACTTTCCGTACGCGCATTTCCAGCTGCTCCGCTGGAAGCCCGGCGCCGATCGCGTCGAGTTCAAACCCGGCATCTCACTGCGGCTGGCGCCGTTCTTCGGTTCGATTGGCGTGGCGCCGCCGCCGATCCCCGGACGGATCTCGAGCCGGCCGCCTGGTTGGCACGGCGGAAATCTGGACAACAAGGATCTCGTCGCAGGGTCGACGCTGTATCTGCCGGTGCACGTGCGGGGCGCGCTCCTGTCGATCGGCGATGGCCACGGCCTGCAGGGCGACGGAGAAGTCATCGGCACGGCGCTCGAGACGTCGCTGCGCGGCACGTTCGAGATTCGCGTGCGCAAGGGGCAGCGGCTTCGCTGGCCGCGCGCCGAGACGCCAACGCATTACATTGCAATGGGACTGAACGAAGATCTCGACGAAGCGACGCGGCTGGCGACGCGCGAGATGATCGACTTCCTGGTCGCCGAGAAGGGATTATCGCGCGACGAAGCGTACGTGCTGTGCTCGCTGGCCGCCGACCTGCACGTCACGCAGGCCGTCGATCAGACAAAGGGCGTGCACGCGTCGCTCGCGAAGGCGATCTTTCGATAGGAAAGAAGGGGGCTCATGCGTACGTCGTTCTGGATTCTGGCGCTGACCGTTCTTGTGCTGGCGCTTCAGGCGACCGCGACTCTCCAGCGTGGAGGTGTGCCGATCCCGCCGCAGGGCGGCGAGATCCGCATCGACGCTACCGAGGACGAAATCAAGCAAGGCTTCGGCGCCGTCCGAGCCGGCCGCAAGCTGACGCCACAAGCGTGGCCGAACGGCGCCCGCGTCGCCGTGGCGCTGTCGTTCGACATCGACAACGAGCTTCTGTCGCGGAACAATCCGCTGCCGGTTCCGCTCTCGCAAGGTGAGTACGGCGCGCTCTCAGGACTGCCGCGGATTCTGGCGATGCTCGATCGCCATCAGATCCCCGCGACGTTCTACATTCCGGCGGCCAGCGCGATCCTTCATCCGGAGATGATCCCGTCAATCCGAAAAGCCAACCGCCACGAGATTGGCGTCCACGGCTGGATTCACGAGAACCTGCCGTCGATCGGCGACGCCGCGCGCGAACAGCGGCTGCTGACGCAGGCGATCGACTACCTCACGAAAGCCGCGGGGAAGCGGCCCGTCGGCTATCGCGCGCCGTCATGGGCGTTCAGCCCGAACACACTCGATCAGATTCTTGCGGCCGGATTCCTGTATGACAGCAGCATGATGGCCATGGACGAGCCGTACGAACTCGTCGCGAAAGGGAAGCCGACGGGATTGATCGAGTTGCCGATCGAGTGGATCCTCGACGACTTTCCGTACTACAGCGGCAACGCGCAGGGCTCACTGCCGTCGCCCGATGCGGTCTATCAAATCTACAAGGACGAATTCGACATGGCCTACGACGAGCGGACGCTGATGGTGTTGACGACGCATCCGCACGTGTCTGGCCATCGATCGCGCGTGGCGCAGCTCGAGAAGCTGATTGTCTATATGAAATCGAAGCCCGGCGTCTGGTTCGCGACGCTCGAACAGATCGCCACGGCCGTGAAGACGGCGAACAAGATGCCGTAGCCACATGCAGCCGCGAAGACGCGAAGCACACGAATCAGGGGGACGCGTGGATTTCGAGGTGGTCGCTCAGGGGCTGCAGTTTCCCGAAGGACCGATCGCGATGGCGGACGGCTCAGTCGTCCTCGTCGAAATCGCCCGCGGCACGTTGACGCGTTGCTGGAACGGACGGACCGAGGTGATCGCAAACCTTGGCGGAGGTCCCAACGGCGCGGCGATCGGTCCCGACGGCGCGGTCTACGTCTGCAACAACGGCGGCTTCGAATGGCGGCAGTGGAACGGGCTGCTGGTGCCGGCCGGTACGCCCGCGGACTACACGACCGGCCGCATCGAACGCGTGAACCTGGCGACCGGATCGTTCGAGCGCGTCTACGACTCGGTCGACGGCAATCGACTCTGCGGTCCGAACGACATCGTGTTCGACCGGCAGGGCAACATGTGGTTCACCGACCTCGGCAAACGCTTTGCGCGCCAACGCGACATCAGCGGTCTCTATTACGCGAAGCCCGATGGATCGAGCATCGGTGAGATTTCGTACGGATACGTTTCGCTCAACGGTGTCGGTCTGTCGCCAGACGAGAAGGTTGTCTACTGCAACGAGACCGACACGGCGCGGCTCTGGGCGTTTGATCTCGCGTCGCCCGGCGTGCTTGATTCCTCCCGCCAGGGGCGCGGCCGCGTCGTCTGCACCTTGCCCGGCACCCAGCCGCTCGACAGCCTCGGCGTCGAAGCGAACGGAAACATCTGCTCGGCGACGATTTTCAACGGCGGGATCACGATCTTCTCGGCGGCCGGCGAACACGATCACGTCGCATTCCCCGACATTCTCACCACGAACATCTGCTTCGGCGGAGCCGACATGCGCGATGCGTACATCACGCTATCGGGGACAGGACGGCTCGTGAAAGCACGCTGGCCTCGCCCGGGCCTCAGATTGAACTACAACGCTTGACGCACTGCTGCGCCGATTCGACTCGGCCCGTTCGCGTAGAAAACCGTGGAGCAAGCCGCTCCATAAGCCGGAGACGCGGTTTTCCGGCTTGCGGATTCGGTTTTCGGAGCGAATGGGCCGAGTCGAATCGGCGCGCTCAGAAGGCCTCGCGCAGACCACGCAGGGGGCGATGAGGAACTTGCTCCAACGACTGCAGCGTGCGCTTCCGTTGCTGGAGCAATGGCTCCATGAACTCCACGCAACGCACCGCAGCAAGTCAGTGCCAGCCAGCGACACCGGGTTCGAGCGCCTGGCAACGTGTTTCCCGGAATCGTTGCTCCAATCGACGCGAAGTGTGTCCGTCGACCAACTCCCGTTCCCGCCGGTCTCGGAATTCGGGTTGCCGGAGTTCGAAGCGATGGCAGCGATGCCAAAGTCAGGCATCACGTTCGGTGACATGTATTTCGTGCAGCCGACGCACTCGTCGGAAGGCATTCACTTCCACGAACTGGTTCATGTCGTTCAGTGGAACACGCTCGGCGTTCGGCCGTTCCTGCTCACTTACGCGGTTGGCCTTGCCCAGTACGGATACGATCAGAGTCCACTCGAGGCGATCGCGTATGAGCTGCAGGAGAAGTTCGAGCACGGGACTGCACTGACATCCGTTCCTCAACTCGTGGCGCTCCACGCGGTTGATGCCCGAAATTCAGCGGCCACTGTGTTTGAGATGAATGGATTGAAACTGGGCGCATAGGGCTGCCACGGTGCGCCGCGGTTCGTCTTCGCCTCGGAACAAGCTCGAGGCTGTCAGAGCGTTCTTACGCGATGGCTCATGCGCCACGCGCTGCTGCGCCGATTCGACTTGGCCCGTTCGCGTAGAACACCGTGGAGCAAGCCGCTCCATAAGCTTGAAAACCGCGTCGCAGGCCAGCAAGACGGCGTGGGGATGGGGGTCCCCACGCCTCGTGTATCCACGTTAAGCCGGAGACGCGGTTTTCCGGCTTGCGGATTCGGTTTTCGGAGCGAATGAGCCGAGTCGAATCGGCGCGCTCAGAGTCCGTCAATACTGAACGCGAACAGCTTGTTGTTCCCGCTGCCCTCGATGCCGGATCGCGAATAGCCCGAACCCCAGTAGACCGAGCCTTTCACGATCGCCGGCGCCGCATTCACCGATGCGCCGGCGCCGAACTGCCAGAGCACCTGCCCGGTCGCTGCGTCGAGCGCGAACATCTGATTCTGATCGGCGCGCTTGGCCATCGACGCCACGTAGACTACTCCGTTCGCCGCCGAGACCGGCGCGAGGTCCCACACGTTGACCGTCGCCCCGCCGATGATCTCGGTTTGCGTGTCGGGGACCTGCCACAGAATCGTGCCGGCGATCGGATCGAGCGCGGCCCACGACCCGCCGGTGTAACTCGGACCGGAGATCACGCCGTTCTGCGTCATCTTGTACGGAATGTGGCGATGGTTGGTGAGCGACGCGTAGATGCGGTCCCCATCGAACGCCGTGCCCCAGTTCATGCCGCCCTGGTCGCCGCCCGGACTGAGCAGCGTGTTCCAGATGAACTCTCCGGTCTTCGCGTCGAGCAACAGATACACGCCGCTTTTTTCGCCGACGCCGACGACGTTCCGCCAGTGGCCGTCCATGCGCAGCCGCATGACGTTCGGTCCCGAGCCGCCGAGATCCCACGTGACGCTCTCCGATTCAGGCGCGCACCACGTCACCGACGCCGGCTGGCTGCCGCAGGCGCGCAGCCACGGTTCGTGCCCCTGCACGCGGTACGACCACCGCGGCTCGCCCGTCTTCAGGTCGAACGCGACAATCGACTTCATGTAGGCGCCAGGCTGCTCGCACGATTCGGTGAAGCCGCCGTGCGCCGCGTGGCACGCCGTCACGCTTGCCGGTTCGACGTACGGCTGCCCGAACGTGCCGTAGACAAGTCCGTCCGGCACGTTGACAGCGGGCGGCGAGAACATCGTCGCGCCTGCGTAACCTCCAGGAACACCGCCGTTGTCGGGCAGTGAATAGCTGCGCCAGAGGAGGCGACCCGTTTGCGCGTTGAGCGCGACGATCGCGCCGCGGAACGTCGCGTTTGCTCCGCCCGCGCCGTTCGCCGAGACGCCTGTGTAGATCGTGTCGCCGGCCAGGACCGGCGAGCCGGTCATGATCCCATGCCCTGCGGCTTGCGTGTCCGGATGCACCTGCGTCTTCCAGCGGAGGTCGCCGGTCGTGCGGTCGATACCGAGCATCACCGGCCGTGTCAGGCTGCCGACGACCAGCGTGTTGCCGGCGACGGATGGACTCGTCCGCGCGATGTCGTTCGCAACACCGGTGTAATCGGACACCTGCCGCGACCAGATCACGGCGCCGGTGTCGGCATCGAGGGCCCACAGCATGCCGCCGAAGTCGCCGAAGTACACCACTCCGTCCACGACCGCCGGCGTCGCCGACACGTCACCCTTCGTCGTCGCGAACCACTTCACCGCGAGACGATTCGCGTTTGTCGGATCGATCGTCCGCTCGAGCGGCTGACTGCGGCTGTTGCCGGCGTCGTTGCCGATCATTCCCCAGTTCGGTCCACCGCCCATGGTCGCCACGATCGTGACGGCGCCCGCCAGCGCGGCCAGTGCAACCGTGACGATCGCCGTTGTCGAGAGACGCGGCCGGATTGTGCCGGGCCGATTCGTTTGAACGTAACGTGCCATGATGCCTCCTCACCGCCGGTCGGACGACCGTCGGACGAATGAATGCCGTGCGCTATTTCTGCGTCCCGCGCTCGTCCTCGCGCGCGCCGCGCAGAATGCCGCCGAGCGAGTAATTCCCTTCGTGACAGGCGAACTCGAAGCTCCTCGCGTTCGTCCGCTGCCAGGTCGTCGCCGCCGTCCACGGCGTCGTCCACGTGGATCGATCGTCGACGGTAACCTGGTACTGCAACGTGTTCGCGTCGATCGGCGTCAGCCGCTCGATGGTATGAAACTGTGCGCTCGGAAATGCGCCGCGCGCGATCGGTCGAAACACGCTCTGCGGGTGGAAGTTGGTGGTGTCGATGACGAGGCTGGCGCCCTCCCAGCGTGCGATTGAATCGCCCAGCCACAGGCGAATCGCCGGCGGCAGGTGCGACTGGCGATCGAGCGCGATGATCCGCGCTTCGTGAATCTGCTCGCTCTCAATCATCACGAACTGCCGCGTCTGAACGATCTGGAAATAGCTGTTCGCGCGACTCTGGACGAATCCGACTTTGATCGGGCTCTGCACGATGCACCGCTCGTACGAGTGGCGATCTTCCGGGCCATCCGCCGGGTGCTCGCGCTGGCTTCGCGCCCGTTCCTCCTGCCAGCGTTGACCCGCCGAGGTCAACGGCGGCAGGAGACCGTTGGGCGGATCGATGATCTGGGACGTGCGGTTCTCGAAGACCAGCGGGACAGCCTGCCAGAAGTAATTGGTATCGCCGGTCGGCCGGGCGGTTCGATCCGCGCGGAATCGCTCGGGGTTCGTCACGAGCGCCGCAAACAGTTCGTCGCCGGGTGCGGTCTCCGCATCGGCATCCGCTCCGAAGAGCCGCGCCGCGCGCGTTTTGAGGACCTCCACTTCGGCGCTGGTCAACAGCGGCTTGTCCGCCAGTTCCTTCGGACGGAAAAATGGCGTGACCGTATTGTTCACCCACAAGCCCTGCAAGTCCGGTTGGCCGTCGAGCGTTCGGGCAGGCGTCCACGCGCTGCCTGGGGCCGTCGATGGCTGGAGTGGACGAGATTGCGCGCTGATGCCAATCGCTCCGACCATCATCGCGACCACAGCGGCGACGAGAGGCCATGCGCGCGGGTTTCGCAAGCTTTTTCCGGCCATGATTTCTCCTGCGAGTTCCGGCTACCGGAAGTAACAGAGCATCGGCCGAGCGGTCGGCTAGGATACCACCGTGATAACCTCTCTCACGTGGAGGACCGGGGTCGGGACAGACACCCCGGCGAAAGAAAAGGCCACGAACGCACGGAAGTACGAAAAGAGCTGCCTATGAGACAAAAGATTGCTGGCGCGGTCATCGGTTTGAGTTGTGCGCTCGCCGGGATCTTTGCAGCGGCGCCACAGGCCGCGGATTCCCGGGCGTGGAACGCGAAGGCTGCGGCGGCGGCGATGGACGCACGCCAGACGTGGTGGGCGGCGTGGCCGAACGCGCAGCGCGACCGCGGCACGTTCTGTGTGTCGTGCCACACGGCGTTGCCGTACGCGCTCGCCCGTCCCGCGCTGCGTACTTCGCTGGGCGAGCGGCAGCCGTCGGCGGCCGAGTCGGCGCTCGTCGAGAACGTCCTCAAGCGGGTGCGGCAGTGGAACGAAGTCGCGCCGTTCTATCCGGATCAGACCCGCGGGATTCCGAAGACCTCCGAGTCGCGCGGCGCGGAATCGGTGATGAACGCGGCCGTGCTGGCCACGCGGGACGGGCAGCAGGGCACGCTCAGCGCCGACACGCGGACGGCGTTCGCCAACATGTGGGCGCTGCAGATGAAAACCGGCGAGCTTTCAGGCGCATGGGCCTGGCTGAATTTTCACCTCGAACCGTGGGAGGCCGATGCGTCCCCGTACTTCGGCGCCGCCATCGCGGCGGTGGCCATCGCAAACGCGCCGGGCGGCTACGCGTCGAGCGCCGAGGCGCAGGACGGCGTGAAGGCGCTGCGCGCGCATCTGGTCAAGCAACTCGATCGCCAGCACACCTTCAACAAGCTGATGGGCCTGTGGGCGTCGGCGAAGCTGACCGCCGCGCTCACCGCGGAGCAGCATCGCGCGATTGCCGACGAGGCATTCGGCAAACAACAGGCCGATGGCGGCTGGAGCATGTCGACGCTCGGGCCGTGGAAACGATCGGACGGGAGCGAGCAGGATACGGCCAGCGACGGCTACGCGACCGGCGTTGCGACGCTCGCGCTGCAGCACGCGGGCCTGGGGTCCGATCCGCGAGTCAAGAAGGGGCTGCAGTGGCTCGTTCAGCACCAGGAGACGTCGGGACGCTGGGTCGCGACTTCTTTGAACAAGCGCCGCGAGCCCGAGAGTGACGCCGGGAAATTCATGAGCGACGCGGCGACGGCGTACGCCGTGCTGTCGCTGACCGCCGCCGAGCATTGATCGGAACGTCATCCGTCACGGTTCACGTTCCCGCGGCGCTGCGTCAGTACTGCGGCGGCGCCTCGGAATTCCCGGTATCGGCGTCAACCGTACGCAGCGCGCTCGCCGCGATCGAACGGAGCAATCCATCTCTCTATCGCAATCTCTGCGATGAGACCGGCGCCGTGCGCCGGCATCTGAACGTGTTCGTGAACGCCCTTCACGTACGCGAACAAAACGGTCTCGACACCGCTTTGTCGGATGGAGACGTCATCACTATTTTGACCGCCGTTTCAGGAGGTTGATGTGGCCGCCCGCGTGATCCTGTCGATTGGAACAAGAAAAGGGCTGTTCGTAGCCGAGGCGTCGTCATCGCGCGGCAAGTTCGCGCTGCGCGGTCCGTTCGGCCACGGCATTCCGGTGTACGCGGCGCTGCTCGACACGCGCGGGACGCCGCGCCTGATCGCGTCGAGCTGCAATCCATTCTTCGGCATGAAGCTCCTGCGCTCAACCAATCTCGGCAAGAGCTTCACCGAGACGAAATCGGCGCCGGCGTTTTCCAAGGAAGACGGCCGCGCGCTGGCCAATATCTGGTCGCTCGAACCGGGCGAAGACAAGAAGGAACTGCTGTGCGGCGTCGAGCCGGCGTCGCTCTTTCGCAGCGAGGACGGCGGCGATTCCTGGGAGATGGTTCCCGGGATCAGCAATCACGAACACGCGCGCAAGTGGACGCCGGGCGGCGGCGGTCTTTGCCTGCACACCATCGTCCGCGATGGCAGCCGGATGCACCTCGGGATCTCGACCGGCGGCCACTATCTGAGCGAAGACGGCGGGAAGAGTTTCACGGCGTCCAACGCCGGCATCGGCGCGGGATTCAATCCGGAACCGTTCCCCGAGTTCGGGCAGTGCGTGCACAAGATCGCGCGGCATCCGGACGCGCCGAGCCG
>Ga0114129_10007721_pt1 | contig 15301 bp, 13 predicted proteins | sample RhiMetdeltSRZDD1_FD_80071 | JGI IMG/M metagenome (GOLD analysis project Ga0114129, IMG submission 80071) | Populus rhizosphere microbial communities from Tennessee, USA - Rhizosphere MetaG P. deltoides SRZDD1 (version 2) (version 2) | ecosystem: Host-associated > Plants > Roots > Rhizosphere >...
CCGAATCCGTTTATTGTAGGAACGGACCGATACCTTAAAATGTGGAACATCGTTTCCGAATGCATGCAGGCAGAAATTGCCCGGCGCGAAGGCGCTTCGAACTAATCGGAGTAGGTTTCGAAATGAAGAAAATTTGTTTCGCAACGATGGTGATCGCTTTGTTCACCGCGAACATCTATGCAGAAAAAAAAGACGTCTCGATTGCGGCTGCTGATGGATTTGCTTTAAAGGGCACTTTATATGCGGCCGGTAAGTCCGGCCCAGGTATTCTGCTCCTCCACCAATGCAATGCCGACCGGCAGATCTACGACACACTCGGAACCATGTTAAGCGCGGCCGGATACAATGCACTTACGCTCGATTTCCGCGGATTTGGTGGCAGCAAGAACGATCAATATCCGAACCTCGCTTCAGCCCGTGACAAAATGCCGGCCGACGTTGACGCTGCGTTCCAGTTTTTATCGTCACAGAATCAGGTGAACAAAACCGTAATAGGCGTTGTCGGCGGCAGTTGCGGTGTCAATCAGGCGATTCAGGTGGCGCGGCGTCATCCCGAAATTAAAACTCTCGTGTTGCTGTCGGGCGGAACTGATGGCGACGGTGAAACCTTCATCAAAAATTCCGCGAAGATGCCGGTCTTTGGCGCTGCCAGCGAGGAAGACACAAACGCGGCAGCATCGATCAAAAAGATTGTCGGCCTTTCAACGAATAGAGACAGCAAACTGACGATGTTAAAGGGTGCCGGGCATGCGGCATCCATGTTCGAGAAAGAGCCGGAGCTCCAGGCAGACATCGTGATCTGGTTCAGAACGAATCTGCCGGTTTCCGGTTATGCGGTTCTGCCAGGATCGAAGTAAGCGTCGGAAACGATGAGAGTCCTCCGAATCCTTGCGTGCTTCGTTGCGCTCACTTCGACCGCGAGCGCTCAGTGGGTGAATGTTCAACTTCCCGGAGTTGCGCGCACGCCGGATGGTAAACCGAACTTTTCAGCACCGACGCCCCGCACCGCTGACGGCAGGCCGGATCTTTCGGGAATCTGGATGCAGGTTCCGCTATACGGGCGAGACGGCTACAGCGACTACGTGGCACGCCCGCAGTTGAATGAAGAGCAATACCAAAAGCTCATCGCGAAACCGGACACGCCGACCGCGAATCTAAACCAAAACCTGCAGTTTCGAACGACAAACGGAGAGGAGATTCCGTTCCGGTCGTCAGCTCTGGCGATATATAAGGAACGCCTCGCAAGAGACAGCACCGGATCTCCTTCCGAGCGTTGCCGGCCGAAGGGCGTGCCGGCTCCGATGCTTCCTCCAGTTCCGTTCAAGATTGTTCAGAATCCCGGACTGACGGTTGTTCTTTTCGAGGAGTTCAACCGTTTTCGGCAAATCTTCACGGACGGACGGCCGCAGCCAAAAGTCGAAGTCCCAGCGTGGTGGGGGTACTCAACCGGCAAGTGGGACGGCGAAACCTTTGTTGTCGATACAATCGGGTTTAACGACAAAACGTGGTTGGACAAGGTCGGCCATCCGCATACCGATGGTCTACACACCATCGAGCGTTTCCGTCGCGTTGATTTCGGACACATGCAGCTCGAGCTGACAATTGACGATCCGAAAGCGTACACGAAACCCTGGACGGTCAAGATTCCCTTCGAATTTGTTCCCGATATCGAACTCATGGATGACGCCTGCGAGAACCCTTGGACTTCGGATGAGAATCCGAGAGAGATCGCGCCCGCTGACCGCACTCGTAAGTGAGATTGAGGCCTTCACGAGATCACAAGTTTTATGAGGGTATTGAGAATCGCTTGGGCAGGCTCCGCGATGAGAAGAACAGCCACGAATGGGAGAGCGCTAAAGATCAGAAGGTCACGTACGGTTCTAAAGCTTACAGGCACGTAATCTATGTTGTATATGTTGGCAACGACCGAATATAAGTCTGTCGTGGTTGAGAAGTCTGGAACCTCGAGCACGTCAGGCTGATTCTCTCGGCGAGGGAGCCACTTGTTTCCAAGCAGGCCTCCAATGTTCCTCGCCAACATCCCGTACTCGAACATTGCCTCCCAACGCAAACGCCTCAAGACTGGAGCGAAGGCTGCTAAGGGGCCTACACAGAACAACCCGATAAGCAGTACGACTGCTATTATGACATCCACGTATGCTTGCAGTGGCGCGCCATGGTGCACCATTCTGTTTGCAATACCACCGGCCACAATTGCCGTGCACGCGAAACCAATCGCGCGATATGCATAAGTAATCGTCGACACAAACTTCAATCCGCCGCATCGGTCCGGGTGCGTTGGAATGAGCTGCAGATCCAGTCGGGACGCCAACCACAAGAATCTTGCCCACGCGATTTGCCTCCACACCCAGCCGAGAACCAGAACAATAAAAAGCGGAAAACTAACGATCGCATGCCATTTGCCGGCAAGTGAAAGAGATGTACCTCCACTTCCGGGAACATAGGACCACGAAATTAGATCGCTCGCTGGCAAAGCAACAATGAAGTACGCGGTGATCGCGTAGGCGATCGCGAAAGTAATTATCTCAGCCGCTTTGGATGTGAGGAGTTTCGACGTGGATCGCAGTAGATTTTCGTAACGGTCGCGATCATGACTTGCAATCAGGCCCGAATCGCGGAAATGCAAAATGATTTTTCCGAGTATTTCAAAATAAATTGATTCCGCGATTATGAACAATGGGGCCGCGACAAGATATCTCGCGAAAGAAGCAAAATCTAAAAAGAAGCTTCGCAGTGAATTTCCACCGTAGATGAGATCTTGTAAACCGGCCAGTAGTACGAGCGGAACCCATCCAATCAGAATGCTCAGCACCGCTCGAGTGCGGATCTTCAGGTCGTGAGGTTTGATCAAACCGACCCAGCGTTCTAATCCTGCCGGTGCGCCGCCGTAGAATTGATCCGCGCCCATAACAGTTGGATTCATAGTTATTTAGACGACCAAAAAATGAGGACTGAATGAAATCCCGTGGATACGAGGACTGCCGCGAATTCCCGCCAGCGGAATCAATGAGGCTTATAAAACCCATGCCGCGATGCAACGTGCTTAGCTCAGTGCGTCATTGAATAGACGATGAGGTTGGTCACAAATTTGAACGCGTAAGTCGAATAATACGCCGGATATGCAGGATCATCTGCCCATTCCAGGCCATCACCGAGGTCGGTATTCCAGGCCATGAGAATAATGATGCGTCCTCGATCGTCGTGAACCGCGAATACCTTCGGAATCTTACCCGAAGGACCGTTCTCCCACTGATCGCACTCAAGGCACTTTGCAATCGCATCGTTTGTAACTTGAACTATCGTGTCGATGTCATATGCGGCATGAAACAGCGGATGCGTCGTGTCTAATTCGACAATTTTTGCATGAGGAATAACGCGATTGATTTGTGCGACGAACTGATCAAATTCGTCATCCCCGTGAAAATCGTCGGCAAACCACATCCCGCCCCGAGCCAGGTATTCCCGAAGAATTTCAGCATCGCCCTGGCTGAGCACCATTTGTTCTGGTTCAACTGTATAAATCAGCGGGTAATTGAAGATGCCCGGATCAGCCAGATCGACAACTGCAGGGTCGCCGACGTCAATGTTGGTCAGACGCTGCATCAATCTGGATAAATGCGTATCCATATTTGGGTAATCCGTATACCAATTTTTGATATAGCCGGGGACACCACCACGGTAGCGCAGGCGCCCGAAATTGAATCGCGAGGATCGGATTGGCGTTGCAGTTGATTTGTCGGGAACCGCTCGTACTCCTACATCTGTTCCTAGCGGAGCGGCAAACAAAAACCACGTTAATTGAAGAATTACAACGATGCTAAGTGCTAAACGGCTCCTCATTTGAGACAAACCTGGGTGAGGTCTAGCACTTGGGATGCCGCGAATTCGTTCTTTTGGTAAATCTTTCGAATCTGACTAGGACTCAGAGGCTGAGGGTTCTTGATGATCGTTTCCGAGCCGGACAAGCGAGTCCGCCGTACCTGTATGTACCCTCGAATGGACTTGCAATGCCGCCTGGAAGTGTCCTTGCACAAACCAAGAATATGGTGGGCAAAGTCGCCTTCCGACGGTACGGCGACATCGTACTGTTCGGTGTCACTTCAACAGAGTTGGCCATCCTTGTTCTTCTGACGCCCACCTTCACGATCGCCGATTGGATTTATGTTTTACAGCATGTGATCGTTCTCGCGATGGCGATTATGCGGAGCGCGCCGAAGGCGTTAGATCGGTCGGCACCCGCTTCCGCCGCAGTTATCGTCGCGTATACCTACTCGTATGCACAAGTCATCTATCTGGGGTGGATACCGGGCGAACCCGCGTGGCCTTCAGGTGGGCTGGTCCTGGTGACGTTCGCAGCAGGTCTGAGCCTCGCCAGCCTGCTCGCGCTGGGCAGGCTGTTCGGAATCTGGCCGGCGTTACGGGGTCTCGTGATGAGTGGCCCTTACAGACTCGTGCGCCATCCGATGTATCTCGCTTACATGATCGGAGATGTCGGGTACAACCTGCAGGAATGGAACTTCGGCACAGTCATGCTTGTGATGGCCGGGTGGGTATCCCTGCTTTATCGCATCCACGCCGAGGAGCGAATACTTTCTCAGGATCCCAGATGGCGGGGGTATGTCTCTTTAGTACGCTACCGCCTGCTCCCCGGCGTTTGGTGATTGTCGATCGAATCCCGCTCTGTAGGCGCCGGCTAAAGCCGGCGCGGCCGAACGAAGTTCGGCTTGCCTTGACAGGCGCCACAGGCGCCCGCGCCGGCTAAAGCCGGCGCCTACAGAGTTCCCCCACCAGAGTTATCCCCACGGAGTTATTCCACTCACTTATTCCGACAGCTGCCAGGACTTGTCGGGATTGTAATCTGTCATGGCTGCCGCGATGCTCGCCGTGCGTGGGCCCAAATCCTTTTCGTAGACGCGACCGTCCTTTCCCACGATAAAAGTCATTACACCCGAATTCCGATACTCGGCAGGATAAGCAACAAAGGCGAATCCGCGCGTCAGCTTGCCATTTGTCATGTAATCCATGGCGCCTCCAGGCGCATCCTTCCCCTGCCTCAGAAGCACTCGATAGATGTAGCCGTGAAATGGCGTGGGACCAGTCGCTTTCTTCTTGTATCCCTCTTTAGTCGCGTCCGCGATCAGCGGCCCGATCGGGCTCAGCGGCTCACCGGGAGAAGATTTCCAGTAAAGCCCGTTGTGTCTACCCTCATCGCTCATGAACTTCTGGGCGAACTGCTTCACGTCTCCATCGCGAGGTTGGTTCGCGTATTCCTTTTGTGCGTCCACGAGCGTTTGAAGCGTATCGATAGTACCGGTTTCGTTTCGGCCAATTCGGCGGAAAAGAATCTCCTGCTTGCCCGCCGCGGTATCGAAGTACCAGGCACCTTTTTTGTTGGCCAAGGGAATTGGAAAGGGCCAATTCTCTGCTCCAATGTAGAGTGTTATGGTTTTGTCCGGCTCGACAACCAGCCGTCTCATCTCCTGGTATTTGCGCACGACTTCCTCGCGATTGCTCTTATCGGCAACCGGGTCGCCGGAAAACAGCACTTCTCTTCCCTCTGGTCCAAAAATCTGCATCAACTCATTCGTGTCCCCGGTTTGTACGGCACGAATCATCGCTTGAACCGCTTTTCCAGGAGAGTCGAAGGTACTTTGCGAGGGTTGTTGTGCGGCAACTTGAAGGCCTGTGAGTAAGGCAAATGAGACGACAAGGGCAGCCAAACAGAGCAGTGTCGCCAATCGCCTCCCTAGGTTATTTCTGCGTATGCCGTTGTTCATGTGATCCTCCATTGCTGTAACCTTTAGCGACGGCCTCCACCTCTTCCTCCACCGCCTCTTCCGCCACCACCTCTAAATCCTCCACCGCCACCACCTCTGCCACCACTGAAACTGGAGCGCCCCCGCGCACTGCTCATTCCGGCAGCACCGCCTCTATCAAAACCACCGAAGGCGCTATTCCGGGCTCCAATTGATGAGCGATCTGCGTTTCCGAAACCACGGCTTCCCGACAAGCTTTGAGGTTTCATTCGATTGGCTTGGTTGATTGCCGCCTGGTAATTCGGCCGATTGAATTGACCGGCGGAACGGTTGGCTAAATTTCTATTTATATTGGCGCGGTTGGCCTGACCAGTACGGCTCAGTGCCTGGTTATAGCGAGTGTTGCGGTTTACAAACGTGTTGCTGCGTGAAACATAGGCGTTGCGATTGAAGGTGGCTGAACCGCCATGCCAGTCAGCCCCCCAACCACGCCATCCCCAGCCGTAGTTAAATGCCGAACCCACAAGCGCTCCAACACCGAAAGAAAGTGCTGAAGCTGCCGCTACATCCCATCCCGAATAGCCTGGATATGCAGCGATCGGTGTTCCATAAACGACGGCGGGACTATACGTCGGCACGTACACGACGTCGGGGTTGGTTGGTTGAATGACTATCGTTTGGCCTTCCGTCGTGACGGTTTGTTCAGGAGTAGTCTTGAGGTTTCCGGCGTTCCGCGCGTCTTTCCTCAATGCTTGTATCGCTGCCATGACGCCCTGTGGATCATTGAAATAGGCGTCCCCAAGACCGGATGTCCAGGACAGATTCACGCTCATGTTGTTGAGCACTGATGGGAATTCGGTAAGCGCTTTGACACTGGGATCCCATGGCTGTTTATCAACTGCAGCCATCAGTTGACTGCCCTTCAAGTTCTTGTTCGACTGAAGCCACCGATCAGCCTCCACAACGTCACTCGGATTCGTAGCGGCGGCCAAGACCTGCGCAACCAGTCCGTCTGGATACAGCGCAATTGGCGCAACAAGTTGCTGAAGCTCCTTAGCCGTGGGCGCCGAGGAAGTTGGCGGCGGCGCCGTTTGTTGTTGACTCTGGAGGTCGGCGGCGCGTGCGCTGGAAATCACATTTGTCGGCGTGACAAAGGTGATCACCATAGCAAAAGACACGACAACCGCCTGGACCTGCTTTGATGTCTTCATATTGTTTCCTTCGTCAGAGAAGATCGAAACAGGGTAGGCAGGTGTGACGCATCACGCGCAACCGCTGTGAATAACCGAAAAAAGTTGGGGAGTCTTATCGTGAAGCAAGATGCCTAGTCCACCCCTTTTAAATTTAGACGACCACCACTCAAGTAGTTTCTTACTCGATACCCGGTAATTTTCGGATCCTCTGAATTTCCGCCGGTTCCTTCTAATTAAAAAGAGGCTCGCGATCGTCCCATTCTGAGGAACCACCAAACTACCCAGAATGTGGGGCGAGCCTTCCAACAAGAAATCATGTTTCGTTATCAGGTATTTCACAGCGAGAAGAACGCCTCTTGGAACGGAGCCGAATCGGCAATGGAGGTTCCTAACCCATGATGCAACGATTGTTTCTGCTCGTGATGCTGACGCCAATCCTCGCAAATGCACAGAACCGGTCGGCTCTCCCGGCAGATCTCACTCTCCGTCAGGCTTTGGAAATCGCTCTAGCCAACAGTAGTACTCTTCGAGAGGCCCAGGCCAACCTTGAAAAGACCTCGGGGCAATACCAACAATCCCGTTCAGCGTTGCTGCCGCAGCTGTACATAGCAGCACGCCAGGCGATTCTGACGCAGAACCTTCAGGGCTTCGGAATCGACCTCACCGGTTTTCCTTCGCTGCTGGGACCTTTTGGATCGATGGACGCTCGAGTCATCTTAAGTCAGGATTTGTTGAATATCTCAGCCATCCGATCCTGGCAGAGTTACAAATCGCGCCGCGATTCATCGCGCTTGCTCGTAGGCGATGCCCGGGAAGTCGTCACACTGAACGTCGTCGGTGCCTATTTGCAAGCCCTACGTGCAAAAGCATATCGAGATACTCTGACGGATCAAACCAGGCTGGCGAACGAACTTTATCAGCTCACAGCGGATCGCTTGAAGCAGGGCGTCTCTTCCGATCTGGATGCAAACCGTGCAATGCAGCAGGTGAATTCCCTTGAGCAGCAAAGGCTGGAGGGAGAGCAAGGTTACGTCGCAGCGAAACTGGAGCTCGCGAATCTTCTTCAAGCCAACATTACAGATAACTTCGAGGTTTCCGATACATCAGCTTATGGCTCTGGTCAGACCATGGATCGCGAAGCTACCGTCCAAGCCGCTCTTGCGACGCGGCCCGATTATCGCGCGGCGGAAGCCGCAATGAGGGCTGCCGAGTTGCAAGTCAAGGCGGTCGAAGCGACGAGGCTGCCGACATTGCGAGTAACCGCCGGGGACGGCCAAAGCGGAACTACTCCGGCACACAACGTCAACGTGTACGACGTCCGGGGTGTCCTTACGTTCCCAATTTTCACGGGAGGGCGCATCCGCGGCGAGATAACTGAAGCAGAAGGCGCCCTTCGCGAGGCCAGCGCAGCTCTTGAGAAAACTCGCGCGCAGGTGGAGGCGGACGTTCGTACGGCGATTTCGGGTGTGGAATGGGCTCTCAAACAGCTGGACATCAGCGGACAAAATGTCGGCCTATCTCGGCAGGAAGTTGATTTGACGCGCGTGCGATTCGTTCAAGGAATAGCGGACAACACCGAAGTAGTCAACGCGCAAGACCGGCTCTCAAGAGCGGACGATGCGCGCATTCGAGCACAGCACACCCTGGGGCTGGCGCGCGCAAATCTGGCGCGGGCGATCGGCGGTGCAGAGCGGGCGTATCGCAAGTAAGCCGGAGGACCTTATGAAACGAATTTGGATGTTGTTGGCGTTCACTATGCTGACGCTTAGCGGATGCGGGCGTACCAGCGCCTACTCTGATGGCAAGCTTTTCGTGAGCGGCCGTATTGACGGTGACACAGTAGACCTTTCAGCCAAGAGACCTGGACGAGTCGTGGAGATCAACGTTCGCGAAGGTGACTCGGTTGAAGCGGGACAAGTATTGGCAACGCTTTCAAGTGATCAAGACGTGGCCAGACGCGACCAGCAAATTGCAGTAATTCGAAGCGATCAACGCAAGCTGGAACAATTGAAGCGGCAACTCGCGACATATGGAGAACGCGTCCGCCAGGCGGAGATCATCCACGAGCAGGCTCAGACGGACGCACCGGCACGCGTCAAGGAGGCCGAAGCCAATCTCGAGGCCAGCAGGGCAGCCCTGGCCAAGTCTGAGGCGGAACTAAAACAGCACCAAATCGATGCCGAACGTTACGCGCCATTAGCCAAGTTGGGCGCGGTGTCCGCGCAAACTGTCGAACAGTACCAAACGCAGCTGAAGGTCGCCGAGGCAGCCACTGCTGCGAGCCGCAAGGACGTCGCAGCAGCTGAGGCTTCTCTTCAGGCCACCCACGCGCAACTTGAAAATCCGCGCATCAAGGCCGCCGACCGCTTGACTTTGGAACGTCAGGTCGACGAGGTCAAATCACAGATTGCTTCAGCGCAGGCAGATGTGGAAGCGGGCCAAGCCGAGCTGCGACGGATCGAAGCAGATCTGAACGACCTGAAGATCCTGGCGCCGATGGCTGGGACGATCCTGACGCGTTCGGCTGAACCGGGCCGTGTAATCGCGAGCGGGCAGACCATCCTCACTATGGTCGACTTGAGCAAGCTCTACCTGCGCGGATTCGTTCCGGAAGGATACGTTGGCAAGCTGAAGGTCGGACAGCCTGCCGAGATCTACCTGGACTCCAATCCGAAAGAAGCTATTCCTGCGCAGGTGATCCGAATCGATCCTCAGGCCATGTTCACGCCAGAGAACACGTACTTCAAGGATGACCGGGTGAAGCAGGTGATGGGCGTGAAACTTGGATTGAAGGGTGGTTACGGTTTTGCCAAACCGGGAATGCCGGCAGACGGACAGATTCAAATCGGGAGCGAATGATGTCCGCAGAGACAGTCGTCGAAGCGCAGTCGCTTTCCAAGAGCTACGGTACTCTGAAAGCTATCGATGAGATCAGTTTCGAAGTAAGGAAAGGAGAAATCTTCGGACTGATCGGCGCCGACGGAGCCGGCAAGACGACCACATTCCGTATCATCGGCGGTGTGCTCGGTGAAGGCGGTGGCGAAATTCGTGTCCTGGGGAGTACACCGCGCGACGCCCGTCCCCATGTGGGATACCTGACACAACCCTTCAGCCTGTACCAGGATCTTAGTGTCGACGAAAACCTCAATTATGCGGGAGGCCTGCGCGAGGTCCCTGAGTCGGATTTCTCGTCGCGGCGAGGGCGCTATTTCAAATTGTTTGATCTGGACCGGTTTACGGAGCGGCTTGCTGGACGACTAAGCGGCGGCATGAAACAGAAGCTGGCATTGACTTGTGCGCTGATCGCCGATCCATCGCTGCTACTCTTGGACGAACCCACGACAGGCGTTGATCCCGTCACCCGCCGCGACTTTTGGGATGCACTGACCTCGCTGGCAACCGGCGGAATGTCCATTATCGTCGCGACACCGTACCTGGATGAGGCCGAACGCTGCCACCGCGTTGCACTAATGGAACGCGGCAAAATCTATGACATTGATACGCCCTCTCGATTTCGTTCGAAGATGGGAATCACGCGGCTGGAGGTCAAGGTCGAGCCTCTGGCCAGAGCCGAAGATGTACTGGCTAAATCGCCTGAGGCGCAGGATGTGCAGCGATTCGGCGACCGGTTGGACGTGATGGCGGCGCGTCCCGATGCCGCAGAATCGGATCTGCGCCGGCTTGCGGAAGCCAATGGCCTACAGGTGACCGAGATCGTTCGCTCGCAGCCCACGCTCGAAAACGCTTTCGTTGGCCAGTTGCGAAAGATGCGCGGTACTCACATCGTTCCACCCTTTCCGAAACCCTCAACCGCGCTGAAACGGAAAGATGTGGTCATTGGTGCCAAAGATCTCAATAAACGTTTCGGATCGTTCCAGGCCGTCAAGAACTTTCAATTGGAAGTCCGTAATGGCGACATCTACGGCCTATTGGGCGCCAATGGCGCCGGAAAGACCACCTCGATCAAGATCATTTGTGGGCTCATCGATCCAACCTCCGGCAGCGTCACGCTGTTGGGAAAATCCAAAGATCTACGCTCGGCCGAGGTGCGCTCCAGAATTGGATACATGTCCCAAAAGTTTGCTCTCTACGATGACCTCACCATCGGCGAGAACCTCGATTTTTATGCTCGCCTTTATGGCGTTGATGAAAGCGTGCGCGAAGAGCGTAAGAAATGGGTGCTCGACGCTGCCGAGCTGAGCGGCGAAGAGGGAATGCTGACCAAGTCTCTCCCCGGCGGCTGGAAGCAGCGGGTGGCCTTTGGAGCTGCTGTGATGCATGAGCCCGAAGCGATCTTTCTCGACGAGCCCACCTCCGGCGTGGACCCGTTGGCGCGCCGCGCCATGTGGCGGATGATCAACGAATTCGCCGACCGCGGCGCCGGCGTTGTGGTTGTAACGCATTACTTGGAAGAAGCCGAACAATGCAACCGTCTTGGCTTCATGGTTGCGGGTGAAATCATCGCGCAAGGCTCTCCTTCTGAAGTGAAGACCAATATGAAGGGGTCGCTCTACGAAGTCGAAGTGGACCGACCGGATCGCGCCCTTGGTACCTTGAAAAAGAAGTTCGGGGCTTCGCGAGTTTCACTGTTTGGAGACCGTCTCCATGTCGTAACGGAAAATGATGAACAGAAACGCCAGGCAATAGCGGCGCTGGAGGAATCCGGCGTCCGTATTCTCACCCAGAAACCAGTGCCGTTCTCGCTCGAAGATGTGTTTATTTCGCTGATCGAATCGCGTAGATCGGAGATTCCGCTGTGAAGAAAATCTGGGCTCAGGCTCTGAAAGAATTCATGCTGTTCCGGCGTGACAAGCTGCTGATCCTGCTTGCGGTCCTGATGCCCATCGTGCTGATGTCCCTGGCGGGAGGTACACAGACCCTGCGGCTGCGCAATGTTCCACTGCTGGTGTACGACTACGACAACACAGCGCTCAGCCGGACATACCTCGAAACGTACGGAGCGGCTCTTACTTTTAAGCTCACAAAGCGTCGACCCGACGAATCGCCTGAGGAGGCGCTTAACAGTTGGCGCGGGCGTGCGGCTCTGATCATCCCGCAGAACTTCGAGCGCGACGCACTGCGGGGAGCGGAACCTGTCGTCCAGTTGATGATCGATGCGACGGATTCCAATGCAGCTACGGCCCTGGGTAACTACGCACAGACACTTAATACGAGCTTCGCCCGGAAAAGCGGCATCGGTGAATTTCCGCCGCAACTGGTCAACATGCAGCAGCGGCTTTGGTTCAACCCCGGACTCTCCAATCGCGTCTACTTCGGTACAGGCGCGCTGGGCTTGATGCTGATTATATTTCCTGCACTGCTTGGAGCGCTGAGTACTGCGAAGGAATATGAAGTCGGGACCGTAATCCAGGCCTACGCCTCCAGTCTGACAGCTGTCCAGTGGATTTTGGGCAAGTCCCTGCTCTATGTCCTGATCGGACTCGTAGAATTTGTAATCTGTTTCGCGCTCGGTTTGTTTGCATTTGAGTTCCGTTTCCCATCTGACCCCAGCATCCTGCTGATCGCCACAGTTCTCTATCTGCTCGCGGGAGTGTATTTCGGGATGATGATGGGCAACGCCACAGGCAACCAGAGCGCCGCTATCCAGGGTGTACAGATGGGTTCCTTCCTGCTTTCTTTGCTGCTTTCGGGCTACCTGTTTGCCGTCGCGAACATACCGGTGCAGATTCGCTGGATATCAAGTTTTCTACCGGCGACGCATTACATTCAGATTGTTCGTAATTCCATTCTGCGAGATGCGGGATGGGGAACCTCGCTTCGTCCGGTGATCGCGTTAGTGATACTAGCCTTCGCCTTCTTCGCTGTGAATGTGATTCAGATGCGCAAAATGCAGTTCAAGGCATAGGAGCGTCCAATGGCCGCCTTCATACGTCGTTATGTCGCTTTGACCATGAAGGAAGTTCAGCAACTGAGGCGCAATCGCGTTTTGCTGATTCAGCTGATGCTTCCTCCGACAATCGTGCTGATCATCTTCGGATTTGCTTTGAACCCGAAGGTTCGCGACCTGCGTCTAGGCGTCGTGGATCAAAGTATGACAACCGAAAGCCAGGGCTTCATTGATTCTCTGGCCCAGAATGTGAACTTCAAGGTGACGCGCCGATTTATACGCACGCAGGATGCAGAAGACGCCCTCCGGAGCCTGAAACTGGATCTATTCATCGTCATTCCAACCGATTTCGCTCGCACTCTCGCCCGTGGACAAACGGCAGAGGTACAGGTCGTGATCGATGCCGTAGACGCCAATACGGCGCAGATCGCGCAGGGTTATCTGCGAATGGCTCTGGAAGACTATAACAGCAGTGGTGGCGGTCAGGGCGTCCCCGCCCCTAAGTTTCGCGCCGGGCGCACGCTCGTTCGCTCAGCACATCCGAGCCCGCCACCTGGCGCGCCGGACGTGCAGCCGGCGTATCTGTACAATCCCGGTCTGGTGACCTCGTGGCACTACGTGACGGGTGTCATGAGCATCATCATGTTCATCAATGCGTCGCTGGTTGCGTCGGCGCTGGCAGTCAAGGAAAAGGAGACAGGCACAATTGAGCAGTTATTAATGACGCCGGCACAGACGGGCGAAATGTTGCTCGCGAAGACTTCGCCGGTTTTCGTGCTGATGATGGTAGTAATGTTCGTAGCCCTCGTCGTGGGGGTAGTGGTCTTCGGCGTACCCGTCCGTGGTGCGCTGTGGATGTTTGCCGTTGCCGGAGCTTTCGCTGCACTTGCGGGCATCGGAATCGGCGTGATGGTGGCAACCATTTCGAGATCTCAGCAGCAGGCGCAATTGCTGACGTTCTTCGTCAACCCGCCGATTACGCTGCTCTCCGGCGCCACTTCCCCGCTCGACAACATGCCGGAGTTCTTTCAGAAGCTCTCGTACCTGAATCCCTTGCGCTATTTAGTGACCATCGTCCGGGGTGTCACATTAAAAGACGCGCCCTGGAGCGCCCTTTGGCCGAATCTGGCTGCCCTCGCCTTTTTTGCGATTGTGCTGTTCGCGATCAGTGCCTGGCGCTTCCGAAAGGTGTAATGGATGAAGCGGAAGAAATCCTCGATTGAAGTCAAACCGAAGCTCAAGAGAAAAGACTACGAAAAAGAACTGCAGCGGCTTCAGGCGGACCTATGCGTGTTGCAAGAGTGGGTGAAGCACAAAGGATTGCGGGTCATTATCGTTTTCGAGGGGCGTGATGGCGCCGGCAAGGGCGGAACGATCAAGGCCATCACGGAACGAGTCAGTCCGCGGGTATTCCGCGTGGTCGCGCTTCCCGCTCCATCCGATCGCGAGAAGAGTCAAATGTACATCCAACGCTACTTGCCGCACTTCCCTGCTGCAGGGGAGATCGTGATGTTTGATCGAAGTTGGTATAACCGTGCGGGAGTGGAATATGTCATGGGATTTTGTAACGAGAAACAGCATCGCGATTTTCTCGAACGCTGCCCGATGCTCGAAAAATTCATAGTGGCGAATGGGATCCAGTTGATCAAGTATTGGCTCGAGGTCAGTAACGAGGAACAGGCGCGGCGGTTTCAAGCACGCATTGATGATCCTCTGCGGCAATGGAAGCTGAGTCCGATGGACTTGCCGTCGCGCACCCGGTGGTACGACTACTCCCGCGCGCGGGACATGATGTTGGACGCCACCGATACGGACTTCGCACCGTGGCACATTGTGCGGTCAGACGACAAGAAACGAGCGCGCCTCAATTGCATCTCCCATCTGTTGAGCGTCATTCCGTACCAGAAGCCGCCGAGAGAAAAAGTGAAACTCCCCGGACGGTCCAAAAAAGGCGTCTACGATGATGAGGCTTCGCTTCAAAACCGACGATTTATCCCGGAAAAATATTGAAGGTTCGGGGTGGTCGCTGATCCGAAGCGTGACTTGTGAGCGACCACCTCGTCTGCGGCGCAAAGGTGGGCTTCGCCAAAATTGTCTTGATGCCGCAGCCACCCCTCCTCACGAGGAGGGGAATAAGCTTCGGCAATGCCGAGACGGAGCACTCGTCAACCTGCGATCTTCAGTGGGTTCAAAGTCGATCGGGTCACGGCGGGATTCGCCCGAGTTAGTACGATTTCTTCGTCTTCGTGGCGGATGGTCAGGCCCTCCCCTTCCCGCAAAGAATAGGTACATAGGATTGATTGATGGGAATCGTTAGGAAATCATGCTCACCACGAAACTGTTCGTGTTGTTCCTGGGATTCTTGTTCGCCGGCATGCTGCTGTTCATACATGCTGGACGGCGCATCGCGGCCTGGCAGCACACCCATAGGCCCAATGCGATTCGAGGTAGTACGGCTGCAGTGGACGGTGCCGTTCTGGGAC
>Ga0114129_10007722_pt1 | contig 15300 bp, 10 predicted proteins | sample RhiMetdeltSRZDD1_FD_80071 | JGI IMG/M metagenome (GOLD analysis project Ga0114129, IMG submission 80071) | Populus rhizosphere microbial communities from Tennessee, USA - Rhizosphere MetaG P. deltoides SRZDD1 (version 2) (version 2) | ecosystem: Host-associated > Plants > Roots > Rhizosphere >...
CGAGCAATTGGCGAACTTACCTGAAGATTCCGTAGGCCCAGCGGACGGGCGTGCGAGGCGAACGAACACGGCGGATCGAGCACGATGTCGCTCGCAAGAGTGTCCGCCGGCTGCGGCGATAGCGGTGAACGGGGCGAGCAAGGGGTGCATCCGTGAGAGTGACGCGCGAGCAGGCACCGGAAGGAGTGAGGGCGCCGACCTCTCGGCAATTGCTGAATTCCCGGCACCAACTGCGCAGCCAACCCCATTCGAATCAACGCATACCGCTGGCAGTCGTCTTGCCATCTGGTCAGGACGTGATCGCCCCTCAGGACGGAACGCCGATCCACTTCAAGACCGAGCATGAGCCGTGGGCGGGCCATGACAATTCGGGCGATTCTCGTCGGTCGACTCTGCGCGAGCGCCGGCGTGGTCTGGGCATCACACGAGGTCGGGAGGCCGTCGCGGCAACGCAGACGTCGCCCAGTCCCTCTCCCACTCCCGGCGGGTCCACCCGCACCGCCCGCGCTCATTCCCTAAAGCAGGTGGCCCGGGGAACGGAGCCCGAAGAGCAGGAGCGATCTGCGGGCCACGGTTGTCAAGCACGCCTTAGCGGAAGAATTGCTCCACCTCGCGATGACCGCACTCTTATTGCGATCGACGACGGCGACCTTCTTGGCGTTCGGGAGGTTGACGAAGATCCGCGAGCCGCTCTTCTCGATCTGGAAGGACTCAGGATGGGCGCGAAGCGGAACGTCCGCCATCTTTATCCCCTTCGAATCGATCGCGGCGAGCGCGCCGTCGCCATAACCGATCCAGACATGGCCGGACGCAGGATCGATCCGCACGTTGTCGGCATCGGCTCCGAGGTGGACGGTCTGAAGCGGGGCGAGCGACGAGGCGCCGAAGATGCGGACGGAGCCGTCCTTCCCATTGGCGACCAGGAGGCTGGCCTCGAACGGAGGCGACGGGTCCGAGGGTGAAGAGGGCGAGTACGACCACGAAGTGGCGGATCAACGCCGTGACTCCGCGGCGAGGGCTGAAGTCACGGCGAACTTCAGAAAGCCATTCATGGCGCGGCCCAGAGGTCACGGTCGAGGCGGAACGCTCCCCGGCGTGGACCCTGGCCCGCCGAAGCGACCGAGCGCGCGGGAGAGTGCGTACTGCGCCTTGTTGAACTCGCCGAGCGCACGGGCGTAGTCCTGGCGCGCGCGCGCTTGATCCTGCTCGGCCAAGATGTTCTCGAGCACCACGCCGACCTCGAATACCCGGCGCGCCTGAGTCAGCTTGAGCATCTCTTCGGCAGTGGCCAGGGCCTCTTTGGCCGTCTCGACCTGTTGCTCCTGTGAGAGTGCGCGCGTCCGCGCCTCGACGACCTGGCGAGAGATGCCGTCCTTCAGCTTCTCGAGGTTCCATCGCGCTTCCGAGACGCGCGCCCTGGCCAGGCGCGTGCGGCCGACGTCGAAGAGGCCGCCGGGGCCGATGCGCCAGCCGACTGCGGTGAAGTAGTCGCGGGAGGCCCCGAAGGTGCTCGGCCCCGCCTGCTTGCCACCGCCCAGACCTCCCAGGAAGAGCTGTCCGCTCACGCTCGGGATCAGGGGACCGTACACGGACCCTCTCTCCGTCTCCGTGGCCGCACGGATCAGCGCCTCCGCCTCGCCGATCTCCGGCCGTGCGGCGAGGGCCTCGCGGACCAGGACATCCATCGAGTCGGAGGCATTCGAGAGGGGGAGAGGAGCCAGCTCGGCGTCGTTGGCCACGAGATCGATGGCAGGGTCCAGGCGGAGGACCTCGGCCAGGCGGGCCGCCTGGATCCGTCGTTGCTCGGTGGCCTGCTGGAGGACGAGTTGGTTGCGTTGTGTCTGGACCCTGACCCGAAGCTCGTCCCCCTTGAAGGCGATCCCGACCTCCACGGCGCGATGGAGCTGGGACTCGTACGATCGCGAGATGTCGAGCGCTTCCGCCGCGGCCGCCATCGTCGCCTGCGCCTCCAGGAGGTCGAAATATGCATGCGCGGCGCGCAGAGAAACCTCTTGTTGCTGCGTCCGAACCTGGTGGTCCGCCGCCCGCACCGACTGGCGAGCGGCGAGCGTCCGGAAGAGCGCGTCTCCGACGTCGACCTGGAGGTTTCCGGAAGCGCCAAGAGCGTACGAGTCCTTGTTCGCGGTCACGATGTTGCCGACCACGTCCTGGATGAGACCGCCATGGCGGCGGTAGCTTGCGCCCGGAGAGAGCCAGGGCAGGAACTGCATGAGCGCTCCCGTCGCTGTGGCCCTGGCTGCCTCGAGCCTTTCGCGCGCGATCTGGACGTCGACGGCGTTGGCTCCCGCGAGCCGAAGGACGGTCGGAAGGTCGATCGGGACCGGCCCTCCGGGCGCCGGAGGCTGACTCGGCTCGTCCGCTCCGGCCACGACGGCCCCGGGAACGACGAGCGCAGCGAGCAGGGCCCCGAAGCGCAGGAGCGATCTCATCGGCTCGCCTCGACGCGCACCGGCTGACCGTCGGCGGGCGGGTTGGCGCCGGCGAGGATGACGGCCTGATCGGGCGCGAGACCGTCGAGGATTTCGACGCTCGTCTCGTCGCGGAACCCGGTCTTGACGGGGACGCGCTTGGCCTTGCCGTCGGCGACGATGAGCACGGAGTCCTGCCCCTTGCCCGCGATGACGGCGGTCGCAGGCACGAGCAGCGCCTCCGTCCGGCTTTCGATACCGATCCTGGCCCGCGCGTACATGCCCGGGCGGAGCTCGCCGGTGGCGTTGGGGATCTCGGCCTCCGCGAGCATGGTCTTGGACGCTTCGTCGAGCGCATAGGCGAACCGCGTCACCTTTCCCTGGAAGGCGCGGCCAGGAAGCTCGTCGACGGTGACCGCGACGGGGAGGCCAACCTTCACGCGCGGCACCTCGGGCTCGGGCACCGCGATGTCGATGCGCACCGACCGGATGTCGATCAGGGTGAGCAGGGCCGCGTTCTGGGAGACGCTGCCCGAAGTCGCGGCCGGGATGAACGCGCCCGGGTCGACGCTGCGCTTGGCCACGATCCCGGAGAAGGGAGCGCGTATCTTCGTGTAGTCGAGCAGGGTCTCCGTTCGCCCGAGGGTGGCCTTGGCCATGTCGAGCTTGCCCTTGGCGTCGTCGACGGTCTGGGGCATGACGAGGTCGGGGGCCTTCTTCTGGGCCTCGCTCACCCGCCGATACGCGACCTCCGCCACGGCGACCTCGGCCTTCTGACGCACAAGGTCCGCCTGCAGCTCCGGCGCCTCGATCTCGGCGACGGTCTGTCCGGCCTGGACGTGATCTCCCTTGTCGACGCGGATCGTCTTCAGGTACCCGGCCACCTTGGCGTAGAGCACGGCCTGGTCGCGGGGAAGCACGGTCGCGGGCAGCGTGAGCTGCCGACTGATCGGCCCTCGATGCGGCTGGGCGACGGTCACCGCCAGCGCGGGGGCCGGCGGCGGAGACACGGCCGCGCTTTGCGCCGGGCGGCAGCCGGAGCCGGACGCGATGGCGCCGCCGACAATCGAGACGGCCAGCCAGGCTCTTCGCGCGGGCCTCATGATTGGAAGAACTCCAGGTGGATCACGCTTCGCCTCGATCACCAGCGATCTCCGGCTCCAGCGAGCCGAAGCCGAGGGGACTCCTCGATTGCAGGAGGGCAAAGACGGCGGGGAGGATGGTCAGGGTGGCAACGGTGGCGACCGCGAGCCCGCCGATCACCGCGCGGCCGAGAGGAGCGGTCTGCTCGCCCCCTTCGCCGAGACCGATCGCCATGGGGACCATGCCCGCGATCATGGCCACGCTGGTCATGAGGATCGGGCGCATCCGGTCGCGCGCGGCCTGGACTCCCGCGTGGGCCGCCGAGAGTCCTCCCTGACGGCTCCGTTCGGCAAACGTCACGAGCAGGATCGCGTTCGCGGCGGCCACGCCGATGGCCATGATCGCGCCCATGAACGACTGGATGTTCAGGGTCGTGCGGGTGATCCAGAGGGCGAGGACCACCCCGATCATCACCGCGGGAACGGTGGAGACGACGGCCAGCGAGAGCCGGAAAGACTGGAAGGTCGCGGCCAGCAACAGGAAGATGACGACGACGGTGAGGAGGAGGCCCGTCCGGAGCCCGTCGAGCATCTGCTCCAGGGCCGTGATCTGGCCGCGGACGGTGATGGTGACCCTCGCCGGCAGGCGGCCCATGTCGGCCAGGGCCCGCGAGAGGCGGCGGTCGATCCGCCCCAGGTCCTCGCCGACCACGTTCGCAGAGAGCGAGATCGTGCGCTGCATGTTGTAGCGGTCGTACTCGCCGACGGTGGTGGTCCTGGTCACGGAGGCGACGTTCTGCAGCAGCATGGTCCGGCCCTCACGCAACGCGAGGGGAAGGTTCTTCACGTCTTCGACGGAAGTCATCCGCGCTTCCGGGATCTCGACCTGCACCTGGTATGCGACGCCGGTCGCCGGATCCGCCCAGTACACGGGGGCCGTGTAGCGGCTGGAGGACGTCGCCGCGGTCAGGGCGCGCGACAGCTCGGCCGTCTTCATCCCGAGCACGCTGGCCCGCTCGCGATCGACGTCGACCTGCACCGCCGGGTAGTCGAGGGATTGCCCGAGCTGGAGGTCCCGCAGCGATGGGATCTCGGCGAGCCGCGTTTGAAGCTTGTCCGCGACGTCGCGCGTGACGGACAGGGCCGGGCTGCTGACCGCCACCTCCACCGGCGTGGCCGCACCCAGGTTCATGACGCGGCTGACGATGTCGCTCGGCTCGAAGGAGAAGCGCACGCCGGGAAGGCGCGCGGGCAGCCTCTGCCGCAGGCGCTCCTGGAGCGCGTCGAGTGAGGCCGAGCGGGGCTTGAGCTGGACCTGCATCACGCTCTCCTCCGGTCCCGCCGTCCACAGGTAGATCGTGTTGATGGGGTAGTTGGGCGGCTGGACGCCGACGAAGCCGAGGGTGCTCTCGACGTTCTTCTCGCCGACCTCCTCCGCGACGACCTTCAGCGCTTCGAGCGTGATCTTCTCCGTGCGCTCGATGCGCGTGCCGGCGGGCGCACGGAGGCGGAGCTGGAACTGGCCGACGTCGACGCGCGGGAAGATCTCGACGCCCAGGCGGCCGCCTAGTACGAACACGGACACGCCGGCGAGGACCAGGTAGCCCGCGACCACCCAGCTCGACCACCTCGTGACCCTCTCCGTGGTCCGGCCCACCGTTTCCCGGAGGCGGCCAAGGAGCGTGGGCCCGCCGGAGCCGACGTGCCCCGTCTTGAGCAGCCACACCGACAAGACCGGGACCAGGCTGTTCGAGAGGAGATAGGACGCGAGCATGGAGAAGCCGACGGCGAGCGAGATGGGCACGAACAGGGCGCGGCCGGCGCCGACCATGAAGAAGGACGGGATGAAGACGGCGAGGATGCTCAGCATGGCCAGCAGGGTCGGCCCCGCCGTCTCCTCCGTGCCCTGGAGGGCCGCTTCGGCGACCCTCTGCCCGCGGCCGAGATGCGCATGGATGTTCTCGATGGTGACGGTGGCCTCGTCGACGAGGACGCCGACGGCGAGGGCGAGGCCGCCGAGGGTCATGATGTTGATCGTCTGGCCGGTCGCCCAGAGACCCACCATCGCCGCCAGGAGCGAGAGGGGAATGGTCACGACGACGACGAAGGCGCTCCTCCAGTCGCGCAGGAACAGCAGCACCATGAGACCCGTGAGCAGGGCGCCGAGCGCGCCCTCGATGGCGAGGCCCTTGATGGCCCGGAGCACGTACGGCGACTGGTCGAACTCGTAACTCACTTTCACGTCGTCGGGCAGCGCGGCCTGGAACTTCCAGAGGTTCGCCTTGACGAGTCCCACCACGGCCAGCGTGGAGGCGTCCGCCCGCTTGGTCACCGGGACGTAGACCGTCCGCCGCCCGTTGACCAGCGCGTACCCGGTCGCGATGTCGGAGGCGTCCTCGACCGTGGCCACGTCGCGCAGGAAGACGGTCGGATACCCCGTCCGCAGGGCCACCGCGCCCAGCTCGCCCACGTTCCGGACGACGGAGTTGAGCGGGACCATCGGGATCATGTCGCCGATGCGGATGTTGCCCGAGGGGCTGATCGTGTTCGTGGTGCTCACGGCCGCCACCACCTCGTCGGGAGAGAGGCCGTAAGCGCGCAGCCGCTCGGGCTCGACCTTCACCACGATGCTGCGCTGGCTGGCCCCGAAGGGCGGGGGAGCGGAGACGCCGGGCAAGGTGGCGAAGAGCGGGCGCACGCGGTTGAGGGCGAGGTCCTGGATCTCCCCGACCCCGCGGTTCTCGCTCGTGAAGACGAGGTTGCCGACGGGGACGCTCCCGGCGTCGAAGCGCATGATGAAGGGCGGGACCGTCCCCGGCGGCATGAAGGCCCGGGCGCGGTTGGCGTAGTTGATGGTCTCCGCCATGGCCTGGGCCATGTCCGTGCCCGGATGGAACTGCAGCTTGATGAGCGCGACGCCCTGGATGGACCTGGACTCGACGTGCTCGATGCCGGTGATGTAGAGGAAGTGGTACTCGTAGTAGTACGTCAGGAATCCCTCCATCTGCGCGGGGTCCATGCCGCCGTAGGGCTGGGCCACGTAGATGATGGGAACGCCCAGGTTGGGAAGGATGTCGCGCGGCATCTGCGCGAGGGCCATCATTCCCGCCAGCACGACGGCGGTCATGGCCACCATCACGGTCACGGGCCGCCGCAGGGCGGCGCGGGGCAGCGTCATCGCTCAGCGGCCTTCGACGGTCAGGTCGTCGAACTCGATCACGGAGTCGGCCTTGGTCCAGAGGCCGACCCTGCCCGCGTCCTTGAACGTCTCGTCCTTCGCATCCAGCACCTTGTTGCCGTCGTACCAGACCGTGAAGTGGTCGCCCGTGGCCTCCATCTTGAGGGTGTGCCAGGTGTTGGTGGCGACCTTCACGCTCTGGTTCAGGAAGGGACGGCGCCGGCCGTCCACGGTGTGGTAGATCGTGCAGTTGTCCTCGTCGGCGTTGCAGCGCGTGATGTAGTAGTTGTTCGCGTCCCTGTAGCGCCAGACGAGCCCGAACCCCTGATCGACCTTCCCGGAGAGCGGCCGCGCGCGGACGGTGAGGGTGACGTCCTTGTAGCTGCCTTCCTTCAGCACGGCGAGGGGGAACCGGTAGTCGGTCGGATCGGCGCTCTCCTGGACCAGGACATGGTTCTTGTCCGCCCCCTTCTCGACGCGCACGACCCACTTGCCCTCGGCGCCGCCGCCCGTGCGCGCGAACTCGAACCCGGCCGGCGGTTGTCCGACCGGGTCGGACTCGAAGTCCCGCTTCACGGAATCCGCCGCAGCCGCGAAGCAGAGGCTGGCATACACGACCAACACGAGTAGGGCATGACGCTTCATCGACATTCCTTTCGCGAGTGGGCGGCCCTATGGCTTGGGCGCGGGCGGTGCGATTGACGTGGACTCGTTTGCGGGTCACCCACTTCATCGCTCATTCCCGGCCGAGCGTGCTCGGCTCGTGCGACGATGCAGAGACATCACGCGTCGCATTGTAAGCAGCGGTCGTCTTACACGTTTCTTAAGAATTGTTCACACTCTCTTAAGAGTCGTCGGGCACAGGCCGTCCCTTATCATCCTCATTCGACCCATGCACATCCTGGTGGTCGAGGACGAGGCGAAGGTGGCGCGGGCGCTCCAGGAAGGCCTCGAGCGCGAGGACTACGTCGTTACCGTCGCCCGTACCGGTGAGGAAGGCTACTACCTGCTCGATGCCCAGGCCTTCGACCTCGTCGTGCTCGACCTGATGCTCCCCGGCCGTGGCGGCCTGGAAATCCTGGCCACCCTTCGGGGCCGCGATCGCGCCATCCCCGTCCTGATCCTGACCGCACGGGATGCGGTCCAGGATCGTGTCACCGGGCTCGATGCCGGAGCGGACGACTACCTCGTCAAGCCCTTCGCCTTTCCCGAGCTGCTCGCGCGGGTCCGGGCCCTGCTGCGCCGCGGCAGGCCCGAGCCTGTAACTCGCCTGAGCCTGGCCGACCTGGAGATGGACATCGCCGCGCGACGGGTCACGCGCGCGGGGCGGGACATCGACCTGACCTCGCGGGAGTTCGAGCTGCTCGAGTACCTGCTGCGCAACCGTGGCCGCGTGGTCTCGCGGGAGATGCTGGTCCGCGACGTGTGGAAGGAGACGCGGCGCGCGACACCGCTCGACAACGTCATCGCGGTCCACATCGCCCGTCTGCGGCGCAAGATCGACGAGCCGTTCGAAGTCAAGCTCATCCACACGGTGCGGGGCGTGGGCTTCGTGGCTAAGGACGGCTCGACCCCATGAGGCGCCTTCGGCCCCGACACGTGCGGACGCGGCTCACGCTCTGGTACGTGGCCGTGCTCTCCGGCGTGCTCGCCCTCTACGCCGGGTCCGCGCTGATCCTGCTTTATGCCTCTCTGCGGGAAGGACTGGACCGGAGCCTCGCCGCGGAGTACGAGCGGATCGAGGACGTGCTGGCGGAGGCGCCGGACGGCACGATCCGGATGGGGGGCCACGACGAAGGCGAGAGCCTGGTCGAGGTCTGGTCGCCGGAGGGGACGCTCCTTTTCCGCAGCCCCGATCTCGACGGAGAGACGCTCGGAGGGCCTCCCACGGGGACGGAAGACGGCGCGTTCGCCTCGACGGTGACGCGCTCCGGGACACGGCTTCGAGTCCTCAGTCATGGGCATCGCCTCGGTGAGCGCGACGTGGTGATACGGGTCGCGGTCAATGAGGAACCCGTCCGCCACGAGTGGCGCGAGCTGGCGGCCGGGCTCCTCGTCGGGCTGCCGGTGGCCATCGCCATCGCGGGACTGGGCGGTCACTGGCTGGCCCGCCGCGCCCTCGCCCCGATCGATCGCATGGCTCGGCACGCGGACCGCCTCACCGCGGACACCCTCGGCGAGCGCCTGCCCGTCGAGAACCCTGACGACGAGCTGGGTCACCTCGCACGCGTCTTCAACGTGGCGCTCGGCAGGATCGAAGAGTCCTTCGCTCGGCTGCGGCGCTTCACCGCGGACGTGTCCCATGAGCTGAGGACACCCCTGACCGCCATCCGTAGTGTCGGCGAGGTTGGCCTCGGTGGCCATCGGACCGAGAGCGAATACCGCGAAACGATCGGCAGCCTCCTCGAGGAGGCCGATCGACTCACGGTGATGGTCGATACTCTCCTCTCACTGTCGCGGGCGGATGCGGGAGAGGTCCGCCTCAACATGGGGCCCGTGGATCTCGTCGGCCTCGCTCATGAGGTCACGGCACACCTGGCCGTGCTGGCCGAGGAGAGGAACCAGCGGCTGGAGGTGGAGCCCACGGATCCCGTCACCGTCAAGGCGGACCGTCTCGTGCTCCGGCAGGCCCTCGTGAACATCGTCGACAACGCCATCAAGTACAGCCCGCGCGGGGGCGTCATCCGCATCGTGGTCAGGGGCGAGGCGACGCACGCCCGCATGGATGTCATCGACCAGGGTCCGGGGATCGCTCCCGAGCACCGCCAGAAGATCTTCGAGCGTTTCTACAGGGTCGACCCCGCTCGCTCCCGTGAGGAAGGCGGCGCCGGCCTCGGACTCTCGCTCGCGCAATGGGCGGTGACCGCTCATGGCGGACGCATCGACGTCGAGGACGCGGACGGCCGGGGAACCGCCTTTCGCCTCTCGCTGCCGCGCGAGGGAATGCCAGGCAATCATCCGCCGCTGTGATTGCGCGTCTGGGGCCGTGGCTATGCAGGCAGTAACTCCTCGCGCACTCTAGCCGAGCGTCATAGGGCCGCCCTCGCGACCGGCGGCCGGGCGCGTGCGTTCGACGCGGTCCGCGTAGTAGGATCGAGTGAGCCTGAGGGCAGCCTCGTGAGGCTCACACCACTGTTGATCATCCCCGGGCTTCTCGTGGCCGCGTGCACGCGGCCGCACGGCGACGCGGGACCGTCCGTCGAATTCACGAAGACACCCCCGGCGGACAGGGGCGGCCCCGACACGCTCGACGTCGTCGAAGGCCGCGTGGTCGGAGCGCGCCCCGGGCAGCGCATCGTCTTGTTCGCGAAGAGCGGCGTGTGGTGGGTCCAGCCGGAAGCGCGGCAGCCCTTCACGCAGATCAGGGCGGACTCGAGCTGGACGAGCGCTACCCACCTGGGGACGGAGTATGCGGCGCTGCTCGTCGACGCCCGCTACAGCCCGCCGCTGTCCACGGAGACGTTGCCGGAGCAGGGGGGGGGAGTCCTGGCGGTCACGGTGGTGCCGGGCGATCCGTCGGCGCGGGCCGCCCACCACACGATCCAGTTCAGCGGATACGAATGGATCTCCCGCGCCGCCCCCAGCGATCGGGGTGGCACCAACGAATACGATCCCGCCAACGCCTGGACCGACGACAACGGAGCCCTGCATCTCCGCATCGGCGGCGAGTCGCCCCGCTGGACGTGTGCGGAGGTGCGCCTCACGCGCCGGCTCGGGTACGGCTCCTACCGGTTCGTCGTGCGCGACGTCTCGCACCTGGAGCCGTCGGCGGTCCTGACGCTCTTCACGTGGGACGGACCAGCAGCGGACCAGAGCCATCGCGAGTTCGACATCGAGATCAGCCGGTGGGGCGAACCGGCGGCGAAGAACGCGCAGTACGTGGTGCAGCCCTACTACGTGGCGGGCAACGTGTGGCCCTTCGCGGCGCCCGCCGGCGTCCTCATCCACACGCTGCGCTGGGAGCCGGGGCGCCTCACGGCGAGGACCTTCCGCCCCCCCGGCCCGGGTACGGGGGGGGCCGTGGTCGCCGAGCACACCTTCACGTCGGGAGTGCCCTCGCCGGGCAACGAGATGCTGCGCATGAACCTCTACGTGTTCCGCCGCGGCGCGACCCCGCTGGAGCGCGGCACGGAGATCGTGATCGAGAAATTCGAGTATCTCCCGTGATCCTCGAGGGCGGCGCGGCGACTCGGTGGGCGGGGCGGTGGACCGCCATCGCGCTGACGTGCCTCGCCGGCGCCGCCCACGCGATGGACCCGGAGCGGGCGATGTCGCAGTACGTCCGGGAACGGTGGGGCATCGACCGCGGGTTCCCGGGCGGAACCATTCGCGCCATCAGCCAGACCTCCGACGGCTACCTCTGGCTCGGCACCGACAAGGGGCTGATCCGCTTCGACGGATCGGGGTTCCGCCGGCTTCCGGAGCCGAGCCCGACGTCGCTGTCGATCACGCAGGTCCTCGGGCTGGCCGCGGACGGGGATGGCGCGATGTGGATCAGGCTGGGCGGCCCCCGGGTCGCGCGGTATCACGACGGACGGTTCGAGAGCCTCGTGTCGCTCGAGACGATGGAAGACGCGATCACCGCGATGACGCGCGCTCGCGACGGCGCGATGCTCCTCGCGGGAATCGTGAACGGCCCGCTCCGATGGAGCGGGGGCCGCCTGGAGACGCTCGCCCCGCACGCCGCGCTGCCGGCCCGGGCGCCGGTGACTTCGATGTGCGACGCGGCGGACGGCCGGATCTGGATCGGAACGCAGGGCGAAGGTCTTTTCTACCTGGCGCGCGGGCAGATTACCGCGGTGACGAAGGGGCTTCCCGATCCCGCCATCGCCGCCGTGCTTCCGCTCGGGGCGCGCGATGTGTGGGTGGCCACGCGCGGGGGCATCGCGCGCTGGAACGGAGTCGAGATGACCGCCGACGGCCTCGCCCCTTCCCTCCGGCACCTGGTGGCCTCCACGATGATGGCCGATCGCGAGTCGAACGTCTGGATCGGCACCGCCGACGGTCTCCTGCGCGTGAACGCCGGAGGCATCTCCCGGCTGCAGAACCGGGAGCCGGCGCCGCCCCTCGAGGTGACCGCCCTGTTCGAGGACCGTGAGGGCAGCCTGTGGATCGGCACCCCGCACGGTCTCGAGCGCCTGCGCGACAGCAGCTTCACGACCTACGGCCGGGACGAAGGCCTGCCGTCGGAGAGCAACGGACCGATCTACGTGGACGTGCAAGGACGCACGTGGTTCGCGCCCCTCGATGGCGGGCTGTACTGGCTCCGGAACGGGCAGGTGGGCCGGGTCACCGCGGACGGCCTGGCCTCCGACGTGACCTATTCGATCGCCGGGAGCAAGCGCGGCCTCTGGGTGGGGCGGAAGCAGGGCGGGCTGACCCGCCTCGTCATCGAAGGGGGCTCGATCGGCGCGCGGACGTACCGGCAGGCGGACGGCCTCATCGACGACACCGTCTATGCGGTCCACGAGAACCGCGACGGAACCGTGTGGGCGGGCACGCTCGGCAGCGGCGCCAGCCGCTTCCGGGACGGCCGCTTCACGACCTTCGACGCCGAGAGCGGCCTCGCCTCCAACACCGTCGTCTCGATCGCGGACACCGCCGACGGCACGACGTGGTTCGCGACACCGCGCGGGCTCAACGGGCTGACGAAGGGCGCCTGGCGATACTTCACCACGCGCGACGGCCTGCCGTCCGAAGACGTGAACTGCCTTCTCGAAGACTCCGCGGGCACGCTCTGGATCGGGACGGGCGACGGGCTCGCGCTGCTCGATCCGGCGGGGATCAGGGTGGCGCGCGGCCTGCCGGGTTCGCTCCACGAGCAGATCCTCGGCCTGGCGGAAGACCGCCAGGGACGGCTCTGGATCGCCACGTCCACGCGCGTGCTCAGCGCCAATCGGGAGCAGCTCGTCGATCCCCGTCTCGGCAGCGCCGAGGTGGCGGACTACGGCCTGTCCGACGGCCTCTACAGCACGGAGGCCGCGCGCCGGCACCAATCGGTGGTGGCCGATCTCTTCGGCCGGATCTGGTTCTCGATGAGCCGCGGCCTGTCCGTCGTCGACCCGGTGCGGGCGACGAGCGACGCGGCTCCGCTCGTCGTGCGCATCGAGGCCCTGTACGCCGACGGCAACGCGATCGATCTCGAAGGGACGCGCCGCATCCCTCCGCGTCCGCGGCGCGTGTCGTTCGGCTATTCGGGGGTCAGCCTGGCCGCTCCGGACCAGCTCCGGTTCCGTTACCGGCTCGACGGATTCGATCGCGGCTGGAGCGAGCCCGTCTCGGCGCGAGAGGTGGTCTACACGAACCTCGCTCCCGGCTCGTACCAGTTCCGCATCATGGCCTCGAACAGCGAGGGCTTCTGGAACGGCGCGGAAGCCGCGGTCGGACTCGACGTCGAGCCCGAAGTGTGGCAGACGCGATGGTTCCATCTGACGAGCGTGCTCGCCGTCGCGCTGGTCCTCATCGGCCTCTACCGGATGCGGCTTCACCGCGTGACGCGCCGTCTGAACGTCCGCTTCGAGGAGCGGCTGGCCGAGCGCACGCGCATCGCCCAGGAGCTGCACGACACGCTGCTGCAGGGGTTCTTGAGCGCCTCGATGCAGCTCCACCTCGCGGTGGACCGGATGCCGGACGACGCGCCGGAGCGGCGGAGCCTGGGCGGCGTGCTCGCGCTGATCCGGCGGGTGATCGACGAAGGCCGCAACGCGGTGCGCGGCCTCCGCTCGTCGGACAGCACGGTGGACGATCTCGAGGAATCGTTCTCGCGCATCCGGGACGAGCTCGGAGGCATGCGGGAGATCGATTTCCGGGTCATCGGCGAGGGCCGCCCCCGGCGATTGCATCCGATGATCCGCGACGAGGTCTATCGCATCGGACGGGAGGCTCTCATCAACGCATTCCGGCACTCGGAGGCCACGCGCATAGAGGTTGGAGTCGAGCGCGAGAGCCGCCGCCTTCGTGTCCGGGTGCGCGACGACGGGAAAGGGATCGACGCCGAGGTCCTGCGCACCGGCCGCGACGGGCATTGGGGACTGTCCGGCATGCGCGAGCGGTCGGAGAGGATCGGCGGCCGATTGCGGGTCTGGAGCCGCCCGGGGGCCGGCACCGAGGTGGAGCTCTCCGTGCCGGGGCACGTCGCCTTTCCCTCCGCGTCCTCACGCGGTCCGGCGAAGTGGCTGCGGGCCCTGACGCGATCGTGGACCCGTCAAATACCCCGATCTAGGGATTCTTCCGGGCCCTGAGTCCGGTAGCCTCGCCTTGCCGTGCGCCGTCTCGGCCACGCAAGGAGCGGAGGATTGCAGAGGCTGTTCTCGACGTTCCCGCACGGATCGCCGGGCGTGGGTCTGCTGCTGCTCCGATTCGGCGCGGCCGTCGTGCTCATCGCCCACGGCGCCACCTGCCTCAGCAGATCCCATGCGGCGACGTGGGGGACGTGGGCGATCGGCGTGGTGACGATCCTCACCGGCGCCCTCCTCCTGATCGGCCTCATGACTCCGCTGGCCGGCGTGCTCGCCGCGCTGGGCACGACCGGCGTCGCTCTTTCGTGGTTTCCGTCGCCCGCGCGGAGCACCCTGGGCGGGGGCGTGGCCGGCCTCCTTCCCGTGGTCGTGACGGTGGCGATCGCCCTTCTCGGGCCCGGGGCGATCTCGGTCGACGCCGCGCTGTTCGGGCGCCGCGAGATCACGATTCCGCCGCGGCCGGACGCGGCGCGCGAAGACTGAGCCTCAGCGCGCGGCGGGCGCGCCCTCGGCCCGCGCCGGCGCCACCACCGCGAACCCGGTGATCCAGACCAGCTCGCGCTCCAGGGCCGCCGCCGCCGGGGCCGGCTTCTCCTGGCGCGTGAGCACGGAATGGACGGCCCGGAAGTACGCGCGGGAGACGTCGGCGTATTTGTCCCCGGTCACCGACGACGGCCGTGACACCGCGCCGCCGAGAAAGACCTTCTTGAGCGGCGTGTAGTAGGGATTGGCCTTCAAGACCTCGGGATCGTCGTAGAGATCGGGCACGGTCGGAGGCAGGGACGTCATGCGGGCGCGCTCGAGCTGCACGTCGCGCCGGGAGAGGTATCGCACGAGGGCGAGGGCCTCGTCGACGTGCTTCGAGTACCGCGACACCGCCAGCGCGTTCTCGCCCAGGACCATGGCGTGCCCGTGCGAGCCGCCGGGCACGAAGGTGAGGTCGAACCGCCCCCGGATGCGCGGCCCCGCGTCCTGGCTGAGGAAGGGCCAGCTCCGCATGAAGGCGGCCTTGCCGGAACGCCACACGTCCTGGGCATCCGACTCGCGGTAGCCGACGACCTCCGGCGGCGAGATGGTGCCCACCCAGGAGGCGGCCCTCTCCCACGCCGCCACCGCGCGCGGGTTGTTGACCGAGATCGTGGCGTCGTCTTCCACGATGAGACCGCCGCCCTCGGAAGCCTGCCATTCAAGGGCGTTGCAGGTGAGGCCCTCGTAGGGTGCGCCCTGCCACACGTAGCCCCAGAAGTTCTCGTCGCCCTTCGCCCTCTCTCCCTTCTGGATCGCCGCCGCCATGGTTTCGAGCTCCGTCCAGGTTCTCGGAGGGGCGCCGTAACCGTACTCGCGGAGCAGGTCCGTGCGGAAGAAGAGGATCC
>Ga0114129_10007723_pt1 | contig 15300 bp, 13 predicted proteins | sample RhiMetdeltSRZDD1_FD_80071 | JGI IMG/M metagenome (GOLD analysis project Ga0114129, IMG submission 80071) | Populus rhizosphere microbial communities from Tennessee, USA - Rhizosphere MetaG P. deltoides SRZDD1 (version 2) (version 2) | ecosystem: Host-associated > Plants > Roots > Rhizosphere >...
GTGGAGGCGAAACGCGAGCGGAAAGCGGAGTTGAAAGACGGTCAATCGGTTCCGCCCCCGCCGGATCCAATCCAGCGAAAGGCCGCCAACGTCGTCGCCGAGCTTTCCGAGCAGAAGGTGCTGCGTGCCATCTACAGCGAGCGGCAGCTGCAGGAAGTGCTGACCGATTTCTGGTTCAACCACTTCAACGTCGACGCCCGAAAGGGACGCGACCGGTTCCTGTTGACGGAATACGAGCGCGACACGATCAGGCCGCGCGTGCTCGGTAAGTTTCGGGACCTCCTCGAGGCGACGGCGAAGAGTCCGGCGATGCTGTTCTATCTCGATAACTGGATGAGCGCAGCGGAGACCCCGTCGGGAACAGAGGTCGGGAGACGCACGCCGGGGACGGAAGTCGGAAGATTCATCCGACGACCTCCGTCTCCACTGTTTCGACGACCTCCGTCGCCACTGTCCGCACAGCCGCAGGGCAAGAACGCGCCCAAAGGCCTGAACGAGAACTACGGCCGCGAGCTGATGGAGCTGCACACGCTCGGCGTCGACGGCGGCTACACACAGAAAGATGTGACCGAGGTCGCGCGGGCGTTCACGGGCTGGACGATCGACAACCCGCGGCTCGGCGGCGGCTTCCGATTCAATCCGCGCATCCACGACACAGGTCAGAAACTGGTGCTCGGTCACGTGATCAAGGCGGGCGGCGGCGAGTCCGACGGCGAAGAGGTGCTCGACATCCTCGCGAAGCATCCCTCGACGGCGCGCTTCATCGCCACCAAGCTGGCGCGCCGGTTCGTCAGCGACACACCGCCTCCCGCGCTCGTCGATCGCGCAGCCGCGCGCTTCCGCGAGACGGACGGCGATCTGCGCGAAGTGACCCGAACGATCCTCATGTCGACAGAGTTTCTTGGAGCGGCAGCCTATCGCGCCAAAGTGAAGACGCCGTTCGAATTCGTCGTGAGCGCAGTCCGCGCGGTCGGTGCCGACGTGCCGGAGGCGTTGCCGCTGGTCCGGCAGCTGCAGGAGCTCGGCATGCCGCTCTATCAGTGTCAGCCGCCGACCGGCTACAAAGATACGGCGGACGCGTGGGTGAACACGGGCGCGCTGGTCAGCCGCATGAACTTCGCGCTGGCGCTGGCAGGAAACAGGCTCCGAGGGATCGCCATCGCCAGTCCTCAGTCGTCAGTCGTCAATGAGGAGATCATCGACGGGATCTTGGCCGGTGACATATCGGATTCGACTCGCGCGACGATCGCGCGCGCCGCGACCGCGGAGCAGATGGCCGCGCTCACGCTGGGCTCGCCGGAGTTTCAACGACGCTGAGACATCTGGTGCGGAGGAGTTGTAGCGCAGGCCTTTGGGCTTGTATGGAGGCGTGATGGTTTCCCGCAGAGTCTTCTTGAAGAACGGCGCCTTCGCCTTCGTCAGCCTCGGCTTCGCGCCGTCGTTTCTGTCGCGGACAGCGTTCGCTACCGGAAGCGCAGCGCGGTCGAAGCAGCTGATTGCCATTTTTCAGCGAGGGGCGGTCGACGGGCTCAGTGTGGTGGTGCCGTTTGGCGAATCGGCCTACTATCGCGCGCGGCCCAGCATCGCTATCGCGCAACCGGGCTCCGGCGAAAACGCCGCGCTCGATCTCGACGGCTTCTTCGGCTTCAATCCGCGACTCCAGTCGTTGAAACCGCTCTGGGACCGCCGTCAACTCGCCATCGTCCACGCCTGCGGATCGCCCGACAGCACGCGGTCGCATTTCGACGCGCAGGATTACATGGAGACGGCGACGCCCGGTGTGAAGAGCACAGCGGACGGATGGCTGAACCGGTACCTCCAGGCGCGGAGGGCCGACGAGGCGACGCCCTTCCGCGCCGTCGCGTTGACGTCGCAGCTGCCCCGCATGCTGCAGGGAACGGCGCCGGCTCTGGCCATGAATCAGATCGCCAGCTTCGGCATCCGCGGCAGCCAGGGCGGCGACGCCACCGGGGGTTCATTCGAAAGCGAATATGCGGGCGCCGCCGATCGTCTGCTGAATGGGACGGGACGCGAGGCGTTCAACGCCATCAGGATGCTGAAAGGCACCGACCCCGCGAAGTATCAGCCGGCCGACGGCGCCGACTATCCGCGCAGCCCGTTCGGCCAGGCGCTGCGACAAGTCGCGCAGCTCAGCAAGTCGAACGTCGGGCTCGAGGTGGCGTTCGCGGACATCGGCGGATGGGACACGCATGTCAACCAGGGCGCCGCGCAGGGTCAGCTCGCGAACCGGCTCGACGATTTTTCGCGCGCGATCGCCGCGCTCGTCACCGACCTGGGGGATCGCATGGAGGACACGGTGGTTGTCACGATGTCGGAGTTCGGCCGGGCGGTGAACGAGAACGGCAATCGCGGCACAGACCACGGACATGGCAACGCGATGATGGTGATCGGCGGCGGCGTTCGCGGTGGGCACATCTACGGCAAGTGGCCCGGTCTCGCACGCGAGCAGCGCTACGAAGGGCGCGATCTCGCGGTCACGACCGACTTCCGGGACGTCTTCGGCGAAATCGTCGCGCGCCATCTCGGCGTATCGAATCCGAGCGCGATCTTCCCGGGCTATAACGTACAGGCGGCAAAATACCCTGGACTGTTTGCCTGAAATTGGTAATTGGGTAGGTTGGTAAGTTGGTAAATTAGATCTCGCAATCAATTACCAAGTTACCAATTTACCCATTTACCAAATGCTGACCTCAGATCTTCCCACACCGCAAGTCCTGATCGACCACTCGCGGCTGATGCGCAACATCGATCGCGCGCAGCAGATGGCGTCGAACGCCGGCGTCGCCCTGCGTCCCCATGCGAAGACCCACAAGTCGCCGGTGATCGCGCGGTGGCAGGTGGATCGCGGCGCCATCGGCGTGTGCTGCGCGAAGGTTGGTGAGGCCGAGGTCTTCGTCGACGCCGGGATCGAGAACATCCGGCTACCCTATCCGGTCAACCCATCGAACGCCGCGCGCGTGCGCGCGCTCGCGGATCGCGCGGCGATCTCGATCATCGTCGATCACCTGGATGTCGCCCGCGGTTGGTCCGAAGCGATGCAGCGGGGCGGACCGCCGCTCGACGTGCTGATCAAGGTGGATGTCGGATTTCACAGGTGCGGCATCGATCCCGACAAAGACGCGCTCGGCTTCGTCCAGCGCGTGGCGTCGCTGCCGGGACTCCGCCTGAAGGGGTTGCTCAGTCACGCCGGCCATGGCTACCACGCGGCGTCGGAGGACGAGCTGTGCGCCGTCGCGCGGCGCGAAGCCGAGATCCTGAGATCGTTGCGCGACCGCGCGGCCCAATCCGGCATCGCTCTGGATGAGCTCTCGGTCGGCGCCACGCCTACTCTCCGGTTCAGCGCACGTCAGCCGGGCCTCACGGAGCTTCGTCCCGGCAACTACGTGTACTTCGACCGCACGCAGCTCGCGCTCGGCTCCGCGGCACTCGACGACTGCGCCCTGACGGTGCTGGCAACCGTCGTCACGAAGCACGAAGGACGGATCATTCTCGACGCCGGCAGCAAAACGCTGACGAACGATCAGGCGCGCGGGATCACGAACGCGCCGGGATTTGGCGCGGTGCTCACCGAGGATGGCTCGGCCATCGACGACACACTGACGGTCGAGCGCTTGTCCGAAGAGCACGCCACCGTGCGCGTCGCCGGGAGCACCGCCTTGAAGCCCGGCGATCGCGTGCGCGTCCTGCCAAACCACTCGTGTGTGGTCTCGAATCTTGTGAACGAGGTGCGGCTCGTCGACGGTGATCGAGTGATTGACACGCTGCCCGTCGCCGCGCGTGGAAGGATCACGTAGAACGCGAAGCGTCCAGAGATTTGAGGTATAGTCGCTTTGCGGCCATGCCTGACAAGAACAAAGCGGAGATCGGCGACGCGCTCGGCATGATCGAGACGCGCGGCCTGATCGGCATGGTCGAAGCAGCCGACGCGATGGTCAAGACGGCGAATGTCGTGTTCGTCGGATGGCAGAAGGTCGACGCCGGCCTCGTCACCGCGATCGTGCGCGGCGACGTCGGATCCGTCAAGGCGGCCACAGACGCCGGCGCCGCCGCTGCGCGCCGGGTGGGCGAGCTCGTCGGCGTCCACGTCATCCCCCGCCCCGCCGACGACCTCGAGAAGATCTTTCCAATCCGCTAGCCGTCCACTTCTCTCGGATCCTTCAAACTTCAGACTTCAGACTTCAGACTTCAGACTTCAGACTTCTTACTTTTCCGTCTCTTCCCTCTGACCTTCCCTCGCAGCTCTTTCAGCAGTCCCTCGTCGCCGACGACGAGGAGCGGCTGCGCCGGCGTCTTAAGCAGGTTGAAGAATTGACCGCCCGAGGTCCGCGCGTAGATTTCCCGGCCGTCCGTCAGCAATTCGACCGATCCGCCGCCACCAGTCGCTTCGAACAGCCGCGTTTGGAACTGATCCGCGAGGATTCGCAGGATCGCATGTAGCTGGTGTACCGAAAAGCCGCGCTGACGCAGATCGGCGAGCACGAGGAGCTCGAAGAGCTCGATGGGCGTATAGCGGCGTTCCGTGTAGCCGCCGGCCGCGGTCTTGTGCGGCGCGATCGCCGGCGACAACAGGCCGCCGTCATCCCACAACTGGAGCTGTCGCGCCGTCAGCCCGGTGAGCGCTGCAACCTCGCGCGAGCTGTAAGTGCGTTTCAGGCGCATCGATCCGCCGCGGCGGCGCCTTCGAAGTCCTTCACGGTGAGCCCGCCCTCGCTGTGGGTCGAATACGTGAGCGTCACCCGCTTGTAGTTGATCAGAATGTCCGGATGATGATCCGCCGCCTCAGCCTTGGGCGCGAGGCAGTTCACGAACGCGATCGCCTCGAGGAAATCGCGAAACGTGTACTGCTTGCGGATGGCATCGCCCTCGAGCGTCCATCCGTTGAGGCCCTTGATGCGCTGCTCGGCTTCCATCAGTGAGAGTTTCGGCATAGTAACTCTCCACCACGGTGCATATTCGTCACTCGGGTTTCCGCGCCCGTACCTCGTCCAGTCGGACGCGCGCCGCTTCGACCGCCGCCAACGAATCGCGCTGCATCTCGACGGCCGACGGTCCCTCGGTGGGGCTCGCGAACGCGCTGCCGGCAATCGTCCGATGGTAGGCGCGCTCGGCCTGCTGCAATTCGTCGAGGGCCGCCGCGTGATCGCGCTGCCAGTCGAGCCAGCGGGTCAGCCGCTCGGTCGCCTCGTGCTGGGTGGCGCCGGCGCACTCGATCCCGAACGTGTCTCCAGTATCTTCGCGCACGGCATGCGCCACCCAGCGCCCCTCACGTTCGGTGCAGACGATTCTCACAGATCTCCAAAACGCGACGGACTGAGCAGCGCCATCAGCGGGTCGATGCGATCCTCGAGCATCGCATCGGCCACGAATTGTGCGGTCAGCGGCGCCAGCAACACGCCGTTTCGGTAGTGGCCCGACGCGTACATCAGGTTCGGCGCCGCGCGCGACGCGCCGATCACGGGCAGGCCGTCCGCCGTGCCCGGCCGCAGGCCAACCTTCGCGCCGCGAAAGCCGGCAGTCCAGGCATGAGGCACGAGCTCGCACGCCGCGTCCAGCAGATCGTGGACGCCGGCCACTGTTGCGCGCTCGTCGAACCCGGCTTCCTCCACCGTGGCGCCGAGCAGCACCGTTCCATCTTCCCACGGCACGAGATAGCAGCGTCTGCTCCACGTCACGCGACGCAGCGGCGTACCGATCCATGCCAGCGACAGCAATTGGCCGCGCACGGGACGCACCGGTACGCGCGCGGTCACGCCGTCGATCGCGATTTGGCCGGACCAGCATCCGGCCGCGACGACGACCGCATCGCCGCTCAACGAACCGCGGTCGGTCTCCACGACGAACTCGTCGTTGTCACACGTGATGCGGCGCACGCGCCTTTGCTCGATCAGTTGTGCGCCTGCGCGCCTGGCGGCGACCACGAGCGCCCGGGTCAACTCCGTGGCCGCGACGAATCCGTGCGTGTCGATCAACAGGGCGCCCACCGCGCCGTCTCCGATATGTGGCTCCTCCGCACGCACTCCGGCGGCGTCGAGGAGGCGCGCCGGAACGCCCCGCGTCGCCAAGGTGTGCGCAGCAGCGTTCAGCGCCTGCATTTCGGACTCGCTCATCGCGACGTCGAGCGTGCCGGTGCGCCGGTACGGAACGGCGATACCGCTCTCGGCGGACACGCGCGTCATAAAATCGTCGTAAATCGCGAGACTGCGGACCGTCAGCTCCAGCAGCGCTCCTTCGCGATCGGCTTCGATATACGGAGCCAGAACGCCCGCCGAGGCCTGTGTCGCGCCCATGCCGACGGGACGCTCGTCCACGATCTCCACCGACGCCCCGCGCCGCGCCAGCTCGTGGGCCACGGCGCAGCCGACGATACCGGCGCCGATGACGATCACGTCGGAAGGGGCATTCACGGGATCGTTTATACTCCAACGCTCCCCATGGAGGTCTCAAATGAGTGTCGCATCTACGTCAGTTTTGACCGACGCGCTGCTGCAGCGCTGCCGCGACCGAGCGGCCGCCTACGACCGTGAGAACAGCTTCTGTCAGGAAGATTTCGACGAGTTGAAAGCGGCCGGCTACCTGTTGATGGCCGTGCCGAAGGAATACGGCGGGCTCGGCATGAATCTCGCGCAGGTCGCGCGCGAAACGCGGCTGCTCGCGCGCTATGCGCCAGCCACCGCGTTGTGCATCAACATGCACAACTACTGGGTCGGTACGGCGGCGGATCTCCTCCGAGGCGGCGACAAGTCGTGCGAATGGATCCTGCACGAGGCGGCGGCCGGTGAAGTCTTCGCCGCAGGCCACGCCGAGCACGGCAACGACATTCCGGGCCTGCTGTCGACGACGAAGGCGGAGAAAGTCGATGGCGGATACAAGTTCACGGGACGCAAGGCATTCGGCAGCCTGACGCCGGTCTGGACGCGACTCGGCGGCCACGCGATGGACACGAGCGACCCGAGCGCGCCGAAGATCGTGCACTTCTTCATGCCGCGCGATGCCAAGGGCTACTCGATCAAAGAAACGTGGGACGTCCTCGGCATGCGTGCGACCCGCAGCGACGATACCGCGCTCGAAGGGGCGTTCGTGCCCGACAAGTACATCTCGCGCGTCGTGCCGGCGGGCGCCGCCGGCGCAGACATGTTCGTGGTCGGGTTCTTCACATGGGCGCTCGTGAACTTCGCGAACATCTACTACGCGATCGGACTGCGCATCCGCGAGGTGCTCGTCGAGCAACTGAAGACCAAGACGTCCGTCGCGCTGTCGCGGCCGATGATCTATCACCCCGAAGTGCAGCACGGCGTCGCCGAAATCTCGATGGATCTCGAGGCCATGGGCCCGCACGTCGAGGCGATCGCGACCGACTGGTCGGAGGGGCGTGTGGGTCCCGACTGGTTCATGCGCATCGTCGCCTGCAAGCACAAGACGGTCGCGGCGGCATTCCGCATCGCCGATGGCGCGCTCGATGTGTCGGGCGGCTTCGGGATGTTCAAGAAGAGCGAGCTCGAGCGGCTGTTCCGTGATGCCCGCGCCGGGCGGTTCCATCCGGCGAATCCGCTCCTCACGCACGAGATCGTCGGCAAGATCTCGCTCGGCATCAATCTCGATGAGCAGCCGCGGTGGGGCTAGAGACTGCGGTGGTCACCGCCGCAAATCCGTTCACGCGAGCGCGGATCCGCTAGCGTGGCTGTCGGCTGTCGAGCACTGGCAGCGTGACGAACGAGGGAAGCGACACCGATCGAAACACGGCGTGCGTCGCTTTCCGATAGTCCGACGCTTTCGCGTGATAGATGTCCACGAACGTCTGCGGGTTTCGATCGAACATCGGGAACCACGAGCTCTGGATCTGCACCATCACCCGATGTCCCTTCAGGAACGTGTGGTACTTGTCGCCGAGCGTGAAGGTGAGGCGCGTCGGCTGATTGGGAACCATCGGCTCCGGCGCGCTCATGCTGTTCCTGAACTTCGCGCGCAGAATGTCGCCGGCGAGCAACATCTGAAAGTGTCCCATCGGCGCCGGCTGGCCGCCGGGATAGACATCGATCACCTTGACGACCCAGTCGGCGTCGGTGCCAGTGGTTGACACGTTCAGGCTGACGTCGATGGGGCCAGCAATCGTGAGCTCTTCGGCAAGCGGCGGCGTCTGGTAGACGAGGACATCCGGCCTGTTCCCCACAAACCGCTGATCTTCCACCATGAACAGATGGCCCTCGGTGGTTGTGATCTCTGATGTGTACGGGACCGGTTTCGCGGGATCGCTCACGTAGTCGTCGAAGGCCTGGTCGGATCGATCGGTGGGCGCGGTGAACGACAAGCTGCCGTTTGCCCCCAAGTACATGTTGCGCGTCTGCGTCCCCTTCGGCGGCCATTGTGGGTAGCTGTGCCACTTGTTGCCGCCGGTCTCGAACACGATGGCTTCGGCGAGGTTCGGCCGGCCCTTCTCCTTCAGGTAGTAGTTGAAAAACGGCAGCTCGACGTTCGCGCGGTAGTACTCGGCTGTCTTCGAGCCGAACGTGATGTGGCCGAGCGTCTCGCCGTCGCTGCGTGCCCACCCGCCGTGGAGCCACGGTCCGACGACGAGCGTGGTCTTGTTCGCGGGATTCTTTTCCTTGATCGCGCGATACATGCGGAACGGTCCGTAGAAATCCTGCGCGTCGAACCATGCCGCGACGACCAGCACCGGATGGCTTATGTTGACCAGATCCTTGGGCACGTTGCGCGCCTGCCAGTACTCGTCGTAGGTGCCGTGCGACATGTGATCCGCATACGTCGGCACATCGTCCGCGAAGTACTTCAGCGCGTTGGCCGCCGAGCCCATTTCGAGGAAGAAACGGTATCCGTCCGGAGTGCCGTAGTCGAAACGTTCCGTGTCACGTTCGGATGGCGCCACGCGCGCACGCGCGTTCGTCGACATCCAGTTGAAGCCGTACATCATCTGATAGGCGCCGCCTGAGTGATAGTCGTCGCCGAGAAACTGATCTTGCGGCGGCGCTTGAGGAGACGATGCCTTCAGTGCCGGGTGCGCGTCGATCATGCCCATCGACACTTCCCAGCCCGCCCACGAGATGCCCCACTGGCCGACGCGGCCGTTGTTGTTCGGCACGTTCTTCACGAGCCAGTCGATCGTGTCCCACGTGTCGCTGCTCTCGTTTGGTTTCGAGGATCCCTTCACGTAAGGCACGTGGTGGACGAACTCCCCTTCTGATTTGAATTTCCCGCGCGTGTCCTGGTAGACGAAGATGTAGCCCTCTTTGGCGAACTCGTTGTTCGGGCCGAGGACCGTGCGGTAGTTGTCGGGCCCGTACGGACCGATGCCATACGCCGTGCGCGTCATCAGCATCGGGTAGCGCGCCGTTGTCGCTTTTGGTGAGTAGATGATCGTGAAGAGGTTCACGCCGTCGCGCATCGGGATGTAGACCTCGCGCTTGACGTAGCTCGCCTTCACGTCATACGACGCCTGCGCCTGCAACGAGACGAACGACAGCGCTGCGAACAGTGCACCGATGATCGGAATCGTGATCGCCAGCCCATGCGCGTCCCGCATCTGGTGAATCATAGCCATTCACGTGAGCCGCCATCACTGCCTCTCACGCATCTCAGCGCAAGGAGGAAACGTGATGAGGGCTGACCATCAAAGACCCGATTCGCCGCCTGCCGCGGCAGCGTCCGAAAGGATTCTACGCGGCTCCGAAACCGAGGTCTCTCAGCCGGCCGTCGCGAAGGCCGTAGATCCATGCGTGGACCTCCAGCGGCTGACGCCGCGCGATCGCGTCCTGCACGATGGTCGTTTCGCGGACGTGTCCGGCCTGGGCGAGGACATTCAGCTCGCAAAGGCGATCCAGCTGCGACGCTCCGCCGAGCGCGTCGATCTCGGCCGCGTGCTGTCGTCTCACGTCCTGCACGTGCCGCAGCCAGTTGTCGATGAGCCCGAGCTTCGCGTTCTCGAGCGCCGCTTTCACGCCGCCGCACCCGTAGTGCCCGCACACGATCACGTGCTGCACCTTGAGCACATCGACGGCGAACTGCAGGACGGAGAGGCAGTTCAGATCGGTGTGGACGACGACGTTGGCGACGTTGCGGTGGACGAAGAGCTCGCCGGGCAGCAGACCGACGATCTCATTGGCCGGCACGCGGCTGTCCGAACAGCCGATCCAGAGATACGCCGGGGATTGCTGCTCCGACAGCCGGCGGAAAAAGTCCGGGCGCGCGGCCGTGACGTCGGCGGCCCATTTGCGGTTGTTCTCGAACAACTGCGACAGATCGCCCACCCTAACGACGCTCCCCGCCACGGAGCCACGCACATGCTTCGTCGCGCGTCTCAAAGATATTGAGATCGTCCCTCGAAATCGTCACGGCTGCTGCGAGGCCGTCGAGCGTGGCGCGGCCTGCTGCTTTCCCGCGTCCAGGTCGTTCCAGTTCATGATCGCGTTGAAACCGAGCGTGTAGGTGCCCTGCGTCTGCCACCGCCAGAACGGACGGATGGCGAACATCACGACATGCCCCTTGCCGACCGGATGATCGAGCGCCGCCGCGCGGTTCGCCAGGAACTGACCGTTGGCGAGCGTGCCGGAGAGCAGCATGTCGTTCGGGTTCGCCGAGAACTGGATCACGACGCGTGGACGCGTGTCGTCGATCGTGATGCCGAACTGCTGCGCCATCTGCCGCATTTGAGCCAAATCGTCTGCCGCCGGACGCTGACCGCCGGTCGCGGGCGAAGCGTTCGTGTCGGCCTCGAACGGCTGAATGCGCAGCGGCACGGCGTTGGGCGTCACGTTCTGGCCGAAGCCGGCGTTCGGGTTCGTGCCGGGCGCGGCACCGCGACCGCCCCCGAACCCGGCGAAGCCGCCTCCCGCCCCGTTCAGCACCGGCGCTTGATTGAAATACACCGGCAAATCGGTGCCGCCGTATCCGTACGCGATCGGGCTCTTCATGTCGGTGATCTTGCTCCGCAGGATCGAGCCGCGAACGAACAGCGCTGCCGGCTCTTCGACGGTCACGCCGGTCGTGATCCCATACTCCGGGAAGATGATCGTCGTCGATCCTTCCGTGATGAGCGTTCCGCCTTCCTGAACGAACTTCGCGAGCTCCGCGAGGCCTTCGATGCCCATGCCGCCGCGGATGTCGTCGCTCGAGTCGACATAGGCGAGGTTCGGGAACTCCGCGGTCTTCTTGTACGGAAGCGGCGCGCGTCCCGTTTTCGGCATGCCGTTCACCTGCGACACGGCGCTGCCGCCGACATGCGGGAAGATCAGCACGTCGTACTTCGATCGCAGATTGCCGTCGCGCAGCTTCTGATCGGCAAAGTAGGTGTAGGGCACGCCGAACGTGTCGAGCGCGGCGCGCCACCACCCTTCGTCCTGCGTGCGCGTCCAGCTGTGGATGTAGCCGATACGCGGCACGTCGAGATCATGAGTCTTCACGTTGGGCGCCGCCGCCACGGCCCACGCCGACAGGCCGAGGTCCTTGAGGCTCGGTTCGAGCGCCGCGCGATCGGCGTTCGCGATGACGATCGACCCGGCGCGGAACTTGTGGCCGGCCACCTCGAAGTCGTCCTCCGCGGCCGACATCTTCACGTCCTTGTGCTTGAAGCGGAACGTCACGAGATTGTTGTCGGCCGTGTGATCGACAACGAGCACGCTGCCCGTGCCTTCGATACCGCCCGGCGCCTTCGCATCGGCCGTCAACATCGTCATCGGCTGATCGAGAATGCCTTTCTCCGTCACCGGCAGGATCTTGATGTCGCGCATGTATTGGAACGTCCAGCCGGTGTCATCGTACGGCGAGGGGTTCTGCGGCGCGTAGTTCTGGATCGAGAAGTACATGTCTGCCAGCGTCCGGAACGGCTGATCGCCGCGAACCACGTAGTCGCCTGGCTTGACGTCCACGCCACCCGCCTTGAAGGCCGACGAGGCGCGCGACACCTCGAGTCCTTGCATCCGGAGCTCGTTCACGGCGTCGGCTGCATCGGCTTTGCGGCGCTGCGTGGCCGGAATCACCCACGCGTAGGTGGGCCCATTCCGTCCCTTGTCCACGGCGCGCTTGTTCTTCAGCCAGTAGTTCTCGAGATAGAGATCCCTGTTCTTCGCGACGTGGCTCAGCGAGAACAGAAGGGCCGACTGCTGGATGTTGGTGTTGTTGCGCGGGCCCCACTTGATGTGCGCGAGCGGCGGATTGGGACGGAACCACTCCTTGCTTGTCACGGTCGGGCCCGGACGGACTTCGTACGGATCGGGTCCGTAGCTCTGGACTTCGTAGAAGCGGCCGATCGAATTGTGGCTGTGCGCGATGAAGAACATGTAATTGGGGACCCATCCGTCATAGAACCCGTAGGTCCAGACGCCCGGCACGCCTCGCTTCGTCATCTCCATCACGTCGTTTTCAGCGAGCGTCCACCACTCGCTGACGACGATCGGATCGATCTCGTTGTTGTAGGGACCGGTACCGGTCGACGAATAGAGGTAGGTCTGAGCCTCGTGCAAATCGTGGATGACGGTCGGGTGCCATTCGAGCGTTTCCTTGGTCACGGCCTGCGTAAGCTTCAGGAACTGCCCCATCCCGTCGCGGTTGTTGTCGTGCTGGACGTACTTCCCCCAGTACATCAACGGCAGCCGCGCATCGCCCGGCGTACGCTTCTTGTTGAAGTAGTACGTGTCTACTTGTTTTTCGCGGCCGTCGACCTCGATGACCGGCGTGATGAGCGTGATCACATTGTTCCGGATGTTCTGAATGAACGGCGTCTCTTCCACGATGAGGCGGTACGCGAGCTCGATCAGCATCTCGGGGCCGCCAGTTTCCGGGGAGTGCATGCCGCTGATCGCGTAGTAAATCGGCTTCGCCGTCTGCAGAAGCTGCCGGGCGCGCGCCTCCGACGTCTTACGCGGATCGGTGAGCTCGCCGAGCATGTCGCGGTACTTGTCGAGCGACTTGATCGTGGCTTCGTCCGCGATGGCCAGCAGCACGATGTCGCGGCCTTCCTCGGTCGTGCCCACTTTCCAGAACTTCGCCCGGCCGGGCGCGGCCTTCGCCAGCGCCTCGTAATAGCGATGGATGTCTTTGGCGTAGGTCAGCTCGCCGGGTGTGCCGACCGCGCGGCCGAGGAACTTCAGCGGCGAAGGGACCGTGTCGGAAGCCGGCAGGTGATCGACGAGCTCAGTCGTGATCCGCGAATCCTGCAGATTCTGCTTGATTGTCTTCGTGTACTCCTCGTCGATCTTCTGTGGCGCCGGCCTGGACTTCGCCTGCGCCGCGATGGGAGTCGAGATATCGGCCACGCCGAGCGCCAGCGCGAGCATTGCGACGAGCGCCGCAAAGCGGATCTTCATGCGGATCTCCATTGGTTCACTTCAGACTTCAGACTTCAGACTTCAGACTTCGTGAATCGTATTCGAAAATCAGCGTCGGAAGGGAGCCTGTGGGATCACCGGCGAACATTCGGTGATTGGGCTCAGCGCCGGCGGTACGCCGGCGTGCGTGGTCGAGACGCAGAAGGGCTGCGGCGGCGGCTCGAATTGCGGGGCGACGGGTATGGATCGGTGACGAAAGCGGCCTCGTGATGGCGCGAAGTACGTCCCGGGAGATGACACGAAGTACGGCAGTGGATACGGAATCGACATCAGTCCGCCGAACGGCCGCTCGTAGTCAGACAGCGTATTCGGCCGCTCGGGGCCGTGGCCGACAATCGCGACGTCGGGATATGGCAGCGGTGCCGTGACCGTTGTGGCCAATACCGGCGGCGCTGGAGCCGGTTGATCCGCTTTTCCGCTCTTCAGCATCGCGAGCAGAACCGTGTCGCTCACGCCTTGACGTCGAAGGTTGACGAGCTGCTCGGCGGAAATCGCAAAAACGCTTTGATCGCGTTCGATGAGCGCGACAATGACCCCTTCAGAGACGCCGCTCTTCGAGAGGAGCACCACTTCCTGGAGTGTCACCGCCGACGCCGGTGTGGCGAACGCAAGAACGCAGAGGAGGACGAACCAGCGCATAGGTTTGTACGTGTGCAACCCCTTCGCCAGCTAAAGGGATGCGTATTGAGGATTTTTACTTGGTTTGACTGCTCTCCGTCCAGGACACATTCATTTGGAAGGGACAGTCGCCCGAGGTCAGCTGTTTTGATAAGCTGTGTTTTTCCGCGGACTTAGAGGGGGATGCCGAGTCCGTTGTCAGGTACGCCGCTTGCCTCTCATCCGCGTGGGTTCCAAGGAGTTTTCTGATGTCTTCGAATCGACTCGCATTTGCCGCGCTCGCGCTGGCGTGTATCGCATCGGCCGCCGCTGGAGGGTACTTCGCGACGCGGCAGAACACGGTGCCGACGCCCGCGGCGGCAATGTCGCCCGACACGAGCACGCCTGCCACGTCCGCGCCTGTCGCAGCCGTGTCCGCACCGGCAGCGGCGGAGCGCCCGGTGCAGGAAACCGAGGCCGTCGTGACCGATTCGGCGAAGGTTTCCGATTCTGCGAAGAAGGCCACGGCGGCGGCGAAGCCGGCCCCGGTGGCCAAGCGTGTCGAATCGCATGCCGGCGCGGCGCGGCCGACGAATGCTGCTCCGACCGCGAGCGCGCGGCAGACCGCGAACGCGCGTCAGGATCAACCGCCTCCGTTGACGAGCACGTGGCCGTCGAGCGCTTCGTCGCAGCCGCCGGCTGCGCCGTCAGCGCCCTCGTCTCCCGAGAGTGCATCGTCCGGCTCCACGTCGCGGGTCGACGAACCGGCCCGTGCGGCACAGGAAGTCCCGCGCGCACCCGAGCCGCAGAAGTCGTTCGAGGATCTCGTGATTGCGCGCGACTCGGTGATTGGTCTGCAGACGGAAAACCGGATCTCGAGCGAGACGGCGCGCGTCGAGGATCGCGTGGACGCGCGTGTCACGCGCGACGTGCGGGTGGGCGAACGCGTCGCCGTTCCGGCCGGCGCTCGCGCAATTGGATCGGTGTCGGTCGTCGAGCGCGGCGGCAAGTTCAAGGAACGGGCGCGTCTCGGCATCCGGTTCCACACGCTCGTCCTCGCCGACGGCACGCGTATTCCGATCACGACAGAAACGATTTTCCGCGACGGTGAGGCGCCAACCACCAGCAGCGCTCAGAAAGTGGGCGGCGGGGCGATCGGCGGCGCCATCATCGGCGCCATCCTCGGCGGCGGCAAGGGCGCGGCGATCGGCGCCGCCACCGGCGCCGGCGCGGGCAGTGCCGCTGTCATGGCGGGCGGACGCAACGAAGTCGTGCTGGCTCCAGGGACACCAGTCACGGCACGTATCAGTCAACCGGTGACGGTCACGATCGAGCGGTAGCCGCGTTA
>Ga0114129_10007724_pt1 | contig 15300 bp, 8 predicted proteins | sample RhiMetdeltSRZDD1_FD_80071 | JGI IMG/M metagenome (GOLD analysis project Ga0114129, IMG submission 80071) | Populus rhizosphere microbial communities from Tennessee, USA - Rhizosphere MetaG P. deltoides SRZDD1 (version 2) (version 2) | ecosystem: Host-associated > Plants > Roots > Rhizosphere >...
CCGACGGCGAACACCCGGTCCACACCGGCCAGCTCCGCCGCGGCCAGGATCTCCGGGGGGATGCAGCCATCCCGGCGCGGCGGCGTGCACACGATCACGCGCCTGCAGCCGGCGACGCGCGCCGGCACCGCCCCCATCAGGACCGTCGAGCAGAGCGGATGCCGGCCGCCGGGCGCGTACACCCCGACGCTGTCGACCGCCACGAGACGCTGCTCGAGGACGATCCCCTTTTCCCTGTGCCTGAAAGGGCGGAGCGAATCCTTCTGCAGCCGGGCGAAGGCGGCGATGCGGCGCGTCGCCAGGCGCAGCGCTCCGCGGGTTGCCGCGTCCACCCCCCGTGCCCCCCGGCGCCTCTCGTCCGAAAGGACCTCGATCGAGCGCCGTGAGGCGCCGTCGAAGCGGCGCGTCAGGCGGCGCAGCGCCCTGTCCCCCTCGAGGCGCACCTCCTCGAGGATCCGTTCGACCGACGCATCCAACGCGCTTTTCACCGGTGCCGTCCCCGCAGCTCCGCCTCGACTTCCTCCAGCGCCACCCCCTCCGCCTCCATGAGTACCGTCGCATGGTAGAAGAGGTCGGCCAGCTCCCACACAAGGTTCTTCCGGTCGGGCGAGGAGGCGACCTCCTCCGCCTCTTCCCGCACCTTGGCGCGCATGAGCCCGGGATCGGCCAGAAGGCGCGCGGTGTACGACCCCGAGGGGTCGCCGCGTCGCGAAGCGACCACGCGGCGCAGCGCCCGCAGATCGAAGCCGGCGCCGCCGCCGAAACAGGTCGGCCGGCCCGAGTGGCAGGCCGGGCCGGTCTGCTGCACGGTGAAGAGCAGCGCGTCGGCGTCGCAGTCGTAGCGCACCTGCACAAGCTCCTGCGTGCTCCCGGACGTCTCCCCCTTGCGCCACAGTGACCGGCGCGATCGGGACCAGTAGACGCCCCGCCGCTCGGCGAGGGCCGCGCGCAGCGACTCCGCCGTGCTCCAGGCGAGCATGAGGACGTTCCCATCGGCGTCGCGGGCGATGGTCGGGAGCGGACCGCTTGTCCAGTCGGGCAGCGCCACCGTCGCCGCGCCGAGATCGAGGCGCCCGGTGTAGAGCGCCATGCCGACCTGCGCGTCCACGCCGAGAGCCTGGAGCGCGCGCACGTCCTCGACGTCCCTCACGCCCCCCGCCACGGTGAGCGGGAGCGAGGTCGCCTTCCGCAGAGCGCGGACCGGTTCGAGCGGCGGTCCCTCGAGCGTCCCCTCGACGTCCACCTGGGTGAACAGGAACCCGGAGCAGTGTGCCTCGAGCCGGCGCGCCCGGTCGCAGGGGGTCTCTCCGGTGTCGCGGCGCCAGCCCTGGTCGACCGTGCGTCCCTGGCGCGCATCGAGCGCCACGACCAGCCAGTCGGGCGGGAACCGGCGCAGGAACCCGGGCTCTGCCGCCGTGCCGATGATGACCCGGGTGGCCCCCGCCTTGATGAGATCGACCACGTCCTCCTCGCGTCGCACCCCGCCGCCGACACGGCACGGGGCGGCCCGGCACAGGTCCCGCACCAGGTCGCGGTTGGAGCCGCGCCCGAGCGCCGCATCGAGATCAATCACCGCCACCTCGCCATGAAACGCGAACCGCCGGGCCAGATCGAGCGGGTCTTCGGGAGACTCGAGGACGCGCTCCGTCCCGCGGCGCAGCTGCACCGCGCGCCCCCCCATGAGGTCGATGCTGGGGATGATCACCGGCTCCTCCACTGCACGGCGCCCGGACGGGCTCTCCGATTCACAGCCGCACCCGGACGCCGGCGAGGGCCAGGGCCTCCTTCGCCTGGCGGATCGACATGCTGCCGTCGTGGAAGATGGATGCCGCCAGCGCCGCGTCCGCTTCCCCTTCCCGGAAGACGCGGGCCATGTCCGCCGGCGTGCCCGCGCCGCCCGAGGCGATGACCGGAACGTTCACGGCGCGGGCTACCAGGGCGGTCAGGGTTGTGTCGTAGCCACCCCGCGTGCCGTCCGCGTCCATGGCGTTCAGGAGGATCTCCCCCGCCCCCAGGCGCTCCGCCCCGCGGGCCCACAGGACGGCGTTCCACCCGGTGCCTCGCCGCCCGCCGCGGGTCGTGACCTCGTAGCTCTCGCCACGGCGCCGGGCGTCGATCGACACGACGACGAACTGGCTGCCGAACGCGGCGGCGGCCCTTGCGATCAGCCCCGGATCCTCGCAGGCGGCCGTGCCGATCGACACCCGATCGGCCCCCGCGAGCAGGAGCGCGCGCATCTCCTCGACCGTGCGAATGCCTCCGCCGACCGTGAGCGGCACCGTCAGCTGCGCGGCCACCCGCCCGACGAGGTCCAGAAGCGCGCGCCGCTCCTCCCGCGAAACCGACACGTCGAGCAGGCAGACCTCGTCGGCCCCGTCCCGGTCGTACGCGCGCGCCCTCTCGACCGGATCTCCGGCGTCTCTCAGGTCCCGGAATCCGATCCCCTTCACCACGCGCCCCCCCTGGATGTCGAGACACGGGATGACGCGCCGCAGGCGACCGCCGTCGGTCGGGACCGTCGCGGCGTCGATCGCTGCGATCGACGCGGCGTCGCACGTCGTCACGGCGTCGCGCGCGGTACACACCACGGAGTCGCCCGATTCCAGGCCGTCCCGCGCCGACCCCGCGGCCGCGAAGCGCGCCAGGATCCTCAGGCCCCATGCCGAGCTCTTCTCGGGATGGAACTGCACGCCGCAGATCGCGCCGCGCGCGACCGCGGCGGCGAACGGCGCCGGGCCCAGGGTCAGGGCGGCGGCGTGGGCGGCGTCAGTCGGGACGGCGAACGTGTGCGCGAAATACAGGTCGACGCGCTCCGGAAGCCCCCCGAAGAGACTCGTCTCTCCCCGGGCCAGGGGGGCCACGGCGGCCCAGCCGATGTGCGGCAGGGGCCGCAGCGACAGGCGCCGCACGCGACCCGGCAGCAAACCGAGGCCCGACTCCCCCGGATCCTCGTCGCTCCCTTCATAGAGAAGATGCATCCCTAGACAGATCCCCAGGAACGGCCGCCCGGCACGCGCGAACTCCCCCAGCGGACCGGCCAGTCCCGTCTCGCGCAGGCGCCGTGCGGCGGGGCCGAACCGGCCGACCCCCGGCAGGATCACCTTCGTCACGCCGGCCAGATCGTCCGGCCGGGCGACCGCCTTCCAGGGGGCCTCGAGACGATCGAGGGCCGCCTGGACGCTTCGCAGGTTTCCGGCGCCGTAGTCCACCACGCCGATCATTCGAGCCTCCCCTTGGTGCTCGGAACGAGGTCCCGATAGCGGCCGTCCCGGCTCGCCGCCAGCTTCAGCGACTTGCCGACCGCCTTGAAGATCGCCTCGACCTTGTGGTGATCGTTCCAGCCGTACGGCAGGACGACGTGCAGGTCGGCCATGAGCCCGCGCGTCAGCCCGCGCAGGAACTCCGGGACGGTGTCGGTCTCGAGGTCTCCGACCCGGACCCGCCGGAAGCGGGCCTTCAGGACCAGGGACGGCCGGCCGCCCAGGTCGAGCGCCGCCAGGGCGAGCGACTCCTCCATCGGAAAGGCGAAGTACCCGGTCCTCTCGATCCCCTTGCGGTTCCCCAGCGCGAGTCGCAGGCCCTGGCCGATCGCGATGCCGCAGTCCTCCACGAGGTGGTGCTGGTCGACGTGCAGGTCCCCCCGCGCCTCGAGGTCGAGATCGAGCCCGCCGTGGAGCGCCAGCGCCGTCAACATGTGATCGAAAAAGCCGATGCCGGTCGAGACCCGGACCCGGCCGCGCCCTTCGATCGCCAGCGCGAGACGGATGTCGGTCTCACTCGTCGCCCGGTGCAGCCGGGCGGTGCGTCGTCGGGGGCGCGCCCCCTTTCCCTTGGCCGCCATGGCCCGCACGGTCGGCCTCATCGCGGCTCCTCCTCGGCCAGGGCGGGGACGAGCGCCTCGAGAAATGCGCCGGCCTGCGCGCGCGTCCCGACCCCGATGCGCAGCGTCCCGCGCAGGAGCGGATGGTCGCCGCGGTCGCGCACCAGGACCCCGCGCCGCCTCAGCGCCTCGCGGAGGGCGGGCGCCCGGTCGCCGAAGCGCGCCACCAGAAAATTGGCGGCGCTGGGGTAGGTCGCGATCCCGAGCGCGCGCAGGGACGCCCCGAGGCCGTCGCGGGCGGCGCGCACCTCGGTGACGTAACGCTCCATCCACGCCTCGTCCCCGAGCGCCGCCACAAGGGCCAGGAGGGCGATCGAGTTGACGGCGTAGGGGGAGCGCATCCGCGCCACCCACCGGATCGCCTCACGGCCTCCCAGAAGGACCCCGGCGCGCATCCCGGCGAGACCGTAGGCCTTGGAAAACGTCCGGGCGACGATCAGGTTGGGCCGGCGCCCGAGGGCGCCGATCGACGAGTCGCCGGCGAACTCGGCGTACGCCTCGTCCGCGAGAACGATCGCCTCGGGAAACGCGGCCGCCAGGTCCTCCACGAATCCCGGCGGGGCCGGCGCCCCGGTGGGATTGTGGGGGTTCCCCACGATGACGAGGCGGCAGCCGGCGGACGCGACCCGGAGCGCGGCCGCCGGGAACGACAGGTCCTCCTCGCAGGCCGCGTCCACGACGGTCGCCCCCGAAAGCGTCGCGTAGAACCGGTACATGGCGTATCCCGGATCGACGAGGGCCACCTTCTCGCCGGCCCGCACGAAGCAGTCGCACACGAGGCGGATCCCCTCGTCCACTCCCGACGTCAGGACGAGGTCGAGATCGGTCCGACGGTCGAGCCCGAACCGGCGGGCCACAGCGGCGCGCGCCTCAGTCTCGTCCGGGTAGAGGGAGATGTCCTCCACCTCGAGCCTTCTCAGCCTCTCGAGGACCCGGGGGGAAGGACCGACCGTGCTCTCGTTGAAGTCGAGCCGCAGGGCATTCCGCCGACCGGCCGAAGGCACGCTGTAGGGCTTCAGGGCCTCCACCTGGGGCGTCGGACCGGGGGCGCCGGGGGGACGCGCCTCCGGGCGCACGCGGCTCACGGGATCACCTTTTCGAGGGCGCAGGCGATGAGGTCGGTCGCCCCGGCCCGGCGCAGGCGCAGGATCACGGCCGGCAGCCCGTCGCGCGGCACCGCTGCCCTGACCGCGTATCCCTGGCCGCCGTAGAGCTCCTGGATGGTCGGCGACTTCATCGACGGCAGCACGTCCACCACCGCCGCCAGCCTGTCGCGCGGCACGTTCATCTCCAGAAGGACGCGCCGGCGCGCTTCGAGCACCGCCTGCATCATGAGGCGGAGCATGTCGATACCCGCGGCCTTGTCCCGGTCGGCAAGCGCCGCGCGGGACGCGACGAAGCGGGTGGACGATTTCAGGACCTCGTCCACGATCACCAGGTGGTTCTCGCGCAGCGTCGTGCCGGTCGCCACGAGGTCGAGGATCAGATCGGCATCCTCGGGAGGGAAAACCTCCGTCGCGCCGAAGGTGCGGATGAACAGGTACGGCGCGCCCCGCCCGTCGAGATACCGGCGCGTGATGGTTTCGTACTCCGACGCGACGATGAGGGGGCGGCCGGCGGGCTGCTCACGGGGGGGCGACTCTGCAGGACCGGAGACCCCCGCACGGACGGCCTCGGGGGCCGCCGCGACCAGCGTCACCGGATCGAGGCCGGTGTCGAGGACCTCGACGACGTCGGCGCCGCTCTCCACCACCCAGTCGTGGCCGGTGAAGCCGCAGTCGTGCGCCCCGATCTCGACGAGACGCGGGATGTTCTGGGGCTTCAGGTATTTCGCCTCGACCCCCGCGCGGTCTATCTGCGGCCGGTACGAGCGGCCGTTGCTTCGGACCGGGAGGCCGGCCGCGTCCATGAGCCTGACGACTTCGTCGGTGATCCTTCCCTTCGGAAGGGCAAGTCTGAGAATCGGTGGCATCGCACGTCATCCATCGGCCATGCCTGGGCCGGACACTGCGCCACTCGATTCGAAACCCGGCGGCCGCGACGAATCGGCGGACGATCGGGATCGTGCTGGTTGGAAGGTGAACGCGTCCGGGCGGGAGGGAGGACTACCGTGAGTGGCGGCCGGTCATCCCCCTCGGCGCGCGGACGCACCGATGGGCGTGATGATGACCGTGGCACAACGTGTTCCTCATTGCGGCACGCGCCGACACTCGTCTCATGGCGCGTGGAAGGTACGGTGCAGGCCTCCCGATGTCAACCAGATTTCAAGGCAAGGTCCTCTCCATCAATGGCTCGCAGGACCGTAGGTCCTGACCGTCCCGTCCGAGAGGACCATCTCGACGAACAGCCCCTTGCCGCTCTTGTGCTTCGGGACGATTGCGGAATAGCTCGCGCCCTGTCCGGTCAGGCACTCCTGGCACGGTATGAGCACGGGGTTCAGGGGCGTTCGATTCCCCCGGTTGTCCACAAGAACCACGTTGAACCCCCGAACGGAGAACTCCGCCGTGGTGCGCCAGCTCACGACACCTGAACCCTTCCCGGCCGGGCTCGAGACGCTGATCGCGATGTCCGTCACGGACTGGCGGTCGTCGATCAGAAGGGTTCCCTCCCCCTGGTAGAGGACGAGCGCCTGCGCGCTGACCGGCGCGGTCGAGCCGTCGGTCACCGTGATCACCATGCGGTAGGTCGTGCCGGAGACCAGGCCGCCGAGCGGGCTCGTCAGCGGCAGCCCTCCCGTGAAGGGAATCGTCAAGGCGGACGCCTTCAAGATGGTCCGGAACCGGACCGCCTGCTCATCCGCCGAGACCACGGTCAGGCCGAAGCGCGGAGCGCCGGGGTCGAAGCCGCCCGAGGGATCGGCCCGCACGACACAGAAGTCGGCGGGTGTCGTGACGATCTGGACGGTGGTGCCGGGAAACAGCTGCGGAGCGTCGCACCGACCGTTCGAGATCAGGTAGTCCGCCCGGCCGTCCTCGCAGGTCAGGCCCGGGAAGGACCCGGCCAGCGTGAAGTCGATGTCGAACAGGGTGCGGAAGCCATCGGACGTGGCGAAATAGCCGACCCCGCGCCCGGGATCGCCCGGCGGGAACGCATCGGTGGCGCACAGGTCCGGGCTCTCGAGATCGAGCGACCGCAGGGTGACCGAGGTCTCCGGGAAGAACTCGATCGCGCCCGAGAGGGAGTCCCCGTCCGGATCGAAGGCGCGGGCCAGGACCTCGAGGGCCGCTCCGCCGTCCTGCACCACCCCGTCGAGACTCAGAACCGGCTGGCAGGCATCGCCGGAGCCGTCGCCGTTCGTGTCGTCCTGCAGGGGATTGAAGCTCCTGGGGCAATTGTCCTCGAGGGCGCAGATCCCGTCATGGTCGGCGTCGTTGGCCGGATCCCGGGGACAGGCGTCGCAATCGTCGGCCGTGCCGTCGCCGTCGGTGTCCGGGCCGCCCCCCTCGAGGACCGATTCGGGGGATCTTCCATCCACGTAGGACGCCGGGCAGACATCCTGATCGTTCGGCACGCCATCGCCGTCGCGATCCTCGTCGCAGGCGTCACCGACGCGGTCGCCGTCGAGGTCGCGCTGGGTCGGATTGGCCGCGGCCGGGCAGTTGTCGCACGCGTCTCCCGAGCCGTCGTGATCGCCGTCCCGCTGATCGGGGTTCGCGACGATCGGACAGTCGTCCTCCGCGCTCGCCACACCGTCGCCGTCGTCATCGTCGGGCTGGAGGAGCTCCGCCTGGAAGGCGGGGTTGTCCACCCCTCCATAGACGAACATCCGGCCACGCGCCGTGTCGTAGGCGGAGGCCAGTCCCGCCCCGCGGCCCGCGGTGGGGCGGCTCGCCACGAACGACCAGGACGCGCCGTCGTAGACGCGCGTCCCCGCCCCGGCCTGGAAGACCCGGCTGGCGAAGCACGCGCCCGTGCAGGTCAGGCGGAGGGTCTCGAACTCTCCTCCGTAGTTGATCGCCCGTCGCCGGACCGGATCGTAGGCGGTCGCTCCTCCCCAGTTGGGAGGCAGGTCCCCGGAGACGTCGGCGGGCTGCCAGGTGGATCCGTCGAACTCCCACGTGTCGTTGAACAGGTGCGGCACGTTCGGGCCCGAGGGGAACTCCAGGCCTCCGTGCAGGACGGTGACCCGGCGCGACGCGTCGTAGACCATCTGAGGCCGGGTACGAGGCAGCGGGGACCGCGGGCTCGGCACGATCTTCCACCTGGCGCCGTCGAACACCCAGGTCCGGGAGTCCGCGTTTCCTCCGAACAGCACCAGCAGGCCGTGGGCCGAATCGTACGCCATGCCGAACCAGGGGGGCGCCGCGAACGCTTCGCCGGTGCCCGTCAGGGAGGGCGACGGCGGCGCGATCGGCGTGTCGATCCGGGACCACGCTCCCCCGGCGTACTGCCAGAGATCGTTCAGCGCTCCGCCGGCGTAGGCCCCGCCACCGAACAGGAGAATGCGGCGGTGCGTGTCGTCGTAGACCATCCTGTGTCCGGCGCGCGCCTCCGGAGCGGGCTGCGTCGCGATGCGCGCCCAGGTGGTGCCGTCGAATTCCCAGGTCGCGGTGTCGGACGAGCCGCCGAACAGGACGACGACCCGCCGCTCGGCGTCGTAGGCCGCGGCGGCCCCGCGGCGCTCGCCGGGATGGACCGCGGTCGTGACCGCGGACCAGGCATGATCAACGGGCGTCTGGGGGTCGAAGGTCGGATCGCACGCGTCGCCGACGCCGTCCGCATTGAAGTCGGGTTGAAACTGCTGAACCGCTCCATTGCCGACCCGCGGGCAGTTGTCCTCGGGCAGCGGGAACAGGTCCGAGTCCTGGTCGAGGGTGTTCACCCGCACGGCCGGAATCACTCCGAGCCCGTGGAGAAACGCGTCCGATCCCGTCGACAGCCATCCCCCATCGAGTGAAGGGACGACGCCGCTCGCGCCCGGGACCACCGACAGGAAGCCTCCCCCAGGGGGAATCACGGCCTGGGGCGATCCGGTGTCCAGAAACGTGGGACCGGCGACGGGCAGTAGTCCTTCGAGACGATGCCCGGACGACGGGATGCTCACGACGAAGCGATCGAAGACCTCGCGCGTCCCCTGCACCTCGTCGACACGGGCCGGGATCGCCGGCTCGATGCGAAAGCGGTACGCCGTGAGCACATAATCGAAGCGCACCGACGAGACGCGGAACTCCACCGAGTCCTCGCGGAGCGGCGCGTCGATGGCGCGATAGTGCGTGCCGTCGCTCCCGGTGATCACGCGGGCGGGGGTGTCGATGGCATCGAAGTCGTAGGCCGAGCCGTTCCACGCGACCGACGCGACGAGGAACCCTCCGGGGGCGGGCCGGAACGCGACATAGGGATAGTTCGGCTCGATGAGATGACGATCGGGATCGCCGGGCGTCCCCTCGTAAATCTGATCGAACGGGCCCGGAAGGACACGGTCGTTCAGGACTTGATCGCGGTTCCTGTCCTCGATGTACGGATGGATGTTCGGGAACTGTGCGGCGAACGCGGCATCCCGTGTGTCCAGGTGACCGTTCTCGTTCCGATCCTCCCCCGCGTCCAGCACGCCGTTGTGGTTCGCGTCCTCGTCGATGTAGTCGAGCCTGCGGTCCCCGTCCCGGTCCTCTCCCTGGTCGAGAACGCCGTTTCCGTTGGCGTCCTCCCAGAACAGGTCGACGTGGCCGTCGCAGTCCACGTCCTCCCGCGTCATCCCCTCGCATCCATCGGGAGGCGTCAGGCGGAGGTCCCCGTCCCGGTCCTCACCGGGATCGAGCCGCCCGTTCCGGGCGACGGTGTCCTCGAAGATATCGAACACCCCGTCGCCGTCCAGGTCCTCGCGCGGCTGGCTGAGAATCACCACCAGCGGCGCATAGGGGACGGCGGCGGTCGCGGGACAGCCGGCCGCTCGCGGATCCCCCCACCCTCCCGCTCCCTCTCCCGGAGCGCGCAGGCGGTACTCGATGCGCCCGTCGCCGTCCAGGTCGCCGAGCCGCTCCAGCCAGTCCGCGGCCGCCAGCGTGCCACTGTCGTGGTCGTCCCCTTCACCGAGGAGATAGAACGCGGCCGTCAGCGGACCATCCTTGAAGCTGAATACGACCGGGACGCCCGCCGCGCCGGTTCCGCTCGTGATCGGCACGGCGACACCCGGCGGGCAGGCCGCCTCGATCCGGCCGCAGACAGGGATCAGGGACAGGACCACCGCGATGAGCCGGGGAACCGTCCCGCTGACTGTTGGTGCGATGCGTGGCATGGGGGTCTCCTTTCAGGCCGACGTGGCTCATGAGTCCGAAGCCACGAGGGGGAATCCGGAGTCTTGCGGCGAGGGCCGGTCGACCCCGCTGAAGTGTGATGCCCGGATATATACCACCAGGTCGAGGGCCCATCCCATCCGGGCCGCCATGTTCCGCTGCGCATCCTCAGCAATCGAGATTCCGCGCTCCGCGTGCTAGCATGATGGATCCTATGGAGCACGCGCTGATGAAGCGTTTCCACCCGGCTGTGGCCGCGTGGTTCCGGCGGCGCTTCCAGGCGCCGACCGCGGCGCAGGCTCGCGCCTGGCCGTCGATCCTCGACGGACATTCGACGCTGGTCGCGGCGCCGACCGGCTCGGGAAAGACGCTGGCCGCCTTCCTGGCCGCCATCGACGGCCTGCTCCGGCAGGCGGTCGCAGGCCGGCTGGACGACGTCACGCAGGTGGTGTACGTCTCGCCGCTCAAGGCGCTGTCCAACGACATCGAGCGCAATCTGCAGGAGCCGCTCGCCGGCATCTTCGAAGAGGTCGCCGCCTCGGGCCTGACGGGGGTCTCCCCCATCCGGGTCCTGGTGCGCACGGGGGACACGCCGACGAAGGACCGGACCGCGATGCTGCGGCGGCCGCCGCACATCCTGGTCACCACTCCGGAATCCCTCTACATCCTATTGACCAGCGAGGGAGGGCGCCGGATGCTGCGCACGACGCGCACGGTGATCGTGGACGAGATCCACGCGCTGGTCGACGACAAGCGCGGCTCGCACCTGTCGCTGTCGCTCGAGCGCCTGGAATCGCTCGCGGCGCAGGGGCGGGAGGACGCCGGGGAGGCTCGGGCCGACGCGCGGCCGGCCGGCGTCCGGCCCGCCACCGCCTTGATCCGAATCGGCTGCTCCGCCACGCAGAGCCCGATCGAGGACGCGGCGCGGTTCCTGGTCGGAGCCGGCGGCCTGGACGCGGAAGGCGCCCCGCGCTGCACGATCGTCGACACGGGGCACGCGCGCGACCTCGACCTGGCCATCGAGGTCCCCGGCTCGCCGCTCCAGGCGGTGATGCCGAACGAGGTCTGGGAGGAGATCCACGATCGCCTGGCCGCGCTCATCCAGGAGCACCGGACGACCCTGGTCTTCGTCAACACGCGGAAACTGTCGGAGCGGCTCAGCCGGCACCTGAGCGACCGCCTGGGGGCCGAGCACGTGACGGCGCACCACGGCAGCATGTCGCGGCCGCAGCGCCTGGCGGCCGAGCAGCGGCTGAAGAGCGGCAGCCTCCGCGCGCTGGTGGCGACCGCCTCGCTCGAGCTCGGCATCGACATCGGCTCGGTCGACCTGGTCTGCCAGATCGGCTCGACGCGCTCGATCGCCGTCCTCCTGCAGCGCATCGGGCGGTCGGGGCACTCGGTCGGCGGCTTCCCCAAGGGGCGCCTGTTCCCGCTGACGCGCGACGAGCTGGTCGAGTGCGCCGCGCTGCTTCGATGCGTGCGCCTCGGCGAGCTGGACCGCTTCTCGATCCCGAAGGCGCCGCTCGACATCCTGGCGCAGCAGATCGTCGCGGCGGTCGCCTGCGAGGAATGGGGGACGGACGACCTGTACGCGCTGGTCCGCCGGGCCTACCCCTATCGTGAACTCTCGCGGGGCGACTTCGACGCGATCGTCACGATGCTGGCCGAGGGTTACTCGCTGAAGCGCGGCCGGCGCGCGGCCTACCTGTTCCACGACCGCGTCCACGGCCGGCTGCGGCCGCGCAAGGGGGCGCGCCTGACGGCGATCACCTCGGGAGGGGCGATCCCGGACACGGCGGACTACGACGTCATCCTCGATCCGGAAGGGACGGTCCTCGGCAAGGTGAACGAGGACTGGGCCATCGAGAGCATGGCGGGGGACATCTTCCAGCTCGGCAACCTGTCGTGGCGCATCCTGAAGATCGAGCCCGGCAAGGTGCGGGTCGCGGACGCCCGCGGGCAGCCCCCCGGCATCCCCTTCTGGCTGGGGGAGGCGCCGGCCCGGACCGACGAGCTGTCGGCGGCGGTCTCCCGCCTGCGCGAGGACGCCGACCGGAGCCTCGAGGCGGCCGCCGGCGCCCCGGCCGCCGTGCGCGCCCGCCTGGAGACCGAGATCGGCCTCTCGCCGGCCGCCGCCTCGCAGATCGCCGACTACCTGGCCGCGGGGCGGACGGCGCTCGGGGTCCTGCCGACGCAGAGGACCCTCGTCCTGGAGCGCTTCTTCGACGAGTCGGGCGGGATGCAGCTGGTGCTCCACTCCCCGTTCGGGCGGCGCATCAACCAGGCGTGGGGGCTGGCGCTGCGCAAGCGGTTCTGCCGCACGTTCAACATCGAGCTGCAGGCCGCGGCGACCGAGGACGCCATCGTACTGTCCCTGGGACCGTCGCACAGCTTCCCGCTGGACGAGGTCTTCCGCTACCTGCGATCGGGCTCCGTCCGGAACGTGCTGGTGCAGGCCCTTCTCGACGCCCCGATGTTCAACGTGCGCTGGCGCTGGAACGCCTCGCGGGCGCTCGCGGTGCCGCGCTTCCGCGGAGGGCGCAGGACGCCTGCGCCGATCACGCGGATGATGGCGGAGGACCTGATCGTCTCGGTCTTCCCCGACCAGATCGCCTGCGCCGAGAACCTCTCGGGCGAGCGGCGCATCCCGGACCACCCGCTGGTCCGGCAGACCATCGGCGACTGTCTCGACGAGGCGATGGACCTGGCCGGCCTCGAGCGCGTGCTGCGCAGCATCGAGCAGGGGGAGCGGACCCTGGTCGCCCGCGACGTCACCGAGCCGTCCCCTCTGGCGCAGGAGATTCTCAATGCGCGGCCGTACGCGTTTCTCGACGGCGCGCCTCTCGAGGAGCGCCGTACCCAGGCGGTCTACAACCGCCGATCGCTCGACGTGACGACCGCGTCGGATCTCGGGGCGCTCGACGCGGCCGCCATCGACAAGGTCCGGGACGAATGCTGGCCGCGCCCCGAAAGCGCCGACGAGATGCACGAGGCGCTCGATCTCCTCGGGTTCCTCACCGGGCAGGAAGCGCGCGATGGCGGCCGCGAAGACCTGCTGCATGAGCTCATGGCCTCCGGCCGCGCCGGGATCGTGCGCGCCGCGCCCCAGGCGCCGCGGCTCTGGGTCGCGGCCGAGCGGCTGTCGCATGTCCTGGCCGCCTTCACCACCGCGGTCGTCGAGCCGGGGGGACTCGCTCCCCTTCCCGGGGCCGGGCTCGCGACGGAGGTCCGGCTTTCCGCGGAGGCCGCCCTCGCCGAGATCCTGCGCGGCCGGCTCGAAGCGAAGGGACCGATGACCGCCGCCGAGATGGCCGCGTCCTGCGGTCTCGCGGTGGACACCGTCGAAGCGGCCCTCGCCCTCCTCGAGTCGGAAGGGTTCGTGCTGCGCGGCCGGTTCCGGCCCGGGGCGGAGGGGACCGAATGGTGCGCCCGCACCCTCCTGGCGCGCATCCATCGCCTGACCCTGAACCGGCTGCGCAGCGAGATCGAGCCGGTCAGCGCCTCGGACTTCATGCGGTTCCTGTTCGCCTGGCAGCGCGTGTCCCCGGCGGAGCGCTGCGACGGTCCGGCCGGCCTGGCGACGATCCTGGAGGGGCTCGAGGGGTTCGAGGCGCCGGCGGCCGCCTGGGAGGGGGGCCTCCTCACGTCCCGGCTGGAGCGCTACGACCCCGCCTGGCTCGACGCGCTCTGCCTCAGCGGGCGGTTCGTCTGGGCCCGCCTCTCTCCACCCCGGGGGACCTTCTCAAGGATGCCGGCCCCGGTGCGCGCCACGCCGATCGCCCTGGTGCAGCGGACCCGCCTGGCTGGATGGGCCTCCCTCGCCCGCGGGTCGCAGCCCGATCAGGACCCGCCCCTGTCGACGGACGCCCGCGTCCTCTTCGACCTGCTCTCGGAGCGCGGCGCCCTGTTCTTCGCGGAGCTCGCCGCGACCTCGGGACTGCTCCCGACGAGGGTCGAGGCGGTCCTGGCTGAGCTCGTCGCCCGGGGCCTGATCACCTCGGACGGCTTCACGGGGCTGCGCGCCCTGATCACCCCCGCGAGCCGGCGCCCGTCTCCCGAGGGGGGCAGGCGGCGCCGCGCCGCGTCCCCTTTCGGGATGGAGAGCGCGGGGCGGTGGACCCGCCTGCCGGGCGGTCCCTGGACCGACGTCGATCCGCAGCACGCGGCCGAGATGGTCGCCCCCGTCCTCCTGCGGCGCTACGGGATCGTCTTCAGGCGGCTCCTGGACGCTGAGGGGCCGATGCCGCCCTGGCGCGACCTGCTGCGGGTGTTCTGGAGACTGGAGGCGCGCGGCGAGATCCGCGGCGGGCGATTCGTCAGCGGGATGCAGGGGGAGCAGTTCGCCCTGGCCGGAGCGATCGAGCGGCTGCGCTCGGTGCGCCGGAACGCGCCGGACGGCGCCCTCCTGGGAATAGGGGCCGCCGACCCGCTCAACCTCACCGGCATCGTCCTTCCCGGAGCGCGGGTCTCCCCTCTCGCCTCGGGGCGCATCCTGTTCAGGGACGGCCTGCCGCTCGCCGTGCGGGAGGCCCGCGAGGTGCGGATGCTCGTCGATCTCGAGCCGGCGGAGGCCTGGCGCGCCAGAAACGCGCTGCTCAAACGAAGCATCCCGCCGCAACTTCGTGCCTACCTCGGGCACACCGCCTAGTACTCTTTGCTGGAGCGGGCGGGCATCGGGCCCGGGTGGGCTAGAATGGCCGCAGCATGAACTGGCTGTTCAAGGAAGAGCCGGCCCACTACAGCTTCGATGCCCTGTCTCGCGACGGGCGGACGCTCTGGTCGGGCGTGAAGAACCCGCTGGCGCAAAAACACCTGAGGTCGGTGCGTCGCGGGGACAGAATCTTCTACTACCACACGGGCGGCGAGAAGGCGATCGTCGGCATCGCCCGGGCGGTCGAGGACGCCCGGAGCGATCCGGAGGACAGGACCGGCAAGCGCGTGGCGGTCGAGATCGAGCCGGTCGAGAAGCTGCCGCGCGCCGTCACGCTCGGCGAGATCAAGGGGCAGAAGATGTTCGCCGACTTTCCCCTGGTGCGGATCTCGCGTCTCTCGGTCATGCCGGTCGGCGACCGGGAGTGGCAGGCCATCGTTCGGCTGGCGTCGGCGTCGACACCGTGAACCGGGCGCGGTTCGAGGAGCTGGTCGCCGAGGCGATCGAATCGCTCCCCGAGGACTTCAAGGACAAGATGA
>Ga0114129_10007725_pt1 | contig 15299 bp, 12 predicted proteins | sample RhiMetdeltSRZDD1_FD_80071 | JGI IMG/M metagenome (GOLD analysis project Ga0114129, IMG submission 80071) | Populus rhizosphere microbial communities from Tennessee, USA - Rhizosphere MetaG P. deltoides SRZDD1 (version 2) (version 2) | ecosystem: Host-associated > Plants > Roots > Rhizosphere >...
GCCTTCTGGCGGGCGAAATCGAGCCGATCACAATCGAGTACTCGGACGGGTCCGCAACGAAAGTCGATACGGACCAGAACCCTCGCGAAGACACGACGCTCGAGAAGCTGAGCCAGCTAAAGCCGTCCTACCGGCCCGATGGCCTGGTGACGGCGGGGAACGCCTGTCCGCGTACAGACGGAGCGACGATGACGCTTATCATGGACAAGGACGGCGCAAAAGAGCGGGGGCTTAAACCGCTGGCGACAGTCCGCCACGCCGCTACGGTCGGCGTCGATCCGACGATTATGGGGATCGGCCCGGCACCGGCGACGCAGAAGCTGCTGAAGCGCACCGGCATGAGCATGGACGACTTCGACCTTATTGAGATCAACGAGGCGTTCGCCTGCCAAGTGCTGGCCGTGGGCGAAGAGCTGAAATGGGATTGGAACAGAGTCAACCCCAACGGCGGAGCGGTCGCAATCGGGCACCCGCTTGGTGCCAGCGGCGCGCGACTGGTCGGCACGCTGGCCTACGAGATGAACCGCCGGGATGTCGAGTGGGGCCTCGTCACCCTATGTATGGGCGCGGGAATGGGAATGTCCGTGGCTCTCCAAAGAGAGGCCTACGACTGGTAAAGAGGCAATGAGAGAGCCAGGCTGGTATTCGCACAGCCGGGCTCCATTAAGCTGATTATGCGGTGTGGTTTATGAGATCGGCAGCGACGGGCGCTCCATGAACTGCCGGGCCTGCTCGTAGTTGAAGCGGGAGCCGCAGGTGTCGCAGACGTAAGTCGCCTTCTCTTTGTTGCCGATGTCCTCCGGCAAGTCCCACCTCTGGACAAGCGCCGTGTGCGGGCAAGGCGCCGGCTCGAAAGCCTCCGTGTCCTTCTCCTTGTCCTTTGTTCGGCTCAGAAAACCCATTCCTTCACCTCCTGCTGTTCCAAACGCATCCGGCCCTCGTACGTTAATCTAGGACGAATTGCAGGCAGGTTTGCGTAACGGGGCCGAGCTATCAATTGCGTAACAATTCCAGATACCTGTGTGGGGGTGAAACCGGGCGCAGAAGAGGGCCTAGCCGCCGACGGCGGCCACCGGCGGGGTGAGGCGTGAGAAAGTCGCGCGGACGACCCGGCGCTGCGTGTAGTCGCCGTTGAAGACGGGATCACCCGTGTAATAGAACGAGCCGTCGCAGGTTATTAGCGTGATCATATCGGCCGAGGTCGGCGCCATCACGGACAGCGCGTTCGGATCGTTAGGATCGACGAGAAAGCTGTCGGAGACGACGTAAGCGATTTCTGTCCCGTTGTCCCCACGCAGGAGTATCGAATCGCCCACCTGGATTTCCTTGAGATCGTAGAAGACAGCGCGACCGTTCCAGGTTACGTGGGCGGCGAAAACGGCATTACTGCCCGTACCGGGCGGCGCCGAGAAGTTGTACCAGGCGACGTCATCTGCGTTGAGCGGCACCTCGGGCACGCGATTGGCGTCCACGCCGTAGGGGAAGACGGCTGCATCCACGCCTATCTTGTCGATCACCATGTGGTATGCGGCCTCGCGCAGAGGCGGTTCCGGGGCCGCAGCCACGGGGGCCGGAGTCGTATAAACTCGTGCGACACCCAGCGGGCGGTCGTAGACTCCGCCCGGGTCGGTGCGGTGTTGCGAAGCCAGGGACGGTACGGAAGAGCCGCCTCCCGCGGCCAGCTCGCGGTAGAGCCCGAAACCGGTCAAGATTGCGCCGGCGATCACAGCCGACCCTCCGAGGACAAGCAAGAACGACCTGGGCAGGTTTCGTCCGGAACTGGTGGCGCTCATTTACGTCGATTGAGGGGCGCTAAGCCCGGTTCCATTATAGGAGACGGCGGCGCCGCTGCGGACCTGCGGTAGGCGGCAAAATGGTGTCTGTCCGGTAAACGTTGGCACACTGCCGACGGCCCCATTAGACGCTGCTCGCTTTAAAATGGGCGTCACCACCTGACGAGCCCGAGTAAAGATATCGAGCATTAAGTTGAGGAAGATGCCTTGGCGGACAACGACTCGCTAACGGACGTAGGCGGTCTAAGCGTCGGACACTGGACAGACAGCGAATCGCCGACGGGCTGCACCGTCGTGCTCTGTCCGCCGGAAGGCGCGGTCGCTTCCGGCGACGTGCGCGGCGGCGCCCCGGGCACCCGCAACACTGACCTTCTGCGGCCCGGGCACCTGGTCGAGCGCGTCCACGCCGTCCTCCTGACGGGCGGAAGCGAGTTCGGGCACGATGCGGAGGTTGGGGTCGTGCGCTGGCTCAAGGAGCAGGGCCGCGGCTTCGCTTACCCGAAGGGAGTGCTCCCGGTCATCTGCGGAGGCGTCATCTTCGACCGGTCAATCGGCGACCCGGAGCGATGGCCGGGCGCGGATGCGGGGTACGCCGCTTGCCAGAGCGCATCGGCCGGCCCAGTCGCGGAGGGCAGCGTCGGGGCCGGAGGGGGTGCGACCGTTGCGAAAGCGCGAGGGATCGAGCGGGCGCTGAAGGGCGGCGTGGGTACGGCGGCGGAGCGCACCGCCTCCGGCATCGTCGTCGGCGCGCTGGTAACGGTGAACTGCTGGGGCGAGGTGACAGACCCGGATAGCGGGCGCGTGATCGCGGGGCCGCGGGGCGAGAAGCCGGGCACCTTCGAGAGCACGATCGAGGCCATGCGTGAGGCACCGCCGCTGTCGCCGTTTCTGAGCGCTGCTGAGAACACGACGCTCGGCGTCGTAGCGACGGACGCCCGCCTTTCGAAAGAAAACGCTTACAGGCTGGCGATCATGGCGCAGGCGGGGTTGGCGCGGACGATCAGGCCGGCGCACAGCCCGGTGGACGGCGACACCGTCTTCGCGCTGGCCACCGGCACGAACGGTTCGCCGACCGACCTCCTTCAGCTGGGGACGCTGGCCGCGCGCGCCGTCGAGCGGGCGATCGTGCGCGCGGTGATGACGGCGACGGGCGTGGCCGGCATACCGTCGGTGCGCGATTGGGTGGGTGGATAGAGACACGAGGTGGAGGTCAGAGGTCAGAAGTCGGATGGACCTGCTGATCTTCGTGCTCATCGCGAGCCTGGTGGTCGGCCGACCACTGATTTTGTTCCTGTCCGGGTCACGGCTAAGGCCTGGTGCGGCGAAGGTGGCATACATAGCGACAGTACAGCTACGAAATCTGGGTCCCGGCCAAGGATGAGGACCGGGCGCGCAAAGAGCTGGGAACGTAGACGGACGAAAACTCTGCAAGTTGAAACCTGCAGCTTCCTCGGGTAACGGCGGCTGCGGCGCATCTTAACCGAACCTTCACTTTGGTGAAGACCGTCTTAACCGATGTATTAACCCGGCTCGTGGAAACTGTGACTCGTGATTACGTCGCAGTCCCGCCTGGGGCGCACCATTGGCCGCCTTGACAGGCAGGTCAAGGATAAGGAGTAATGATGAGCTGGTTAGAGGGCCGCCTGCCCAAATGGGGTCCTTTTGGTGGAGGGAGCACCGCGGTACTGGACCGCGAGGAAACGCCCGAACCCGAGCTAATTCCCGACAATAGAAGCCCGCGACTAATGGTGCTGGTTAACGACGCTGCGGGCTTCGCGTGTTTCAAGACGCACATATTTCCGGATGCGAAGTCGGCGACGGAGTTTGTCCTTTACTGGTTCCGTCACGACAGCGATGGCTTCAGCGCGTTCTGGGCGCTGGCTGAAGAGCCCTCCTCGGGCCTGGGCGCGCTGCCCGGAGCAATCGCAGAACCGCTTGTAATGATCAAGGACGACCAAAGAGTCGACGTTGTCTACTCCTTTTCATTCGTCGATATGGAGTCCGCGCAGGCGTTCGTTCATGACGAGATCGAGAACGGTGCGGACCCAGCGCAGATCACGCTCCATTGGGCCGTCCCGGTGAGGCTGACGACCGACGCTCGGGGCACGATGATGCTGACGCCGTCGGTCCCGCCGGGTGCCGCGGCTGAGGGTGAGACCGAGGCTAAAGCGACAGACGTTTGGGCCGCGCAGGAAGAACGAGGGGTCGAGCAGGCGGCCGCGCCCGATGCGGCGTCCGCGCGTCACCGGGTCCTCGAGGAAGCGCCCACGGCGCGCACGGGCGTGGCGGACGATACGTCTGTCGGACAGGAGACGTTCGAACTAACGTCATGGGTCGAGCGCGCCCGCAAGAAGCCGCTCAGGAGTGAGCCAGACGAGACGCCGTCACCCAGGACGCGGCCCGAGATCCGGTTCGACAATGGTGCGCGGGCGGCCGTCGCTTCGTTCGAGGCGCCCGTGGTCACGGAAGAGATGCGGCTGGTCGATCTTTACCAGCGCGAGTCCACATCGGGGTCGCCGGTCATAGGCGAGCCGATGTACACGGCCACCGATGAACCGGTTGCGGAGCTCGTTCGCGAAGTTGTCGATACGGCGCTAGACGTAGCCCTCGACGAAGCGGCGGTCGAGCCGGCAGAGGCGCCCGCTCGGGCCGAAGCCGAAGGCCGCTTGGAACTGGACGAACAACGCGAACAGCGCCCGGAGGCTCTGGTCGATGAGACCCAGCCGCATGTTGAGTCCGTCGCTCCGTCAATGGAAATTGAGGACGACGGTCGCGCGGCCCAACCTGACGAGCGATCCAACGGGTATGAGAACGGCTTCATATCGCATGAGCCCTTCGACATCGTTGTGCACACGAACGGGCATTCAAAGGTTGAGACTGCTGAACCGTCCCCAGAGGTCACCGAATCGCCTGAGGCGACGATGGAGACCGAGGTCGAGGACGACAATGGTATTGACCAGGCGTTCGAAATCAGGATTGACATTCAATTGGGCTCCTCGCGGGCCATGAAAATGAAGCGCTGGGAAGTCAAGGAAAGGCCTTTCGACGGCTTCAAGTCACCGCCTGGGCGCTTCTAATCACTTAGCGGTTCATCGTTGGGAGAGGCCGGGGCCGACGGGTCCCGGTACTCTCTTTTTGTTCCCGGCTGCTAGTTATCGCTGGCGCTTCGGGCAGAAGTGTGTGCTACGGCCCGCCTGTGGTTCAGTCGCCACAAACTGTCAAAAGGTCGGAGCCAACAATAACCCCCGCAACCCAAAGCGGAATCCAGACAGCCGCAGACTGCACCCTCTCTGCACCTGGAAAAAATAGGTTGGATATACCCCAGCCTAGGGTACCAATTCCGAAGTGCGCCGCAATCGCGACCGGTACTGCGAGTGAACGGTTTGCGACAAGCTCAGAGATCAGCCATACGGCAGCGAGCGCGCAGAGTGAAATTAGTCCGTACCAAAGCCATAGGGGATTGGGGGGACCGCAGTCGTCGGCAGCCAGCCATATGAGGAGAGCCGCTAATGACGAGCCTGCAACCAGCGCTGCTGCCGCGAGGGAAGGGAGCCGACCCCGATCGATGCCGAACAAGCCCAACATGCTGGAACCTCCTGGCTGGCCTCTGTCTGTCGCGGATTATAGAGCGTGGGGTTTGTCGGTGCATCCTGGCCTATCGCTGGCACCTCGGGCAGAAGTGCGTGCTGCGTCCGGCGACTTTCGCGCGCTTGATCGCACTCCCGCAGACGTAGCAGGGCTGCCCGGTCCGCCGAAAGACCTTGACCTTCAGCTGATGACCGCCTTCTCGTCCGCTCGCGTCGAGGTAGTCGCGGAAGCTGGAGCCGCGGTCGCCGAGGGCGAGCTCGAGCGCCTCTCGGATGGCTGCGTGCAGGCGCTCGACGCGGCGCTTCGAGAGCGTGTTCGCGGCACGCTTCGGGCTGATCCCAGCGATGAATAGCGCCTCATCGGCGTAAATATTGCCGATGCCGGCGATCGCCTTCTGATCGAGGAGGGTTCCCTTTATGGGGCCCGAGCGGCGCTTTAGAAGAGCGTGCAGGTAGGTCGGCGTGAACTCTTCGCCGAGCGGCTCGGGGCCCAGCTTCGACCACATGAAAGCCTCATCGTCCACCAGCCACATCGTCCCGAATTTGCGGAGGTCCACGAAGCAGAGCCACGCGCCGTCATCGAGGCGGAAGGTGACGCGCAGGTAGGGCGACTCCGGGCACGCGCTCGCATTGTGGAGCAGCCGCCCGGTCATGCGCAGGTGGACTCCCCACGTCAGCCCGCCGTCCAGGCGGAAGAGGAGGTACTTACCGCGGCGCTCGATGTCCTCGATGCGGCGGCCCGCGATCTGGCGGCAGAACTCGTCCGGGGGAAGGAGCTGGATCAGGCGCGGCGCGTTGGAGGAGACCCAGGCTTCGGTTATCGTGCGGCCGACGACAATCGGCAGTAAATCCCGGCGGATGGTCTCGACTTCGGGCAGTTCGGGCACGGACTAAGTCGCGGCGAATTCTTCCACGCCGGTCGCTTCGCCGTACTGCATCTCGCCCCAGTTGCGGCCGGTCTTGGTGTCCACTTTCAGCGGCACCTTCATGTCGAGTGACTTCGGCATTATGTCGAGGCAGAGGCGGCGCATGTCTTCCAGCTCCCCGCCGGGGCACTCCAAGATCAGCTCGTCGTGGACCTGAAGGATCATCAGGCTGCGCATGTTCCGGCGCTGCATCTCGGCGTCGAGGCGGTTCATGGCGATCTTGATGATGTCGGCGGCCGTGCCCTGCACCGGCATGTTGACGGCGGCGCGCTCGGCCGCGTTGCGGACGTTGAAGTTCGTCGAGTGGATCTCCGGGATGTAGCGGCGTCGGCCGAACAGCGTCTCGACGTAGCCATATTCGCGGACGCGCTGGATCGTCTCGGACACGTATCGCTGCATGCCCGGGTACTTCTCAAAGTAGGTGCGGATGAACTCGCCCGCCTCCTCGCGGGAGATCCTCTCGCGGACGGAGAGGCCGTAGTCGCTGAGGCCGTAGAGCACGCCGAAGTTGAACACCTTAGCGCGGCGACGCATGTTCGCCGTTACCTCACCGATCGGGACATTGAAGACGCGGGCGGCCGTAGCCGCATGTATGTCGTCGTCGTTCTGAAACGCATCGACAAGCCCTGGGTCCTCTGTCATGTGGGCGACGATGCGCAGCTCGATCTGCGAGTAGTCGGCGGCGAGCAGCATCGGGTCGGGGCCGACGTCGCGGGCGATGAAGGCGCGCCTGATCTGCTCGCCGAGCTCGGTACGGACCGGGATGTTCATCAGGTTCGGGTTGCTGGAGGCGAGGCGGCCGGTGGCGGCGCCGGTCTGGTTGAACTCGCTGTGGATGCGGTGGGTCTGCGGGTGCACGAGAAACGGGAGCGTGTCGAGGTATGTTGACTTGAGCTTCGTCAGCTCGCGGTAGGCGTAGATGTGGTCGATGATTTCGTGGAGACCGCGAAGGCCCTCGAGCGACTGCTGGTCGGTACTGTAGGCGCCGGTCTTGAGGCGGCGCGTTTTGGGCAGGTGCAGCTCCTCGAACAGAATCTGCGAGAGCTGGATCGGCGAGCCGATGTTGAAATCGTGGCCGACCGAGGCGTAGATGTCCTCCTCGATGCGGCGGATCTCCATCGTGAGCGACTCGGACATCTCGTGCAGAGCGCCGGTATCGACGGCAACGCCGTTCAGCTCCATGCGCGCGAGCACGGAGACGAGCGGCATCTCGACCTCGTCGAAGAGGCGGCGCATCCCCTTCTCGTCGAGCTCTGGTTCGAGGACAGTACGCAGGCGAGCGATGACGTCGGCGCAGGCGCCCGCGCATTGGCCGGCAGCATTTATGTCGACCTGGTCCCAGGTGATCGTCGCCGACCGCTTGTTGGTGGGGTTGAGGAGTGCATTGCGGTCCTGAAGCTCTATTCCGAGCCTGCGCGCCCCGAGCCAGCCGAGCGCGAGCGAGCCCTCCTCAGGCCTTCCGGCACCGCCGCCTTCGCCGAGAAGGTGAGCGGCGATCATCGTGTCGAACGCGATTCCCTGTGCGTTCACACCGTGGCGCGCGAGCACGACCTCGTCGTACTTGAGGTAGTGGCCGGTCTTCTCGATCTTTGGGTCGTCAATGAGTGGAGCGAGCTTGGCGAGGACGAGGTCGATCGGCAGCTGGCCGTTTCCGTCGAGACGCAATGCATGCCCGGTGGGGATGTAGTACGCCTCGCCGTCCCCGAGCGCGACCGAGAGGCCGACGAGGTCCGCGCGCATCGCCTCGCGCGTCGTCGTCTCGGTATCGAGGACGAATGACTTCTGCTTCGCGATGCGGTGGACGAGTTCATCGAGAGCCCCCTCGCTGTCAATGAGAGAGACTTGTGTCTCGGCCGGAGCGGCGCCATCGCTGTCGACTGTCACGGCGATCTTGCCGGTGGGCTCAGGCAGGCGGGAGAGCAGAGTTCGGAACTCCATTTCCTGGAAGAACTTCGAGACGTCACTGCGGTCGTAGTGGGCGTAGAAGTCGGCCGCGGGGAGGTCGAGCGTGACGGGCGCGTTGACGTCGATGATCGCCAGGCGCTTACTCTGGCGGATCTGGCCGGCAGCGTCGCGCACCGCCGCCTGGAGCTTCGGCTGTTCGATCGCCTCAACGTTATCGAGCATCGCTTCCACCGACCCGAACTGCTTCACGAGCTTGATCGCCGTCTTCTCGCCGACGCCTGGTATGCCGGGGATGTTGTCGGACGTGTCGCCTTTGAGGGCTTTGAGGTCCGCGATCTGCTCTGGCAGGACGCCGTAGCGCTCGAGGACATCTTCGGGCCTGGTGTAGATGACGGAGTCGCGCTGGTAGGGGCGGTACATCCACAGGTGGACCTCGGGCGTGACGAGTTGCGCGATATCGCTGTCCATGCTCACGAGGAAGGTGTCGATGCCTTCTTTTGCCGCCTGGACGGAGAGCGCGCCCATGAGGTCGTCGGCTTCGTAGCCCTCCAGCTCGTGGATGGGGATACCGAACGTCTCGATGACCTGGCGGGAGCGGTTCATCTGTCGGGAGAACTCCTCTCGCTCCTCCTGCGGCATCGCAACCCTAGTCGCCTTATAGGTGTCTGTGATCTCGTGTCGGAAGGTGGGGCCGGCGGTGTCGAGGGTGACGATTACATGTGTGGGCTTGAGCTCGCCGAACATGTGCAGGAACGTGTTCGCGAAGCCGAAGGGCGCGCCGATCAGCTCCCCAGTGGAGCGGAGCTTGAGGGGCTCCTTCACCATCTTCATCGCGTGAAAGGAGCGGTGGATGATGGAGTGGCCGTCGATGAGGACGAGACGGCGCTCGGTGGTGGGACTCACGAGGGAATTATAGCGCGGGGCCACGAGTCAGGAGTCGGGGACTAGGAGCCGGCGAAATGCTCAGCGTTCGAGGTATTGGCCGGATGCGAAGCCCTCGGTACCAGTGGGGCTGATGACGCTCCACCAATCCGTGCCACCCACATCGACGACGTTCGGATAGTCGCCTGTGCCTATCCCCAGCGTCAGCAGCACTCCTTCTGCCGCGCAATCGAGGATGGGTGCCTCTATCTGAGGAGCCGAATGGATGTTGAGGCAGGTGTTGTCAGTGTTGACGACACGGGCGAACGAGCCGCGCTGGACGGCGATGACGTCGTTTCGGCCGTTCTGGAACGGGGGATCGGTGAATGGCTCGATGATCTGATGAACCTCACCAAAAATGACGTCGATGAGGGACGGGAGGAAGCCTGCAGCTGGGTGAGCATCACGATAGCTGTTTCCCGCTATCACGTGGTAGTCCAGCCAGGCGCCTATGCGGAGGAACACCCGCGTGCTGTAGGCCTGAGTAAGCTCGCCGTTCGGGGTGATGGTGCCCAAGATGTTTCCTGTGTGTATGTCAGTGGCGGGCTCGAAGGATGACCACACGACGGCGTATTTATCCGCATTAGCGCCGTAAACGAAATCATAGGGACTGGCGCCTCTGCCCAGCTCGAGAACTGCTGTGCCGTCGCTACGCAGGATGCGCCCGTCTTCAGTGAGCCATCCGATCTCCCCGCTAGTAAGCGAGGTCGGGTGCCAGTAGGCATTCGCTCCTGCAGGCACCGCGAGAATTTCGCCACCAGGGAAGAAGAAATATTCAGGCGGCGGTGGCGCTCGGTTCGGGTTTGCGAGTCTCAAGCTTCCTGAGGGTCGATACGCAGACACGAGCACTTCGCCACCTCTTATCACATTGGTGACATAGGTGCCCGGGCCCAGATCACCAAGGTCTTGCCAGGTGACGCCGCCATCGCTGGATCGGTACAGTCTTTGCTCAGCCTCTTTGTCTTGAGGATTTCGACAGTCTGCGCGTGTGCAGACTCCGACGAACAACTGTGATCCGTTCGGAGCAGCCGCGAACCCCGTGATCCATGGGGTCACTTGTTGTTGCACATTGGCTGCCTCGATGGAATTTGGACCGATTTTCTCGGGGCTGAACAGCTCGTCAGTCCGCAGAGAGCGCGACGGATCACGATAGACCCGCCTCAACCCCGTTGGCGGAGCGTCGCAGTCACAGCCTGTCACGACAATCAGGGCAACATATCTCGGGAATTCGATGTCGGAGCCAAGTTTGAGCGGTGCCACCTTCACACCGCCGACGGAATCCGGCGGAGGAGGTGGCGTTGGCGGAACTATTTGCGCCGGCGGCTGGATTGCGGGCGAAATGTCGACGGGCGTCGCGGGGCCGCATGTCGGCCCCGCCTTCGCGCCTTCTTCCTCGGAGACTGGGCGGAAGACGACGCACTGCGGTCCGCCCGCTCCAGCCGGTAGCGGGGGCACGGAATCGCTGGCAAAGCGCAGGTACATGACGCCAACGAAAGCGGCGACCACAGCGACGGCGAGAGCGGCGGCGCGCATCTGAGTGCCAGCGGGCGGTGTGCGTAGTCCTATTCTAGAACGCAGATGCCGGCGGGGCGATACGTATGCGTTTTTCCCCGCTCAGTCCTTCGATACCTCAGGATGAGCGGAAGGGGACGTCAGATGAGCGGAAGGGGCGAGCCCGACGACCCCTCGATACGCTCGTTGGCGCGAGCTACTCGGGGCGAGCGGGAGGGGGCGAGTGAGGAAGACCCCTCGATACCGTCGCTAGGGCGAGCTAGTCGGAGCGGAAGGGAAGGGAAGGGAGGTGTTCGCGAGCAACGGCGGTTTCGCGAGCAATGACAGCGCGCGCAACGCCTGCTATCATCGCCGTCACGATGGCTGACCTCTCGTTCGAGACTATAGAGCCTGGGAAGGAATACGGCCCCTGGAAGTACCCGCTGAAGGAGCGCATCGCGCGGCACCTCGAGGCGATCGAGAACGCGAATCCCTGGCACCATGATCGATCGCCCTGGGGGCCGCCGGTCGCGCCGCCGTCGATGCTTGGGAACGCCGCACTACGCTTTCTCGACAGCATCGCGCCGGTGCCGGCCGGCACGCTCCACGTGAAGCATGAGATCGAGACGGCGGCGGCGCTGCGGTTGGACCGCCAGCCGGTCGGCTACGGGCGGTTCGCGGACAAGTACGAGAAGCGCGGGCGAAAGTGGTTCGTGTTCGAGACGCGCTGGCGAGACGAGACGGGGCTGATTATCGGGAAGTCAACGCTGACGATGGCCTTCCCGGGGGAAGGAGGAAGGGGGAAGGAGGAAGAAAGGGGAAGTGAAAAATCGGAAGTCGGAGGTCAAACGCCAGAGCTCGCAGAGCACAAAGGCGAACCGACGCCGATCGTCCGGACACTGACGCAGGAGAGGATGACGGCGTACGCGGAGGATTCGGCGAATGCGCTGCGAGGGATGTCGATCCACGTGCAGCCGGAAGCGGCGAAGAAGGCGGGGTTCGAGACGACCGTGGCTCAGGGGCTGATGTCGGCGGACTACATCAGCGAGATGATGACCTCGAGGCTCGGCAAGGAGTGGTTCGAGAACGCGAAGCTGTCGCTGGCATTCCTCCGCCCGGTGCTATGCGGCGAAACACTGACCGCCAGCGGCCGCCTGGCGGACTCGGCGCTCGACGGGGCGATCGTGCGCCGGACCTACGAAGTGTGGTGCGAGAACGAGGAAGGCGAGGTTGTGACGGCCGGAACGGCGACAGCGCTCGTGCGGCCGGACTGACGGTAGTTTGCTTGACGAAATCGGCAAAGCGCACCTACGATACGGCTTGCCCCGAGCCGCATAACGGAGGACGCGTTTGACGGTCTATGAAGAAGCGCTACAAGCCAACGCTGCTTACGCTTCGTCTTTCAACCTCGCCGGCCTTCCCATGCCGCCGGCCAAGCAACTGGCCGTCGTAGCCTGCATGGACGCGCGGCTGAACGTCGAGCCGATGCTCGGGCTCCAGCCGGGAGATGCGCACGTCATTCGCAACGCCGGCGGGCTGGTTACGGACGACGCCCTCCGCTCACTGATCATCTCTCACAAACTGCTCGGGACCGAAACCATTTTCGTGATCAACCACACCGACTGCGGCATGCTGACGTTCAAGGATGAACAGCTACAGCGGCGCCTCAAGGAGGAGACCGGACAGGACGCCGACAAGATTGCGTTTTATGCCTTTAGCGATGTCGAGCAGAACCTGCTCGGGCAACTCAAGAAGGTCAGGCAGAGCCCCTTCCTGCCCGCTTCGATCGATTTGCACGGGTTCATATACGATGTCGAGACAGGCAAGTTAAACGAAGTAGTACAGCCAGAGGAGGAAGTAATGGCCGAATACGCCAACCCCGATGCTCTCGTTCCGACTGAGTGGGTCGCGGAGAACCTGAGAGACCCGAAAGTAAGGCTCATCGAAGTCGATGTCGATACGGCTGCCTACGATACGGGCCACATCCCGGGCGCCATCGCCTGGAACTGGAAGACCGACCTCGAGACTCAACTGCAGAGGGACATCGCCGACAAGGAGGGCCTTGAGAAGCTGCTCTCAAAAGCCGGCGCTGATAAGGACACGACGATCGTCCTTTACGGCGACAACAACAACTGGTTCGCCGCTTACGCTCTCTGGGTCCTCGAATATTACGGCGTCGACGCGAAGTTAATGAACGGCGGTCGCAAGAAATGGATCGATGAGGGTCGCGAACTATCGACCGACGCTCCGAGTTACTCACCGAGCAAAATCAGCGTCAAAGGCCCCAAGAAGGACATTCGCGCCCTTCGTGACCAGGTCATGGACCACCTGGACAAGGTGCACAAAGGAAGAGCGGCGCTCGTCGACGTCCGCTCGCCCAGGGAGTATTCCGGAGAGCTGCTGGCGCCCGAGAACCTGCCGCAGGAAGGGTCGCAGCGTGGCGGCCACATCCCGGGAGCGCAGAACATCGTATGGTCGCAGGCGGTGAACGAGGACGGTACTTTCAAGACGGCGGACCAGCTCGCGGAGCTCTACCAGAGCCAGGGAGTGACGCCGGACAAAGAGGTGATCGCCTACTGTCGCATCGGCGAGCGCTCCGCCCACACCTGGTTCGTCCTGACGCACCTCCTCGGCTACAAGAACGTGCGCAACTACGATGGCTCTTGGACGGAGTGGGGCTCGCTGGTGGGCGCACCGGTCGAGAAGTAGGCGAACGCATCGCGTAGATGCGCCTCCGTGAGGCGGATGTGTCCCATCGGGACGCATCTACAACGACCGAATCGACCGCTGCGTGCTATCATTTTCATGAATGGCGAGTGACGCGACCGAGCCCACGTCCTGCGAGATCACCCGCCGCGAAGTCATCCTCAACGGTCGCCGCGCCTTCTTCCGCGAAGCTACTCCTCTTGGCGAATCGCAGGGTTCGCTCCTCCTGCTACATGGGTGGATCGGGACGTCTTCATGGATGTTCCGCCATGTCCTGCTGGAGCTCGGAGCGCGCTATTACACGATTGCACCGGACCTGCCCGGCTTCGGCCGCTCGCAAACGCTCGGCGAGGCCCCATCGATTGAAGGGTACCGAGAGTTCGTGCGTGGCCTGGCGGATGAGCTCGGAATCGACCGCTTTCACCTCGTCGGCGTATCGGTCGGGGCGACGGTGGCGCTGGACTTCGCCCACCGCTATCCCGAGCGAGTCCTCAAGCTCGTTGTGCAGGGGCCGGTCTGGCGAGCTACCGACCTGCCACGGCGATTTCGCTTCACCTACGACCTCCTTGGCCGCATGCCAGTGATTACAGATCTAATACCGAAGACACCCGTCAAATGGTGGTTCTTCATCCGGCGGCTTGACATGGGTCGTGATACGCGTCATCTCACGGACGCGGACCGGCGGCAGCTCAGCCGCGACATCCTGCGGGTGCCCAACGAGACACTTCTCGATGTTGGCCGCGAGTTGCTGCATATCGATATGACCGAAATCGCACGACGGATCGTCGTGCCTACGCTGGTAATGGACGGCAGCGAGGCTCGCATGGTCCCTGCGAGCGCTTCACGCGAGTTGAGCCGGCTAATTCCCAATGCTCAGTGGCGGGTCGTTCGGAATGCTGGACACAACGCTGCGATTGAGAAGCCACGACAGTTCCTCGACGCCGTGCTGCCGTTCCTCGCGCCTGAGCCGGCGCCGAAGAAGGCGCCTCGCCGGCCGCGCGCGACTTCCGGGACGAGGAAACCAGTCGGTCGGAAGCGCTCGTCCGCCAAGGCGAAGAAAGCAGAAGCTTAGCGTCGCCTTACGCCGCGGCCACCTCCGAAGTGCAGAAGGCACAGCGACTTGCGCCAACCGGGATGTCGCTCAGGCACTGAGGGCACTTCTGCAGGGCCGGGTCGGGTGGCGGCTCCTTCTTCGCCCTCTGCATCAATGCGTTGACCGGCACGACTACAAAGAAGAAGACCGCCGCGGCGATCGTGACGAACGTGAAGATCTTGTTGATGAAGTCGCCGTAGCGGAACGTGCTGTCGTTGATTGTGAAGTCTAGGGCAGCAAAGTCCGGTTTCCCGAAGATCATCGCGATGAGCGGCGTTATTAGATCCTCTACGAGCGCGAGCACGACGGCACCGAACGCCGCGCCGATGACGACGGCGACAGCAAGATCGACGACGTTTCCTCGCAGTAAGAACGCCTTGAAGTCGTTAAGCATCAGAACCTCCTTGGATAGGTTGGAGCGAGTGGCGAAAATTTAATCGCGAAACGCGGAGCATGTCAACGCCGAAAAAACGGGTCTGTTTGTGCGCCATGGCCTCTTCGCTATAATTGGCGCCGTGACTCTCGCAAACGGCGCTGCCGCTCTAGACGACATCCGAGTGCTCGACCTCGCTGGCGAGATCGGGCAGTACTGTACCAAGCTTCTGGCAGACCTGGGCGCCGACGTGATCAAGATCGAGCCTCCAGGCGGCGACCCCGTTCGCCATCTCCCGCCCTTCTATCGCGATGAGGAGGGCGCCGGCCGGAGCCTGTATTGGCTCAACCTGAACACAAACAAGCGCAGTATCGTCCTCGATCTGGAAAAGCCCCAGGACCGCTCGGTGCTTGAGCAGCTCGTTGCGACCGCTGATGTTGTAGTCGAGAGCTTCGAGCCCGGCTATCTCGACGGCCTCGGCCTCGGGTATGAGGGGCTCTCGCA
>Ga0114129_10007728_pt1 | contig 15296 bp, 16 predicted proteins | sample RhiMetdeltSRZDD1_FD_80071 | JGI IMG/M metagenome (GOLD analysis project Ga0114129, IMG submission 80071) | Populus rhizosphere microbial communities from Tennessee, USA - Rhizosphere MetaG P. deltoides SRZDD1 (version 2) (version 2) | ecosystem: Host-associated > Plants > Roots > Rhizosphere >...
ATCGCCTCGGCGGTCGAGGATGCCCTCGGGGGAGCGAGTGGCCGCGTCGAGCGAATGCCTCTGACGTCCGCGACATTGCGACGCCTCCTGTGAGCGTGACTTGCACCGTCGAGTAGCCTCGTGACTGCGGAGGGCGACTATGGCAGCAGTGGGCGTGAAGCTCGGAGACATCGGTTCGCATTGGACCAACGCGTGCAAACAGGCCGTGCGCGATCTGAATCTGTTGTTCCGCCGCAAGGGCATCGACGTGACCCTCGCGATCAACGGGGCGGGCCCGACGATCAACGTCAAGACCGACCCGTCGATCCTGGGCACCCTGGTGCACGGCAAGACTCACGCCGAGACGGACGGCACCGGGAAGCTGGCCAAGGCCGAGGTGCGCCTTCCGGTCAAGCTCACCATCAACACGCCGAAAGGCGTCCGGGACGCCGGAGTGGGATACGCCGAGGTCATCGCCGCGCATGAATTCGTGCACGCGCTCGGGCACGAGCCTCACAACTCGCACTTGATGGCCCAGACGTTCAGCAAGCTCCCGGGTGACAGCCCAGCCGGCGACAAGCTGACGGCAGGCGGCGCCTCGCTGCCGCCGCTCGAGCTCTCGGACGATTCGATCAGTCAGCTGAAGTCGATCTGGAGCTGAAATATCGGCGCGAGCCTGCGCCGCGGCACGGCTGACCGTGCTTGACGTCGCGGCGGCCGGCCTGATAGACAGGCGCCACATGCTTCGACGCCCGCTCCCGCTATTCAACGGCTCGCGCTGGTTCGAGTCACTCCCGACCGCGCTCAATCAAGGCAGACACAGGCCTGCATGAGTAACCCCGCACGTTTCCAGAGGCCGGGCTGGTGGCGCGCGGCGTTGACGTTCGAAAAGAGGAGAGAGCGATGAAACGGAGCACGGACCGGATCCTGACCACGCACGTCGGCAGCCTGTCCCGGCCGGAGTCGCTCATCCCGATCTTACGGTCGATGGAGCGGAGCCAGCCGTACGACCGCGAGACCTATGCCAAGCTCGTGCGCGACGCGGTGGCGGAGGTCGTCAAGAAGCAGGTCGACGCGGGCGTCGACATCGTCACCGACGGCGAGCAGGGCAAGGCGAGCTTCTTCGGCTACATCGTCGAGCGATTCGACGGCTTCGCCCGCAAGCCGGCGCCGGCGGGGCAGGAGGGCAACCCGCGCAGCACGAGCCGCGACTATCGTGCGTTCCCCGACTACTACGCCTGGTCGGAGCGCATCGCCGAGTGGGCCGGCGGCCGCGGCGGCGGACGGCAGTTCGGCGTCGACGTGTGCGTCGGGCCGGTGCGGTACAAGGGCCACGCGGCGATCCAGGCCGACATCCAGCGCGTCAAGGACGCGCTCCGGGGGTTGCCGCACGAGGAAGTGTTCATGCCGGCCATCGCGCCCTCGTATCTGTTCGCGACGCTCAAGAACGAGCACTACCGGACCGACGAGGAATACGAGCAGGCGCTGGCCGACGCGCTCCGTGAGGAGTACCGAGCCATCGTCGACGCGGGCTTCGTGCTCCAGATCGACGACCCGCGCCTGGTCACCCAGTACATGATGAACCCCGACATGAGCATCGCGGACTGCCGCAAGTGGGCGGCGCGGCGCGTGGAGGCGATCAACTACGCGCTGCGCGACATCGCGCCCGACAAGGTGCGGTTCCACACGTGCTACAGCATCGACGTCGGGCCGCGGGTCCACGACATGGAGCTGAAGGACATCGTCGACATCATCTACAGGATCAACACCGCCGCCTATTCGTTCGAGGCGGCCAACCCCCGCCACGAGCACGAGTATCACGTCTTCGAGGAGTTCCGGCCGGCCGACGGCAAGATCCTGATTCCCGGCGTGATCAGTCACACCACGAACCTGATCGAGCATCCCTTGCTGATCGCCGAGCGGATCGTTCGCTACGCGCGGATCGTCGGCCGCGAGAACGTGATCGCGGGCGCCGACTGCGGCTTTGCCGCCTCGGCCGCGCGGTTCAACGATACGCACGCGAGCGTGGCGTGGCTGAAGTTCGCCGCGATGGCGGAGGGCGCCCGTCTGGCTACCCGGCAGCTGTGGGGACGCGCCTGACGGCGAGCTGAGGGCGCCGACGGAACGACGGCGTGATCTACGCCAGCGCGTTCTTCGATCTCCAGTTTGAGTTCGCCGAGACGGTCGCCGCCCTGTCCGGGCGGCCGCTCGCCGATTCGCTGCTCGGCTACACGAACTACTACATTCGATTCGGTCTGGGCCGCGACTTCGATCCGGCGCATCCGGAATGGCGGGACTACCTCGCGGGGCTGCGCAACGCGATCGACGGCCGGGAGTGGACGTACCGCTTCTACACGAAGCGAGCCGCTCACGCCGGCCCTCCGGTCGTTGCGACTTGCGGCGCCTTCGCCTACGCGCGGCTCCCCGACGGTCGCCTGCGACTTCATTTCGACAACGTCGAGACCGACGGGGCCTCGCCGCTGGCGCGCGAACGTCGTGGGCAACGGCTGGCGGACCTCGCCGCGCTGTTCTCGCGTATCCGGGAGGCCGAGCGCGAGGCAGTCCGCGTGGTCGGGGCCTCCTGGCTCTACAACCTCGAGGCGTACCGTCGCCTGTTTCCGCCGTCGTATCTCGCGACCGCGCGAGTGCTACGCGGCCGATTCCAGCACATGCCGCTGTCGGGCCAGTTCGTGAACCGCCGGCGCGAGGTCAAGAAGGATCTCGCCGACCTGTTTCTCCAGCGACTCCGGCGCCAGTCGAGCGTCGAGAATCTGGACGAGTGCTTCCCGCTGGCGGTATTAGGTCTCGAGGCGGCGGCTCGGGAGTTCTATCGGTTCTACGGCGTCTGACCCCCGCTCGGAGAATGCCGCGCCGCCGGACCCACCGTGCTAGCGTGATCGTGGTGGCGCGGGAGGCCGGTCGATGAATCTCGCTGGGCGCCTGATTGTCATGGCGCTGCTCGTCGGACTCACACCGGTTCTCTGTCCCGCGCAGGACTCCTCGAAGGATCCGGCGCGGGCGATGCGCGATCTTCGGGTGAGATTTCTTTCCTCTTCGGCGGCCTCGCTCAATTTGCGGCCGACGAAAGAGTTTCCCCGCGTCTTCGGCGTGGTGATGGACTGGCCCCTCGACGACAACACCGCGACGATCGTGTCGGCGATGGACGGATCGGCGAGCCTCTACACCACGACGACGCTGGGCATTCTCGGCGGCGCGAGTCACGAATCGGTCCGCGTCGCCGCGCGGCGATTCGTGATGGCGGCCGAATCCCTGCACGACGCGGCCGTGCCGACGGCGAGTTACCCGTACCCGGCGAAAGGAAAGGTCCGCTTCTACCTGCGGACGTTTCGTGACGTGCGGGTCATCGAAACCGACGCCGCGTCCGCGTACTCGACTTCCGGCCCCTACTCGGGCTTCTTCCGGGCCGGTCAAGCGGTCCTGACCGAGCTTCGAAAAGTCGTCGAAGCGCGGCGGTGACCGGGAGGGCCCGTTCGGGCGTAAGCTGCGCCGATCCGTAGGCGCGTCGTCTCGTCCGGTCGTTGACTCGATTCCCCGGTACGGCTATGGTCCGGCCAACCGGCCTGACCGAGTCGCCCTCTGGGGACGGAGACGACCATGACCCTGATCCGGAGACTCCCGAGATGGTCCGCGGTGGTTGCCGCGGGCGTCCTGTGCGCGCTGCTCGCGCTCGCTCCGTTCGGTGACGTGGGCGCCCAGCCCCGGCCGGCGTCTCCCGGTAAGCCAGATGGCGAGATGCGCTGGGCGCTCTACGTGACCCTATCGCCGCTGTGGTTCGACCCCGGCGAGTTCATGGGGCTCACCGCGTTCTGGGTGCTCTACGCGATCCACGACGCGCTGGTCAAGCCGATGCCGGGCAACCTCATGGCGCCGAGCCTCGCCGAGAGCTGGACGGTGAGCGCGGACCAGAAGGTCTACGAGTTCAAGCTGCGCGAGGGGCTCAAGTTCCACAACGGCGATCCGTTCACTGCTGAGGACGTGAAGTTCAGCTTCAACCGCGCGAAGGGATCGAAGGTCCTGCACGACAAGGTTCGCGAGGTCACGATCGTCGATCCGTATCGCGTGCGCTTCCAGCTGAACGAGCGTTCCCCGATTTCATGACGTTCTACGGCACCCTCGTCAGCGGCGCGAGCTGGGTCGTGCCGAAGAAGTTCGTCGAGCGCGTGGGCGACGATGGCTTCAAGAAGCAGCCGATCGGGCTCGGACCGTACAAGTTCGTGAGCCACGCGCCGGGCATCGAGCTGGTGATGGAAGCCTTCGAGGGGTACTGGCGCAAGGTGCCCGCGGTGAAGCGGCTCGTGTTCAAGAGCGTCCCCGATTCGATCACGCGCGCGGCGATGCTCAAGCGAGGCGAGGTCGACGTCGCGTACCTGCTCGACGTGCCCCAGGCCCAGGAAGTGAAGCGCGATCCCAACTTGAGGCTGGCGTTCTCCGGTGGCATCGCCGCCTTCTTCCTCGATTTCCTCGACCAGTGGGATCCGAAATCGCCGTGGGCCGACCGGCGCGTACGGCTGGCCGCGAACTACGCGATCGACCGGCGCGCGCTGAGCGAGGCGGAGACGCTCGGCGCCTCCAAGCCCGCCGGGAGCATCGTGCCCCGCAACTTCGAGTTCGCGCTGCCGATCGAGCCGTATCCGTACGATCCAGGAAAGGCCAAACAGCTCCTGGCCGAGGCCGGTTATCCCAAGGGCTTCGACGGTGGCGAGCTGCATCAGCTGCCGCCGTACTTCTCGATGGGCGAGTCGATCGTGAGCTATCTGGGCGCCGTCGGCATCAAGCTGAAGATGCGGCCGATGGAGCGCGCCGCGTACACCTCCGCCCTGCAGGCCAAGAAGCTCCGCGGCCTCTGCGTGTGCGCCACCGCGGCGTACGGCAACGCCGCCTCGCGCATGTCGGAGCACGTGCCGAGCACCGGTACCTACGCCTACGGCGGCTATCCCGACATCGACGCGCTCTACAAGGAGCAGGCACTCGTCACCGATCGCAAGAAGCGCGAGGCGCTGCTGCACCAGATCCAGCAGCTCGTCCACGAGCGCGTGAGGTTCGGGCCGATCTGGGATTACGTGTGGCCGAGCGGCGTGGGACCGCGCGTCGAGGAGCCGGCCCTGATGCTGATCAATCCCTATCCGTGGTCGGCGCCGCTCGAAGAGGTTCAGCTCCGGAGGAACTGACGCCGGGCACGTCGCGCCTAGCGCGGGGCGCCGCCGGCGCTCGACACGCGTGAGGCCAGGTCGCCGGCGATCTTCGCGGCCGCCTGCTTCACGTTCTGCTCGAGATCGCGGTTGGAGAGCGCGAACTTCGCGACCGCGACGTAGGGATTGAGCGTGATGACGGCGCCCGGCGCCTTGCCGCTCGTGGCGCTCGAGTCGAGCTCGTAGAACGGTTTGGGCGTGCCCTGGGCGAGATCGTCGATCTTCACGACCAGCTGCACGTCGGTCTGACCCGCGCCGAACCCGATCACGGCGCGGTGAAGGCGATTGCCCTCGCCGACCTGGGTGAAGACGCCGCGCACGAGCCAGCCGTCGGCGGGTTGCGCCTCACCGGCCTTGAGTCTTTTCGCGTTGAGTCCGGCCTTCACGCTCTCCTGGACCAGCGACGTCGACATCAGCTCCACCAGCTCCCGCGCGCGCACGGCAGGGTCTTTCGGTGCGCCGGGCGGCGGTGGCAAGATCGCGCCGAGCGGCCCGGGCGGCGGGGGCAGCGGGCCCGAGTCCGATCGAATGTTCTGCGTGTCGAGCTGAAAGTCGGTGACGTACACGACGGCCGGTCGGCTCGACGGCGCGGCGCCCACGTCTCGCTGGCCCGAGACCGTCGCGCTTCCGCAGCCGATCAACAGCGTCGAAGCGATGATCGTGAATCCGAGAAGAAGAGGTCTTGCGGTGGACCGCTTCATCTTTGTGTCGCGCATAGGATGCTCTCCGTATCGTAGAACTCGTAGAAATCGACGATCCGGCCGTCGCGGAACGTGATCAGATCGGCCTTGGGTGTCTCGAAGACGCGCCCCGTCTTTCGGTTCCGCCAGGACGTCGATCCGAGCATCACGACCCGGTCGCCCTCGGCGGCGAACTGCTCGGTCGTGTAGTGCAGCATCTCCCACTCTCCGAGGAGTCCCTCGAAGTATCGCGCCAGGTCGTTCGTCGAGCGGCATTCCAGGGTGAATTCGAGGCCCGGGCGACCGGCGGCCAGCGAGCGGAGCCGGGCATGGTCCGCGAACAACGCGGTCCACATCGTAATGTCCGTACCCTTGCTGTCGTTCCAGCGTCGATAAGCATCCTTCAGCTTGGCGATGTTCTCGGCGGCATCGTGCATGGCGATGACCTCCCTGGGCGCATGTAGGTCGACCGATGGTACCTCGCCGTGCGCGCTCCCGCCTGCTGCGTTTTGCGCACACGAACGTGAGCCGCGTCACCTGGTGAGCGACTCCGTCACGGCTCCGTGTGACGGTCTACGGTCCGCTCCAGCTCCATCCGGAACGCGTGCCATTCGCGAAGCGCCTCATCGTAGCGGGCCAGGAGGTTGGCCCGCTTGTGGTCGAAGAACATTCGCTCGACCACCGCGCCCGTGAGCATTCCGAATCCGAGCAGGTACGCACCGAGCCCGACTCCGATCAGTGCCTTGCGAGTCTCCACGGAATCCCCCTTTCGACGTCTCGAGCGTTCACGGATCGTCGCGGGGGACGGAAAGCAGCGCGCGTGCCAGCCGCTGGTAAGTCGGTATTTCCGCTACTTGAACGTGGCGAGGCGCGCGGGCGCCGCCGATTGCCCGAGCGAATCGGGCGAAAAGCCGCTACAGTGGTTACAACGATAGTTTGTCTATCGGCATGCCTTCGGGAGTCGGCCATGCAGAGTATCGTTGTGTTCCTCGCTCTCCTCGCCGCTCAGTTCGTCGCGCTCCAAGCGCACGCGGCCGGCGCGGCCGCGCCCGCCGGTCCACGAGTCGCCCTCGGTGTCGACGCGAGGGGCCGGTATCTGCAGCTGTCGAATCGCATCGGTCCGGTCTATCCCACCGCGGACGTCACGTGCGACGGCAACCGGCGCACGATCACGCTGACTCGTTCGAGCAACGCCGGTGATCGGATCGTCTCGATCTACGCGGTGCCACCGAAGGTGTCCGCGGGAATGCTGAAGTCGGTGGAGTGTCGGCTGCTACTTCCCGATCGCGAGATCGCCGTGGCCCGGCAGCAGATCCGCGCGGCGTGGTCGACCCAGGCCAGAGCCCAGAAGCACTGACGGCACGGATCGCGCCGCCGGTCCCGAGGGGTTGCGAGTCGTTTCGCGACGAGCTAGAGTCGCGCCGGTTCGCTAGTGGCCAGCCGCCGCAGGGGAGGGGCGCTGCATGAGTTGTCCTGAGTGTCAGCACGAGAACCATCCCGACGCCAAGTTCTGTGACGAATGCCGCTGCGTCCTGCCCCGCACTCGACGCGAACCCCGAGCGACGCGGCGAGGCGAGATCGCCGCGGCGATCGGCGTCGTGATGTCCGGCATTGCCGTCATCGCCGGCATCGTCATCGCGAGCCCCGGCTGGCAGCGGGTCTTCGCCTCCTGGCATGAGACCCCGGCCGCGCGCGTGGTTGCGGAGCCGTCGCCGCCGCCCTTCGTCGCCGACCTATCGCAAGCTCCGGCGCTCAGGGCGGACGGCTCCGACGCGCAGCGCGCCACGCCCGTTGCCCCGAATTTCACGGCCGCTCTCGCGCCGAACGGCGTTCAACCCCGGCCGTCGCCGGCGCCGGCTCCGCAGCTGGCGCCGATGACGCCCCAGTTCGCTCCGACGATGCCGCAACTCGCCCCGCCGCCGCCGCGAGTCACTCCGGCGCCGGTACCGTTCGCGCCGGCTGCGCCCGCGCGCGGACGGGGCTCGACGCGCTCCGCGGAGGGAGCGCAGCCCGGCGCGCCGTCGGACACGGAGCAGGTGATGGCAAACCTGCTCGTCATGCAGCTCGGTCCGGATCCGGCCTGGCGCACCGCGCTCGCGAATGCCGATGCGCACGCTCCCGACTCGGCCGAGTACACCTACTGGCGGCGGGTCGCGCAGGCCATCCGCGATGGCGGCCATCGCGCGCTGCGATGATGGAGCCGCGCGCCTCTCGGCGCGCGCTCAGTCGAGCAGCTTCGCGTCGAAGGGATAGGTGCAGATCAAACGCGCGCCGTCGGCGGTGACCAGCACTTGGTCCTCGAGCTTGACGCCGAACGGCGCGCCGGGCTTGCCCGCGTAGCACTCCAGGCACAGCACCATGTTCTCCTTCAGCTCGCGCTCCGGCATGATCCGGCGCGGTCCGCGGTCGTCGTCGGGGTAGGGGATGCCGGGCCCTTCGTCCTCGAGCCCGGCCTGGTGCACCATCGTCGGATAGCGCTGCGCGGCGTACGCCGCCGGGAGACGCGGCGCCTTGTCCGCGAACTCCTGGAACGTCAGCCCGGGCCGCACGAGGTCGAACATCCCCATCACGCAGTCGTAGGCGACACGGTAGGCCTCTTTCTGCTCGGGCGACGGCGCGTCACCGCACAGGAACGTGCGCGAGACGTCGATCACGTAGCCCTCGTAGCCGTTGGCGTCGGTGTCGACGCCCACCAGGTCGCCCGGCATCACGACCTTGTCATGCGCCTCGTTCAGCCACGGATTGGTGTTGGTGCCCGACGCGACCAGCCTGGTGAACAAGCCCTCGCCGTGGCGTCGCAGCAGCGCGTCGCTCAGCACGGCCCACAGCTCGTATTCGCGGATGCCCGGCCGGATCGCGGCCTCGAACTCGGCGAGCATGGCGTCGCCGATGCCACCGTTGATCGCGAACAGCGCGACCTCTTCCGCCGTCTTGACCTCGCGCGCGTCGACCGTGGCGGCGCCGACGTCGGTGATGGCGATGCCCTCGTCCTGGAGTGCCAGGAATCCGGCCGCGTCCACCTTGTCGATCGCGAGCCGTTCGCGCTCGAGGCCGAGCTCGCGCAGGGTCGACCGGATCGAGCGCGCCCACTCGCGCGCCTTGTCGCGCGCGGCGACACCGCCGTATTGCCAGGTGTAAGCGGGGCGCACGTCGCGCACGACTTTCTCGGAGACGTGGATCGAGCCCTTGTACTCGAACAGGATCGGCTCGCCCTCGGCGGGCACCAGGCAGTAGCGCGCGAACGTCCCGGCGGTCCAGATCGACATGACGTCCACGCCCGTCGCGTAGCGGATGTTCGCCGTGTTATAGAGGAGCGCGACCGGCAGACCGTGACGCCTCAGCATCGCCTGCAGCCGCGCGAGCCGGCCGGCGCGAAGGTTCCCGAAGTCGATGTCGCTCAGGTTGGGCACGGAGAGCTGGTGAACCCGAGGTCGTGGCGGCATGGCCGGCAGCATAGCGCATCCTGATCCCGCGGCGCGACGCGCGGCGGTCGATCGATTTCTCGGCGTGCTCGAGTCCGAGCTCCACGAGGTGGCGGCGAAGGAAGCGAGCCCGGATGTCGCCGCGAGCCTCCGCGAGTTCCTCCAGCTCATGGGCTCGATCGATGCGAGCTCGGCCGCGGCGCCGCGGCCCACCGAGCCCGAACGCCTGCGGTCTGTCGCCACTGGGAACTGAGCCTCCAAGACGGCGCGCCGCGCCCGCTCGTCGCCGCGCTCGGCGCGCTGGGCCCGTGGCTCTCGTGGACGCAGAACCCGAACTACCGGCGCCGACCTCCGGACCCGACGTTTCTCGACAACTACGGGTACGCCGTCGTCGCCGGGCCGCTCGACGGCCCACCTGCCCTCGCGACCGCCTCGCGGCTTGCGCTCGGCCTGCTCCTGCTCGGCCCGGGCGCGCACTATCCGCTCCACGCGCATCCGGCCGTCGAAATCTACTACACCGTGACGCGCGGCGGTGAATGGTGGCGCGACGACGGCCCCTGGCGGCGGGAGCCGCCCGGGGCCGTGATCCATCACGCGCCGAACGTGCTCCATGCCACGCGCGCCGGCGCCTCGCCCCTGCTGGCGGTCTACCTCTGGCGCGGCGAGCTCGGCACGCACGCGCGACTGACCGAGCGGCGGCCGGCCGGATGAGCCGATCACCACGGATCGAAGCACTCGTGTATAGTCCCGGTCATGCCGGCTAAGAAAGCACCCGCGAAGGCCCCACGGAAATCCCTCGGACTGCTCGAGCGGCTCGCTGAGGGCCCCGTGATCTGCGCCGAGGGTTACCTGTTCGAGTTCGAGCGCCGCGGCTACCTGCAGGCGGGCGCCTACGTGCCGGAGGTCGTGCTCGAGCACCCCGACCTGGTGGAAGGTCTTCATCGCGATTTCGTAAACGCCGGCTCCGACGTCGTCGAGGCCTTCACGTACTACGCGCACCGCGCCAAGCTCAAGATAGTCGGCCGCGAGAAGGATCTGGCGAAGATCAACCGCGCGGCGCTGGCGATCGCCCGGAAGGTCGCGCGCTCCACGGGCACCCTGCTGGCCGGCGACATCTGCAACACCAGCATCTACATGACGGACGACGCGGCGTCGCACAAGCAAGCGCGGCGCATCTTCGACGAGCAGATCGGCTGGGCGGTCGACGCCGGCGTCGATTTCATCGTCGCCGAGACGTACTCGTTCGGCGGCGAGGCGCTGCTGGCGCTGGAGGCGATCAAGCGCGCCAAGAAGCCGGCGGTGATCACGCTGTCGGTGCCGCGCGAGGGCCGCATGCGCGAGGGATGGACAGCCGCCGAGGCGTGCCGGCGCTTGCAAGACAACGGCGCCGACGTGGTCGGGATGAACTGCGCGCGCGGGCCCGCCACGACCCTCCCGCTGCTGCGCGAGATCCGCGCGGCAGTCACCTGTCACGTCGCGGCGCTGCCGGTGCCGTACCGGACGACGCCGGCCGAGCCGACGTTCCAGAGCCTGACCGATCCGAGCGGCGCCTCCGGGCCGGACGGGCGGCCGTTCCCGACGGCGCTCGACCCGTTTCTATGCAACCGCTACGAGATCGGCCAGTTCGGCAAGGAAGCGCTCGCGCTCGGCGTGCGCTACCTGGGCGTCTGCTGCGGCGCCGGCCCGCACCACGTGCGCAGCCTGGCCGAGGCGCTCGGGCGCCGTCCCGCCGCCAGCCGCTACTCGCCGGACATGTCCAAGCACATCCTCTTCGGAACCGACAAGCGCCTGCGCCAGGACTACCTGGAGTACGCCCGCCGCAACTATCGTGCGCCCGCCGCCTCCGGCTAAGTCGCCGGCGGCATCATGAAGCGGTTCGTCGCCAAGCACCTGCTGTTCCTGCTGCTGACCCTCTTCGCCGTCTCCTTCCTGGTGTTCACGCTCAACGAGTTTTCTCCGGGCGCGGTGGCGCGCAAGATCCTCGGGGCCTACGCGACCCAGGAGCAGGTCGACCTCCTGACCAAGCAGATGGGCCTGAACCGGCCGGTGCTCGTCCGCTACGTCGACTATCTCGGTGCCCTCGCCTCCGGCGACCTCGGCTACTCGACGCGCTTCAAGGCGCCCGTCAGGGACGTGATCTTCAGGCACCTGGCGAACACGGCGCTGCTCGCCGCGATCGCGTTCGCGTGCATCGTGCCGCTCTCGACCTTGCTCGGCGTCGTAGCAGGGATGCGCGAGGCCTCGCGCCTGGACCGCGCCATCTTGATGTTCAGCACCGTGATCGCCTCGATCCCGGAGTTCGCGCTCGGCGTGTTCCTGGCCAGCGTGTTCGTGGTCTGGCTGGGCTGGCTGCCCGGGACGGCGACGCTGGTCGCGGGCGGCGGCTGGTCGGTGGCGGCGCAACTCGTGCTGCCGGTGGCCGTGATCGTGCTGTTCGACGCGGGCTACGTGGTCAGCATGATCCGCGCGTCGATGGTCGAAGTGATGCAGCGGCCGTACATCCGGACCGCCGTGCTCAAGGGGCTTCCGTTCCGCTCGGTGATCCTGCGCCACGCGCTCCGCAACGCGATGCTCACGCCGGTCACGATCATCATGCTGCAGATCAACTATCTGATCGCCGGCGTCGTGGTCGTCGAGACCGTGTTCGCCTATCCGGGCTTCGGCCGCATGATCCTCGAGGCCGCGCTGTTCAAGGACATCGCGCTGATCGAGGCCGGCGCGCTGGTCGCGGTCTTCCTGGCCGTCGTCACCAACATCCTCGGCGATCTGGCCTACATGCTGCTCGATCCGCGTATCCGCGCCTGAGCCATGAGCACGCCGATCGCCGCCGGAACGCTCTCGAGGCCGACGCCGGCGGCGGCGCGCGCGCGCGTGATGCGCCGCTGGCGGCGGCGTCTGGCGGCGCTCGGCGAGTCGACGCCGGCCACGGTCGGGATCGTCATCGTGCTGACGTGGGTGACCCTGGCGCTCCTGGCTCCGCTGATCGCGCCCTATCCGCCGAACGCCAACGACATGACGGCGCTCGCGCACACGACGCCGTCGCGGGCGCACTGGCTCGGCACCGATCACCTCGGTCGGGACATTCTCTCGCGCATCCTCTGGGGCGCCCGCCCGGTGCTCGTGATCGCGCCGCTCGCGGTGCTCGGCGCCGCGGCGCTCGGCTCGCTGCTCGGCCTGGCCGCCGGCTACTACGGCCGCTGGGTCGATCTGGTGATCACGCGCGTCTGCGACATCGTGCTCTCGTTCCCGGTCATCATCCTCTACATGATCATCCTGGCGCACTTCGGCTCGTCGGCCTGGAACATCATCGGCGTGCTCACCCTGACGAAGGCGCCGATCATCGCGCGCATCGTGCGCGGGATGACGCTCGACCTGCGCGAGCGCGAATACGTGGCCGCCGCGAAGATGCGCGGGGAGTCGCCGCTCTACATCATGCTGGTCGAGATCCTGCCCAACGCGCGCGGCCCGCTCGTCGTCGACATGTGCCTGCGCACCGGCTACAACGTCATCATCATCGGCGCGCTCGGTTTTCTCGGCATCGGCCTGCCGCCGCCCGATCCGGACTGGGGCGGCATGGTCAAGGACACCTACGGGATGATGATGGTGTGGCCGCACATGGCGCTGTTTCCGTGCGCGGCGATCTCGTCGCTCGTCGTCGGCTTCAACCTGCTCGCGGTCGGCCTGCGGGAGCTCGGCCTCCGTGACTGAGCCGCTGCTCGACGTCCAGGACCTGCGCGTCACGTACACGACGCGCGCCGGCGAGGTGCCGGTGATCCCGGGCCTGAGCCTGCGGCTCGATTCCGGTGAAGCGCTCGGGCTCGTCGGCGAGTCCGGCTGCGGTAAGTCGACGGTTGCGCTGGCGATCATGCGCTATCTCGGGCGGTCCGGCCGGATCGTCGGCGGTCGGATCAGCTTCGAGGGGCGCGATCTGGCAGCGCTCGACGCGACGGGGCTGCGCGCGGTCCGCGGCCGGCGTATCGCGATGGTCTATCAGGATCCGATGGCGAGCCTGAACCCGGTGATGACCGTCGGTCGCCAGCTCATGGAAGCGCCGATGACCCACGAGGGCGTGCCGGCGGCGACGGCGCGCGAGCGTGCGCTGGCGATGCTGGCCGAGGTGAAGCTGGCCGATCCCGAGGCGGTGATGGAGCGCTACCCGCACCAGCTCTCCGGCGGCCAGCAGCAGCGCATCGTCATCGCGATGGCGCTGATCACCGGCCCGGCGCTCCTGATCATGGACGAGCCCACCACCGGTCTCGACGTCACCGTCGAGGCCGCGGTGCTCGATCTCGTCCGCGAGCTCCGCCGTCGGCATCGCTCCGCGATCCTGTTCATCAGCCACAACCTCGGCAGCGTCGTGCGCGTGTGCGATCGCGTCGCGGTCATGTACCGGGGCGAGATCGTCGAGGACGGCTCGGTGCGCCGGATCTTCACCGGCCCGCGGCATCCCTACACGCGCGGGCTGCTCGACTGCCTGCCCACGCTCGGCAGCGGCAAGCATCAGGCGCCGCTGGTACCGATCGCGGGACAGGTCGAGCCGATCCTGGCGCGCTCGCCGGGCTGCGGCTTCGCCGGACGCTGCGCCCACGTGGAGCTCGGCCGCTGCACGTCGCGCCCGATCCCGCTCGCGGCCGTTCAGGGAGAGCCCGACCACCACGTCGCCTGCGTGCGCGCCGACGAGCTGGTGGGCTGGACGCGACGGCGCGCCGTCGCCGGCACGCACGTTCACGGTGGGCCGGGCGAGCCGATCGTCGTGGCGCATCATCTGACGAAGATCTACGAGCCGAGACGGCGAGGGCTCCGGGGACGTCGAGCGCCGGTTCGAGCGGTCTCAGACGTCGATCTCACGGCCGGTCGCGGCAAGACGTTGGCGATCGTCGGCGAATCGGGCTGCGGCAAGTCGACGGTCGCGAAGATCCTGAGCGGTCTCGAGGTCGCGACGGCCGGCGGCGTGACACTCGGCGGCGTCGAGGTCGGGACGGTCGTCGTCGAAGCGCGAAGTCCAGCGCAGAAGCGCTCGCTCCAGATGGTGTTCCAGAATCCCGATAGCACCTTGAATCCGAGCCACACCGTGGGCTACGCGATCGGGCGTGCGCTGCGACGGCTGCAAGGGCACTCCGCGCGTGATACCGACGCGGGCGTCGCTCGCCTGCTGGAAGTGGTGAAGCTGTCGCCGGCGATGGCGGCGCGCAAGCCACGTCATCTGTCGGGCGGCGAGAAGCAGCGGGCCGCGATCGCGCGGGCGCTGGCGGGCGACCCCGACGTGATCGTGGCCGACGAGCCGGTGTCGGCCCTCGACGTGTCGGTGCAGGCTGCGATCGTCAATCTATTGACGGAGATCCAGATAGCGCGCGGCGCCACGCTGGTGTTCATCTCGCACGATCTCGCGGTGGTGCGCTATCTCGCCGACACGGTCGCCGTGATGTATCTCGGCACCGTCGCCGAATTCGGCCCGGTCGACCACGTGTTCGCGCCTCCGTATCATCCCTACACGGAAGCGCTGCTGTCGGCCGTGCCGGTGCCCGATCCCGATCACGCCGTCGCGCGCATCCTGCTCGAGGGGCGCGTGCCGCGCGCCGACGAGATCCCGCGCGGCTGTCCGTTCGCGACGCGCTGTCCCCGGCGTATTGGTCCCGTCTGCGACGAGACGCCTCCGCCCGTGCAGCGCCTCGGAGGCAACCATCGCATCGCCTGCCACATTCCGCATGCTGAGCTCTTGCGGCTGCAGACGGGTCTTGTCGAGCCGCGCGTGGTTGGACGATGATGGCGGACATGGCATCGAAGAACGGGGCGGCGGTGGTGATCGTGGGCGGGGGCGTCACGGGCCTCAGCACCGGCTGGTGGCTCGCGCGTGCCGGCGTCGACGTGCTGGTGCTCGAGAAGGGCATCGTGGGCTGGGAGGCCTCGGGCCGCAACGGCGGCGGCGCCACCCACGTCTACAGCCCCTTCGGTCTCGAGGAGCAGCGGCTCTGGCCGCAGATGGACGAGCTCCTTGGCTATCCCAC
>Ga0114129_10007732_pt1 | contig 15294 bp, 9 predicted proteins | sample RhiMetdeltSRZDD1_FD_80071 | JGI IMG/M metagenome (GOLD analysis project Ga0114129, IMG submission 80071) | Populus rhizosphere microbial communities from Tennessee, USA - Rhizosphere MetaG P. deltoides SRZDD1 (version 2) (version 2) | ecosystem: Host-associated > Plants > Roots > Rhizosphere >...
AACCGAGAGCTCTCCATTGCGGTGCAGTTCGTTCACGACGCCATAGTCGTCGGGATAGTTCTGAAACCCACCGCCGGCATCAATCGCACTGGTGATCCCAAAGCGGTTCAGTTCCCGGAAGAAAAGCCGTGAAGAATTGAGCTGGTCCTCGCGCGAGAGTTTCGGTCCCTTGGCCAGGGTGGAGTAGAGAATATTTGCATTCGGCTTTGCGATAAGAAGGCCAGTGGGATTTCCGTGACGGTCACGCTGAACTTCACCTGCCGGGAAATCCGGGGCGTTCTTGTCGTAGCCTATCGCGCGGAGAGCCGCGCCGTTCAACAGCGCCCGGTCGTACAAATGCATCACGAAGACCGGCGTGTCCGGAGCAGCTGCGTTCAACTCATCGAGCGTTGGCATCCGGCGTTCCGTGAATTGAAACTCCGTCCAGCCGCCAACAACCCGGACCCACTGTGGAGCCGGCGTCCGCGCCGCCTGGTCTTTCAACATGCGCAGAGCATCCGCTAGCGAAGGCACGCCATCCCAGCGCAACTCAAGGTTGTAGTTGAGTCCACCGCGGATTGGGTGCATGTGCGAATCATTCAATCCCGGAATCACGGTGCGCCGCCCGCCGTCGATGACGCGGGTTTCCGGTCCGCGCAGACGTAGAATGTCTTCAGACCGGCCGGTGGCTGTGACCTTTCCATGGGAAATGGCGATCGCCTCGACAAACGAGGGCACGCTATTTGTTGCGACCTTAGCGTTGTGCAATATGACTTCAGCAGACACAGGAATCTCCTTCGTCGTTCTTTCTAGCGGGCTTGAGAAGGGCGGAAGCAAGCCTTCCGCCCTATTCTTTACTTGTGAACTTCGGCGGCAGTGGGAATGACGTATTCGGGGAACTTCGTGGCCGGCGCACCGTGCACCATCGTGTACGCGTACTCGACGCCGATCCCATACGCTCCGTAATGGTTCTTCACAATGTCCATCACGGCATCGTAAGTTTCCTTGTGAGCCCAGTCACGCTGCCACTCGAGCATGGTTGAGAGGGATGTCACGGGTTTCGCTCCGGCCTGAATTACTCGCTTCATGGCGTTGTCATGATTTAGTTGGCTCAGGTCACCGCAGCAGTCTTCCGCCACGTAAACTTCATAGCCGTCGTTGATCGCCTGTACTGCGGGAAACGCCACGCAAACCTCCGTCCACAGCCCAGCAAGCACGATCTTTTTGCGTCCTGTCTCGTTAATGGCCGCTACGAAGTTCTTATCGTCCCAGGCGTTCATCGATGAACGCTCTATGAGTTCCTGGTCCGGGAATACAGCTCGGAGTTGAGGCCACATGTTGCCGCTAAAGGAATTCGTTTCAACTGTGCTGAGCACCACAGGCACATCAAACACTCTGGAAGCTTTCGCAAGAGCGACAGTGTTGTTAATGATTGTCTGTCGGTCGAAATTCGATGTTCCAAAGAGCATCTGTGGCTGATGATCGATTAACGCAACCACACAGTTGTCGGGCGTCAGAAGACCCTTTTCGCTTAGAGTCCCCTTACGATTACCATTGCTGAAACTCTTAACTGCCATGTATCACCACCGTTTTTTGGGTTTTGTTGTTCATACCAGGTCTTGTAACGCAATCTCCGTTCCTTGAATCCTTGCGCGAAACCGAGCCACTTATGCAATTCACTAGAACATTGCGCTGCCAACATTTGTGCAAATGCGAACGCGTTGGCAGCGCTTGTTCCCATTCAACGGCGCGACATGCGCAATGCTCTGGCATCAAGGTCACTAAGGTTTGGGCCTGTGGGTGCTTCGTTCTCCGTAGATCGGGAGATTCTTGATGCGCGCGGCGGCCATCGATCTCTAGGACGTGCGGAGAAACAAAGCAATCCAAGTGCTCTACGCTAATGTCGGCGGGTCGCCGCTATGACTAAGTTGAAATCCAGTGCATGCATTGCTACATGTTGCGGGATTTTCGCAGCAACGATAGCGGGCGGCTTTTCTGCTGAAGCGCCGCAAAGCGCGCATCAACTTCCGTCGAGCGCACTAGTCATTGGATACCTACTGCAATCGGTGAACTGGTACCGCCATGCGGACGCTGAACGCCAGGTTGCAAGCGAGGCGGCGGACCTACTGTTTCTGGAGAACAATCAAACGATTGAAACGCAGATTGAAAAGCTCTCGCTCGAGTTTGCGAAGGCGTATGCGGCCCTCGCAACAACTGCCTCCTCTCCAAGAAACGCGTCAGCGAGACCTGGACCCGCAGGCCCTCCTAACTCTGATCTCACCCACTTCATCGAGCTGAAAAATCGAAGCGACCAGGTAATCCAGCAAACAATTCAGGACAGGGATACCCTCAAAGAAAAAATTAGTGCGGCTCGGAAAGCCGACGGCAAGGAATTGAACGCCGCGCTGGACGAGGCTCAAAGCCGCCTTGAACTGTTGCACGCCGTGTCGCAAACCGTTAATGATCTGGTCGAGTTCCTGCAAACTGTCGGAACAAGCGAAACCCACACCGGAAACCTAGAGTCGACCATCGAGAATCTCGCACAATCCATGCCCGAGCTCAGTAATCCGGCGACTCCGTCGCGGAAATTGCCCGCGCAGGATGCACGGTCCAGACCGACCGATAGCTGGCCGGGCGTCCTTGGGCTGGGTTCGGAGGTCTCTGCTCTGAAGCGTAAGCTCCGCGTGGTTGACGAAAAGATGCGCCTCACTGATGACATGGCACGATACGCGGCGAATCTGCGGACTCCAATGACCGGTTTCATCACTCAGGCTCTTCAGAGCGGCGCGATAAGCGATTGGCATACGAGCGATCTTTCATTGTTGCGCCAACAGAAGTCGCACATCGACGCGCTTACGCTCGAGCTCAAGGGGTTGTCTCCCGCCATCGTAGCGCTTGATAAGCAAAAAGCCTTGCTCGCTGAGTACAAGACTCACCTGCTGCCCTGGCAAACGGCGGTGGCCGACGAGTACAGTCAGGCATGGAAGAAGTTGGTCGTCAGCGTCCTTGTCGTTGCATTGATCATAGGTCTACTGATTGGAATCAGCGAGGTTTCCCGCCGGCTCGCACTCAGCCGTATTCAGGATCCGAACCGGCGGCGAGTCGTAAGTTTGGTCCACCGAGTTCCGACGCTGTTCGCTATCGTCGTCGTGGCCTTGCTCGGCCTTGCCTCAGACTTGAGTTCGTTAGCGACTTACTTTGGACTTCTCACTGCGGGAGTGGCCGTCGCGCTGCAAAACGTCATTCTCGCGAATCTCGGTTATCTCCTCCTGATTGGGAAGCATGGACTCAGAATTGGTGACCGAGTACAGGTCTCCGGCGTTACAGGTGATGTCATCAGCATGGGACTGCTCCAATTCCGATTGCGAGAATTCGATGTGCAGAAACAGGAGTTCACGGGTCACGTGGCAACTTTTTCAAATTCACTGGTTTTTGTATCCCCAGCCACTGGTTTGCTGAAGTTCAATTCTGCCAAGTACGGTACGTCGCGAGACTAGTCCATCGTGGGAGTCGACCCAGAGCGTGGCACGGAAGTGGAACTCTCGATTCCAAAGCGTACGCTGAAAAAACCTATCTGTGACCTGCTCGGAATGGCAAACAGGAGCCACTACTGATCAACTGTCTAGTCTCCACATGCGCTCCCAAATCTTTAGAAAGTGAACCGCGCGGCCAGTTGAATCTGTCGTCCAGTGCCGATCGTCGTAAATATTCGACCCACGTTGTTGGCGAAATTACCTGCTGGATCTTTGAAGACGGCGTCTCCGTTTCCTCCGAGCGTAAGCGGACTTTGCGTGTTACTCGGCACTGCGAAATTGGGATGATTGAGTAGATTGTACGCTTCCACTCCAAACGTGAGCTTCGTACCTTCCTTCAATTCGAAGCCTTTTTGGAGCTTCAGATCAAATTGCGCGAACGCGGGGCCGCGCAGGATGTTACGCCCCGCATTGCCATACTGACCGGGGAGTGGTAATGCAAACGCCGACGGACTAAACCAGCACGACGGAGTGCCCACGCTAGCGCCGTTTGGACAAGCACCTGTGTAAGGATTGCCGACAAGGTCTGGCCTTTGAGAATTCAATAGGGATCGCGAATCTGCATTGTCAAAAGAAAGCACTGGAGTAAAGGGGACGTTACTATGAACGCTGGCAACAGCAGAGATCTGCCAGCCTCCGAGGTGGCTTCCGTGTCCATAGGGAAGCTCATAAACAACGTTCGCGACGAAATTATGCCGGATGTCGAATCCTGACCGGCCTCGGCTTCCCTTGCGATCGAAGATGTTTTGAGACGAGGGAGGGTCATTTACGGTCTCTATGGAAAAACTGGTCGAAGCATCATCTATGGAATGGGAGAACGTGTAGAACGCCTGCCAGGAAACGTTGTGGACGTGCTGTCTCGAAACGGACAACTGGAGTGAATTGTAGAAAGACTGCGCATCAGTCAGCACCGTTAACAAAGGTGAAGGCAGGTTCGGATTGTACCGTTGGCCTGAGGCGGGATCGAAAGGGTTCTGCTCTGCTTCGCGCGGGAGATGATTACCGCGCGCACCGAAATATCCGGCGCTAAGGACAGTACCCCCCGCGATTTCCCGTTCCAAGTTCAGGTTATATTGCAGCGCGTACGGAAACTTCGGATGGTAATCCGTCGAGAGAACATATATCGGTTGTGTCTGGAGAGCCTTCTGCGGGTTGAGAAAACTAGGAAGCACAAAGGAATCAATGCCAAAAAAAGGAGGTAGAAACCGATCAACACCGAACAAGAGCACGGGCAACTGATCGCGATAGATACCGAATCCGCTACGCAGCACAGTCTTCCCATCACCGAAGATATTCCATGCAAAGCCGACCTGTGGTGACAAAAGATCAGGCGGCGTCCCGGCAAATACGTTGCCGACTGTTGGCCCAGAATCCGTCGCTGGGTTACGAATGGCGGAAAGACGTCCGTGTACCTCGGTCGGATTGGAGTAGAAGTCGTACCGTAGCCCGGCATTCACCGTAAGCCGGCTGTTGACTCGCAAGTAATCCTGAGCAAACCCAGAGGCAACACTCTGGCGATAACTGCGGTGGGAATCGGACGTGGATGGATCAACGCCCACGTACGACAGAGGCAAGGCTTGAAGAAAGGATTCCAGAGCCGGATTATTGCTTTGTGCTGGAAACCCGAATGGACTCAGATCCTGGAACGTATACAACCCATTCACTGCAAAATCTAGCGGGCCATTGGCTTGGATCCTTCGAAACTCCGCGCCGAATTTCAAAGTGTGGCGACCAATTGTACGTGAAAGTTGATCCTGAACTTGATAAACAGTCGAAAAATCGCCCAACGGAATTAGCGCGCTATTCCCTATCAGACTCATTCCTGCAATTTCGATCGTTCCGAAGGGTCTGCCAGGTACCAAAGAAATAGAAAGCCCCGGATGGGTATCATCGATTGATGTAGACGCAGTCGTGCGGTTGATACCGACTCGCAATTCGTTAAGAATTTCATGCCCGAAATTCCTGCGGTCCTGAACACTAAAATACTGATTGCGGGCTGTATGAAGCGTCGGGAACCCTGGAACGTAAGTTCCCGGTGGTGTTCCGAAATAAGGAACCACAGAAGAACTGTCATCAATGATGTAACGCCCGAGTATCGAATGCGTGTTGGAGAAGTTGTGATCGACACGGACCATGCCGTGGTGCTCATTAGTGTCGCCTTTGTTGGCGGTGATCAGGTCGCCGGTTCCGTCCCCATTGTCTGCTCCGTTCGAAGGAGGAAGTAGGTCGAGGAACTGCTGTACGCGAGGATCAATTACAAAAGCAACGCACGCGTTCGGAGCGGCGTTGCTGCAGCCTCCAGGGTTACTGGTAGAAGGCAGCAAGCCTTGATGGGCAAGCGCATCGGGCACAGTTGCAATTGCTGTAGATGCTTGTACTTCACGATAGCCCTCGTAGTTTGCAAAGAAGAAGGTCCGATCGTGGACCAACGGCCCTCCGAAGCTGGCGCCGAACTGGTTGCGCACGAATGGTGGGATCGGACGGTTACCCAGATCAAAGTAGTTCTTGGCATTGAGTGCGGCATTTCGGTGGAGCTCGAACAGCGATCCGTGGAAGTGATTACTTCCCGACTTGGTTACCGCCTCGATGACGCCACCACCATTCCTGCCGTACTCTGCACTGAAGGTTTGGGTCAAGACGCGGACCTCCGACAATTCACTCAGCCCGAGAAATAGCCCGGAAGCACCTGCGGGCGAATATCCAAAGACCGGGTCATTTGCATCCATACCGTCAATCAGAACGTTTGTCCAACTCGGACGCATTCCATTGATGGACACTTGGCCGGCCTTGCCGTTCGATAGCAACGAAGGGGCGCTGCCGGGTGTCGGGACCACTCCAGGCTCCAAGATAGCCGCGTTAAACACATCGCGGTCGTTCAGAGGAAGGTTGGTTAGGCTTTGCTCTGCGACGAGTCCGCCGACAGTCGAAGTCGTGTTATCGATGGCGGTAACGCTGGCGATGACCGCCACCTCCTGTCGCTGGTCGCCGACGGCCAGTGACAGGCTTATCAGGACCTCGGAAGCCGAAGTAAGCGTAATTCCTTCTCGAACCTGTGTTTGGAATCCGTTTTTTTCTATTCGGACAGCATAGGTTCCGGTCGGCAAGCCAGCGAGACGATACTCACCCGCCAGGCCGGTAAGGGCGTCCCGCGTCAATCCTGTGCTTTGGTTAACAATTGTAATGGCCGCGTCAGGAATAACGGCTCCGCTTGGGTCAGTGATGGTGCCGAAAACAGTCGCAAGCTGCGTTTGCGACCACGCACATGCTGAAAATAAGGCAAATCGTAAGGCGAGCAGTAAGCACGGTCTGTATGCAACACATTTGGTGTGCGCACGAAACTTACCGAACATGACCCCCCGTCAACTATTGATATGGGATTTCTAGTCGTCCATGTTACGGCGCCAGCATAACCGATGACATCTTTTTTATTATCCCGACCCGTAATGACGGAGCGACGTTCTAATTCAATAGTGCTCGGGGTTGACAGCTTGGACTTCCGTACCCGACGTTGCGCTACGCGAGATTTTGAGCACGTTATTCACGCGCTGTTTTCGCTCGCTGAAAGCTGAAACGCAATACCGCTTGGAATATTTAGTAGGACCTCCGTCCCATTACTTGGACTGCTGGAGATTTTGAGCAACCCGCCGATTCTGGCGGCCCGCTCCTGCATACCCGTTAACCCCCAGTGTCCTTCGCGACCATTGCGGAGCACTTGCGGATCGATTCCGGTTCCGTTGTCACTAACGCGCATTTGCAGATTTTGATCGGCATATTCGAGTTTAACTTCGACTCGCTTAGCCCCGGAATGGCAAAACGCATTGAGCAGTGCCTCTCTTCCAATCCGGTAAATCTCGTGCTGGATGTGCGGGTTCAGCGGTTGTTGCTGTCCTGCGACACTGACGCAAAAATCAATATCAGGACGACATGAAAGCTCCTGCTCAACGCGAGACAACGCGATCACCAGGTCCCTTGCCGGAGAATCGGACGAGCGCAGCCCTCGAATCGTCGTTCGACCCTCCTCAATCCCTCGGCTCATGATTTGAAGAATCCGATCCAACCGAGCTTTCACTGGCGATTCTTCAGGTACAGCCTCAACTGCCACGCCGAGTTGCATCGAGGCACTCAAGAAGGTTTGAAGGAGCGTGTCGTGAAGTTCCTGGGCAATACGAGTGCGTTCGTCCAGACGTACGTTTTCCTTTATGGCAGCGCTGTGACGGAGTCTCTCGGCCATTTTCACCAAATGCGCAACCGACTTGGCCTTCATCTTCTGCATCACCTGACCTCGGTGTGCCTTCACTGTTATCTCGCTGATGCCAAGCTCGCCACCGACCTGTTTATTCAATAGACCGGAAACGACCAAGGCCATGACCTCCCGTTCGCGTGGAGTAAGTGAGGCGTAACGGTCCTGGAGTTCCTGCATCTCCGCCTGCTGAGCGAGAGCCAGGCGGCTTCGTTCCAGGGCTTGCCGGATCGCCGTCAACAACACTTCGTCATTGAATGGTTTCGTGAGGAATTCGACAGCGCCTGCCTTCATAGCCTGCACTGACTTCGGTACATCGCCGGAACCCGTGATGAAGATTATCGGCATCTCAGTCCGTTCGAAGGCGATGCGCTTCTGGAGGTCCAGACCAGTCATGCCCGGAAGGGAAATATCGAGCAGCAGGCAGTTCGGGACAAGCGCACGGGGACAATCGAGAAATTCTTGTCCGGATGCAAACGTCTTCGGCTGCCAGCCTTCGTGTTGGATTAGGAGTTCCAGCGACTCGCGAACTGAAACGTCGTCATCAACAATGAACACGATGGACTTGGCAGGCGCCATCTATGAAGACCCCACTTCATGAACAAGCGTGATGCCAGACATTCTACTCTCCGAACCTGCAGAGGCCAGCCGTCATTTGACCCGAAGTGCCGCATTGATGGCGTCCAGCAGAGCCGTGTCGCTGAACGGCTTGTACAAGAATTTCACGGCGCCTTGCTTGAACGCTTGCTTCCGGATGCCTTCGTCTTTCAGACCGGTGATGAAGATAATGGGAATCTCTTGCCCACGACGTTTCAATTCCTGCTGAAGGTCAAGTCCGGTCATTCCCGGCATCGCGATGTCCAGGATCAGACACCTGGTCGCATCCAAAGAATCAGACGAGAGAAATTCTCGCGCAGACGAAAAAGCTAGAGCGTCAAAGCCGAACTCTCTGAGCAAGTCAGGTAGCGACTCGCGTACCGACTCATCATCGTCAATTACGGACAGCAGTTCCGTGGCGCTCCTTTGTTCACGCGACCCCATGACACGACAATGCGCCAATCTGCCGGCGGCGTCCATTGTACCTTGGTATTGCTTTCGCCCGAGTACGAACCCGGAACCAGGGTCACGGCGCATTCGTTGTTTTTGGAGAGGCACGTGTCGCGAACCACGCTATCAGAAGGTTTTGTAGCACTTGAGGCTGGTGTGATGAAATCTGTTTGAGTAATGTCGTGACGTCAAAATAGATGCGTGCCGCGGTGATCTGTCGTGCCACTGGGTCGAATTGATATACCCCGCAACCCGGCAACTTCACGGCTGTGCCGGTTGCAACAGTGCCGCCGAAGGGTCCTTTGTGAGTGGCTTCAAAGCTCCATTCGACAACGACGACATCTTTCCCGAAGATCATGTTCTTCACGACGTGTCGGTTGCCGGGAAACCCGGCGACGAATGGGCGAACAAACTGGTCTCGGAGGGCCGCTTTTCCATTTATGACTGTGCCTGGAAGTTCCACTGATACTGTTTCGGAGTAGTACGAGAGAATCAAGTCCTCATCGGTTCCTGACCATGCGTCAAAATACCGATCGATGAACGTCCGGACGTCATTAACGGAAGCAATTGCGGCAGAACCAGCCATAGCTCCCCTCCCCCGGCAGACATCTTAGCTCAATCTGCTCGTGCAAAACACCACGTCGCGCGGTCCTCGGGACGTCCTTACTCTGGAGCCGCGTCCGTAGCGCCGTCTGGTCGGCAGGGAATAGAAAACGAGAATACCGTACCTGGCCCGTCATTCGGCTCAGCCCAGAGGCGTCCATGATGTCTCTCGACGATCGAGCGGCTGACAGATAAGCCCATACCCATACCGCCGCTTTTGGTCGTGTAGAAGGCTTCGAAAAGCCTCTCAAAATCTCCAGGATTGATACCGGCCCCGGCATCTTGAACGCTCAGATGCACACGACGGTCTCCTTCTCGCCGGGTTCTGACCAGCAATTGCCGCGGGCGGTCGTCGATCCCAAGCATCGCGTCAGAAGCATTTCGTAACAGGTTCAGGATGACCTGCTGCAGCTGGACACGATCGCCGCGGACGGGCGGGAGGTCCGCGGCGAGCTCGGACCGCAGAATCACGCGATTCCTCTGGAGATCGCTCAACGACAATGCAATTACTTCTCGAGTGGCCTCGTTCAGATCCAACAGTTCCGGCGTGAATTCCTTCTTGCTGTACAGGGCACGTAATCGCGTGATCACATCTGAGGCACGATTGCCGTCGCGAATGGTCCGCCGTGCGGTTTCGCGTGCACCATCGATATTCGGTAGGTCTCCGTTCAGCATCCGAAGACATGTACTGGCGTTGGTAATGATGCCCGAAAGCGGCTGGTTGATCTCGTGGGCGATCGAGGCGGTCAACGTATTCAGCATCGTGACACGCGCGACGTGCGCAAGCTCAGAGCGGGACCTGTCCAGGGCTTCCTCGGCGACCTTGCTTGCCGTCACGTCCTGAAGAGCACCAATGAACAAGGGACGACCCCCGGTTTGTGCCATGACACGAGCCAGCCCGTGTATGTGCTTCACGGTCCCTCGAGAGGTCACAATCCGGAATACAAAATCGACATCCGTACCCGTCATTCCACGCGCGATCACTGCGTCGAACGTCGGCAGGTCCTCGCGGTGGATCCTGTCCCGAATCATCTGCACCGTGACCTTCGTAGACGGATCGAACTCGAAGATGCGGAAGGCCTCTTCGGACCAGTTGTGGTCGTCCGTCAGCAAATCCGTGATGAAGCTGCCCGTCTTGCTCAGCCGCTGGGCTTCGGCGAGACGAAGATAGGCCTGCTCGACCTGTGCCTCCGCCCGCTTTCTGTCCTCAATGTCAAGCGCGGCCACATACCACCGATCGATTCTTCCGTGTTCATCGAGCACAGGATTGTAGCGGATCAAGAACCAGCGATAGCTGCCGTCCTTGCCTAACACACGCTGCTCATTTTCGAACGGTACGGCGCGTTCAAGGGCGTCACGTCGCTCCGCATGCAGGCTTTCCACATCCTCGGGGTGGAAAATACGAGAGCGAAAGTCCTCTTTCTCGACATCTTCCAGGGTGAGACCGGTGTAATCCAACACCGTTTGATTCACATAGACGATGATTCCATCGCTGCGCAGCACGCCGATAAAGGTCGGGATGACGTTTATAAGTTGGCTCAAATTGCGCTCGCTCGCCTGCAGGGCCTCTTCAGCCTGTTTGCGGTCATCAATGTCCGTGACAAGCGCATTCCAGTGGAGAATTCGTCCCTCGAGGTCGCACACGGGCACCCCGCGGCAATGAAACCAGCGGTGTACGCCATCGAACCGACGGAGGCGATACTCGAAATCATATGGCTGGCCGGTCGAGATCGCGTTGCCAAAAACTTCGATAGTGTGAGCACGATCGTCGGGGTGAACAATATCACTCGCCTTCCAGTCCCGTATCTCCTCCTCCGCCTTGCCGAGATACTGCAGAAATCCTCGATTGAATATCTCGGGAGTACCGTCCGGTGAAAGCCGAGCAAGAAGACCCGGCGTGTTGTCCACGAACGAGCGCGCCTCGAGTTCTCTCGCACGCAGGTCTTCCTCTCCCCGCTTGCGATCCTCGATGTCAGTAAGGAGTAGGTACCACGCGGTTACCTTGTTTTCTGTATCTCGCACCGGGAGACCGCGGACTTGGAACCATCGGTAAACGCCATCAGCGCGACGGCAGCGGTGCTCAACCTCATAGAGCTGTCCCTCTTCGATCGACTTTTTCCGCACCTCGATCACGCGAGGAAGGTCATCTGGATGAACTGAGCCGATTAGGGCCCAGTTTTTCAACTCTTCAGTTGTCTTGCCGAAATACTCCAAGGTCTGGCGGTTCAGAAACTCAATCTCGCCCAATGCACCCGTAGTGGCCACGAGCCCTGGAATGCTGTCGACGATCTGCCGCCACGAGAGTTCTCTTGCACGCAGGGTTTCCTCTCCATGCTTGCGATCCTCGATGTCTATACAGGTTCCGTACCATTTGAGGATGTTGCCCGATTCATCCCTCAGTGGATTGGCGCGAATCAGGAACCATCGATATGAACCGTCGAAACGCCGTATGCGCGCCTCCGTGTCGACCGGTGTGCCCGAAGCCAGACACGATTGCCACTCCTCGACAAGTCTCTTACGGTCCTCCGGGTGAATCGTTTGCACCCACTCCCAACCCTGTGCTTGTTCCGCCGTCATTCCCGTATAATCGACCCAGCCCTGATTGAGGAACTCACAGTAGCCATCCGGACGAGTAGTCCACGCTGTCGTTGGGATCGTATTGACGATGGCGGAAAGGTTGCGCTCGCTCGACTGCAGAGCCTCTTCCGCACGTGCGTTGGCGATAGCGACCGCGGCCTGATTCGCGAACAAACCTAACCAATTGAACTCTTGTTGACCGAAAGGTTGGCGGCTGAAAACAGCGATAACCCCCAGCAGTTTGTCTCGAAAGATGAGGGGATGACCCGCAAAACTGCGAATCTCCTCGCGTTTCGCCCATTCTGGTCGCACAACCCAATCGTTTTGAGCGGCGTCTTCGACGAGAATCGGATGCCGGCTTGCTGCCACTTGACCAACCTTTCCGACATTGAACGGCATTCGAGCAAAGTGCCCCTGCAGGAAAGACCAATCTTCCCCTGGTGAATTGATGGGAGTTCCAGCGCTTGCGACGAGACAAAGACAATCTGGGGGATCCGACACAGGATGGCAAACGCTTGGAAGGTCGGCGGATGGCAGCAGCCAAATCCGAGCCAATGCCACTCCCGGCTGTGATGCCAACCCCTGAACAATACTCTGCAAGACAGAGTCGACCCGCTGCTCTGAGGTAACGGTGACTGCTAAGGCGAGCAGCGGTTCTGCCGCCAGTGAGGTCCCCACAAAACGCTCTCTCGATTCGTGTGTAACGTCTTTTGGCCTAACTCGAGCCTTTTTTTGTTGCGCTCCAGGTCCTCGTTCGGCGCAACCGGCTGTCCGTGCTGCTCCAACCAGTTTGCGACGGACTGCACGAACAGACTATGCAAAAATCAGTTCCAGCGCTATTCCATCTTGCCAATACGCGTCAAGTCCCTCGCCACACAATTCACGCGCTTAATGACCGCGCGATCGCCGGTTATTATCTCTGAGTCCAACGAGCTGCGCTCGGCGTCATACCTGTCTGCCGGCGGAAGTGGCGGGCGAGATGGCTTTGGTCAGAAAATCCGGCTGCTGCTGCGATTTCAGACAAAGGTAATTCGGTGCGGTGAAGCATTTGGTCGGCGCGTTCAACGCGTCGGCGCAATATGAACTCGTGAGGCGGCATACCTATGGACTGCTTAAACGCCCTTGCAAAGTAATACACGGACAGGCCTACCATCGTCGCCAACGTTTCGATCGTGATGTTTTCGGTGAGATGCGAGTCAATGTAGTCGCGGACGCGGCGGATCGAAGCGGGCGTTAAACCACCATGGGCGTCTTCCTTGAGGATCGCTGGACCAGGCGAGCTGCCAAGGCTCCCGATTCTCGGTCTGGTGTGCGTTTCCGCGCCGAGCTGCGACCGGCGTTTCGAGACTAAACCGGGAGGTGTAATCAATAGGTACCAGAGCTGAGCATCGTTGGTGCGCGCTAGTTGAAGCGCCACGTCTTCCTCATCGTTGCGCAGGACAACAGGTGGGTTTTCCTCGAATAGTGTCGATAGACGGAGGCCTTTCTCCAAAAGTCGGTCATCCAGTTCACAGATCTTCCGCGCCGTTCGGTCGGCACCGACGATACATTTGTCATGGTCTATTGCGAGCAGTACCGCTGGGCAACTCTCATCGCATGGAACGGCCGCTACAATCCAGACATCGTGAAAGTGTTCCCGAAATAGACGCTCCTCGATTCCGCGTGCAGACGTGATGGTGGCGGCCAGAGCGAGCGCATGCGATTGTGCAGCTAATCCTGGAACTATCGACGAAGTGTCTAAAATCGCGGCCAGTATTCCATTGGCGTCAAAAATTGGCGCTCCTGCGCAACTGAGCCCCATATGACGGGAACGAAAATGCTGCTCCAGATGAACGCTGATGGGGCGCTGTTCAGCGATGCATGTGCCGATTCCATTCGTACCCTCGATTTCTTCAGACCATACGCCCCCAAGCCATGTGCCCCAGTATCTGAACCGCTCGGACATCCTCTCGTTCCCGCGGTGATATATGGCGATTCCCTGTGTATTGCACAGCAGAACGACGTACCCTGCGTGGCGGACGATGGCATATAGCCGATCCATCTCTTCCCTTGCCTGCAAAATGATGTTCTCGAGTGGTTCTCGAGAAATCTTCAGTTCGCTCTCGGTGACGATATTTGGCGAGGTCGCGCTTTCAGGATCGATGTGATGGTCGCCAGCAGATCTCCGCCAGGATTCGGATACATGGTCGCCACGACAAGCCTGAACTCCCCAGCCCAACACAGACTCGATCTGCTCTGCATGTGACGCCTGCTGTCCAGTCAGTTTGCCCATAGAGTTTCGCTACGTGGAAAGAACATTTTCTCGAAACCGTCCGGAAACAAAAAGCAAGATCGTTCGGCCCAGAGCACGAACGTTCAAGACCCTTCGCCCGGATTCGAACCAGAATCCCGACACAAACACAAAGAAATTGGGGGGTCACATGGTACCAATGTACTCGTTCCTGGAACAATCGGGGCACTTGGAACAACGCATTTTGCTCGCAGAACGGATACGGGTCGCGCAAGAGCTGCACGACACATTGTTGCAGGGACTCATCAGCGCCTCGATGCAACTCCAGGTAGCGCTTGAAAAGTTTTCTGGGGATTCGCTGGCAAAACCGCCGGTGACACGGGTTCTCCAATTGTTGAAGCAGGCGATTGAAGAGAGCCGCAATATAGTCCTGCGCCTTCGCTCATCTTCCGGCGAGAATCTCGATCTCGAACACGCTTTTTCAGAAGTTAATCACGAGTTCGGTTTCCAGCAACGGTTAGCGTTTCGCATCGTTGTCGTAGGCCGCCCTCGACAATTGCCCAGCGCCGTACACGAACATGTCTACCTCATCGGACGAGAAGCACTAATCAACGCCTTCCGGCATGCCGATGCGAAGAATATCGAGGTCGAGCTGGAGTATGCCCCCAGGCGTTTACGTGTTGCCGTTCGAGACGACGGTCGCGGCATCGACGAACGAATGCTGCAATCCGGACTATACAAACAGTGGGGACTCCAGGGCATGCGCGAGCGATCGGAGAAAATTGGTGCGAAACTCCGCATCTGGAGCCGGCATATGGCTGGTACGGAGGTCGAACTATCCGTTCCGGGCCGCGTTGCGTTTGGCGGCGAGAGACCATCTGGGCCGGCCTTGGGAAGCCAAACATAATTCGCAATAAACAATCCAAGCCCTCCGGCTGCCTTCGAATCCGCTTTCTTCAAGTCGGATCTTTTGGTTTTCACCGCAATGTCATTACAATGTGCGGCACGGAGGCTTGTAGTGATGCCACACTCAAGCGGCGCTGGCCTGAAACAAGAGCACGATCGACCCAACTCCGCCTCTGCTC
>Ga0114129_10007733_pt1 | contig 15294 bp, 16 predicted proteins | sample RhiMetdeltSRZDD1_FD_80071 | JGI IMG/M metagenome (GOLD analysis project Ga0114129, IMG submission 80071) | Populus rhizosphere microbial communities from Tennessee, USA - Rhizosphere MetaG P. deltoides SRZDD1 (version 2) (version 2) | ecosystem: Host-associated > Plants > Roots > Rhizosphere >...
AGCTCCAGCAGCGCGAGGAGCGACGTGTGGTACTCCTCTTCCTCCGTCATCGCCATCTGCAGCGCGAACACGTGCTTGAGGGGGCTGCCGAGATCGTCGGGAAAGATGCCGCGCACGGGATGCGCATAGCTGATGTGCATGTGGCCGTTGACGAACCCCGGCGTCACGACGAAATCCCGCGCGTCGATCACGCGGTCGGCACGCGCGCCGGCGAGCTCGTCTCCACGTCCCACCCGGCTGATGCGGCCGCCCTCGATCAGAATGGAGCCGTCGCGAATGATGCGGCGCTGCTCGTCGACGGTGATGACGTAGCGCGCGCGATCGATCTTCAGACTGCCCTGCGCCATGATGGCTCCTCCCGCGAGCGGTGAGGATCGCATCGCCCGCGACTCCGGGCAAGTCCGCGCGTTCAGGCTCCGTTCGCCAGGCGGGGAAGCAGCTCGCCGACGAGGCGCTCGAACTGCTCCGTCTGATGCCACGACGTGATGCGCAGCGTGACCGACTTGGGGCCCTCGGCGAGCAGCTCGCGAAGATGACTGATGCACTGCTCGGTCGTGCCCGCGGCCGTCCACGCCTCGATCATCTGCGGCGAGAACACGGGTCCGTAGTACGCATCGAGGAATCGCTTGGTTTCTTCGAGCGCCGCCTGCCGATCCGGATTCAGATTGACGTTGTGATAGGCCATCGTCGGAAACGCGGCGGCGTTCCGGCCCTCGCGCTCCAGTGCGCTGGCGATGCCGAGCCAGTTGTTGCGCGCCAGCCCGGGCGCCAGGCGCGTCGTCATCCATCCGTCCGCAAGCCGCGCGACGCGCGACAGCGCGCGCTCGAGCCGGACACCGGCGAGTGGTGGTCGCGGATTCGACGCGATCCATATGGGACACGGCTGCTGGACGGGCCGCGGCTGCAGCGCGACGTCCTCGAAGGAACGAAAGCGACCCTTGTAAGACACGCGGTCTTGGGACCATAGCTGCCGGCAGATCTCGATGTTCTCCGCCAGACGATCGACCCGCTCACGATCGGTCACGTGGAATGGCACGCCCTCACGCGCGCTGGCGCCGCCCGCGACCAGCCCCGTGCACGCGGCGAGCAGCATGCGGCCGTTGGACACGAGGTCGAGCGTCGCCCACTGATACGCGAACACCAGTGGGTCTCGCACCGGGAACGACGCCATGCAGCCCACGCCCAATCGGACGCGCCGCGTCGCCGCCGCGAGCGCGCCGAGCAGCGTGATCGAGTCGGGCCGCGGCTTGGCCCCGAGGCTATCGCCGACCCAGACCGATCCGAACAGTGGGTTGGCATCCGCGCGCGTAGCGAGCGTCAGCATCTCGTCGACCGTCGTGACGCCGAAGAAGACGCCGCGCTGAGGCAGCGTGAAGCCGAAAGGTCCCGCCATCACCGGCCTCCGATGAGCTCGCGCGAGATCAGGATCTTCTGCACCTCGTTCGTCCCGTCATAGATCTGGAACACGCGCGCGTCGCGATAGTACTTCTCCACCGGATAGTCGCCGACGAAGCCGTAACCGCCGTGGACCTGGATGGCCGCCGAGCACACGCGCTCGCACATCTGCGCGGCGAACAGCTTCGCCATCGACGCCTCCTTGATGCAGCGCTGCCCTGCTTGCTTGAGCTCGGCGGCATGCAGCGTCATCTGGCGCGCGACCTCCACGTCGGTGGCCATCTCGGCCAGCATGAACGCGATCGCCTGATGCTCGATCAGCTTCTTGCCGAACGTCTCGCGCTCACGCGCGTACACGAGCGCCGCGTCCAGCGCCGCGCGCGCGACGCCGACCGCCTGCGCGGCGACGCCGATCCGTCCGGTGTCGAGGTACGCGAGCGCGATCTTGAGTCCCTGGCCCGGCGCCCCGAGCATGTCACCGGCCGACACCTCGAGATCCTCGAGCGCGATCTGACACGTGTCGTTGCTGCGATGGCCGAGCTTGTCCTCGACGCGCACGACGCGGTAGCCCGGGCGGTCCGTCCGTGTGAGGAATGCGGAGATTCCGCGCTTGCCCGCCGTCGGGTCGGTGACCGCGAGCAGCACGGCCACCGACGCCGAGCGACCCGACGTGATGAACGTCTTCGTGCCGTTGATCACCCAGCGATCGCCGCGCGCGACGGCACGCGTCTTCTGGTTGGCGGCGTCGGAGCCGGCTTGCGGCTCCGTGAAGAGCAGGCACGCGAGTTCGTGGCCGCTCGCCACCGGGCGTAGATAGCGCGCCTTCTGCTCCGGCGTGCCGTGATCGCGCAGCTTCCAGCCGAACGCGTTGGTGGCGCTGAGCATGTTGCACACGCCGGCGTCGCCGTATGCGAGCTCCTCGGTGGCCAGGATGTACGAGATGAAGTCGGCGCCGACGCCACCCCATTCGGGCGGCACGCAGACACCGAACAAGCCGAGGCTGCCGGCGCGCCGCACGGTGTCGAGCGGCGTCGTCGCGCTGCGATCCCATTCCGCGGCGTGCGGCGCGATCTCCTTGCGGACGAAGTCTCGCGTCGTGTCTCGAATCGCGCGCTGCTCGTCCGTCAGCCGCCGCATGCGGCCGAACATAGCATGGCGGGTGTTACCATCGCCGCCGCCATGGCGATGCACATCGGCGTCGTCGGCGAAAGCGTGTGCTCGCGTGCCACGGCGCGCACCGCCGAGCGCGTCGGCGCCGCTATCGCACGGGCCGGCGCCGTGCTGTTCTGCGGCGGGCGGACCGGCGTGATGGAGGCCGCTTCGCGCGGTGCCGCACGCGCGGGTGGTGACGTGGTCGGCGTGCTGCCGGGCTTCAGCCGTCGCGACGCCAATCGCTGGGTTACGATTCCCGTCGTCACCGGCATGGATCAGGCGCGCAACGTCGTGCTCGTGCGCTCCTGCGATGCCGTCATCGCAATCGGCGGCAGTTACGGCACGCTGTCGGAGATCGCGCTGGCCCTCAAGCTCGGCGTCCCCGTCGTGGGCCTGCGGACGTGGCGGTTGGCGCCGCCCGACGCGCGGCGCGTGCCGCTTCTTCGCGCGCGCGATGCCGAGCACGCGGTGCGGCTCGCCGTGCGTGCTGCGCGGCGCGGCGTCGGCCGGCGCGCGCGCTCGTGGCTGTCGTGATGGGTCCGCGCGCCGCGCCGTGCGACCACGGGGCCCGGCGTGTATGATGCGCCTCGCTATGCCCGACATCCTCACCGTTCGCACGCCCATGCTCGAGATCGCGTACGAGAATCACGGCCGCGCCGATGGCATGCCCGTCGTGCTGCTGCACGGCTTTCCCGACGACGCACGCGCCTTCGACGGCATGGCGTCGCCGCTCGTCTCCGCCGGCTGTCGTGTGCTCGTGCCCTATCTGCGCGGCTATGGGCTTACGCGCTTTCTCGAGGAAAACGAGCCCCGGATGGCGCAGCAGGCGGCGATCGGCCAGGATCTGCTCGACTTCCTCGACGCGCTCGGCATCGCCTCCGCGGCTCTCGCCGGATACGACTGGGGCGGCCGCGCGGCGTGCATCGCGGCAATCATCGCGCCGGCGCGCGTGCGCGCGCTGGTCACCATCGGCGGCTACAACGTGCAGAACACGCTGGCGCCATCCGCGCCCGGGTCCGTCGCCCAGGAACGCGCGTACTGGTATCAGTGGTACTTCAACACCGAGCGCGGCCGCGCCGGCCTCGCGAAGCATCGGCGAGAGCTGTGTCGGTTGCTGTGGCACGAATGGTCGCCGACGTGGAAATTCGACGACGCGACCTTCGATCGCACGGCGCCGTCGTTCGACAATCCCGACTTCGTGCCCGTGGTGATTCATTCCTATCGTCATCGCCACGGCAACGCGCCCGGCGATCCGCGGCTGGATGCGATCGAGGCCCGCCTGGCGAAGCGCCCGCCGATCACCGTGCCGACGGTGATCCTGCACGGGGGTGACGATGCCGTGAGCCTGGCGCGCGGCGTGGGCCGCGACGCGGCGCTGTTTCCGTCGGGGACGGAGGAGCGGGTCGTGCCCGGCGTCGGCCACTTCATGCCGCGCGAGAATCCTCAGGCGGTGGTGGACGCGCTGCTCAAGGTGCTCCGCTGATGCACCTCGCCGATTGCTACGGCGGTCACGCCGCGGGCGTGAAGGCGTCGCTCGCGCCGACGATGGCTCGCCTGTACGCCGGTGCTCGCTCGGGCGGGGTTCACGCGACCCCCCATCCCCCAGTGGGGGTCGCATCAGGAAATCCAACCGTGGATGACGCGCTCACCCCGCCCTGCGCCACGCACGGCGACACGGCTTGCCATACGGCGCTCGCAACGCCTCCTCCGCCCGCGGCGGTGGCCGTCACCGCAGTCGAAGAGGTGCTCAGCTGATGCGGGTCGAGGTGATCTGCACCGGCGACGAAGTGCTGACCGGCAAGATCGTCAACACCAACTTCTCCTACATCAGCCAGAAGCTCGAAGATGTCGGGCTATCGGTGGCGTGGGAGACGACGGTCGGCGACGACCGCGAGAGCCTCCTGGAGGCGTTTCGTCTCGCGGGCTCACGCGCGGATGCCGTGATCGTCAACGGCGGGCTCGGCCCCACCGTCGACGATCTCTCGCAAGAGATCGCCGCGCAGGCCGCCGGCGTCGAGCTCGCGCTGAACGAGGAATGGCTCACGAAGATGGAGAACTTCTTTCGTCGGCGCAGTCGCGTGATGCCGCCGAACAATCGCAAGCAAGCGATGCTGCCCACGACGGCCGAGGTTATCGACAATCCGATCGGCACCGCGTGCGGCTTCGCGCTCGACATCGGACGCGCGCGCTTTTACTTCACGCCCGGCGTGCCGCGTGAGCTGCGGCGGATGCTCGAGGAGCAGATCATTCCGCGTCTGCTCGCCAAGAGCGGACTGCAGACGACGATCTATCTCAAGCGCTTCCACTCGTACGGCCTCGGCGAGTCGCACGTCGACGCGCTGCTGACCGGCGTCGAAACGCTGGTGCCGGACGGCAGCGTGAAGCTCGGCTTCCGCGCGCATTATCCGCAGCTCGAGACCAAGCTGACGGCTCGTGGCCGCGACATCGACGACGTCCGCGCCAAGCTCTCGCCGGTCGAGGCCGAGGTGCGCAAGCGGCTCGGCAACTTCATCATGGCCGAGGACGACCAGACGCTCGAAGGCGTCGTGCTCGGCGAGCTGATGCGGCGCGGCGCCTCGCTGGCGATCGCGGAGACGTTCACCAGCGGCCAGATCGCCGCGCGGCTGGCTCACCTGCCCGGCGCTGAGAAAGTCTTCCGCCGCGGTCTGCTCTCGCGCGATCTGGCCGAGATCTACGCCGCCGTCGGCGTGGCGCCGCCGTCCGGCGAGACGAGCCGCGAGACCGCCGAGGCCGTGGCGCGCGCGATGCGGCAGCAGGCGGGCGCCAGCCATGCGCTGGCCGTCCTCATCGACCTGGACGAAGGCGCCGACCGCATCGAGTTCGGCGGCACGATCTGTCTCGCCATCGCCGCCGCGGACGACGTCGCCTCGCGGCGAAGTCGCATCGTCGGCGGCCGCGAATGGGTGCGGCTCGGCGCCGTCGAGCTGGCGCTCGACTGTCTGCGGCGCCAGCTGCAAGGCCTGCCGGTCTACGAGAGGACCGATTTCGAAAAAGTCGACAAGCCCTGAGGAGGAGCACGATGGCGTACGAAGCGCAGATGGCCGAAACCGTGCTGATGCGTGGCCACCGCGGTGATCGCATCGACGCCTACCTCGCGCGGCCGCTCGGCGGCGGACCGTATCCGGGCGTGGTGGTCATCCACCACATGCCGGGCTGGGACGGCCCCAGCAAGGAGATCGCCCGCCGGTTCGCGCATGAGGGGTTCGTGGCGATTTTGCCGAATCTCCACTTCCGCGAGGGTAAAGCCACGCCGGAGGAGAACAGCGCGAGCGTGCGCGCGGCCGGCGGCATGCCCGACGATCGCACCATGGGTGACGTGCAGGGCGCGATCGATTACCTGCGCGAGCTGCCGTATCTGAACGGCAAGGTGGGCGTGATCGGCTATTGCTCCGGCGGGCGCCAGGCCTACCTCGCCGCGTGCACACTACGCGGCATCGACGCGGCCATCGACTGCTACGGCGGCGGCGTGGTGGCAAAGCCGGAAGAGCTGACGCAACGCCAGCCGACGGCGCCCATCGAGCTCACGAAGAATCTTCAGTGTCCGCTGCTCGGGCTGTTCGGCGTCGAGGACACGCGGCCGTCGCCCGAGGACAATGCAAAAACGGAAGCTGCGCTGAAGGAACACCGCAAGACCTTCGAGTTCCACACCTACGAAAATGCGGGCCACGCGTTCTTCGCCGTCGACCGCCCGCAGTACCGGCAACAGGCGGCGCTCGACGGGTGGAAGCGCGTGCTCGGCTGGTTCGAGAAGCATCTGGCGGGAGGCGCCCGATGAAAGTGAAGGCGGTCAACGGTTTCGCGCGAATCCTCAAGGCCGAGGGCATTCCGTGGGTCTCCTGCTATCCCACGAGTCCGGTGAACAACGCGCTCGGCGAGGAAGGCGTTCCGATTCTGATGATGGGCGAGGAGCGCTTCGCCGTCGCGGTGGCCGACGCCTTCTCGCGCGTGACGTGCGGCAAGCAGATCGGCGTGTGCACGGTGATGGCAGGACTCAACGCCGCGGGCATCCAGATGGCCTACGGCGCCGTGGCGCAAGCCTGGGAAGATTCGTCGCCCGTGCTGGTGATCGCCGAGGGCGTCGGCCCGAGCGCCACCCGGCATACGCATTACGACATCGGCGAAGGCTTCAAGTCCGTCACGAAGTGGGTCGGCGAGATAGGCCGCGCCGAGCTCGTGCCCGACTACCTCCGCCGCGCGTTCACGCACCTTCGCTCCGGCCGTCCCGGCCCAGTGCTGCTGCTCATCCCGCGCGATCTCGGCGAATACGACGAAGCCGAGCATCCGTACACGACTGTGAAGGGCTGGCGCAGCGGCCCTGATCCGGATGACGTGACGAGCGCGATCAAAGCGCTGCTCGCGGCCAAGAATCCGCTGCTCTATGTGGGCGAGGGCGTGCTCTACGGAGACGCCACGGCCGAGCTGCTGCGATTCGCCGAGGCGGCCCAGGCGCCGGTGCTCACCACGCTGAAGGGCAAGAGCGCGTTTCCCGAGAGCCACTCGCTCTCGGTCGGTGTACGCGGCTCGCACGCGGATCACTTCTTGAAGTCCTGTGACCTGCTGTTCTCGATCGGCTCGAGCCTGTTCCCGAACCGCTTCAGCCACGCGATCCCGGGCGCTGAGGCGAAGACGATCGTGCAGTGCACGGTGGACTTGCTCGACATCAACCGCTCGTACGAGACGCGGCACGCGGTGATCGGCGACGCGAAGCTGACGCTGGCGGCGCTGGCCGACGAGCTCGGCCGGCGCGGCGGCCGCAAGGCGCCCGCGATCCTCGACGAGATCAAGACGGCCAAGGCGGCGTTTCGCGCGAAGTTCGAGCCCTGGCTGACGTCGAACGACACGCCGATCAATCCCTATCGTGTGCTCGGCGATCTCATGAAGGTCCTCGATCCGAAGAATTCGTTCGTGACGGCCGATTCCGGCAACACGCGCGACCAGACGAGCACGGTGTACGAGGCGCAGATCCCGCGCGGCTTCCTCGGCTGGGGCAACGTCTCCACGCTAGGCTTCAGCCTGGCCGGCGCTGTCGGCGCCAAGCTCGCGTACCCGAACCGCCAGTGCGTGCACATCACCGGCGACGCGGGCGTCTGCTACATGATGGGCAACTTCGAAGCGGTCGCGCGCTACGGCATCGGCATCACGACGCTGCACATCAACAACGGCGGCTACTCGGGATACGGCCCCGGATTCTGGGGCGCCGGGCACGATCCCTACACGTGGAAAGTCTCGGACCACGCCAGGGCGTGCATGGCGAACATGGCCAAGGCCGTCGGCTTCCACAGCGAGGACGTCGACAAGCCGTCGGAGATCGTTCCGGCGCTCAAGCGCGCGCTCGACGAGAACGCCAAGGGCCGTCCGGCCTTCGTCGAGTTCCTATGCAGCCACCATCCGGTGCACGGCGGTTGGGTGAGGTCGGCGTGAGCGACGAGATCCGCATCCAGTTCACGCGCTTCTCGGCGTTCTACTCGCCGCTGATCGCGACCATCGCAGGCGGCTTCCTCCGCGACGAAGGCTTCACCCCGAAACATTCGATCGCGCCGGCGGGAAAATCGGCGATCGAGGGCGTCGTGGCCGGCACGGTCGATGTCTGCCAGTCGGCGCCATCGCAGGGCTTCGGCCCGCTCGAAAAAGGTCAGGCGCCGCCCGCGGTGCATTTCGCGCAGATCAACGAGATGGACGGCTTCTTCCTCACGGCGCGCGCTCCGGATCCCGCGTTCGCGTGGAGCAAGCTCTCCGGCAAGCGCGTGCTGGTCGATCACGGCGGCCAGCCGCTCGCGATGTTCAAGTACGCGTGTCACAAACGTGGTGTGCCATACGCCGATCTCGTCGCCGTCGACGTTCCGAGCGGGCAGATGGACCAGGCCTTCCGCCGCGGCGAGGGCGACTACATCCATCAGCAGGGGCCGGCGCCGCAGCAGCTCGAGCACGACGGCGTGGGCCACGTGGTGGCCTCCGTCGGCGAGGCGATCGGGCCGTGCGCGTTCTCGAGCCTCGCGGCCACCCGCGCGTGGCTGAAGACCGGCGCGGCCGCGCGCTTCATGCGCGCGTATCGCAAGGCGCGCGGGTGGCTGCTCGCCACGCCGGCCGCGACGGTGGCGGAGGCCGAGGCGTCGTTCTTCCCCGACATCGATCGCGCGGTACTCACGGCGACCATCGCCGCCTACCAGAAGCTGGGCTGCTGGACGCCGCACGTAGAGATCACCCGTCCCGCGTTCGAGGCGACGCTCGACATCTTCGAGCACGCCAAGCTGATCACGAAGCGACATCGTTACGAGGACGTGGTCGCGGCGCCGCCCGGCTCGTAGCCGGCTGGCGCGTTTCGCTGGAGGGCCCGATGAAACGCAGCGCGTCCCGCATTCTGACGACCCACACCGGTAGCCTGCCCCGGCCGCCCGCGCTCCGCGATCTGCTCGTGCAGCAGGACCGCGGCGAAAACGTCGACGCCGCGGTGCTCGCGCGCGAGTCCGAGGCTGCGGTCCGCCACGTCGTCGCGCGCCAGCTCGAGTCGGGCGTCGATGTCGGCAACGATGGCGAGCAGCCCCGCGTCGGCTTCTCGACCTACCCCGCGCGGCGCATGCGCGGTTTCGGCGGCGCCAGCAAGCGGCGGATGTCGCGCGACATCGCGGAGCACCCCGATTACGCTGCGCGCCTGTCGCGCCAGCGCGCGGGCGCGGCGCGCATCAACGACGCGCCGCAGGCGGTGGCCGAGGTCGCCTACACGGATCTCGCCGAGGCCACCGCCGAGTGCGAGCTGTTCCGGCGCGCGCCGGGCGTCGACAAGTTCGCCGAAGCGTTCATGACCGCGGCGTCGCCCGGCGTGATCGCGACGATCATGCTCGACGCCTACTACGGCTCGCATGAGCGCTACGTGATGGCCCTGGCGCGCGAGATGCGCCGCGAGTACGCGCTGGTCGTCGAGCGCGGCTTCGTGCTGCAGCTCGATTGCCCCGATCTGGCCATGGAACGCACGCGCTTCTTCCAGGACGAGCCGCTCGACGGCTTCCTGGCTGCCGTTGCGCTGCACATCGCCGCGATCAACGAGGCGATCGCCGGCCTGCCGGCCGACCGCATCCGGCTGCATCTCTGTTGGGGCAACTACGACGGACCGCACACGCACGACGTGCCGCTGGAGCCGTTGCTGCCGATCGTCTATCGCGCGAAGGTCGGCGCGCTGTCGTTGCCGCTCGCGAGCCCACGTCATCAGCACGAGCTGAAGGCGTTTCGGCGTCATCCACTGCCCGACGGCATGCTGTTCATCCCCGGCGTCGTCGACTCGACGACCAACGTGGTCGAGCATCCCGAAGTGATCGCCGACCGCATCGTGGCGGCCGTCGAGACCATCGGCGACCGCGGGCGCGTGATCGCCGGCGTGGACTGCGGCTTCGGCACGTTCGCGGGCTCGCAGCTCGTGGAGGAGAGCGTCGTGTGGACCAAGCTGCGTGCGCTGCGCGAGGGTGCCGATCTCGCCACGCGGCGACTGTGGACGTGAGGAGGACGACATGGCCAGGCTGACTCCGATCACGAACAAGCAGCAGGTCGCGGCGAAGGATCACACGATCGTGGACGGCATCGTGGCGAGCCGCGGCGCGCTGCAGGGACCGTTCACGATGTTCCTGCACTGCCCCGAGCTGGCCGGACGTCTCGCGCATCTCGGTGCCTTCGTCCGCTTCGAGGGCACGCTCGACATGCGCGTGCGCGTGCTCGCGGCGATGACGGTGGCCCGCGAGCTCGATGCCGTCTACGTCTGGGGTGCGCAAACCGGCCAGGCGCGCAAGCTCGGCGTGCCCGAATCGACGATCGCCGCCGTTCGGGACCAACACTCGCGCGGGCTGCCGGCCGAAGACGCGCAGATCGTCGACTTCACGCGCACGCTGCTGCGCCAGCACCGCGTCGACGACGCGACCGCCAAGGCGCTGCGCGGCCGCTTCGGCGACGACGGATTCATCCAGCTCACCGGCGCCATCGGCTACTACAGCATGCTCGCCATGACCGTGAACGCCTGCGAGCTCGAGGCCGCGCCCGGCGCCGAAGTGCTCACCATCGGAGGCTGATCATGACGACGCGAATGGTTCTCGCCCTGCTCCTCTGCCTCCTCACCGCGGCGCCCGTTGCCGCGGCCGACCTGCCGACGGCGAAGCCCGAGCAGGTCGGACTCTCCTCCGAGCGGCTCGAGCGGATCGGTCAGGTGCTGCGCGCGGACGTCGAGCGGGGTCGTATCCCCGGCGCGGTCGTCTTGGTCGCCCGGCGCGGACGCGTGGCGTCGATCCAGGCCGTCGGCTTCCGCGACAAGGACACCGGCGCGCCGATGGCACCCGACGCGATCTTCCGCATCGCCTCGATGACGAAGCCGATGGTGACGGTGGCCGCCCTCTCGCTGTACGAGGAAGGTCGGCTGCTCCTGTCCGATCCCGTGTCGAAGTACATCCCCGCGTTCAAGGGCCAGACCGTCGGGCTCGAGCGCGCTCCCGCGGTGCGCGAGATGACGATTCAGGATCTGATGCGCCACACCTCCGGGCTGACGTACGGCAATCGCGGAACGAGCGAGATCTACAAGATGTACCCGCAGTCGTCGAACGAGTCCTCGCTCACGCTGACGATGGACGAATTCATCGACAAGCTCGCGAAGGCGCCGCTGCTTTATCAGCCCGGCACCCAGTGGGAGTACAGCCTGTCCACCGACGTCCTCGGGCGCGTGGTGGAGGTCGTCACCGGCAAGCCGCTCGGCGAGGTCCTCGCGCAGCGCATTTACCGCCCGCTGAAGATGACCGACACGAGCTTTATGGTTCCCGCCGACAAGCGGGCCCGAGTTGCCCAGCCGCTGCCGAAGCATCCTGACACGAGTGCCGACTACAAAATCCCGGATCCGACGGTGCCGCGGAAGTTCGACTGCGGCGGTGGTTGCGCCGTCTCGACTGCTGTCGACTATGCGCGCTTCGCCCAGATGCTCCTGAATCGGGGAGCCCTGAACGGCGCGCGGGTGCTGGCGCCCAAGACCGTCGAGCTGATGACGAGCGACCATCTCGCGGGGATCGCGCGCGGGCCCGAGTACTACGCCGGCCCGGGCTATACGTGGGGCCTCGGGCTTGCCGTGCGCGAGGATCGCGGAGGCGCGCCGAGCGCCGGCTCGCCGGGCGACTTTTCCTGGAACGGCGCCTTCGCGACGGCCTGGTGGGCCGATCCCAAGGAGCAGCTGGTGGTCGTCTCGATGCAGCAGTCGCCACTCGGCCGACATTACTACCCGCTGGTGCGCGCCCTCGTCTATCAGGCGATCGTGGAGTAGGCCCATGAAAATCGTCGACGCGCAGGTTCACATCTGGTCGGGCGGCAAGCCCGGCAATCTTCGGCACCGCCAGATTCCCGCGTTCACCAAGGACGACCTCTTGAAGGAGATGGCCGTCGCCGGCGTGGACGCCGCGGTCATCCACCCGCCGACGTCGTGGGATCCGAACGCCAACGCGCTGGCCATCGAGGCGGCCCGCGCGCATCCGGATCGCTTCGCGATTCTCGGCAACTTTCCGCTCGACAAGCCCGAGAGCCGCGGGTTGATCGACGGGTGGAAGAAGCAACCCGGCATGCTCGGACTGCGCTTCACGTTTTTGCAGGAGCACATGAAGTCGTGGCCGACGGACGGCACGATCGACTGGCTCTGGCCCGCTGCCGAGCGCGCGGGCCTGCCCGTCGCGCTGCTCGCCGCGAATTTCTTGTCGAAAGTCGGTGAGGTCGCAGAGCGACATCCGCGGCTGAAACTCATCATCGATCATCTCGGCCGGCGCTCGCCCGCCGAGACGGGCGAAGGCGCGTGGGACAACCTGCCGCAGATGCTGGTACTCGCCAAGCATCCCAACGTCGCGATCAAGGCCACGGGCGCGCCGAGCTATTCCGCCCAGGCCTATCCGTTCCGCGACATTCACGACAAGCTGAAGCGCATCTTCGACGCCTTCGGCCCGGCGCGCATGTTCTGGGGCACCGACATCACGCGCATGCCGTGCCCGTACCGTCAGTGCGTGACGCTGTTTACAGAAGAGCTGCCGTGGCTGAAGGGCGGCGACGCGGAGCTCGTGATGGGCCGCGGCATCTGCGAGTGGATCGGCTGGAGCCTGCTGCAGTGAGGAGAGCGTCATGGAGATAAAGGCCGCGGTCTTTCGCAAGACGCACGCGCCGCTGACCATCGAGTCGGTCGACATCGACAAGCCCTGGGGCCGTGAAGTGCTCGTTCGCACGGCGGCGACGGGCGTCTGCCATAGCGATCTTCATGTCGTGGACGGCCTCGGCCGCTGGCCACTCGACCGGCCGATCGTCCTGGGTCACGAGGGCGCCGGCGTGGTCGAAGCGGTCGGCAGCGACGTCACGACGCTGCGCCCGGGCGATCACGTGGTGGCCTGTCTCTCGGGATTCTGCGGGGCCTGCGCGCAGTGCCTCGATGGGCATCCGAACCTCTGCACGGCAGGCGTCGTCACACGCGCGGATTCCGCCGCGCCGCGGCTGTCGCAGCGCGGTGAGCCGGTACGCCAGTTCATCGGCATCTCGAGCTATGCCGAGCGGATGCTGCTGCACGAAAACTCCGTGGTGAAGATCGATCCTGAGCTGCCGCTCGACCGCGCTGCGCTCGTCGGCTGCGGCGTGCTCACGGGCGTCGGTGCCGCACTGCGCACCTCGGGATTGGAGGCGGGTCAGACCGTGGCCGTCTTCGGCTGCGGCGGCGTCGGCCTCGCCATCGTGCAGGGTGCGCGCATCGGCGGCGCGCGTCAGATCATCGGCGTGGACATGTTCGAGAGCAAGCTGGAGATGGCCAGGCGCGTCGGCGCGACGCACGTCGTGAACAGCGCGCAGGACGATCCCGTCAAGGCGATCCGCGCGCTGACGAAGGGCGCAGGCGTCGATCACGCGTTCGAGGCCGTCGGCAACGCCAAGCTGGTGCGCCAGGCGATCGAGAGTCTCGCCATCCGCGGCACGGCGACGATCGTCGGCGTCCTGCCGCCCGACGCGACCATCGAGTTCCCGTGGATGGCCATCCGCCCGGAGTGCAGGGTCCAGACGTCGCGGATGGGAAGCAATCGGTTCCGCATCGACATTCCGCTCTATCTCGAGTTCTATCGGCAGGGCCGGCTGCTGCTCGACGAGATGGTGAGCCGGCGCGGCCGGCTCGAGGACATCAACGAGGCGTTCCGCGCGATGAAGGCGGGCGAGGTCGCGCGCACGGTCTTGACGTTCAACTGAGGCGGCGCGGAGCACGATGAAGCAGGTCGTCATCGATCGCTACGGCGCGCCAGAAGAGGTCGCGCGCTGCGCCGAGGCGCCCGATGTGGGCGCCCCGGCCGCCGGCGAGGTCGTGTTCGACGTCCTGGCGTTCCCGATCAATCCGGCCGATATTTCGTTCTGTCGCGGCACCTACCGGCTAAGGCCCTCGCTGCCTGCCACGCCGGGCGCCGAGTGCGTGGGACGGCTGACGGCCGTCGGCGCGACGGTGACGCACGTGAAGCCGGGCGATCTCGTCATCAACATGCAGCGCGAGAACTGGGCACAGCAACGACGCGTGAAGGGTGAGGACGTCATCGCCGTTCCGCCGCGCATGGATCTTCGGCAAGCGGCCATGCTGCGCATCAACCCGCCGACGGCGCTGCTGCTGCTGACCGACATCGTCACGCTGAAGTCGGGCGACTGGATCATCCAGAACGTGGCGAACTCGGCCGTCGGGCGGCTGGTGATCGGGCTCGCGCGGCAGCGCGGCATCCGGACGGTGAACGTCGTCCGGCGCGACGCGCTGTTCGCCGAGCTGAAGGGCCTCGGCGCCGATGTCTGCGTCGTCGACGATGTCGCGGTCTCGGAGACGGTGAAGCGACTGACCGGCGGCGCTGCCATTCGGCTCGGCCTCGACGCTGTGTCCGGTCGCGCGACGGCGCAGCTGTCGTCGTGCCTGGCCGATGGTGGTGTCGTGTGCAACTACGGCTCGATGAGCGGAGAAGATCCGACGATGCCCCGCGGCGCCTTGACCTCGGGCGGGCAGACGCTCGTCGGCTTCATCCTCGGGCGCGGGCTTGCGTCGCGTTCGGCCATCGAGGTGCACGATCTCTACGCCGATCTTGGCCGCCAGATCGTGAGCGGCGCGCTGCCCGCCGCGCCCGTCGCCAAGGTGTACGCCATCGAGGAGATCAAGTACGCCCTCGCCCACGCGCAGCGCGGCGAGCGCGGCGGCAAGATTCTCGTCGCCCCCAATGGGCCGATCTGAGTCGTCAGGAGGACGCCATGGCGAGCTTCACGCTCCGAGTCAACGGCGCGAGCAAGACGGTGCAGGTCGAGCCCGACACGCCGCTGCTCTACGTGTTGCGCAATGATCTCGAGCTGAACGGCCCGAAATTCGGCTGCGGGCTCGCGCAATGCGGGGCGTGCACGGTGCTGGCCGACGGCAAACCGGTACGCTCATGCGTGGCCACGGTGGCGAGCGTGGCCGCGAGCCGCATCACGACGATCGAAGGCCTCGGCACGCTCGAGCGGCTGCACCCGCTGCAGCGCGCGTTCATCGAGGAGCAGGCCTGCCAGTGCGGTTACTGCGGCAACGGCATGGTGATGACGGCGAAGGCGCTGCTCGACCGCAACCCGCGGCCGAGCGAGGGTGACATCAAGGCGGCGCTCAACGGCCATCTCTGCCGCTGCGCGTCGCACAATCGCATCGTGCGCGCCGTCCAGCGCGCGGCGACGGACCTCCGGTCATGAGCGCGACTCGGCGCG
>Ga0114129_10007734_pt1 | contig 15294 bp, 14 predicted proteins | sample RhiMetdeltSRZDD1_FD_80071 | JGI IMG/M metagenome (GOLD analysis project Ga0114129, IMG submission 80071) | Populus rhizosphere microbial communities from Tennessee, USA - Rhizosphere MetaG P. deltoides SRZDD1 (version 2) (version 2) | ecosystem: Host-associated > Plants > Roots > Rhizosphere >...
CCTTTACTCAGGAGGCTGATCGAGAACCCTGACGTCCTCGCGTCGCTTCGCTCCGATCACGATGAGCCGGAATGAGTGATCACGATGGCCTGGACGAAGTGATCACGATGCGTGGAATGCGCAGCTCCGGCCAATCATCGACATTGCAGGACAGGACCGCATCAGGGACCTGATTCTGGAGGCATACGCCGAGCACCAAGCGGAAGCCTCGGAGGGCGTCCGCTGATGCGAGCCGCAATCTACGCTCGTGTCTCGACCACCGCGGGCCAGACGTGCGAAAACCAGCTGCTGGAGCTACGGCGCTACGTGGAAGTTCGCGGCTGGACTCCCAAGGAATACGTGGACGAGGGTGTGAGCGGCGCGAAGGACCGCCGTCCCGCCCTCGACCGGCTGGTGCTCGATGCCCGCCGCCGTCGGCTCGATGTCGTCGTGGTCTGGTCCCTCGACAGGCTGGGCCGCTCGTTGAGGCGATTCTGAAGCTGATGGCGGATATGCTGGTTCAGGGCTATCTTGCAGCGGGGGAGCAACGCTGAAACACAGGGACTCTATGTTGGAGGCCTGAAATCGACCATGCCTCACAAGAAGCGTCGGGCACGTCGAAGCACTGAATTTCTGGTGCGCTTTGTCAACATCACCGGCGTGAGCGTTGGCGTCTCTATCAGTGCGGCTCAAGAGCGCGGCGAAGAACCCCACATCACCAGCCTCGGCCAAATCGAATTGACGGGAACGATGGACGAACCCGTCCGCGACACGCGCGATGTAGAGATTGCCGTGTATGCGGCCGACGACCCGAAACCCGGCTCCAGCCCGGTGCCCTGGATTCGACTCGTTCACGGCATGCGGCCTGTCATGCGGCCTGCAATTTTCATTTCGCACCGCGATTTCGACCGGGTGTGGTCGCTGGCCCTCTCAGGTCTGCTCAAACACGCCTACATGGTTCTCACGCCACCACGCTACCAGTCGGCGCATGTTCTCAACATCTCGTTCTCGACGCACCCGGAGGAGTAGCGAACATTACGTGACAGGTGGAGAGGCGCGGAGACTACCATCGCCACCAAGTCTCGTTTGCAAGTGGATGACCTCGCGCGGGCACCCACTGCGGGCGCGCCCCTGGAGGAATCGAAAGCGACTGCCAACACTCGGCGGGCGTTTGAATGCGGACCTTTGTATGTGTGGAGAGCCTCTTCTGGAAGTCTGTGTCAAACGTTACCACCAGGGGCAGTTGGCATAACTCCACTTCTGCCAGAATCCTGCAATCGTTCAATTTCCCTGGATGGAAGGGCTCAAGTTCACTCGCTCGTCGCTCGATTGCTCTGACTTGAGCTTCGTCTGGAATACATTCTCCGAATTGATACGAGATGAATTGCATGTGCTCACGCAGTTTATCGTCATTCGTGATTCGTTCCGCCTCAGACGCCACAGTTCGCACAATAAAAGGTCGACAGAACAGAAACAGACGATAGGCAGCGATACGCTGCGGCCTGAGCGGGTCACCGGAAACCAATTCGTATTGCCCCCGATTCGCATCGAGGAAGAACGTCAACACGTTCGAGTCGAAAGCAACGTCAAGCACGGTCTGCTCGGCCATGAGATGGCTCCACGGCCGAATCGAGGCGGGGCCCATGCGATTTACGAATGAATCCGCGTCACGTCGCTCGACCAGAGTGTCGTCCACATGCCTCGCGGGGCAATCAGCTTGAGAGATGGAATAGTGTAAATCTTGGGTTTGGCTTCCTCGGACCCCGGCGTCGGCCGATAAATATCGATTTTGTGAACCGACCCATCCGACAGGGTCACTCGCAGGTGAAACCGTCGTCCTGGTGGCGCGAACCACGCCCTCAGTGCTCGCTTGGGTGTTGTCTCGGTCTTGAGTGGGAGGACCGACTGAGGCTTCGGGTCCTCACGAGTCGGCAGTGGGTCGAGGATGACTGACTTCACATCCAATCCGCTCGCAAATCCGAATGGCGTCGGCGTGACCGTAACCAGCTTCTGGCTCTTGGGGTCGCCCATGCCTTCGATTCCCCACATGAACAGAGGCGGAGTCGAGTCTTGTCCGAGACTCACGAGCAAGAGAAACGCAGCAAGCATTGGCGTGGTCCTTCCACTTCAAAAACATCCGATTGTCCCGACCGCTCGGCGCACCGGCAAACACGCGGCCAAAACGGGCGAAAGGCCGTCGCTTCCGCGCACGTTTGTCCGACGTGCGGAGAGGGTGTCACGTGACGAAGGGGATTGTCATTGTAGCCTGGAGACGATTCGAATCGAATTAGCCCGGCGGTTGAGCGCGCCCTCGGCGCCTGAATAAGCTGGCAGAAATGGCATGTGGTAGTCTGTGCACGGCGGTCGATTGAAGTCCCGCCGACGACTGAAGGCAACCTATTATGGGAGGTCATTTAATGCTCGCGTGGACCCTTGCGATTGTCGCCGCCACTCTGCAGGTGCAGGCCACACCGACGGTATCATCTGACGCGCCTTTCGTTGCCGTCGCCACTGCGTTTCAGGAGGCGTGGAACCGGCACGATATGGATGCCCTGGCCGATGTCGTAGCCGAGGATGTGGACTTCATCACCGTGGGCGGACGTTGGCTGAAAGGCCGAGAGGCATTCAAGAAGCATCATACAGAACTCCACACCACTGTTGTGTTCAATCAGGCGACCATCGAGGTTCGCGCCACTCACGTGCAGCGATTGACGCCGGAGGTGGTGCTGATGCACGTGGAATGGACGGGCCGTGGTGACCGGAACCGAGACGGCACGCCTCGACCTCCGTCACGGGACGGGGTCTTTACTTGGATTCTGACTCAGTCCGGCGGACGCTGGCGTGTCCGCGCCTCACACAACACGAACATGACGATACCGGACGCTCCAGCCAAGTGACACGTCGCCTGATGTTGTGAATGCGCGGAGCGCCAATGACAGGAATTTGAGGAGTTGGTGCGTCTTCAAGTCGCGGTTGTCTCCAATTCGCGGAAGGCCGCGAAATGAGTGCCCGAAATCAAGTGTTTGCGGGCCACTCCAGCAGGTCGCCAGAGTGACCCGTTTTCCGAGGAAATCAGAGGGTCGATTCGGCAGGTATTCGGGCCAGCGCCCGCTGGAGGGTCGTGCGGGGAATCCCGAGCCGTCGAGCAGCCTCGCGGACGGGCAGGTCACGGCCGGTCGCCAGCCGCGCCGAATCAATCTGACGCTCAGGGCGTCCGAGCTTGCGGCCTTGTGCCTTTGCTCGGGCGAGGCCCGCGACCACCCGCTCCTGAATACGACTGCGCTCGAACTCCGCAATCATTGCCAAGAGCTGGGCCTGTAGTCGTCCGCTCGGGGTCGTCCAGTCCAACCCCTCCCGAACAGAGATGAACCCGACTCCGAGCGCCTGCAGGTCATCGAGAAGAACTACGAGGTGCTTCCCGAATGTGCCCGTCAGGACAGGAACACGCTGGGCGCGACGTAGTCGTGGTGACCGACGAGGACGGTGTCACCCTCATCAACATATCGAACACCTACCACACGGGCAGCGAGCGGTTCGTCACGCTCTTCGGGGGTGCTCAACTCCGACCCCACGCTGCTCGCCTATCAGGTAGGGACACCGTCCCTGAACAAGCCGGTGAAGACGGCCCACTACTCGTGGTTCGCCAGGAGCAAGCGATGGCCGCACAGATGATTCGAGACGGCACGCCGAATGCTCGGTCGCTACTCGTCACCCGACAAAGTTGGAGAGGCAGCGACGGACCATGCGATGGACTGACAACGAAAATTTCACCAACGAAGACATCATCGTCGCGCTTGCCGTGATTGCACTTTTGTCGGGTCTGGTTACATATCTGGCGTGGTCGAAGATACCGGCCTGGATGTTCACCAGACAGGGGGTGCGAGCGCTCGCGGGGTTTCTGATGTTACTCATTATCTACCTGCGACTCTGGCGGGAAATTTTTCCTTACAACAAAGGGGATTGACTTGTCCCGCTCGAAGCGTATGCTACGCATCCTCAACAGACAGTGGGCCGGGTTCAACCCCAGAGGGGCGACGGCGGTGCGGACGGCGCACTCGATTTCGCAGACCGAATGTCTCTCGCCCGGAGCAGCGCGGGAAGAGTTCTGCTCACTCGATTCACCCTCCCACTTCGACCATCTGCCGCTGAACTCCCTGGAGTATCTCACTCACCAAGTCACTTGCTCAGTGGTCGCGATTTCCTCATCGCGATTCCTTTCCCTGCATACCAGCGCCGGGTTCGTGTCGCCATTTGAGAATACTCGGCCTCCCGAAACAGGCCCATGATTCAGCTGCCACCTCGCATCGGCCTGCCGATAGGCTTCGTCCTGCTGGAGTATGGCGCTCCTTTCCTCGGGCGTCCATGACAACTTGACCCAGCGCCCATTCTTCCACCGCGCCCGCCACGCAAGGTGTTCCGCACGCGAAATGAATTTCAGAATGCGACCGCCTGCCACAACATCACCCGCGGATTCACTTTACCGATGCTGAGGTCCGCACACTGTCTTCGTGTTCGTTGCGCAACTGAAGGATGCGCGCGCCACCGGGAACAGGACCGTGGCGGCGGTTCCAAGCCGCATCGCGTTGAGATTCCTCCGCCGATTCTTTCTGCCACCGAAGACGCTCGGGGCTATCAGGAGCCACGAACTTCTTGGTGACCAGCATGTGACGGTGTAATTGCGCTGGCCGCGCAGTCGCAGTTGGTCTGCTCGGGAAACGAATGCGACGAGGTTTGAACCGACCTGTGCTGCAGTAGTCCTTCTCGAACGGGTCTGCTTGGACACTGTGGTGTCTCCATGGACGAAGACACCCGGAGGGTTGGACAGTTGGTTACTCCCCAAGCGGAAGTCACATCTGCGCCGTAGCGCAATGCACCGTGCCTGTCCAAGGGCCGGTTGCCATCACTCGCGGAGGCGAGCGAACTCTGGATGTCTTGAAACCAGTGTAGGAGGAACCGCAGCAGACGGCAAGGCCCAGAGAGCTAATCCGAACGTCCGTTCCCTCACGGAGGTCACCAATGGAGGTTGGTGGGCCAGCCGTGCTGCCCAGCCGTCCCGTTCCAGAATGTCTCTGGAACCTCTCAGGATGCCGTAGGACGCGACCTTGTTCGATGCCGGGAGGGTGGCTGGTAGGTTGCCCGTATCGCCACAGCGCGCCTTTCGGAGTCTCGTTTGGAGAACCCGCTGGTGGCGCGAGGGCTTATCAATCTACCGGGGCGGGGCGGCAAACCGGAGGTGGGGAGGGCCCGCGACGACGGGCTGTCGCCGCGCAGCCTTCATGTAGACGTCGGTATCCTCAGTGCCCAACCTCTGCCGTTTCCATTCGCCCCGTGTGGCATTCATGGCGTCGTAATTACGCCGACGCGTTTTCTGAGCTGCCCATGATAGATTGGCCTCCGTTTCTGGCCCATGCGCAAATCGGCGTTTGCTTTCTGCGCGCTCTTCCTTCTCCTCACCGCCTCCGCATCGCGTGCACAGCAGGCGACGCTGAGCGGGACGGTCACTGACGCAACTACGCTGGGGCCGCTGTTCGGTGGCCGAATAGCCGACGTCGCCGCTTACAACTCCGCAGGTGTGATTTCGGCTCAGCGTTCAACGGATTCCGCGGGGCACTATCAGATGGAACTGCCTCCGGGCACGTATCTCGTGAAGGTGGTGAACGCTCCCGGTTACGTCCTGGAGCTGCACGACGACATCGCGTGCGTCGCGGCTGACTGTCCCGTGACCGCCGGCACTCCTGTAGTGCTCACGGCGGGCAATGTCACAACGATTGATTTCGCGCTCAGCAGAGGGCGCGTCTTTGTGGGCACGGTCAAACGTGCTTCGGACGACTCGGGAATTTCTGGTCTCGACGTGTACGTGTACAACGCGAGCACGAGTCTCGCGGGGGTGGTGACGACAGGCGCCGGCGGTCTTTACTTCGTCGACGGGCTTCCGCCCGGCACCTACTTCGCGCGGGTCGCATTTCCTTCCCTAACCCTTCCTACGCTTCCCACATTCATTCCAGAGCTGTACGGAGGTCTGCCTTGCCCGGCGGCGCTCCCTCCATCGCCGGATGCGGGCACGCCGCTTGCGACGTGCCGCATCGGCTCGGGCGCGCCCATTATGGTGACCACCGAATTTACGACCACTGGAATCGATTTCTCCCTCGATCGCGCGGGCTCCATTTACGGCAGCGTCGGGGCCACAACCGGCCAACGAATCTCCACTGTCATCGTCAAGGCGTATCTCGGAGACATCGAAGCAGCGCGGGGTGTCGCCGATGCGACGGGACACTACGTGATCAACGGACTTCCGCCTGGCGCTTACCGCGTGCGAACGGAGGTGCTCCAAGGGAACTACGTCGACGAATGGTACGGCGGGGTTTGTGTCGGCTGTCCGGGCACGCCGACACCGGTCGTCGTCGGCGCAGGTCAGGACATAGGCCCGATCGATTTCTCGCTGGCCGCCGGAGGTTCGATCTCGGGAAGAATCACGTGTCAGGGTCTCGCGCCGAACGACTGGCTCCTCGTGCCGATTGTCTATGCGTACAGCGCGTCGGGCGTGCTCGTGCGAAGCACACCTTCCGACATCTCGAGGGCCTGCTCACCGATGAATCCGACCTTCACGTATCTCCTCGAGGGACTCGCGGCAGGTCAGTACTACCTCCTCGAACGTGACCAGCCTAATGCACCCGGTGGAACAAGGCCGAACGGCGGCGACTTCGTCGACGAGCTCTTTGGCGGCATCGTGTGCATGACGCAGGACTGCGACGTACGCCGTGGAGCCCCAGTCACGGTCACCGCGGGCAGCATCACGGGAGTAGATCTAATCGCTCGACGCGGTCTGAACCTAGGTCCGTTGCTATCTCCCGCGGTACACGTATACGACGCGCGCGGCATCGAACTGGTGAGCGCCACGCGGTTCAATCCTGTGTCCTTCAATGCGTATGAGATCGTCGGGCTCCCGCCGGGCACTTACTACGTGAAGGTGCGGGACGTGCTGAATGGTGGCATCATCTGTCCGGACTGCCCGCCGACGGTCAGCCGGCCGATTATCGTGAAGCCAGGCGCGTCGTCCCTCAGTCTCGACTTCACTGCCGCGGCGCCGAACACGCGCGTAAGGGGAACAGTGCGGGCCGCCACTACCGCTGCGCCGCTGAGCACGGTTCGCGTCGAACTGTTCTCCAACACCGGAACCATCATCAAGACCGCGGTCACGGATCTGTTCGGCAACTACGTGCTCGATTCGGTGCTGCCGGGCACGTACTTCTTGCGTACCGCAAACGATCGCGGGTACAGCGACGAAACCTATAACGGCCTCCTGTGTACGTGGTGTGACCCGCGTCTCGGCACACCGGTTACGGTCACGTCAGCTGCGGACGTTACCGGCATCGACTTTACGCTCGCGCTGGGAGGGGACATCTCTGGTACAGTGACCGACACCGCTATCATCGGGATCGGTGAGGTGCCCGTGTCGCTCTTCACAGCAACAGGCACGCTCCTCGGACGAAGAGTATCGACGGCGACAGGGCAGTTCTCTTTCACGGTTCCTGCGGGCAGTTATCGCGCACGCGCGGAAGCGACACAGGGTCACGGTGGGCAGACGTACGACCGTATTCCCTGCACGAGCGGGAGCTGCGATGTGACTTCGGGTACGCCAATCTCCGTCTCGACCGGTGCGACCACCGGGGTTAATTTCACCCTGGCGAGCTGTACGGCGATGACGCTCTCGCCGTCGTCGCTTGCGACAGGCGTTCGAGGAGATGCGTACCGCCAGACGCTCAGCGTGACAGGCGGCATCGCGCCGTTCGCGTTTACAGTGACGTCCGGTGCACTTCCGCTCGGTCTCTCGCTCGATCGTGCAAGCGGCGTACTGTCAGGTGCCCCGTCGGCGTCGGGTCGTCATGAATTTCGAGTCGGCGCCGTCGGTGCGAACGGTTGCGCGGCTGCGAACGCGTACACGTTGGATGTGCAGGCGTGCGCGTTCGTTTTATCGCCCTCGCGCGCGACCGTTGCAGCGGCTGGCGGAACCGCGCGCGTCGCGATTGTCGATGCGTGCGGATCGCAGACGGTGGCAAATCAGCCGTTCTGGATTCATGTCCTGTCGAACACGACTGGCGAAGTGGTGCTGACGATCGATCCCAATCCTGCGGCTGCGCCACGCGCAGCCACGCTCACCATCGACCGACGTGCGTTCGAGGTTCGACAGGCGGGTACTGCTTCGCAGCCGCCGTTTGGCGTGCTCGACGCGCCATTCGACGGTCAGCAGGTGACCGGCGCCATCGCGGTCGGCGGCTGGGCGCTCGACGATCTCGAAGTCGCGCGCGTACGCATTTATCGTGATCCCGTCAGTCCGGAACCGCCGGGCATCGTGTATCTCGGGACGGCGGTGTTCATCCCCGGCGCGCGTCCCGACGTCCAGCGCGCGTTTCCGTCGATGCCGCTCAGCGAGCGCGCGGGCTGGGGATTTCTGATTCTCACGAACACGCTGCCGAACCAGGGCAACGGCGGTTTTCGAATCCACGCAGTTGCCGAGGACGTCGAAGGTCAGTCGACGCTGCTCGGGTCGCGCACGATCTTCGGCTTCAACGCTGCGTCGCATGCGCCGTTCGGCACGATCGACACGCCGGGCCAAGGCGAGACGATCGCCGGGGCCGAGTACCTGAATTGGGGATGGGCGCTGACACCGCAGCCCGCGATGATCCCGTTCGACGGTTCGACGATTCAGGTGCTCGTGGATGGTGCGCCCGTCGGTCCGGTCACCTACAACTTCTTCCGCTCAGATGTCTCGGGTATCTTCCCAGGATTGAAGAATTCGGGCGGTCCGGTCGGTTATCGCATCATCGATACGACATCGCTTGCCGAAGGCCTGCATACGATCTCATGGGTCGTCACGGACGATCTGGGCGCGACTTCCGGCTTGGGGAGCCGGTACTTCGCGGTGGCGAACTCGGCGGAGGCGCAGGTCGCTGCGAGCCAGGGCAGTGTCCGGGCGGAGGCGGCGATTGCCGATGCGGTAACTCCGGCGCTTCGACTCACAGCCGTCACACCCACGCCCACTGCCGCGGAGCCCGGGCCACAGGGTGCGAGCGTTGACCCGGTGCCTCTCAGCGACACGTCGGTGACCGTCCGACGTGATGGCCGAACCGTGCACCACGCGTGGAAGGACGATGCTGTCCGTGCGCTGGTGCTGGCACCGATGGAGCGTCTCGAGATACAGCTCGGCACCGTGGATGACGGATGCAGCGCCACGTGGTCGGGATTCCTGATCAAGGACAGCGCGTTGACCGAATTACCCGTGGGGTCATCGCTCGATCCAGCAGGCATTTTCTACTGGCAGACTGGTCCCGGCTTCGCCGGACGCTTCGATTTGCTCTTTCTGCGGACCGACTGCAACGGTCACAAACAGCGGCTGCCGTTGAGCGTCATGATCGCGAGGCGGTGAGTTCGTAATTCGGGACGATCAGGTGAATTGTCGATTGCGGATTGCTGATTATCGATTTTGCGCTGAGTGTGGGAGTTAGCGCTGATGTGATATTCAGGGCTTGGGCCTCTGGGCCAGTCGAGAATATCGTCACGCAAATGTACCGACGAGAGCTCACACTGTGAACGGACCAACTCGCTCCCTAACACCACTTCCGCGGGCGCGCCTAGCCTAAAATAAGGACTGGCAGAACACACTGGAACAACAGTTAAAAGACGAGTACTCGGTAACAAGACTGGACAACTCGGTTCGGCAGGAAATGCGACGGTCAATCCGCCCGGAACTGTTCTCGTAGTCCAGCAGGCCGGCGTGGGCAGCCTCGCTGTCGGTGTGCGGTTATGCCCGTGACATGGGATTCGACAAGTAGATCTCGGTCTGACAGCACCCTGACACACCTAAATAGGACGGAAGGGCTCGCCGCTGAGGGTCAAAGGAGGGCGTGGATGCGTACGATACGATTCGCCTGGCTGCTCACGGTGGTGGTCGGCCTCGCGGTCGCGGTGCCGGCCACTAACGGCATCGTCGCCGCGAGTGCACAGGGCCCGACCCCGCCCTGGAAAATCCTCGTCCTCATATACGAGCACACCGACTTCAGCTTCGCCGACGGGGCGCTCTCGCGCCGCGTGGTCGCCGATCTGACGGCGGAGGAGACGGCCTTCGCCGCGTCCGAGGCGGCCGCGTTCGTGGAGGGAGACATCCCGTTCCTGGACAGTCACCGGATGCGCCCGTCGCTCGAGGTCCGCTACCCGGGCACGATCGCGGACCTTGAATCCTTCTGCGGTTGGTGGCCGGCGCCGTGGCGGATCGAAGCGGAGCTCGATCCGACGTTCGACTCGGTCATCGTGATATGGGACTCCACCGGCACCGACGTCAACTCGGGGCAGCCGTACAACCTGCAGAACTGCGGGGGCCTCACGCTGCCGAACGGCACCGGCCAGACGTTCAGCACGCTGCAGATCGACGGTTTTCCTCCGAACCGGTTCCGGAACACGCTCAAGCACGAGTGGGGCCACTCGATCCTCTTTTACTACGAGGCGGCCGGCACCGCGCCGGCGCCGTCGGTGGACAATCACCAGCCCGACGCCTATGTCCACTGCGGGACGGGGGAGGGCTACGTGTTGGTCGACGAGACTCAGGACGAGCCGATCCGCAACTCGATCTACAACAACCACTCCGGCTTCACGCACGACTATTACTCGGGGACGACCGCCCTCGCGTCCGACCCCGACTCCTGCCTAGGGATCACGCGCGCAGCGTGGGCCCGCGGCGGGCCCGTCACGAAGGGCAGGGGCCGCGCGGCGTCGGCTGCAGGCGCCGCTGTGCGAACGCCGATTCAATAGCACCATCGCAACTGAGACCGAGCTACACAAGCGGCACGGCGAACGTGTCTTCACGCACCGGGAACGCTCGAGGTCGCTGTTTCCTCAAGCCGCGCGTCGCCTTTGGACATCACCGTCCCAAGACCAGACGGGACGATAGGCATTTACGCCAGCTCCTCTCTATCGCCACTGAAGGTGACGCTTGCGGTGTCGGCGGGATTGACCTACCAGATCGACGTGGTTCTCAAAAAAACCTGGCGGCTCGCGAGTTCGAACTGACGACAACGTTGCACTGAGTCACGGCGTCGGAACGAACTGAACGAGGCGCCATCTGGAAGTCGACATCAGAGGCGATTACTCGGACGCGCTCCTAGCCTAAGACTAGGATGGTGAAGGGTGAAGGTGAAGACGCCTTTCCTACCTCTTTCTCCTAATAATTAAATATTCAATCTTGTATTTATTATTTTCTACAGCAAGAGTGTTAGGACCCTAGTTTCACCTTCACCCTTCACCACCCTCCCAGGTAGGTCAGGTACCCGAAACAGGGTAAAGAACCGGCAAAAAATTTTGTGGGCTTAAATAAATCTCCCCATCCCCCGCGCCAAAATCGGGAGGTGGGGGGAGGTTTTTCACTGCGCCGGAGGGGTTCTGGGGATCGCCTGGGAAGGCCGCCAAGCGAACCCATGCCGAATCAACCCGGCACGCCGATCGCCTTCCTACGAGCCGCTAGATCGGTTTTAGACGCTATTTGGTGGCGTTCTCAGCGCGGTTGATGGAATCCTTGCCCCTCTCGATGTCTCACGAATCGATCATGGATTGATCGGAATTGACGACACCGGACGTCGGCACACTGCCAAGTTAATTTGAGCCCTCTCACGGCACAGTTCTTGTACTCCCACCACGGATCCTGACGGGACCGCAAATCGCGCACAGCGCGAGGGAGGACAAGATGACGATCAAGATTGTTGAGAACGAGAAGGGCAACCCTCCGGGGAAACTTGCGGATGTAGAGCTGCACTTTGACGCCGGAGACGGAGTTCTGGAGGGCCTGAAGCTCATTGGCTTCAGCATCTGGGAGCGCCGCACAGGCAGGGGCCGGAACGTGACGTTCCCGGCGAGGCAATACTCCGTCAATGGTGAGCGCCGGAGCTTCGCGTTGTTGAGACCGCTGATCGACACCACTGCGCAAGACCGGATCCGGGACCTGATCCTCTCCGCGTATGCGGAGAAGGAGACAGAAGTCTCCCAGGGAGTGCGGTGATGGTGGTTGAGGTCGATGTTCATCATCATCAGAGCGTTTCCATCGCTCTACCACTTTCATCTCGTCACGCCTGCGGCTCGAAGGTGGGTCAAGAAGAACGTGAAAGGCCCCACGAGAAACGATTCAAGGTACTGGAGGTCGAACGCAAGTTCGCGTGGGACATCGCATACGGGATGGACTGTTACGGGCTCCGCATCGCATCGGACACGAAGGCGGTGCTGCCGTGAAAGCCACGATTTACGCGAGGGTCAGCACCTCCAACGGATCCCAAACCTGCGAGAACCAGCTCCTCGAGCTCCGTCGCTACTGCGACGCGAGGGGCTGGACAGTCTACGACGAATACACCGACGAGATGAGTGGGACGAGGGATCGACGGCCGGGTCTGGATCGCTTGCTCCTCGACGCACGTCGTGCGAGATTTCAGGTCGTCGTGTGCTGGGCTCTCGATCGGATCGGACGGGATTTGAAACATCTCCTGTCGGTGCTCGAGGATCTGCAGTCCCTGAACACTCCTTTTGTGTCGTTGAAGGAGGGCCTGGACCTCGGGTCCGCCAGCGGAAGGCTCCAACTCGCAATCCTCGCCGCACTGAGCCAGTTCGAGCGCGAGCGATTAAAGGAGCGCACCGTCTGGGGGCTGCACCGCGCTCGGGCGCAGGGGAAGCGCCTCGGACGTCCTTCGGAGCTGTGCCCTTTGCGAAGCTCGAATCCGTCAAGGGCATTTCGGTGCGCTTGGGCGCCAAGCAGCTCGGAGTCGCCAGGTCGACGCTTCAGCGTTGGCGAGCACTGGCCCGACAAAACCCCTCTGCCGCGATCTGACCTTTCGCCTCAGAATCCTCAATAAATCCGGGCCACTTCCAACTGAGGGGGTGGCCGCAACATTCGGTCGTTTGATCGGGCCGACAATAGTGATACCCGTCCACGTCAGTAATGCGCGAGCCACCTCCGATTTACCGCGTCGATGAGCGTCGCGGCGTAGGCATTATCCATGTCATGTCTAGGCTAGAAGACGTACACAAAATTGACGACCGGAAGCGCGAAGAGCTCACCGGTCCCGAGCGGGACAGCGAGACCCACATCCGCGGAGAGCCGCTCGCCGAAGAAGCGGACGCCGCCGGTGACGACCCCTTGCCCGCCCTTCCAGATGTAGTTCTCGGTGACGAAGGCCACGTGGCGGCTGGCCTGACGCTCACCGCCGATCATCACGACCGCGCCGTGCCCACCGCCACTCGAATAGCCGTAGCCCGCGCCTGCCGTGATCGATGCGTCGATGCGGCCGGTCGTGACGACGCCGTACGCGATGCCGGGGTTCTCGCCGTCGACGAACGCCTGAAATGCGCCCACGGCGACTTGCGTTCGGCCGGTGTCGAGCACCTGCAGCTTCGGCGTGATCCAGAATGGGCGTTCGCCCTCGTCGAAGCCGAAGACGAGCGGCGTGCCGCCGCCGATCGAGAACCGATCCGTCACGCCGACCTGTACGAACGGCATCAGGAACTCGTACACACCGAAGTAGGTCCGCCCTTTGGGAAGCGACCGGGCAGTCGAGCCGAAGAACAGTCGCGTCGTATTCGGATCGCCGGGCCAGAACTCGCCGTCTGTGAGTGTTCCTGCGACCGCGCGCAGTGATTGCACGTCGCCGCGAGGCGCCGTAATCACGACGCCGGCCACGCTGCGAAACACGATGCTGGTGTCGTCCTCCTGCTCGATGGTTCCGTACAGCCGCGAGCCATCCTTGAGCGTCAGCTCGTAGGTCGTCATCCGGTCGGACGGACGGTCCTGGGCCAACGCCCATGCCGCGGACAGAAACGTCATCGCCACGACCGCCGCCGCCACCGTCGATGCGATCCTGCACGTTTTCATGGTCGTTCTCCAGGGGAGCCGGTAGCAGTCACGACAATAACCGGCAGAGCGATGAGGAGTCCTGAAGGGAGAGTGAAGAACGCTGAAATCAGCGCGCCAATCCGCCATGCGATTGACGCCCGGCTCGGCATACAGATGGACCTCCAGGCGCGGTGTACTCAGATGTGATGGGCAAAGTGCTCGCCGGCATGGTTGCGTTGCCGCGAGTCGTGCGGCAACGAAAGGCATCAGCAGGACGCCCAAGGATCCAGGCGGTAGGCGCAAAACGGCGAGCGGCCACCCGACCCATCAGTGCAAGGCCCCTGCCGGTCGATCCTGCGTTCCTTTGGAGCACACGCAGAATCAAGGCGGGCTGACGATACGGATTTGCAACACGCTGTGATGGACGGGCGCGTCGCTGCCGGTTACAGTTTCGAATTGCCTCTAACGATTAGCGCTTACGCCGGTTCTTCACCATCTATTTCGGTTGGTATGACAACAGCCAAACCTGCGCTTCTTCCTCGGTGGCGAATACGTTGGCCCGCAAACCCCGATTCCTGGCCACCATCACTCCAAAGTGCTGTTGATCGATCATGTCGGGGTTGGCGACGACAGCGACTTTGAACCCTGGCTTGGCTGCGGAGGCACATTGTTTCGCCAGCCAAAAACGATCCAGTGTGCTTATCGGCCCAAGTCCCGTCAGCCTTGTCAAATTGATTAAGAGCCGCGGGATCCCTTGTGCCCCCGCCACCCGGATGGCTTCAACACACGCAGCCGCGCCTTCTTCGAATGACACTTTCCCAACAGGTCGAAAACTGGCATACCCTTGTTCGATTTGGAAGTTATCTGCAACTTTCATAACCGCCTCAAATTCAATCGTGAGTCACCCTCCACGAGCGCCGCGGCCGGAGACGGGGTGCGGCGAGGATTTACGCTTGGACATTGATTACCCCACGTCGGGTCACATCTGCGCTCGTCGCGCATGGCACCGTGCCTGTCCAAGGGCCGGTTGCCGTCACGCCGAATAGCGTGAACTCCGGGATGTCGAGTTCAATGGTAGTCGGAGGATCCGACACAACGCAAGGCTGCCGATCGCGCAGACTGCCCAAGGATGCTGGGAGAGGCGACATTGTTGAGGATTCGCGGGGCAGGAAGGAGGCTATTCCAAGGAGGCCGTTCAGGGTCGCCAGCGTGCAGGTCGCGCCGACGCGCCGAAGGCGGACTCCTGATTGCACATCGCGAACCGTGAGCCCTATCGCTGGTCACCCTGTAGTCGGCTGGGATTTCGAACATCGAATCAGGTATCGGAGCCGTCGAGACTGAGATGACCTCAGTTGCGTAGGTGCCCATCTCTATCACCTCGCCGTAGCCCCGTCCCCCTTGAGTCCGAGAGTCATCTCCGTCGCGAAAGGCACCTTAACGCGTGCCAAAGACCC
>Ga0114129_10007736_pt1 | contig 15292 bp, 14 predicted proteins | sample RhiMetdeltSRZDD1_FD_80071 | JGI IMG/M metagenome (GOLD analysis project Ga0114129, IMG submission 80071) | Populus rhizosphere microbial communities from Tennessee, USA - Rhizosphere MetaG P. deltoides SRZDD1 (version 2) (version 2) | ecosystem: Host-associated > Plants > Roots > Rhizosphere >...
AAAAAGGATCGTTCACGGGCGCGACCGAGAAGCAGGTCGGCAAGTTCGAGCAGGCCGACCGCGGCACGATCTTCCTCGACGAAGTCGGTGACATGAGCGCCAAGACGCAGGCCAAAGTGCTGCGTGTGCTCCAGGAAGGCGAGGTCGAACGGCTCGGATCGGCGCGCACGATCAAGGTCGACGTCCGGGTGATCGCGGCGACGAACAAGAATCTCGAGGAAGAGATCGAGAAGGGGCACTTCCGCGAGGATCTGTACTTCCGCCTCGCCGTGATTCCGATTCACGTGCCGCCGCTGCGCGAGCGGCCGGAAGACATCGCGCACCTCGTGCGCCACTACATGGACTATTTCAGCCGCGAGAACAACGTGCGGCCGAAGCGCATCACGCAGGCCGCGATCGAGGCGTTGCAGCGGTACCGGTGGAAGGGAAACATCCGTGAGCTGCGCAACACCGTCGAGCGGATGATCATCATGACGGGCGGGGACACGATCGACCTGCCCGATTTGCCGGAGCTCGTCCGGTCGCCGTCGGCCTCCGGCGGCGCGACGCTCGCCTCGTCGAAGCTGGCGAGCGACAACGACGCCGCGAAGGCGGGGACGCTCCGCGAGTTCAAGGAAAACGCCGAGCGTGCGTTCCTCGTCGGCAAGCTGCGCGAGAACGGGTGGAACATCTCGAAGACCGCCGAAGTGATCGGCACGCCGCGCAGCAACCTGTACAAGAAGCTGGAACAGTACCAGATCTCACAAGAGACCGACGGCTAGGCACTAGCGTCATTTGATGACGGTGAGCGTCACGTCCGCCTTCACGACCTCGCCGGTCACCTTGTCGGTCGCGCTCGTGAACTGCGCCGACTGGCCGTCCCTGAGCACCATCGACTCCGTGATGCGGAACGAGCGAAACGCCGGGCTCCCTTTCACGAGGCCTTGCGCGCTCACCTCCTCGCCAATCACGGACGAGTCTTCAATCGTCACCGACAGCCTGAAGCGGCCGTTATCGATCGCCGCCACGCCCAGGTCGATGTTCGTGCCGACGTCTTTGTAAGTGAACGACTGCGGCATCGGCATCTCCTTGCCTTCCACGACCGGCGGTTTCGTCGTCGCGATTGGAATCTGCGTGCCGAGCCGCAGGCTCGCGCGATCGCCCGCATTGACGGACAGCGAATAGGGAAGGCTGCTGACCTTCTTGTCGCCCTGATATCGCGAGAGCAGAATCTGCACCTTCAGCGAGACGGGTTCCTTCGATGCCGCCGTCTTCTCCTGCACCGGTGTCGTCTGTTCCTGCGCACGCACCAGGCCGATCGACACCAGACCGAGCGCGAGCAGGATTCCGACTTTCCGCAGATGTTTCGTCACTGGCGTACTCCTTCTTCGCCGCTGAACGGCGCAATTGGCGCGATCGTAATCGGCTGAATGTCGATGGTCTCGATCGGGGGCGATGATGCCGCCTCAACAGCGGTGTTTTCCAAAGAGGGCGCCAGTTCGAGGCGGCCGTCGCGGGCGGCGAGAATCAGCGCACGCATCGCGCGCACCTCGCCGGCGGCGATCAGAACTTCTGGTTCCGGCGATCGACGGTCGCGCTCCCGCCGTCGCGCTTCGCGAGCGGGCAGTACAGGTTGCTGCGTCGAAACAAGCGTTCCGATCCCGCTGGTCGATGTGGCGCTGAGCGCCGTCCGCGAGACGATCTGGCCCGGTCGCAGCGCACGCGGCCAGAGCGCGACGGCGACGACGACGACCGCACACGCCGCCGCGGCGCTTCCCAGGAGCCACCACGGCCGATACGCACGAGGCGCCGGCTCGGCGGCGATCCGCGTGCGCACGCGCGCGAGGAACTCAGGCGACGGCTCGACCGCCAATGCGCGTGTGATCTCGTCGTCGAGCGAATCGTTCATCGGGTGCATTCGAGGCGCTCCTTCAGGCGTTGTCGCGCGAGATAGAGCCGCGATTTCACCGTCCCTGGCGGCAGCGCGAGCAGTCGCGCAACGCCGGCGACGTCGTGTCCTTCGATGTTCGCCAGCACGATGACGAGGCGCAGCTTCTCAGGCAGCGCATCGATCGCTCGCCAGAGCCGCGCGGCGCGCTCTCGCTCGATGGCCGCGACGACGCCGTCGAACGTCGGCGCTGGTTCGTACATCCGCTCTCGCGAAATGCGACGGCGATCGTTCCGCTGGCGATCGATCGCGAGCCGCCACGTCATGCGAACGAGCCACGCGCGGAACCGATCGCGATCGCGCAGCTGGCTGAACGCGCGGTACGCCTTGACGAAGGCCTCCTGCGCCACTTCTTCGGCATCCTGCACATGGCGCAGCACGCTGAAGGCGATCCGGAACGCCAACGTCGACGACTCGACGAGCCGCGCCTCGAATTCCCGCTCGAGATCGGCGTTCACCGCGACGAAGCTGCCTGCCAGCCGATCTGTGTACTCGTGCATCGCTGCATCAGCCGCCGTTCAGAGAGGCAAGACGCCGCCGGCCCCCGGACGGTTCACTGAATCCTCGGTGTACAATAAGCGGTCGCAGCGAGTCAGACGATCGCCCGCCTTCGCGCTGCGCGCTGCGGCAGGCAAGCCTGCATGGGTTTGCTACGCCGAAGCCGAACGGCGAAGGCGAGAGGAAAGTCCGAACTCCGCAGGGCAGTGCGCCGGGTAACGCCCGGTCAGGGCAACCTGAAGGACAGTGGCACAGAAAACATACCGCCCACCGGAGCGCGCAAGCGCGAAGGTGGGTAAGGGTGAAAAGGTGCGGTAAGAGCGCACCGCGCCCGTGGTAACACGGGTGGCAGGCAAAACCCCGCACGGAGCAAGACCAAATAGGGGAGCGCGACGTCGCCGGTCGAACGGCGGCGTCTGCGGACGGCCCGTCCGAGCTTCCGGGTCGGTCGCTCGAGTTCGTCAGCGATGACGGACCTAGAGGAATGATCGTCACCCCGCAAGGGAGACAGAATTCGGCTTACGGCTCGCTGCGACGCTTCTATGAAGAAACTCCTCCTGATTCTGTTCGCCGTCGCGAGTGTCGGCGGACAACAACCGCCGGGACAGATTCGTCCGCGTCCGGCGCAAGGCCGCGAGCCGCAGCTCACGCCGCCGACGATTCGTGAGTACAAGCCGAAGTCGACGCTGGTCGTCCCACAGCATCCAGTGCCACGCGCGAAGTTTCCGGTCATCGACATTCACAGCCATCAGCCGACGCCGATCTCGAACGACGAGTTCGGACGCGTGGTCAAAGGCATGGACGCCAACAACCTTCGTCTGCTCGTGAATCTGAGCGGCGGGTCGGGCGATCGCGTGCGGCAAGGGGTGCAAGCGATCAAGCACAGCTCGTACGCCGACCGCATGGTGCTGTTCGCGAACGTCGACTTCAGTCGCATTGGTCCCGGATCGGGAACGAAAGCGGCGAGTCAGCTCGAAGCGGACATCAAAGCGGGCGCCGTCGGCTTGAAGGTGTTCAAGGATCTCGGCATGTTCGATCGCAAAGCGGACGGCAGCCGGCTGCGCGTAGACGAAGCGGAGCTGGATCCGATTTGGGAGACGTGCGCGCGGCTCAACGTGCCGGTGCTGATTCACGTCGCCGAGCCGCAGGCGTTTTTCGATCCGCTCGACTACAACAACGAGCGATGGCTGGAGCTGGCGCTGTATCCGGATCGCCGTCATCAGGAGGGTGTGCGCTTCGAGCAGCTGATGACCGAGCGCAACAACATGATCAAGAAGCACCCGAACACGAAGTACATCCTCGCGCACTTCGGGTGGCACGGGAACGATCTGGCGCGCGCCGGTAAGCTGCTCGACGAGAATCCGAATCTTTACTTCGATGTCGCCGCGGTGTTGTACGACTTCGGCCGTCAGCCGCGCGCGGCGCACGAGTTCTTCGTCAAGTATCAGGACCGGATTCTCTTCGGCAAGGACAGCTATCAACCCGACGAGTACCCGTATTACTGGCGCGTCTTCGAAACCAACGACGAGTACTTCGATTACTATCGGGACTATCACGCGTTCTGGAAGCTGTATGGCATCGGGTTGCCCGACGCGGTGTTGCGGAAGCTCTACTATCAGAATGCACTGAAGCTCGTCCCCGGAATTTCGCCGAAATCGTTCTCGAACTAATTCGGCTCAGCGTTTGCAATCGACCTCGTCACTATGGCTGCTTACCTCGTTACTGGCGGCGCCGGCTTCATCGGATCGCACCTGGCGGAAGAGCTCATCCGCCGGCGGCAGACGGTCCGTGTCGTCGACAGCCTGATTACCGGCAAGCGTCGGAACCTCGAACATCTTTCTGGCGTGGAATTCCTCGAGGGCGACCTCGCCGATCTGGATGTCGCAAAACGCACCGTTGCCGGAATGGATTACGTGCTGCACCAGGCCGCGATTCCGTCGGTGCCGCGTTCGGTCAAGGATCCCCTCACGTCGAACCGCGCGAACATCGACGCGACGCTGAACGTCCTGGTCGCCGCGCGCGACGCCGGCGTCAAGCGGCTCGTGTTCGCCGGCTCGTCATCCGAGTACGGCAACACCCCGACGCTGCCGAAGCGCGAAGACATGGCGCCCAGCCCGCTCTCGCCGTACGCGCTGCAGAAAGTGGTCGGGACTCAGTACTGCCAGATGTTCACGCGCCTCTACGGGTTCGAAACCGTTGTCATCCGCTACTTCAACGTCTTCGGACCGCGGCAGGATCCCGGGTCACCTTACTCGGGCGTGATCTCGCTGTTCTCGACCGCGCTCATCGAAGGACGGCAGCCGATCATCTACGGCGACGGTGAGCAGACACGCGACTTCACGTACGTGGCAAACGTCGTCGACGGCGTCCTGCGCGCGTGCGAGGCGCCGCGGGCGGCGGGCGAAGCGATCAACGTCGCGTGCGGCACACGCATCTCCCTCAACGAGCTCCTGCGCGTGATGAACGAGATTGTCGGCACCAACCTCCAGGCGATCTACAAGGAGCCGCGTGCCGGCGACGTGAAGGATTCGCAGGCCGACATCTCCAAAGCGAAGACGCTGCTCGGCTTCACGCCGATCGTGCCGCTGGACGAGGGGCTGCGGCACACGCTCGACTGGTGCCGCGCGGAGAGCGGCGCCGCCGTCCGCTGAAACCCGGCGCGCGCGGCTTCAACCGTAGATGGAGCGCGAGGCTTTAGCCGAGCGTCTGTGAAACAATAGTTTCTTCCATGCGAGCGGTTCTCGCGTTTGCGCTCGTCGCATTCGTGTGCCCGGACGCCTCTGCGGCCGATGGCCGGTGGACGATCGTCCGTGGCCAAGACGTGACGGTGGTCGGCGATCAGCCGGCGGGGACTCTGCGCGACATCGCGGAACGCCTCGAGCGGTTTCGCCTCGGCGTCAGCGGTCTCATTCCGAACGCCGAGCGTCCACTGCCGGTCCCGACCGTCGTCTACGTGTTCGGCGCGCGCAAGGCGATGCAGCCGTTCCTGCCGTTGATGCGCAACGGCAAGCCGGCGCCGCTCGGCGGTTTCTTTCATCGCGACGCCGACGTCAGCTACATCGCGCTGTCGCTCGAAGGCTTCGACGAAAGCCTGCCGGTCGTCTTTCACGAGTACACGCATCTGCTGGTGCGCAACGCCGTGCGATCCGTACCGATCTGGTTGAACGAAGGACTCGCCGAGTACTACAGCACCTTCGCCGTGGCGGACAGCGGCGCGAGCGCCGACGCAGGACGGCCGATCGTCCCGCACGTCAGGTTGCTCCGCGAGCGATACATCCCGATCTCGGAGCTGATTGCCGTGGACGCGGGTTCCGATCTCTACGACGAAGCGACGCGCCGATCGATCTTTTACGCCGAGGCGTGGGCGCTCATTCATTACTTGATGGTCGAAGTGCCGGACGGACCGAAAGCGATCAACCGCTACGTCGCCGACATTGCGCGCGGCCGCCGGCCCGATGATGCCTTCTTCGACGCGTTCGGAGCGTCGCCGCAGAAGTTCGACGAGCAGCTGAAGCGATACGTCGCGCATCCGGCGTTTCGGTGGCGGACGTTCGATCTCACTCCCAGAGCGCAGGTGGACATCACCGATCGAGGGCGCGCGTTGTCGGCGGGCGAGGCGGACGCCTGGCTGGGTGACTTGCAGAGGCGCGTTCGACGGAGGCGGGAGGCCGCCGCCCGAATCGAAGCCGCGCTCCGCCTGGACAGCGGCTCGGCGGTCACGCATCTTGCGTTGGGCCTGCTGCGAATCGACGAAGGACGGATCAGCGAATCGTGGCCGCCGCTGGAGCGCGCCGTCGCGCTCGCGCCCGGCGACTTCATGACGCAGTACGCATACGGCGTGTCGCTGCTGCGCGAAGTGGCGCAGGTCGACGGGATGGTGGCCGACGTCACGGCGCTCGCACACAGTCAGGCGGCGTTGGAGGCGGCGACGACGATCAATCCAGACGCGTCGGAAGCGTGGTCCTGGCTCGCGTACGCCGACATGCTGGACAACGATCGGCTGCCGGCGGCCCAGGATGCGATCGATCGCGCGATCGAGCTCGCGCCCGGACGCCTCGACTATCGACTGCGCTGGGCCGACATCAGCATCCTGCGCGGCCGCGTCGCCGACGCGAAAACGCTGCTCACCGAGCTCGCGGCGCTGGCGACGGATCGCACGGTGTCCGAAGCGGCGCAGCGCCGGCTGGACGCGCTCGCCCGATCGCGCTGACGGAAACTACCGGCGTCATTTCTCGACGCGCGGGCGCGATCGCGCTCGCGCCTCGCCAACCGTTCATCGATTAGCTTCGCTCTGAGAATCGTTTAGCGCCTCGTGCGTGATGCCGACCGCGCGGCGCGTCCTTTGCGGGACGAGGCAGCGACTCTGGTTGCGACATGCCAGCCGGCGGGGCCTGACCTCCTTCGTGACAGCTGGCAGTCACGCTGGCCAGAGTCGTCACCATTTTCATCAAGGAGGCTGAGATGTTTCGTGTCGTTCTGTCGATGCTCACGCTGGTGTCGCTCATCGCGGTTCAGGCGCCCGCTGCCGCGCAAACCAAGCCGGCCGCGCGCGCGACCGTCAAATCCGGTGCGCCTTCCGCTCCGGTCAACATCAATACCGCGTCGGTCGCCGAGCTCGACGCGCTGCCCGGCATCGGCGCGAAAACGGCGGCGCTCATCGTCGAGTACCGCACCAAGAATGGTCCGTTCAAGAAAGTGGAAGAGTTGATGAACGTCCGCGGCATCGGCGAGAAGAACTTCCTCAAACTGAAGCCGCAGCTCACGGTCGGAGGCAAGGCCGATCAGACGCAGCCGCAGCAATAGGGCGAGCGAGGCCGGGTCGCGCGTGATGTGCGACCCGGTCTTCTCGATCCGTCATGCGGAGCCACCTTGCGTCTGGTTTTTCGTACCTCGAGCTCATGTTCGTCATGGCCTTCGTCGTCACGCTCACGGGTGTGGCGGTGCCGCAGACGCTGACGGGTCTCGACGATCTGCGCGCAAGCGGCGCGACCCGGTACGTCTCCGCACGCCTGCATCAGGCGCGCTCGGAAGCGGTGATGCGTTCCGCGGATGTGGCGATGCAGTTCGTGCTCTCGGAACGCGGCTACACGTTTGCTGTCTACGTCGACGGCAACCGCAACGGCGTGCGCAGCCGTGACATCGAACGGGGCGTCGATCGCAGGCTTGGCGCGATGGAGCGCCTTGGCGACTCGTTCAGCGGCGTCGAGTTTGGAGCGGTGGCGGATTTGCCGGCGATCGATCCCGACGGATCGACGCCCGGTGACGATCCGATTCGCCTGGGATCGAGCGGCCTGGCAACCTTTACCGCACTCGGCACAGCCAGGCCGGGCAGCCTGTACATCCGCAGCCGGCGCGGTCATCAGTATGCGATCCGCATCCTGGGCGTGACGGGCAGAACGCGCATGCTGCGATTCAACGCTCGCACGCGGCATTGGACACCGATATGACGTTTCTCGCCTCCGACCGCCGGCGCAACAGACGGCGCGGGAGCGTGCAAGACCACGGGATTGTGCGCGCGCGCGTTCGTCCGGGTCACGTGGTCATGGTGATCGATGTGTCAGCCGGCGGCGCGCTCGTCGAAACCGATCATCGTCTTTTGCCGGGAGCTTGTGTGGAGCTGCAAGTGGAACGAGAACACAGGAGCGCTTCGGTACGTGGCCGCGTCCTGCGATGCGCTGTCTCTCGCGTGCGTCCGGCCTCGGTCAGCTATCGCGGCGCGATTGCCTTCGATCGGTACCTTCCGTGGTTTGGAGACGATGACGGGTATGACGTGCCCAATATCGAAAAGCGAAGCGCCGCGCCGTTCCGGGCAGACGCTACCCCCGAGGTTGTGTGATCGTGGCGACCACCTCGTCGAATCGCTCGCCGTTCTCGAAGAGTTTTGCGAGTCCGCAGCCTGGCACTCGATTTGGTATCGGCGCCGTGTCGAGGAGACACGTCATGACGGCGCTCGATTCAGGCGCGGACCCGCCGCCGGTCCCTACGGTCCACGTCCCGCGCCAGCGCGATCGCCGTCAGGCGCTCGGCGAATTGCTCGCCGCTCTCACCAGGTTTCTCGACAAGGGACAAGACGGTTCGCAGATGCGTCGTGCGTTCGAGGAAACGCTCCAGCGTGTCGTGCCCGTTCGAGCGATTCAGCTTCGCGAGGCGAGCAGTCGATGGGCCGGACACCTCGGTGGCGCGCAAGGCGTCGAGTCGATCGCGCTCGAAGTGCCTGGTCGCGATCCCGCGACGCGTGGGCTGCTCGAAGCGACGTTCGATCCCGGTTGTCACCTGGGCGAGTGGGACTTTCAGATGCTCAGCATCGCCACCCATATTGGCGCCCTCCTGCTCGAAATCGAGCGGTCGTGGACGCAGCTCGCGCGCGCTGGTCTGCTCGATGGGCAGCGGAGCCGGCGTGACGGCGCGGCGCCCCTCATCGGATCCACCGACGTCATGCACGCGCTGCGAGCGACGATCGAGCGGCTGGCCGGAACCGATTTCACCGTGCTGTTGGAAGGCGAGAGCGGCGTCGGCAAGGAGCTCGTCGCCCGCCAAATCCACGACGCCAGCCGTCGCCGCAGCGGACCCTTTGTCGCGATCAACTGCGCCGCGCTCGTCGAAACGCTGCTCGAGGCGGAGCTTTTCGGCATCGAAGAACGCACCGCGACCGGCGTTCGCGGACGAAGAGGGAAGTTCGAGCATGCGGATGGCGGGACGCTCTTCCTGGACGAAGTCTCGGACCTTTCGCTCGCCGCGCAGGCGAAGCTGCTGCGTGCGATTCAGGATCTCACGGTGCAGCGCGTCGGCGGTCACGCGACGCATCACGTCGACATCCGCATCATTGCCGCGACCAACCGCAGCCTCGCGCAGCTCGTCGAGCGGCAACGGTTCCGTTCGGATCTCTTCTATCGCTTGAGCGGCGTCGACATTCGCGTGCCCACACTGCGCGAGCGGCGCGGGGACATTCTCGAGCTCGCGCACCACTTCCTGGTGCGCCATCGAGTCGGCCGTCCGCTGCAATTGACCGCGTCGGCCGCCGACGCGATGATCGCGTACGACTGGCCGGGAAATGTCCGCGAGCTGGAGCGGATGATGGAGCGCGCGGTCACGCTCGCGCAATCCGATGTCATCGAGCTCGACGATCTGCCGGCGACGGTGCGCGGTGAGTACTCGTCCGTCATCGCGCCGTCACTGCAGCGCCACGACTCCCTTCGCATGTGGGCGTGCCGCTACGTGCGGCTCGTGCTGGAGCGGTGCGGCGGCAACAAGCGAGCGGCCTCGCGCGCGCTCGGCATCAGCCATCACACACTGCGCACGTACTTGCGGTCGCCGTTCTACGAAGCGACCGCCGAAACGAGTCCTCCGGCCGCTGACAGTCTCGTTGAGGATGAACCGTTGGACGACGAACCGACGGAGGAGGCGGGCGGTGTCTGAACATCCCGTGAATCGCCGCCGCCCGCATGGCGTTCCCGCCGCGATGCCGCGCTCTCTCTTCCTCCATTTGGCATCGCGATCCCGCATCGGCGCCGCCGCCCCGCGTTCCGATCAGACCGGCCGCCGTTCCCCCGGCCGCCCCTCGATGGGTCTGCGTCTGATGTCCGTCCTCGATGGGACGCGCGGCTGCGGCGATTCGATTGCTGGCTCGATTCACGCCGGGCGTCTCCGGCAAACGCGATGGACGAGGCGGGGCAGCAGCACGCTGCGAGGTCGCGCGGCCATCCGGCGGATGCGGTCTCGTCAGACCGCGGTAGGGGGCACGCATGGCCAGACTCTTCAGATTCGACATGGTGGTTCTCGGCATGCTCGTACTCATGGCGGCGTCGGACCTGTTCGCGGCGCGCGGCGCGCCTACAGCCTTCACCCGTCTTCGCGGCGCCAAGGCGAGAGCGTACGTCGACCGGCTCTATCGCCAGAACGACCGGCTGCGCAATGACCACGAGGTCAACGTCCGGCTGCTCACCTCGCGAGGCTGGAAGCCGACGTCGGGCGATCACGACGTCGTAGAGATCCGGGCGCGGAAGGAGCTTCCGCTTCAGCGCGTGACGAGCATGTTCGTGCCGTCTCTGGTCGCACAATCCTTAGGCCTGGGAGACGCGACGCTGGTGGTGAGCCCATGGGACACCGGCGATCCAGATGTCTTCGCCGCCGAGGTTTCGATCGTGGGTTACGACGGTACGGTCCTGACGGGCTCGTATGCGATGAGCATCGGATCGGGCATCGTACAGTGGTTCTCGAAGCCGTGGGTCCAGCGCTGGGCCATCTGCACCGTAGCCGGATGCGCCGCCAGCGCGACGGGCTGCTTCCTCACCGGTCCCGGATGGGGGGTTTGTACGGTGACGAAATGCGACGGCGCCTTCATCGGGTGCGGGATCGGCGAATGGCTGCGCCACAAGCAATGCATCGCGGGCGGCAAACGCGACATCGAGTGCTGAGGACACATGACGCGCGCAATCGTGACGTGGATCAGCTGCCTGATCGCCGGCACGGCGACGATGGTGGCGCTCGAATACGTGCTGCGCGACGGCGACATGAGCGTCGTCGCGCCGGCAGCTCAGGGCGTCGGACTCTGGATCGCGCTGATGCTCGCTTATCCGATGTATTACCGCCATCAAGCCAATCGGCAGTACGGAGTCTGGCGCTACACGGTCATCACCACCGCGCCGGCGATTCTCGTCACGGCCGTGCGGATCGCATTGCGCACCGGTTGACAGTCGTGGTGGGCGGGACTCTCTCTCGCCCACCTCTTTTCCCTGCGGATTCTTGACCCCGCGCGAACGCGCATAGTACCGTTACCTGTTTCCATCGCCGCGCGCGCCGCGACAGATCCTTCATGGAACAGGCGACCGACACTCCACTCAAGAAGACGCCGCTCAACGCTCGCCATCGCGCCTCCGGAGCCAAAATGGTTCCGTTCGGCGGCTGGGATATGCCCGTCGAGTACTCGGGCATCGTCGCGGAGCACATGGCGGTCCGCACGCGCGCCGGTTTGTTCGACGTGAGCCACATGGGGCAGATCGAAATCGCCGGTCGCGATGCGCTCACCGCCGTGCAGCGCATCTCGTCCAACGACGCCTCGAAGCTCTCGGTGGGACAGGCGCAGTACTCGGGGCTGCTCACACCGGCCGGCACGTTCATCGACGATCTGCTCGTCTACCGCCTGGCGCCGGCGCACTTCCTGCTCGTCGTCAACGCCTCGCACATCCCGAAGGACTACGCGTGGATCGCCGAGGAGATCAAGCCGGCGGGCGACGCGGTGGCCGTGGACGCGAGCGCGCGCTACGCGTTGCTCGCGCTGCAGGGACCGGCGGCGCTCGACGTGCTCCAGCCGCTCACCGGTGTCGTGCTCGCGGAGCTGAAGTACTACTGGTTCGCGCACGGCGAAGTCGCCAGCGTGCGCGCGACGATCTCGCGGACCGGCTACACGGGCGAGGACGGCTTCGAAATCTTCGTTCCGCCGGCGTCCGCCGATCGTGTGTGGCAGGCGATCCTCGAATCCGGCCGCTCGTCGGACGTCATTCCCGCCGGCCTCGGTGCGCGCGACACGCTGCGCCTCGAGGCGGCGATGCGGCTGCACGGCAACGACATCGACGAGACGACGACGGCGCTCGAGGCCGATTTGAGTTGGATCGTCGGCTGGAAGAAAGACGACTTCATCGGCGCCGGAGCGTTGCGCGACCAGAAGGCGCAGGGCGTCAGGCGGAAGATCGTCGGCTTCGAGATGCTCGATCGCGGCATCGCCCGCCAGGGCTATGACGCCTACGTCCGCGGCGGCAGCGCACCCGCCGGCATCGTCACCAGCGGCACGCAGACGCCGTACCTGAAAAAGGCGATCGGCATGGCGTATCTGCCGGTCGAGCACACGGCGATCGACACCGAATTCGACGTCGAGATCCGCGGACGCCGCACACGCGCCCGCGTGGTGCCGATGCCGTTTTACAAAAGGCAAAAATAGATGGCTTCGTATCCGGCGAGCTACAAGTACACGAAAGAACACGAGTGGGTGGAGCTCTCCGGCGATCGCGGCAAAGTGGGCATCACCGACTACGCGCAGCAGCAGCTCGGCGACGTCGTCTACGTCGAGCTGCCTGAAGTCGGCACGAACCTCACACAGGGGCAGTCGTTCGGTACCATCGAATCGGTGAAGGCGGTCTCCGAGTTGTACGCGCCGGTCAGCGGAGAAGTGCTCGAAGTGAATGCTGCGCTGAAGGAGAAGCCCGAGGTCGTGAACGCCGATCCGCACGGGAGCTGGATGATCGTGCTCAGATTGACCAGCGCGGGCGAAACCGGCGCGCTCCTCGACGCCGCGCAGTATCAAGACCTCGTTAAATGAATCAATTCAGTTCCGAGTCCTTTCAGTCCCGCCACATCGGACCCGACGCTGACGAACGCGATGCGATGCTGAAGGTCGTCGGCGCCTCCTCGTTGGATGCGCTGATCGACGAGGCGATTCCCGCGCGAATCCGGTTGACGACGCCCCCCGATCTCCCGGACGGCATCAGCGAGTATGAATTCCTCCGCGGCCTGCGCCGCACGGCGGCGCGCAATCAGGTGTGTCGATCGTTCATCGGCCTCGGCTACTCGGGCACCATCACGCCGAGCGTCATCCTGCGCAACGTGCTGGAGAATCCCGGCTGGTACACGCCGTACACGCCGTATCAGGCCGAGATCGCGCAGGGTCGCCTCGAGGCGCTCCTCAATTTCCAAACGATGGTGCGCGATCTGACCGGCATGGAGATCGCGAACGCGTCGCTGCTCGACGAAGCGACGGCCGCCGGCGAAGCGATGACGATGCTGCACCGCGTGCAATCGAAGCGCGTCGAGCGCGGCGTCGGCGCTCCGCAGTTCTTCGTCGCCGACTCCTGCTTTCCGCAGACGATCGAGGTGCTGAAAGCGCGCGCCGAACCGATCGGGATCGAGCTCGTGATCGGCGACTTCTCGACCGCGGCGTTCGGCGATCGCCTGTTCGGCGCGATCGTCCAGACGCCGGACGAAGCGGGACGCGTGCACGATCTGCGCGACTTCATCGCCAGGGCAAGGCGCGCCGGCGTCAGCGTCGCCGTCGGCACCGATCTGCTCAGCTGTGTGCTCCTCACGCCGCCGGGCGAGATGGGCGCCGACGTCGTCTACGGCAACTCGCAGCGATTCGGCGTCCCGCTCGGCTACGGCGGTCCGCACGCCGCGTTCTTCGCGACGCTGGAGAAGCACATTCGTCAGGCGCCGGGGCGGATCATCGGCGTGTCGGTCGATGCGCAAGGCAACACCGCCTATCGCATGTCGCTGCAGACGCGCGAACAGCACATCCGCCGCGAGAAGGCGACGTCGAACATCTGCACGGCGCAGGCGCTGCTCGCGAACATCGCGGGACTCTACGCGGTGTACCACGGCCCGAAGGGACTGACGCGCATCGCGCGGCGCGTCCACACGTATGCCGCGTTTCTCGATCGCGCGCTGGCCGCGTTCGGAATCCGGCAGGTGAACGACCACTACTTCGACACGCCGCGCTTCGAGGTGCCGGGCGGCGCCGATGCGATCGGTCGAATCGAACGCGCGGCGTCCGCGGCGAAAATCAATCTCGGGTATCGCCGCGACGGCACGATTCAGATCGCGCTCGACGAAACCACCACCCTCGACGACGTGAAGGACATCGTCAACGTGTTCGTCGCGGCGGATGTCGTCACGGATCCTCCTTCAGAGGCTTCACGGCCGGCCCACGGCATCTTCGCCGCAGAAGCGGCCGTGTATCCGGCGGCGCTCGCGCGCACGACGCCGTTCCTCACGCATCCGGTGTTCAACAAACATCACTCCGAGACGGAGATGATGCGGTACATCCGTCAGCTCGAACGGAAGGACGTCGGCCTCGATACGTCGATGATTCCGCTCGGCTCCTGCACCATGAAGCTGAACGCCGCGTCGGAGATGCTGCCGATCACGTGGCCCGAGTTCAGCGAGCTGCATCCGTTCGCGCCCGTCAATCAGGCCGACGGCTACCAGCAGGTCTTTCGCGAGCTCGAGGCGATGCTCTCGGCCATCACGGGGTTCGCGGCCGTCTCGCTGCAGCCGAACTCCGGCGCGCAGGGCGAGCTCGCCGGCCTGATGGTCATCCGTGCGTATCACCGCGATCGCGGCGACACCGCGCGCGATGTCGTGCTGATTCCTGCGTCGGCGCACGGGACCAATCCGGCCAGCGCCGTCATGGCCGGCATGCGCGTCGTCGTCGTCGCGAGCACGAGCGAAGGGAACATCGACGTCGACGATCTCGCGCGGAAAGCCGAGGAGCATCGCGATCGGCTCTCCGCGCTGATGGTCACCTATCCGTCGACGCACGGCGTGTTCGAGGAAAGCATTCAGGACGTGTGCGCGATCGTCCACCAGCACGGCGGTCAGGTGTACATGGACGGCGCGAACATGAACGCGCAGGTCGGGTTGACGAGTCCCGCGGCGATTGGCGCGGACGTGTGTCACATCAATCTGCACAAGACGTTCAGCATTCCGCATGGCGGCGGCGGTCCGGGCATGGGCCCGATCGGCGTCGCTGCGCATCTCGCGCCGTACCTGCCGGGCCATCCGATCGTGAAGACCGGCGGCGACCGCGCGATCCACGCGGTCTCGGCCGCGCCGTGGGGCAGCGCGAGCATCCTGCTGATTTCGTACGCCTACATGAAGATGTTGGGGCGCGACGGGATGACGGACGCGACGCGCTACGCGATTCTCAACGCCAACTACATCAAGTCACGCCTGGAGCAGTACTATCCGGTGCTCTACACGCGCCGGAACGGACGCGTCGCGCACGAGATGATTTTCGACCTCCGGCCGCTCAAGCAGGCGAGCGGAGTCGAAGAAGGCGACGTCGCCAAGCGGCTGATGGATTACGGATTCCACGCGCCG
>Ga0114129_10007737_pt1 | contig 15290 bp, 16 predicted proteins | sample RhiMetdeltSRZDD1_FD_80071 | JGI IMG/M metagenome (GOLD analysis project Ga0114129, IMG submission 80071) | Populus rhizosphere microbial communities from Tennessee, USA - Rhizosphere MetaG P. deltoides SRZDD1 (version 2) (version 2) | ecosystem: Host-associated > Plants > Roots > Rhizosphere >...
CGCGCGAATCAGACGCGGGCGGGCCCGGCGCTGACGATCCTCAGCGCCAGTTCGGCATAACGTGAGGCCAGCCGGCGGGTGCGGCTAATGACCTCGCGGCGTGGGCGGTCTCGCCGGCTTGCTGCGCCTCGCGGGCCAGCCCGGCGTCCTCCTCGCGATAGAGCAGCCGGTGCAGCCCGGCCGCGAGCAACCCTCCCACGAGGGGCGCCACTATGAAGAGCCACACCTGGCTCAGTGCCGTCCCACCGACGACGATCGCGGGGCCAAGGCTGCGTGCCGGATTCACCGATGTGCCGGTGATCGGGATGCCGACGAGATGAACAACCGTCAGCGTCAATCCGATGGCTATCGCCGCGGTCGCCGCGTTCGCCGTCGCGGAGGTCACCCTCAGGACGATGAAGACGAAGACGGCGGTCAGGACGGTCTCGAAAATGAACGCCCCACCAACGCCGATGTTGATCAGCGATGCTTTGCCCCAGCCGTCGGTTCCCAGGCCGGTGATTGTCCTGCTGTACCTGGGCGAGGTGCTGAACGTTCCCCATAGCGCCAGCGCCCCGACGATACCGCCAGCGAACTGGGCGATCCAGTAGCCGACGGCCTCCCCCAGCGGGATACGCCCCGCGAGCAGCGCCCCTACCGTCACAGCCGGGTTGACGTGGCAGCCAGACACCGGCCCGATCAGGTACACCAGCGAGAGCAGCGTCAGGCCGAACGCTAGCGCGGTGGCCACCACCCCCGCCGCCACGCTGGCGCCGGCGAACTTGAAGCCGAACATCAGCGTGGCCACTCCGACAGCGAAGAACACCAAGATCGCCGTTCCCAGGAACTCAACAGCGAACTTCCGGATCATTACGCGTCCCCCCGGCCCGTACGTGAACACTGGTCACAGTTGCGTCGTCTGACCTCAGCTACGACGTTACCGACCCTATCTTCCGGTCCGCTCTCCCCGGCAGGGGGAGTGCCGCCTCGTATGCGGCTGTCCCCGGCTGGCCGGAGTTTGGCATCATTGGGCCAGGTCAAGCGCGGCCTGGGCCCGGCCGGCTCATGCGTTCCAGTGGCCGGGCCAGGTGCGCGCGTCATCGACGCTGACCTTGGACGAGGGAGATCACACCGTGCCTGCGCCAACCCGGCCCGTCATCCGATGGAACCCCGCCGAGCAGGCATGGGAGACCACCTGCCGGGGTTACAGCGTGCTCAGCGATCCCTGGCTGAACAAGGGCACCGCGTTCACCGAGTCCGAGCGTGACGCGCTGGGGCTGACCGGCCTGCTGCCGTCGCGGGTCCTCACCCTGGACCAGCAGGCCCAGCGCGCCTACCGGCAGTGCTCGCGCCAGGCCAGCGACCTCGACAAGAACATCTACCTGACCGCCCTGCACGACCGCAACGAGGTCCTGTTCTACCGGGTGCTCACCGACCACCTCAGCGAACTGCTCCCGATCGTCTACACCCCGACGATCGGCGAGGCCATCCAGCAGTACAGCCACCAGTACCGCCGCCCACGCGGCGTCTACCTCAGCATCGATGCACCCGACCACATCGAGGCCGCCCTGCGAGCCCCCCAGCTGTCCGCCGGCGAGGTCGACCTCATCGTCGCCACCGACGCCCAGGCCATCCTCGGCATCGGCGACTGGGGCGTCGGCGGCATCGACATCGCGGCGGGCAAGCTCGCCGTCTACACCGCCGCGGCCGGGATCGACCCGGCCCGGACCCTGCCGGTGGTCCTGGACGTCGGCACGGACCGGCCGGAGCTGTTGGACGATCCGCTCTATCTGGGCGTACGGCACAAGCGGCGGGCACAGGGGCCCTACGACGCCTTCATCGACTCCTACGTCACCACCGCACTCAAGATCTTCCCCCACGCGCTCCTGCACTGGGAGGACTTCGGCCCCGGCAACGCCCGCCGCATCCTGGATCGCTACCGCGACCGGGTGCTCACCTTCAACGACGACATGCAAGGCACGGGCGCGGTGAACCTCGCCGCGGTGCTGGCCGGCGCCCGCGCCAGCCAAACCGCGCTCACCAAGCACCGCGTCGTCATCTTCGGCTCCGGTACCGCAGGCATCGGCGTCGCCGACCAGCTCCGTGACGCCATGACCAGCCAAGGACTGGACACCGCCGCGGCGCGGGCACGACTGTGGTGCCTGGACCGCTACGGCCTGCTCACCGGCGACATGACCGGCCTGCGCGACTTTCAGGTCCCCTACGCGCGGCCCGCGGCCGAAGTCCGTGACTGGCCGGGATACGGGACCGGCAGCGGTATCGGCCTCGCCGAGGTCGTGCGCCAGGTACACCCAACGATCCTCGTCGGCACCTCCACCCAGCACGGCGCCTTCACTCAGCAGATCGTGCAGGACATGGCCGCGCACGTGGACCGTCCCGTCATCCTTCCCATGTCCAACCCGACCACCCTCGCCGAGGCCATCCCGGCCGACCTGATCGCCTGGACGGGCGGCCGCGCCCTCATCGCCACCGGAAGCCCCTTCGACCCCGTCACCTATCAGGGGGTGACCTACCAGATCGGCCAGGCCAACAACGCCCTGATCTTCCCCGGCCTCGGTCTGGGCGCGCTCGTGTCCCGGGCCAGGCGCATCACCGACCATATGATCGCCTCCGCCGCCCGGGCTGTCGCCGAACTCACCGACAGCGCCGCGCCCGGCGCACCTCTCCTTCCGCCCATCGACGACCTTCGCACCACCTCGGCGCGAGTCGCCCACGCCGTGGCCCTGGCCGCCGTGCATGACGGCGTCGCCGAGCAGGCCGGCATCACCGCCGAATCCGTGCAAGCCGCCATGTGGAAACCCCAGTACGCCCCCGTGCACGCCGTCTAAAACCTTCAATGGAGGAGATTACAGAAAGTCGGAGGATGGCCGGCCGAAAGGGCGCCGCGCTACGCTGCCTGTGCATCGTGCTCGTGGGGAGGCGTGGGGGATGACGGGACCGGGTGACGAGGTAGCAGCAGGCGCAGGAGGCCACGGCCGCCTGCGGGCTGCGCACGCCGACCGTGACCAGGTGATCGGCACGCTGAAGGCCGCGTTCGTGCAGGGCATGCTGGCCAAGGACGAATTCGACGCGCGGGTGGGCCAGGCGTTCGCATCGCGGACCTATGCGGAGCTGGCCGCCCTCACCGCTGACCTGCCCGCCATGCCGCCCGCGGCTCAGCCGCCCAAGCCCGCCCGGCCGCAAGGCAGGCAGCCGGTTCTGCGGCCCGGCCGGTGGATCGCGGTGGCCACCGCGCTGTATGCGGGCGCGTGGGCGTATGAGTTGTTCCGGTTCCCGCGCGGCGGCGATGATCAGTGGGCAACGCCACTGATCGCCGGCGGTTTTCTCGTCTACCTGGGCGTTTTGATCGTCAGCGTGGCGGCGATCATCATCAAAAGGCAGGAGAGGCGTTCCGGTAGGCAGCCACCGCGGCGGCCAGCACCCGGCGCGGGCGGTCCGGCAGCCCCGCGCCTGCGGTCCGCCGCCCCGGACAGGCAACTCCCCCCGGCCCGCGACGATTCACGGCACACAGCCGAAGCCGCACAGAGCCGCCTTCCCCGCCCGCCACTTCCCGGTTTGCGGGCTTCGCGTCGAGGGCACCCCCTCGGCCGCCGGTATGCGATCGGCTACCCCGGCCGCTGACCCGGCGGGCCGCGCCGCCCGTGCCTGCTGGTGCCCCGGTTGGCGCTAGGGTCCAAGGAGGCGAGGAGGGTGGCCATGGCAGACACGACGCCGTTCACGATCGGGGCCGACGCCAGCTGTGCCGACGGGGTCTGCGGCGAGGTCAGCCGCGTGGTGGTCGACCCGGTCGCTCGTGCGGTCACCCATCTCGTGGTCGAACCGAAGGGCCGCCAGGGGCTCGGACGGCTTGTTCCTCTTGACCTTGTCGACGCCGCAGGAGGCGAGGTCCGGCTCCGGTGCACCGTTGCGGAGTTCGACAGGCTCGACTCCGCCGAGGAGACGCAGTTCCTGCCGGGAACCAGGGGCTACGCGTTCTACGGCCCAGAACAGGTCCTTTCCTGGCCGTACTCCAGCCTGGGCGGTGGCGCGAGCGTGGCGGGCGAGACGGTCACCGGGTTCTCGGAGACCGCCACCTTTGACACGGTCCCCCTGGGCGAGGTGGCCGTACGCCGTGGCGAGCGTGTTCACGCCACCGACGGGGAGATCGGGCAGGTCGAAGGCCTGGTCATCGACTCCCGCAACCACCAGGTGACTCACGTGCTCCTGCAGGAAGGCCACTTGTGGGGCCGCAAGGAGGTGGCCATCCCGATCGGCGCCGTGACCGGCGTCGAGGACGGCATCCGGCTCAACATCGCCAAGCGGGACGTGCAGGACTTGCCGCCGGTGGACATCGATCATCCGGACCTGTAGATCCGGCTGTGCTGGCAACCCGCTGCGCCCCGCGCTACCGGATTCGCGGGGATGGCCATCCTCGCAGCAGCGATGATCCTCGCCGCGCGAAGCCACCGATAGGAGATGCCCGCGGCGGCAGGCGTCAGCGGTTTCTGGTGACTCTTCTGCGGTAGGCGATGCTCGCGACACCGGCCAGCACCGCCGCTGCGCCGAGGGTGAGCAGCATGGTGTGCTGGAATTCAGCTGTGCCCCCGCCGCCAGCGGCCGGGGGCGAGGAGGGAAGGCCGGTCGCCGGCGTCTCCGGCGACGACGCCGCCGTCTCCGGCGACGACGCTGGCGAGCTCGCCTGTGTCTCCGGCGACGACGCCGGCGAGCTGGGTGAACTGCTGCCGTTCGAGTCCGGAGAGGCACTGCCGGAATGGCTGGAGGCGACGGGCGGTCCTGGCGATGGAGACCCTCCCGGGGAGGGCGTGGAAGCCGAGCAAGCCGACACCGCCGCGGAAATGAGTATCGCCACGGTGGCCCAGCCGATGATGGCCAGCATTGCGCTGAGCCTCACCCGTGCGACGGCTGGCCGCACCTTCATGGAACCTCCTCATGCGTCCCAGCAGGTGGCGGCCCTGTTTTCCGGCTACAGCACCAGGAACCGGCACCGGAGGGGAGCACGCGTGACGACTGGTCGCTGGCCGAAGGCAGGTCCCCGAAAACCGGCGGCCACAAGGGTGAAGCCCATGGACGGCGGACACACAATGAAGTGATCATTGGAAATATCAGGCTACGCGAGCAGAACACCCCAGGGAAGTAAGGAGGGGGTGACGGCATTGCGGAACGGGGAGTGGCCGCGCATCGCCGGGTTTCGCGTGGTCATGTCCTGGCCGCAGGCGGGCTGCGCTCCTCCGCCGGCGACGCCCCTCCGTGCCCGCGTCGCCGGGCTGGCCGGTGTCCTTCTCATCGTGGCCGGCGTCGCCGCCGTCGGCGTCGCGCTTGGTGCCCAGGTGCATGCGCCGCAGCCCGCCGTGGCGGCGGCGGGCTCTGTCGGGCCGCTGAATGGCAAGACCCACGGGCCATCGCTGCGCCGCTCGCTGCCGGTGTCGGTTGATATTCCGGCCATTGGCGTGCACTCCAGACTGCTGCATCTGGGCGCCAACGCCAACGGGACGATCAGGGTCCCATCACTTCACACGCAGGCCGCCAGGGCGGCATGGTTCAAATACTCGGCGACGCCCGGCCAGATCGGGGCGTCGATCATCGAAGGTCATGTCGACAGCATCCGAGGGGCCGCTGTCTTCTTCCGCCTGGGAGCCCTCCAACCCGGGGACAAGATCGATGTAAAACTCGCCGACGGGATCACCGCCGTTTTCAGGGTCACCGGTGTGCGGGAATACTCCAAATCCAGGTTCCCGGCGAAGGCCGTTTACCACACTCCCGGATACGCGGCCCTGCGCCTGATAACCTGCGGCGGCGCTTTCGACTACTCCACCAGAAGCTATCTCAGCTCCATTGTTGTCTTCGCGGCCCTGGCTTCTTCACGGCCGGCTGGGCCCGGCGGCTAGCTCCTGGCGCCGATGCCTCGTCTGGCGCGATGGCCCACGTGGTGTGCCCGGTTGACGGAGCGGTTGCTGGGCGGAGGCTGAGAGGGTGACCACGTTCCTGATCCGCGATGCCGTGCGCGGCGACATGGGCGCGCTGCGCGATGTGTTCCGCAGGTCATCGCTGTCCAATCACGGTGACCGGGCGAACCTGCTCGCCCATCCCGACGCTCTCGAGCTCTCCGATCTCGCGGTGCGTGAGGGACGCACGCGGACCGCGGTCGCTGACGGCGGCATCGTCGGCTTCGCCACCTGGCTCGGCGTCGGGGACGTGGTCGAGCTTGAGGATCTGTTCGTCGATCCTGAGTGGATGGGGCAGGGCGCCGGGCGCGCGCTGGTGCAGGACCTGGTCGCGATCGCGCGCAAACGTGGCGTCCGCCGGATCGAGGTCACCGCGAACCCACATGCGCTTGCCTTCTATGAAAAGGCCGGTTTCGTCGCTGGCCGGGAGGTCGAGACCAGGTTCGGCCCGGCGCCCCGGATGCATCTCCAGATACCGCCCTGACCTGCTGGCCTGCGGGCGCATGATGGATGGATGACCCAGGATCTCCCGCCCAGAGCAACGCACAGGCCGATCCTGCGGGCGACCGTCGAGTGTGAGCTGCACGAGCGGATCTTCCAGGGCACCTGGCGGGTGGTCCCGGCCTTCGCGGGCCAGGGCGCTGATGCAGGCAACTGACGCGCGCCCACGGGCGTGCGCCCGGCGCGGGCACCGCACCCGCGATGAGTCTTGGTTCGCCGGGCGGTCTCAGCTGCGGTGGGCCCGGCCCGAGCCGGACATCCGATCGAAAGGACACGTGAAATGAGAAAGCTGATCGTAAGCACCTTCCTGACCCTCGACGGGGTCATGCAGGCCCCGGGCGGGCCTGGCGAGGACGACAGCGACGCCTTCGCGTACGGCGGCTGGTCGGTGAACTACTGGGACGAGCAGATGGGCCAGGTCATGGGCGAGGCACTGAACGTGCCGTTCGACCTCGTCCTCGGGCGCAAGACCTACGACATCTTCGCCGCGTACTGGCCGAACGCCCCGGAAGACGCCGGCGGCAAGCCGTTGAACGACGCCACCAAGTACGTCGCGTCGCGGGGTCATCCCACGCTGGCGTGGCGCGAGTCGGTCCTGATCGAGGGAGACGCGGCCGAAGGCATCGCGGCGCTCAAGAGGGGAGATGGGCCAGAGCTCCAGGTGCATGGCAGCGGGAACCTGATCCAGACGCTGTTGCGCCACAACCTTGTCGACGAGTACCGCCTGTGGGTCTTCCCCCTCGTCATCGGGTCGGGCAAGCGCCTGTTCTCGGACGGCACCGTTCCCTCCGGGCTGAGGCTCGTCGGCAGCAAGGTCTCCACCACCGGAGTCGTGATCGGCACGTACGCGCCGGCAGGCGAGATCGTCACTGGGTCCTTCGCGCAGGACTGACCGCGCGCTGGTCGCGTCCCTACTCGTCGTGGGGGAGGGCCGCCGCGATCCTGCGGACGCGTTCGGGGTCGGCGACCGAATCGATCTCGACGATCTTGCCCTCGGCGACGGTGAAGCCGATCACGGTGACGGGCTGTCCGTGCCGGGTGACGATCACTCCTGCTGCTCCGTTCACCAGCGTGGGCTGTAGCTGAACCTTCGGCAGGAGGCTCGTGAGCCCGGTGAGGGCCTGCCTGGCCACGGCGTCAGCGCCCCGGATCGCCATGGAGGCCGCCGGGAGCCGGGTGCCCGCGTCGATCCGCAGCACGACGCCGGGATCGAGCACCGCGACGAGGGCGCCGAAATCGCCCCCGCGCGCCGCCGAGAAGAAGGCGTCGACCACTTCTCGCTGGCGGGCCAGGTCGGGGTCGGGAGCCGGTACCTCGGCGCCCTTCACGCGGCGTCGCGCCCTGCTGGCGAGCTGCCGGGCCGCAGCCGGAGTCCGGCCGACCATGGAGGCGATCTCCTCAAAGGGCAGGTCGAACATGTCGTGCAGGACGAACGCCAGCCTCTCGGCCGGGGCCAGGGTATCGAGCACAACCAGAAGGGCGAGGCCGACCGAGTCGGCCAGCACCGCCTCGTCCTCCGGCTGCAGCTCGCTCTCCGGACCGATGACCGGGTCGGGCACGTGCACCCCGAAGGATTCCTCACGCCGCAGGTTGCGCGACCGCAGCATGTTCAGGCACACGCGTGCCACGATCGTCGTCAGCCATCCGCCGAGGTTCTCCACCCCGCCTGCCCCCGACCGGCTGAGGCGCAGCCAGGTGTCCTGAACGGCGTCGTCGGCCTCGGTAAGCGAGCCCAGCATCCGGTAGGCCACCGCCCGCAGATGCGCCCGGTGCTCCTCGAAGCGATCCGCCAGCCACTCGTTCTCGTCCATCGATCACATCATTCCGTTGCCAGGCGTCATTACCACTGACCCGCAGCACGCGATCAATGTGACAAGAGGGGAGCCGGACCCGGGCCTTCGCCGGACGTTGCGGCGGCGCGGCCTTCGGTCACATCCTTCTAACGCGATGGGTCAAAGAGATAGCAGCCCACACCACTAGGGAGCACATCGTGCGAGTTTTCGTTGCGGGGGCGAGCGGTGCCATCGGCACCAGGCTCGTTCCCCAGTTGATCGATCGAGGGCACGAGGTGATCGGTACCTTCAGGTCGCCAGGAAACGGCGAGCGGGTACGGGCGCTCGGCGCGGAGCCGATCGCGCTCGATCTGCTCGACGCGGGCGCCGTGCGGAAGGCCGTCTTCGAAACCGGGCCCGAGGCGATCGTTCACCAGGCGACCGCATTGGCCGGCGTGCGCTTCGGCAGGAGCCTCGACCGCCCCTTCGGCCCGACCAACCGGCTTCGGACCGAAGGCACCGACGCGCTGCTGGCCGCAGCGCGCGAGGCAGGCGTGCGCCGGTTCGTCGCCCAGAGCTTCGCCAGCTACCGCTACGCGCGCGAGGGCGCGATGGTCAAGACCGAGGACGATCTGCTCGACCCAAGCCCGCCGGCGATGGCGCGCGAGACCAACACCGCGATGAGCTATCTCGACCAAGCGGTCACGGACGCGGGCGGGATCGCGCTTCGCTACGGAGGCTTCTACGGTGCCGCCAACGACGGGCTGGTCAAGCCCGTGCGCAAACGGCAGTTTCCGATCATTGGCGACGGCGGCGGCTTCTCGTCGTTCATCCACCTCGACGACGCCGCCGCAGCGACCGTACTCGCCCTCGAACACGACGGCGCCGGCATCTACAACATCACCGATGACGAGCCCGCCCCCATGCGCGAATGGCTGCCAGCGCTCGCGAAGGCGCTCGGCGCCAAGCCGCCACGCCATGTCCCGCTGTGGCTCGCGAGGCTGATCGCGGGCAAGGGCGCGGTGATGATGGCCGTCGGGTCCCGCGGCGCCTCGAGCGAGAAAGCCAAACGGGAGCTCGGCTGGACGCTCCGCTACCCGAGCTGGCGCCAGGGCTTTACCGCGGCCTACGGCCGGCCCGCCACGGCCGCGGCCAAGGCGTGACCCGGCAGGACCGCACACGCCACGCAACAGCAAGCCGAGGCATCCTGGACGCCGATGTGGTGCGTGCGGTGCTCGCCACCGCTGGATCAGGCCCCCCGGGTGACTGGCGCGGCCCAGCGCGGGCCCAATCAGATGGTGATGACGAGCTTTCCCTGGGCGTGGCCTTCAGCCAGCTGGCGGATGGCTGCCGGGGCGTCGCTCAGCTGATAGGTCTGGCCGATGACCGGGGTGACCTGTCCGGCCTCGATCAGCCGGTTCAGTGCGTCGAGGTCGGCCTGGCGGTGCCTGGAGACGTACATGGTCAGCCGCTGGCGAACCATCAGCGAGAGCAACAGCGCGCGGATCTGCCGCCCGACCCCGGTCCACTTGGCGTTTTCGCCGCCGGCGATGACCAGCGTTCCCCTGGGGGTGAGCGCCCGCCGGAGCCGTGACAGGCGGCTGTTGCCGCCGATGTCGAGGATCAGGTCATAGTGCTGGCTGCCGTCGGCGAAGTCCTCCCGGGTGTAGTCGATGACGTGATCGGCGCCGATCGAGCGGACGAGGCCGGCTTTCGCGGTGCTGCACACCCCCGTGACGTTCGCGCCGAACGCCTTGGCGAGCTGCACGGCGTAGCTGCCGACTCCTCCCGAGGCGCCGATGATCAGGACCTTCTGCCCGGCCTGGATGCGCCCGGCGTCGCGCAGCCCCTGGATGGCGGCGAGCCCCGAGACCGCGACGGCCGCCGCCTCCCCGAAGCTCAGCCTGGTCGGCTTGCGGGCCAGCTTGTCTTCCCGCGCGGCGGCGTATTCGGCGAACGAGCCGCGGGCGATGCCGAACACCTCATCCCCGGGCTTGAACCTTGTCACCGTCGAGCCGGCCGCGACGACCGTGCCCGCCACGTCCAGCCCGGGCACGGGGTTCTTCGGCCCACGGAACCCGAAGCCCAGCAGCCGCATCACGTACGGCTCTCCCGCCATCAGATGCCAGGTGCCCCGGTCCACCCCGGCCGCACGCACCCGGACGAGCACCTCGTTCGCGGCGATGCCGGGCGTGGCGACCTGCTCCAGCCGGAGCACGTTCTCGGGTTCGGTGCCGTACCGGTTCTGCACGATCGCCCGCATCCCCGCCCGGCCGGGTGCCGCGCCCGTCGGCTCTTCCCGCTGGCTGAGCTGTCCTGTACTCATTGCGCTCTCCTTCTTTTGACTTACGATGTAAGTACGCTACGCTTACAGTGTAAGTCTTGTCAATGCGGGACAGGAGCACACGGCATGCCGCCGACCGAGCAAGCCGCAGTCCGCCGACCGCCGTTGAGCCGCGACCAGGTGCTGCGGGCCGCGGTCGCCCTCGCCGATGAGGGCGGTGTCGGGGCGCTCAGCATGCGAAAACTAGGCCAGGTGCTCGGGGTGGAAGCGATGTCGCTGTACAACCACGTGGCCAGTAAGGGCGATCTCCTCGACGGCATGGTCGACGTCGTCTTCAGCGAGATCGGGCTGCCGGCCGGCGACGTCGGCTGGAAGCCGGCCATGCGCCAGCGGGCCATCTCGGCGCGCGAGGCTCTGGCGCGCCATCGCTGGGCGATCGGGCTGATGGAGTCGCGGAGATCACCTGGGCCGGCGACGCTCCGGCACCACGACGCCGTGCTCAGATGCCTCCGCGGAGCGGGCTTCTCGGTCGAGTTGACCGCCCATGCGTACTCGGTGCTCGACAGCTACATCTACGGGTTCGCGCTGCAGGAGGCGAGCCTGCCCTTCGACAGCGCGGAGGAGGCACCGGAACTTGCGGACGAGATCGCCGGGCAGCTGCCCGCGGGGGAGTACCCCCATCTCACCGAGCTGGCCGTAGTGCACGTCCTCCAGCCCGGCTACCGCTACGGCGACGAGTTCGAGATCGGCCTCGACCTGATCCTCGACGGCCTCGAGCGAGCGGCCGGCCCGCGCTGACCGGCGCCGGAAGCCGCCTGCTCCAGGGCTGCGCGGCCGAGCCCCTGCCGCCGGGCAGAGCGCCTCAGGGCCCCCGTCCGGCCAGATCCCAGAATCTGAGCATCGCACTCGCCGTGGTCTCCGGCTGGTCCTCGTTCGGGGTATGCCCGGCGTTCTTGATGATGACCATGGGCGCGTTGAGACGCCTGGCCATCTCTTCCTGCACCTTGGGAGACCAGGCGTCATCATGTTCCCCGCATATGACGAGAACCGGGACCGGCGTGGATGCGAGCTCATCCACGCGATCGGGCTCGCGCGAGAGCGCCTGGCACATCCCCACCAGGCCGGCCCGCTGCGTGTGCACGAGCCGGTGGCGCAACCAGGGGAGCCGGCCGGCCGGAACACCGGTCCAGCGGGCCGCCTGCGCCGCCAGCGCGGCGAATACGGCTGGCCCGCACAGGTGGATAAGCCCGGCGAGCAGGCCCAGCCAGCGCGCACGCAGCAGGCTCGCCCCCGCCGGACCGGAGTCCAGCAACGTCAGGCTCCGCACGAGCGCCGGCTCGGCGATCACCAGGTTCCTGGCAACCAGGCCACCAAAGCTGTGCCCGGCAAGGTGGACCGGCCCGCCGTCGCCGACCATGCCGATCAGCTCGCGGAGATCGCGTGCGAACAACTCCATCGAATAGGCACGCTCACGAGCCGGGCCGTCCGACTCGTACTGACCACGCTGGTCGTAGGCGATCACCCGGTAACCCGCCGCGGCGATCGGGGACAGCAGCGGGATGAAATCTTCCTTCGACCCCGTGAACCCCGGCAGCAAGACCACGACGCCGCGGACGGGCACCGGAGCCGCGGGCGCGGCCTCCAACGCGGCCAGCCGGCCGCCCGCCGTCCACAGCGTTCGCCGGCGCGCGGCCGCTGGCAGCCTCACCGGGTAGGACTCGCTCAACGTGATTCCCATGTGGACGTGCCTGCTACGGCGGCCAGTTGCCGTGTTCTTGATCCTGTAGCGGTCGAACCCGTATTCAAACGTGCGTGCAGCCTAGGCCGTCAGATGGCCAGCTTCGCGGAATCCCAGCTCATGCGACCGGGCGGCCGCCTGGCCGGGTAGCGGCCATCTGGCTGCGCGAGCCGCCGTGGCAGTGTTTCCATTTGCGGCCTGAACCGCAGGTGCATGGGTCGTTGCGCCCTCGTTGTGCGTCCGCTTTGGCGTAACGGTCGATAACCTGTGCGGGCGCCCGGCCGGCCCGCAGCAACTGGCACATCGCGTCCATCGCGGGGCGGATGTGACCGAAGAACGCCTTATAGCTGGGGCACAGATAGTGCAGGCCGGGCTCGCCGCCGGGCGCGACGGTGAACCGGTCCTTGGGGCATCCGCCGTGGCAGGCGAAGCGCACGTCGCACTCCCGGCAGTACCTGGGGAGGGTGTCGCGTTTGGCCAGGCCAAACTCTCGCTGCTGTGGCAAGACGATCAGGTCGATCATCTTCTTCTCGCGGATGTTGCCGAGCTTGTAGCCCGGCTCCACGAAGTGGTCACACGAGTACAGGTCACCGTTGTGCTCCAGTGCGAGCGCCAGGCCGCACGTCTCGGAATGGACACACAGCCCCGGTGGCTGGCCGTACCAGTTCGCCAGCGCAACGTCGAACATCTGCACGTAGACCTCGCCGATGTCACGGCGCACCCAGTCCTCGAACACATCGATCAGGAACCTGCCATACCCGCCCGGTGACACCGACCGCCCCGTCACCAGGCTGCCTTGGACAGCTGGGCCCGGAGCGTCCCCGCCTGGCCGACCAGGGTGCCCATCTCGGGCCGGCGCCTGAGCAGGTCATCGATCTCCCGCATGAGAGTCCTGGCGCCCGGCAAATCGGCGAGCGCGACGTAGACGCGTGCGAGCTCGATCCGGGCCTGAATGGCCAAATGGGGCAGGGCGTAGGTCAGCAAAGGCCGGAGCCGCTGCGCGCTGACCAGGTGCTGGCGCACTGCCGCGAGGTCACCCCGGTGCAGGACTGCCCGGGCTTGCGCCGCGGCGACCAGGGGCGCGGCGTAACTCTCCTCTCGCCGGGCCCGCCGCAAGGCGGCGTGTGCCTGGTTGGCAACGATCTCTGCCCGGTCCCATTCGCCGCGTTCAAACGCCACCAGCGCTCGTTCGCAGAGAGCGAGCGCGAGATCCTCGTCTGCGCCGACCTTCTCCGCGACGCTGGCCGCATCCTCCAGGGCCGCGTCACCGCCATCGTGGTCACCGGAAATGACCCGCGCCACCCCTTGCATGAGCGCGGGGGCGGAGGTCACGAAGCTCTCGGTGGCGAACCTGCGGACGGCCTCGTCTGCGTCCTCGCGCATATCGTCGGCCGGCGGAGCTTCGACACGACAAGACCAAACATTGGCCGACGTGCCCGGCCGGCCCGCTGACGCACGTCCATACCGTCCATGCCCCGACGGTTCCCCCACTGTGGCCTGCCGCTCTATGCTCATCGAAGCCTCAGACAAGGTCAAGCCTGACGGCAGGACTGCGCATACGGCGATCGGCACCAGAAGCGGGCCCCGGAGTTCGCCGGCGGTGTAAGGGACCGGCTGCCGCTTCGGCTAAGGCGGCCCCGACGACCGGGTCGGTGCCTCGGCCTGCAGCACGAGCCGTGGGCGGCCGGTCACGGCTTCCCGCCCTCAGCGCCCGGCCGCTGCCATAGCCACTCCGCATAGGACCTGGAGTCATCCATGCCGACGTCCACGCCACCCGGCGGCACCTCTGCGAACACGAGCGCGGCGCTGGCCTCAAGCACGCCGCGGAGCAGATCGGCGGGCCCTGTCGCCTCAAATCCCAAAGACCACCAGGCCTCGCCACTTGTGAAGACCTCGGTCAGTTCCACCGCGCACGCAGGCTCCCCGCCCAGCGCCGGGCCGTGCGCCAAAGCTGACTCGCTGCCCAGCGAGAACCACCCGATCCGCCGTCTCTTGCGTACCGGCCGCCAGCCGGCCACCTCCCGGCCGGCGTGACTGGGCCGGCCACAAGGAAAGGACCACTTCTGCCAGGACTCCAGGCGGCCGCGGGCGCGCCCGGCTACCTCGAGGATCCCCGGGCTCCCCCGGTACATCTTCACCTCAAGCGCCCCGCCCCCGCGGACTTTTACCGACAGCCCGGGCAGATGCGGACTGAGAAGGTAGAGGTCCTCGCGAGACTCGGTCCCAGCGGTGAACCGCCCGAACCATCCAGCCACCGCGGTCTCCAGCTCGCCCCGGAAGATCCAGCGCACCTCAAGGGAGCGGGTTCCCCCGGCGAGCGGACTCACCGGCTGCGCATCTGTCATCGCTGATGCTCCTGCCCCGGCCCCGGTGGCCCCGGCCAGCGCGCTTGGGTGCCAGGCGGCCGGGTTGCCGGGCTGCCGGCCTGCCTGCATCGCTCACCTGTCCCGGCCGGTGGCACCGCGCGGCTGATGCAACTCCACGTGCTGCGCATATGCGGCTACGCCGGCCGCGATCGGGTACGGCCCGCGGACGAGCTGCAGCCTGGGCGAGACCTCGCAGTAGTCCAGGTCGGGATCATCACCACAGTCGCAGCAGATGAGCTCGAACATGTCGGTGTAGCCGCCTTCTGGCCTGCCCGCCACGATGCGGGCCGGCTGGCGCCGCAGAACAACTGTCCAGTTGCTGGCCTGCTGATCACAGGTCGCCATGCCTTCCTCCCTCGCAACGGCCACTCCCGCTGGCAGGTCGTAGCCGTCTGGTTCTTCCAGCGCGGCCGCGATGTCATAGCCGAGGGCGGCCGCCACATCGGGAGCGGCGTTGACCGCCCGGCCGAGCCCGGCCACCGGGGCGATCGCCAGCAGGGTGTCGGCGACCTCCTCCTCACTCGCGCCCGCGGCCAGCGCCCGGCCGGTGCTCCATTCCAGGCACACCGACGGCGACCCGATCGCCACCGACGCCCCCACCCGCAACAACGCCACGGTCTTGGGATCCAGAGCAGATGTCGTGGCGGAGTCAATCTTGAGGCCGACTTCGTCTCCGACGAAGTCTTC
>Ga0114129_10007738_pt1 | contig 15290 bp, 18 predicted proteins | sample RhiMetdeltSRZDD1_FD_80071 | JGI IMG/M metagenome (GOLD analysis project Ga0114129, IMG submission 80071) | Populus rhizosphere microbial communities from Tennessee, USA - Rhizosphere MetaG P. deltoides SRZDD1 (version 2) (version 2) | ecosystem: Host-associated > Plants > Roots > Rhizosphere >...
GAAGTATTGTCCTGTTGCCCGCCGTAGATTCGATAAGGAAACTGATTGTCGACGTTGATGCGATAGAACTGGCCCGTCGGCATGTTCGCCTGCGTGCTCCAGCTCTTGCCGCCGTTGAAAGTGATGGCCGAGCCGCCATCGTTCGAAATGATGAAGTTGTTCGGATTGTCGGGATTGATCCAAAGATCGTGAAAATCTCCGTGCGTGCCCGACAGGTTCTCCCAGGTCTTCCCACCGTCAGTCGAGCGCAGCGCCGGCGCGCTCATCACGTAAATCGTGTCGTCATTCTTTGGGTCGATGAAGAGTTCGATGTAGTACCAGGCCCTCTGCACCAAGCGATGATCGTTCGTGATGCGGCTCCATTTTTTGCCCGCGTCATTCGAAACAAACAGGCCACCAGCTTCTTTGTCCGAATCGCTTTCGATCAGCGCATAGACTTTTTCCGGATTGGAACGGCTCACGGCGATTGCCATCTTGCCCATCTCTTCAGGCAAGCCTTCCTTCATCCGTTCCCACGTGTCGCCCTCATCAGTCGATTTGTACAGACCGCTGCCGGGCCCGCCGCTGATTACTTTCCAAGGCAGACGGCCGTGCTCCCACATGGCCGCGTAGAGTATCCGCGGGTTGGTCATGTCCATCGACAATTCCGCCGCGCCCGTCTTGTCATTCACGAACAGAACATTCTTCCAGGTCGTGCCGCCGTCGGTCGATTTGTAAAGGCCGCGTTCCTTGTTCGGGGCGTAGAGCGCTCCCTGCGCTGCGACCAGCACGATGTTCGAATTTTTCGGATCGATGACGATGCGCGAAATATGCCGAGTCTCATCGAGGCCGATCTTCTTCCAGGTCTTTCCCGCGTCGGTTGATTTGTAAACGCCGTCGCCCGAAGACGTCATCACTCCGCGCACCGCATGCTCGCCCATGCCGACATAGACGACGTTCGGATCGCTTTCGGCCACCGCCACCGCGCCGACGGAACCGGTCTTGAAAAATCCATCCGAGACATTCCGCCAACTGATTCCCATGTCATCTGTTTTCCAAAGGCCGCCGCCGGTCGTGCACATGTAGTAAGTTTTTGGATCGCCGACGACTCCAGTGGCACAATTCGAACGCCCGCCGCGAAACGGTCCAATCGACCGCCACTTCAGCGCTTTGAAAATGGCGTTGTAGTCATCCGTCGCCGGCGCGGGCTTGGTTTGGCCAGACAGGTTGGTCAGAAAAAAGCAAAGAAGCACAAAAGGGATTAAGCGTCTTGTCATCGAATGATCCTTATGGCAAAAATTTGCGCGCGATGATACACCAAGCGCGTTCGACTTTGCAGTGATTTGACCTGTAGTGATTTTCTACTTACTACTTCTTATTGACTACTGACTACTGAGTGCCCACGCAAAATGAGCGAGCTAACACTTGAACTGGACGAAAAGCCGAGCGCGGAGGATTTCCGCACAATTCTCGATGGCGTTCGTGAATTCAACCGAACCCGGACCGGCAATGAAGCTCCGCGCGCGGTTGCCTGTTTTCTTCGTAACGAACAGCGGCAGATAGTCGGAGGGGTGCGTGGCAGCCTCTGGGGCCGTTCAATGCACATCGACGCACTCTGGGTTGATGACACCCACAGAGGCCATGGGTACGGCTCGAAATTGATGACGGCGATAGAGGACTATGCGGCGGCGCATGGCTATCCTCTAATCTATCTGGAGACGGCCAGCTTTCAAGCATTGCCGTTTTATGAAGGCTTGGGATATCGCATCTTCGGCGAACTCCCCGGAATTGCACAAAACCATACGCTTTTCTTCCTAAGTAAGGACTTGAGCGCAACCGTGTGATTCGATCTCAGTCCTCAGCCCTAAGTGCTGGCCTTTTCTTTCGCCCTTTTTCTTCCCAACGTATGTTATCTTTTTGACAGCGGGCCTCCCGTCGCGCTCTCCTGCGAATGGAAGTTCATAGGTTTGTAATGAAACACTGTCCAGAATGCAATTTTAGTTTTCCCGATTTTTATCGTGTGTGCGATTTTGATGGGACCGAGCTCGTACCTGACCCAGAGCGATTGGCATTAATAAAAGTGCCAATAAAGGCGCCACCACGCCCGTCACGTCTTCGGCGCAGCTTGAAGGCGCCAATGCTGTTCACAAGTTTGGCGATACTGGCGCTCTTTTTAAGCGCGGTCTTGATCGCCCACTTCGAATCAGCCACTGAATCGGTACCCGTCGTCAAAGAGCAACCTTCGCCGAATTCACCCGGCATTGCGAATTCCGTCGCGCAAGCTTCCAACCAATCGCCCGCCGAAATCAAAACACCCGCCACTTCGACGGGCAGCAACATCACGAACTCGGACACATCGCCAGGCTCATCCGCTGCGAGCGTGCGACGACCAGCAACGACTGCGCGGACACTGGTACGGGTGCATCAGAGGAATTCGGTTGGAAGTCGCTCGCAAAAATCAGAAGTTGCGCGGCGAACAAACGCCCAACGCATTTCAAATGAGAAGCAACCGAAACTTGTCGCCGTGCTGAAGACGACCTGGCGTGTTCTCACGAAGCCGTTTAAGTTCTAAGACAATGAGTGATGGGTGATGAGTCATTAGTAATGAGCGCGCGCCTTGGGCCCTTTGGTTGATCGCTGACCTTTGACCTCTAACCCGCGCCCTCTGCCAGCAGCAACCGCCAGAGTTAGTTTGAACGACGGGTTGCGCGCGCGTTAGTTGACTGTTTGTGGACTTGGCGACCTTCTTCGGTTAAATCAACGATTCGGTTGCCACGCATGACGTACACGGGTGTCCCTGTTCGAGCCCCAAGTTCACGCGCACGTCGCGCGGCTCTGCGCAGGGCACGCAAAGTGAGCTCGGCTTCGTGGTCTTTTTTGCCATTTACTCGCTGACTCATGGATTGTCACCTACCGACATCAGACGCGGTGTAATGCCAGAATTATCGTACCACTCCCATCGATTCACCAAGCGAGCATAGAGGTTCTCAAAGTTGGCTAAGCTGCGATCAAACCTTCGACGAATCACAGATTCCGCCACGTTGTGTCCGCCCTGTTTGACCCGCGCGGCAACCCGATCGACCGCCAGATCTGCTGATGGCAAGCTGAGAAATATTAGCTTTACGAAATAATTCGCGTTTTGCCATTGAGGAATCATTTGCGCATAGGCATGACCACTCAATGTTGTCTCGAAAGCAAAGCTGCTTCCCTTGCGAACGCGATTGTTTATTTCCGTGAGCATCAGCCGACCCGCGCGAATGGCAGCACGATCGGGATCAAAAGGAGAGAGTCCGCCGGCAATTAGATCGACATTTATGAAGTCCGGGCAATCAGCTTCGCGCGGCAGAAACTCAAGTGCGAAGGTTGTCTTGCCCGCTCCGTTCGGACCAGCGATGATGAAGATTCTCTTCTCGTCTGCCATTTGTCATGCCAGAGACTTGAAACCTGAAACTTGAAACTGCGTTGGACCTACTTTCTACTCCCTACTCGCTACTTCCTACTCTCTACTACTCGCCGTAGGCGAGTCTATCCATCATCTCGGCGAATCGGCTCCAGGGAATTCGCTTTGTGATCTGCCGCTTCCCACCTTTCCACGAAAGCGAACCGCTGCCGATAATCATGGTGCCAATCTTTTCCTGATCGGCGTAGATGGCCAAATCCAGCGACGACCCCGCTCTGGTCAGCTCCAGAACATGCAGATTGGCTTTGACTGAATGCTTTTTACGTCTGCGCTTGCGTGCCATTTGGCTTCCTCCCTGACACCTGTCAACCCCGATCCAACAACACGTGCTGCTGTCTTGGCAACTCACAAAACAACGGCATTCACCGGAAGACTGCTTTTGGCAACGCGAACGTCACAGTTTTGAAACCGCGAGGCAGCAGTTTCCGTTCTATCCTTTAAGGACTAATCTAAGGACAATAAATGGAGGAATCGAAAAATGCGAACTGCAACTGTGGAGGATGGCAAAAACACTGGAACTGGAACTGGAACTGGAATAAAACTCGCTCATCTGGCGGCGAAAGCGGCCGAAGGAAAAGTTATCGCGGAAGATTTGGTCGATATCGGCAAGCGTAAAGCCCAGAAGTTTGTGCGGCAAGGCTATGAAATGGGCGAAGATTACATCGACGAATCGCGCCGCTACATCAAGCACAATCCCTGGCAATCCGTGGGCACTGCGCTGGGCGTCGGCCTCGCACTCGGCTTCATCGCCGGACTCTTGACTCGTCGACGTTGAGGATTTCACCTCAGAGGACACAGGGACTTCTGAGCTATCGGAGCGCGGGCGGGGCGCCCGCGCTCCCGTCGCAGCAAGCTCAGTTGATCTTTAACGCGGTTTCGACAATCTATCGTTGACGCGTTATCTGTTCGCGCATTACAATCCGCTCGACTTTCGGAAACTGTCGGTCACGACGAACTTGCATGCTTAATCGGATCACATTGCGGCTTCTTCCGGTGCTCTGGATACCGTTGATGCTGACGCTTGCAATTACAGCGCGCGCGCAGCAGCGACCGCTGATTACCGAAGACGTGGATATCATTCCGCCCGGGTCAATGCGGTTCGAAGTCGGTATCGACTTCATGCAGGGCGCAAAGTTTCCCGTGTCGGGATTGACGGGCGACCTGACGCGCGCAGGGGTGATTGGCATCAACATCGGTCTCGCGCCGAACGTTGAAGTGCAGATCGAAGGTGTCGCGCAAAACTTTCTGAGCATCAATTCGCGCGGGCCGAGCGCGATTCCGCTGGACGTTGCGCCGGGCGCTAACTCGACGAACGACTTTGGCGATTTCACGCTCTGGACAAAGATTAAGCTGCGAAAGGAAACCGAAAAGGGACCGTCGCTCGGATTTCGTTTTGGCGTGCAGTTGCCGAACTCGAGTCAGGGGCGGGGAATCGGGCTGAACCAAACGAACGCATATGGACAGCTTTTGGTTGGCAAGAAGTTTGGCCGCAACGCGCGCGTAAACACGTTCGGCAATTTGGGCATCGCCATTCTCACCGCGCCGACGCAACTCTTTTCACAGAACGACGTGGTGACGTACGGACTGGCGAGCATCGTCCGCATCAATCATCAGTTCAGCATTGCAGGCGAGGTGAACGGCCGCCAGAACACGCGACCCGGCAGCGGGCCGCTGGGGACTGAGTCGCAAGCCGAAGCCCGCCTCGGCATGCAGATTCGCGCGTCAGGGTTGCGCTTCGATTTCGCCGGCATCAAGGGCCTGACGAGCTTGAGCCCGCGCTCGGGAATTACCGTCGGCGTCACCTACGACACTCCTTCGATCTTCAAACCTGCACAGTAAGAATAGTGACAAGTGACGAGCGACAAGTGACAAGCTAGAATTGTGCTCGCACCGTCCGGCAGTGTCCTACTTTGCGGTTGTACTTTGCGTCTTTGCGCCTTAGCGTGAACCAATCTCTTGGCAAAAGGCGATTCACGCCAAGACGCAAAGTCGCAAGGCATCGCAAAGGGAAATTAAGGAATTACCAACGCCTCCGTGTCACTCGTAACTTGTCACTGTTCACATGTTTGATTGGCTCGACGTCATTGCGCGGCGCGTAGGCAAATTCATTGTCGCGGTCCCGGTTTATGTTGCCGGACCGGCAATGATCGTGATTGGCGCGCTTGATTCGTCGCTGCTGTCGCTGCCGGAGATTAACGACTATCTCGTTGTCGCGCGCTGTTACACGCATCCACGCAGCGCCTTCTTCTTTCCGATCTTCCCGGCCATCGGATCGGTGTTGGGCTGTTTGTTGCTGTACACGATCTTTAGTCGCGGCGGATTGGCTGTCCTTCACCGAAAGTTCCGAATCGATCGCGTGCAGAAGATTGAGAGCGCCTATGCGCGCTTCGGAATTCTCGCTTTGGCCATTCCGGCGTTGTTGCCGCCGCCTTTGCCCTTCAAGATTTTCGTCGCTACCGCCGGCGCTTTACAGTTTCCGCGACGCCGCTTTCTGTTGACGATCATGATTGCGCGGTCAGTGCGCTATTACACAGAAGGCATCCTGGCGGTTTACTATGGCCAACGCGTCCTGCGGTTTTTGAAAGACAATGGTTTGTTGATAGTCAGCATCGTCGCCGGCGTCGTGGTAATTGGACTCGCGATTTATCTTTTAACGAACAGAGGACGCAGGGCGGTGAGCGATTCGCGCGCTGACGAAGGATTGAAGAAAGGTCCCGACAATTTTTGAAAGCACTCATACATAAAGTCATCGCGGCCCTGGGCCAACTGGCGCAATATCTGGTCTCGTTCGGGCCTTTTGGGCTGTTCGCGATAGCGTTTCTGGACTCGGTGCTGGTGCCGATGCCCGGTGGAGTCGATGCGGTGCTGTTGTTGCTGGCAGCCTCGAGACCATCGTGGGTGCTGATCTATGTCGCCGCCGCCACCGTCGGATCGACGGCTGGTTGTGTTGGGTTGTATCGACTGTCGCAACGCGCGGGGAAACGGGCCCTGGCCAGGTTCTCGGAAGCGAAACAGAAGCGCGTGAAAGATTTGATCGATCGCTACGACGTCATGTCGGTGCTGGTCGCGTCGCTTCTGCCGCCGCCATTTCCGTTCAAGTTGTTCGTGGTTTCGTCGGGCGTGTTTCGCTTGAACCTCGTCCGGTTTACGTTGGCGATTGCCGCGGGCCGAACGTTTCGTTACTTGCTGGAAGGATATCTGGCTGCGCGTTACGGCGAACACGCGAAGGACCTGCTGGCGCGTTATTATCCGGCAATCGGAATCACTCTGGCAGTGCTGATTGTGGTGTTCTTTGTCGCGCGCGCTCTGATGCGGCAATCGGCAAAGACTGAACCGTCAGGCGTCGAAAGCTAATTGCAATTCGCCGGCGGGAAGTTTTGTCTGAAAACTGCGGGCCTCGGACAGCGTCATAATTCCGTTCTGTGCCAACTCATCGAGCAGACGCAGGAACACTCGCGCCGTCGCGAGCGCATCGTCGGCAGCGCGATGCCGGCGCGGAATGTCGACTTTGAAATAAGCGGCGACGGAATCGAGCCGATGACTTTCGAGTTGCGGCACCAGCCGCCGCGCGAGATCGACTGTGCACAGATGCGAGTTCCGCAAACGATATCCCGGAAAGACGCGACCGATTTCGCGATTCAGCAGCGGCAGATCGAAATTCGCATTGTGCGCGACCAGAACCGAATCGCCGATGAACCCCAGCCAGCCGTGCGCAATACTTTCGAACTTCGGCGCGGTCATCAGCATTTCGTCAGAGATTCCAGTCAGGTTTGCCAGGAACCACGGCACGTTCGCTTCCGGATCGATTAGGGTTTCGAATTCGTCGAGGATTTGACCGCCGCGAACGCGATAGCCGCCGAGTTCAATTATCCGCGCCGGGACTTTGCGATCATGCGTGGCCTCGACATCGAGCACGACGAACTCAAGATCTCCCAGCAGCGCCGAGCCTGTCTCATCGGCTCGAACAACCACATGGTCGGCTTCGAAGATGAATCGTGGATCGTTCTGGGCGAGTTCGGTAACCAGCGAAGCCGCCAGGTCGTCGGTGACGTTACCCAGGCTGAAGATGGCTTCAGCCACGGCCGTGTAATGGGCGCGACCGCCGCTGTCTTTTAAGAATTCGAAAGTCTCGTTTACCAGAGTAGAATCGGAAATAAGATTTCCAGGAATTTTCACGCGAGCCATTGTAGCGGAATGTAGTACTTCGCCCAACCATGAAACAGAGTGACGTGATTGACGTTTTCAAAAGCACGGGCGCGCTGCTCGAAGGCCACTTCGTTCTGTCGAGCGGCCTGCACAGCTCGGTTTATCTTCAGTGCGCGATCGCTTTGCAGTCGCCGGCGGTGGCTTCAGAGTTCGGCGCGGCCATTGCCGATCAATTTCGCGGGCAGGGAATCGAGAGGGTTGCATCGCCCGCCATCGGCGGCTTGATCATCGGCTACGAAGTGGCGCGGCAGCTCGGCGTGCGATTTATTTGGACCGAGCGAGAGCAGGGAACGATGACTTTGCGTCGCGGGTTCGCGGTGAAAGACGGCGAGCGTGTGCTGGTCGTGGAAGATGTGATTACGACGGGCGGTTCAACGCGCGATACGATCGACGCGTTACAGGCTTTGGGCGCGAAGGTGTCCGCCGCGGCTTCGATTATCGATCGTTCAGGCGGCGAGGCGGACGTTGGCGTGCCGCGAATTTCGCTGGCGACGCTGAGTGTTCCGGCCGTGCCGCCCGACGAATGTGAAGCGTGCCGGCGTGGAGAAATCGCCGTCAAACCCGGTAGTCGGACAAGGGGCAAGTAACGATAAGAGGATAAGTATCATGATCCTGAGAATTCTTCTGTCGATCGTTCTCGGAGCGGTAGCGTTCACATTGGGCGGTCCAGTCCTTTATTACTTCTGGGTTGGGCCTCAGAGCGCGGCAGCATTGACCCTTGCCAAAGAATCCGCAGATGAGATCAAGGGTCTCGGTGATACGAAAACGTTTTCGCGCGAAGAAATCCGCGCCGCCGCTGACCGGATACAAGAGCGCCAAATGCGGTATCAACAGATTTTGGCTGAGAAGCAGCGAATCCGAACACGCACTTGGCAGATTGCGATTGTATCCGCACTCGTTGTCGGTGGCTCCACTTTCGTGGTGCTTTCTATACGGGCTAAGCGGCGTCGGATCCTTCCGACCGCAACTGAATCACCGGCCGCGCCCCAATGAATTTCAAACTTCTTCTCCAATACGACGGCACGTATTTTCACGGCTGGCAGACGCAGGAAGGCTTGCGAACCGTACAGGGCGAGCTGACGCGCGTGCTATCTTTGCTCGACGGACGAGACGTCGTGGTGCACGGTTCAGGCCGCACCGACGCCGGCGTGCATGCTGAAGGGCAGGTCGCGAGTGTCCAGTTGCAACGCGAGATCACTCCGCAGAAACTTCGGAACGCAATCAACGGCAACTTGCCGCCCGACGTGCGCGTGCTGTTTGCCGACACGACGCCTGAAGATTTTCACGCGCGCTACTCGGCGCGCAGCAAAACTTACAGCTATCGAGTTGTTCACGGCCCGGTGGTGTCGCCATTCTGGGCCCGTTACGCTCTGCAGGAAGCACGGCCAATGGATCTCGATCGCATGAGGTCGGCCGCCAGGTTGTTAATCGGAGAGCATGACTGGACCGCGTTTTCAGCGGCGCAATCCGATGCCGAGTCGCGGGTGCGCAACGTGTTTCAGTGCGATGTCCATGACAGTTGGAATGCGCGCGGGCATTGCCATTTGATCGAGATTACTGTTTCAGCGAATGGGTTCCTGCGGTACATGGTACGATCGATCGCCGGAACGCTGCTGGCCGTCGGTCGCGGCGAAATTAACGAAGAGACGATTGCGCGCGCGCTCAACGAAGGTGATCGCGATTTGGTGGGCGCGACGGCTCCGGCGCACGGACTGACGCTTCGGAGCGCGCAGTACGATTGACAGTGTCCTCACCTTGAGGTGGCACGCGCATCTTGTGCGTGATTTCACGGGCGGGCCGCCCGTGCCACAACGTACGATTGACAGTAGTTTTGCTTGCGGTAAGAATGAAGTCGCTTTCGAGATCGATTCCGCCGAAATTCCGCACTAGTGCTCGCTGACTTTAAAGAAGTTGTAGAGAAGGGCAGTCGCGATGAGCGGCTACTTTCGTCGATTGCCTGGGACCGCCTGCCGCGGCATGTGGCGATCATCATGGACGGCAACGGACGCTGGGCCGCCCAACGCGGCCAGCCGCGCATTGCCGGGCACCGCGCCGGCGTCGAGGCCGTGCGAGCGGCTGTCGATACCGGAGCACGCCTCGGCCTGGGGGCGCTGACGCTCTATGCTTTTTCAACCGAGAACTGGAAACGTCCGCGTTATGAAGTCGATGCGCTGATGCGGATGCTGCGCAAATATCTGCGGCTGGAGTTGGAAGAGATTCATCGTCAGAACATTCGTTTTCAGACAATCGGCCGGACGCACGCACTGGCTGCGAACGTCCAACAGGAGATTGTGCGCGCGTCGCAACAGACCGCAGGCAATTCCGGGATGGTGCTCAGCGTGGCGCTGAATTACGGTGGCCGTGCGGAAATTGTTGACGCGGGTCGCGCCGCGATGAAGAAACTGATCTCTGAAAAACGGCCGCCGGCGGATTTATCTGAGGCAGACATTGCGCGTGAACTTTACACACGTGACTTGCCCGAGCTGGATTTGCTCGTGCGCACTAGCGGCGAATTGCGCATCTCGAATTTTTTGCTCTGGCAAAGCGCGTACGCGGAAATTCACGTCACCGAAACGCTCTGGCCGGATTTTCGTCGCGTGCATTTGCTCGAAGCCATTGTCGATTATCAGCAGCGTCGCCGCCGGTTTGGTGGACTGAAACTCGTCGTCAACGCGAAGTAGTCAGTAGCCCGACCGTGAGGGAGGGCTCCAACAAACGCCGAACAACCTCTTGGCCACTCAATCAAACAAAAAGAACCCGCTCGGAAAACTTGCCAAAATTCCGCCGTCGATCGCGCGAATTCTGACAGCAGTAGTCCTACTGCCAATCTTGATCGCTTCGATCATCGTTCCGCAACTAGCTTTGCTTTTTGTTTTGCTGGTCGCGGTCGCGCTGGTAGTTGCGCTGCTCGAGTTTTGGATGTTGGCGCGGAAGCAACAAATTCGCGCCGATCCCGTCGCCGGGGTGCTAGGCGCATCCGCGCTCTTTACTGTCTTCTATTTCACTGAACCGCGAAAACCACCCGATCTGCTGGCCATAGTCATCGTGCTGATTCTGTTGACAGTCTGTTCGCTGGTAGCGGCGATGTTACGAGGCGCGCCATTCGAACGCATGATCGGTTCTTCAGGGGTGACTGTCCTCGGGGTGATGTACATCGTGCTGCTCGGCGGCCATCTGGTGGCGGTGCGCACAGGTTTCGCCCCGCAATTATCAAAGCATCTGCTGGCGTTCTTCTTTTTGGTGTTGATGGGCTCCGACTCGGCTGCGTATTACGGCGGCAGGGCATTCGGCAAGCATAAGCTCGCACCGACTGTAAGTCCGGGCAAGACTTGGGAAGGCGCCGTCGCGGGTATGCTGGCAAGCTTGCTGCTCGCCGCGGCTTCGCACTACTGGTTTTTCCCAGAGCTGCCGCTCCGGTTCGGTTTGCCGCTGGCGGCGTTGATGAATGTCGTTGGGATACTGGGCGACTTAACTGAAAGCGCGCTGAAACGTAGCGCCGGAACCAAGGACACCGCGCAGATTCTCCCGGGACACGGCGGCATGCTCGATCGAATCGATAGCTTGCTGTTCAATGCACCGCTCATCTACTATTTTGCTCTCGCGTATTTCCGCTAATCATGAGCACCAAAAAGATCGTTCTGATCGTGCTCGGTGTCGTCGCCGTGCTGGGACTGATAGTGGTGATGTTTGTGGGCGGAATTGCCTGGTTTACTTTTCACACGATTGGAAACAGCGAGGCCGCCAATACGGCGCGGGCGTACCTGCGCAATAATCAAAAGTTGAAGCAGGACATTGGCGAGGTGAAAGATTTCGGATCGCTAGTGACTGGCAGCATCAACGTGCAAAACCAAAACGGCGACGCGACTTTGAAACTGAAAGTGTACGGCGAGCGGAAGACGGTGAACGCCACCGTCGATCTTTCATATCGAAGCAACCGCGCCTGGCGCGCTACGGGCGCGATGTACGAAGACAACGGGCGCGTGATAGATCTGATGTCGGTGTACGGCACCGAACCCGAAACCTCTCCGCCGCCGGAATAAACAGATGACACGTCGCGGAGTTTCCATTCTCGGTTCTACCGGCTCGATCGGCTGCAACACGCTGCGCGTGATTGCCGCGCTGGGCAGTGATCGGTTTCGCGTGATTGCTCTCGGCGCCGGCCAAAATGTCGCGAAGCTCGCCGAGCAAATCGATCAATTCAAGCCTGAGCTGGTCTCAGTTAATTCTGCAGAAGCAGCCGAAAAACTGAAAAAGGAATTGGGTGCGCACGGAATCTCAATGCCCGTTATTCGCGTCGGCGAAGCAGGCCTGGTCGATGTCGCGACACACGAGCGCGCCGATTGTGTAGTTTCGGGAACGGTCGGCGCGGTGGGTTTCGTGCCGACTTTGCGAGCACTTGAATCAGGGAAGCGCGTGGCGCTTGCGAACAAGGAAACGCTGGTAATGGCCGGCGAGCTGATGACTCGAGCCGCGGCAAAATCCGGCGCCGAGTTGTTGCCTGTCGATTCCGAGCACAACGCGCTCCATCAGTGTCTGCGCGGCGAAAAACGTTCGGAAGTGCGGCGGTTGATTCTGACTGCTTCCGGCGGCCCGTTTCGAACACGCGACAAATCGGCGATGGCATCTGCTTCGGTGGCTGAAGCGCTACAACACCCGACGTGGAACATGGGCGCGAAAATCACAATCGATTCTGCGACCTTGATGAACAAGGGCCTGGAAGTCATTGAAGCGCATTGGCTGTTTGGCTTCGGCGCTGACGAGATCAACATCGTGATTCATCCTGAGTCGATCGTTCACTCGATGATTGAATTGGTTGATGGGTCGATCATTGCCCAAATGGGCGTGACGGACATGCGACATGCAATTCAGTACGCGCTGACTTATCCCGAGCGCCATCCGTCGGAACTGCCGACGCTGGATTTGGCAAAGCTATCGTCGCTGCACTTTGAGCCACCGGACACGTCGCGGTTCCCGTGCATCTCGCTCGCGTATCGCGCGCTGCGCGCCGGCGGCACGATGCCCACGACGCTGAATGCGGCGAACGAAGAAGCAGTACGCGCGTTCATTGAAGAACGAATCGGACTGACGGAGATTCCGCGTGTGATCGAAGCAGTGATGAACCAACATCAACTGCACGAGGCAGACTCCCTGGAAAGCGTTCTGACGGCTGATCGAGAAGCCCGCGCCGCGGCCCAGTGCGTAATTGGTGAGCTTTCAAGTGAATCAACGGAGAGCACTGCAGCATAAACGCCAACCATTTGCCTCGTTTGACGCATCTCTCATCGTCCGCTTACACTCGATTTGTAAGGCATCAATCAAAAAATGCTTCATATTCTTACCACTTGGATACTTCCTCTGATTATTGTGCTTGGCGCGGCTGTGACGCTGCACGAATTCGGCCACTTCGTCGTTGCAAAAATTCTGAAGATTCGCGTTGAGACGTTTTCATTTGGCTTCGGCCCGCGACTCTTCGGAAAACGGTGGGGACAGACGGACTATCGCGTGTCGGCGATTCCGCTCGGCGGTTACGTGAAGCTCGGCGGGGACGAGTCGAACGCGCCGATCGAAGGTGAAGGCGCTTCGGACATTCCCGCGCATGAGCGGTTCGATCTGCGGCCGCGTTGGCAGCGGATCTCCGTCGCAGTCGCCGGCCCGATCATGAACATTCTGACGGCGCTGGCGATTCCGTTTGCTGCCGGACTGATTTATGGAGTGCCCGCCACGCCGGCGCCGATTGTCGCCTCAGTGCTGCCGGCCAGCGCTGCCGAAGAGGCCGGTTTGCGACCGGGCGATCAAATCGTCTCGTTCAACGGCACTCCGAATCCTGACTGGGAAACGGTGAATGATGACGCGTTGCTGTCGCCGAACAAGCCTCTGCCGATTGTTGTTCAGCGCGAAGGTCAGCAGCTCCAGTTGTCGATTACGCCAAAACCATTGACGCGCGACGGCGAGACTGCGGGAGAACTCGGTTTCATTCCCGATTACGGAAACGTCACCGTTTTGTTCTCAAGCGTAACCTCGGGCACGGGTGCGGAAGCGGCAGGGCTCAAGGGCGGCGACCGCGTCATCGCAGTCGGCGGAGAGCCCGTGAAAAGCTCTGAACAGGTCAGGCAGTACATTAGGTCGCACAAGGATCAGCCAATCGTTATGGACATCGCACGGGGCGGTCAGCGCATGCAGATCACCGCACATGTCCCGCCGGGACAGGACGTCCTGGGTGTCTACGTCGGGCAAATACTGCCACCGGGACCGGGTGGACCACTCGCGGCGGCCCGCTACGCGGTAAATGCGAACCTGCGAATCTTGCGGCTGACGGCGAAGGCTTTGGGCCAGGTCTTTACGGGCCAACGTTCGGTGCGTAATACAATCTCAGGACCAATCGGCATAGCGCGAGAATCCTCGCGCGCCGTTTCAGATTTTGGCTGGGCTGGGCTGTTCACGATGCTCGGGTTTCTGAGTCTGAACCTCGGAATCTTTAATCTGTTGCCGATTCCGGTGCTCGACGGCGGGGCAATCTTCCTGCTTTTGATCGAGGGCGCACTCGCGATTGTGGGGCTGTCGATTTCGACGCGAGTGCGCGAACGGATTCAACAGGTCGGGTTCGTTTTTGTTATCCTGCTGATGGTGTTCGTGCTGACGAACGACGCGTTGAAACAGATTTCGCTTTGGCGTGGACCGAACAACAATGCGCCGGCAAACGCGACACCGGCCAAATAGTCAGGCTGATGCGAAAATCCAGACCAGTTCAAGTCAAGCACGTGCAAATCGGCGGCGGCGCGCCCGTGGTCATTCAGTCCATGACGAAGACCGACACGGCGGATGTTGACGCTACCGTCAAGCAGATCGAAGAGATGGTCAGCGCCGGCTGCGAGATTGTGCGGCTGGCCGTGCCTGACAACGATGCGGCCATTGCGCTCAAAGAGATCCGCAAGCGTGTTCCTGAAGTTCCAATCGTCGCCGACATTCACTTTCATTACAAGCTCGCTTTGCTAGCGCTCGAAGCCGGCATCGACAAGCTTCGTTTGAATCCGGGAAACATCGGGAAACACGAACGCATCGTCGAAGTTGTGCGCGCGGCCCAAGCTCAGAAGGTTCCGATTCGCATCGGTGTTAATGGTGGCTCGCTCGAAAAGGATCTGCTGAAGAAGTACGGCACGGCGACGCCCGAGGCAATGGTCGAATCGGCGATGCGGCACATCAACATTCTCGAAGACCTCGACTTCACGGACATCATCATTTCGTTGAAGGCTTCAGACGTGCAGCGCACCGTGTCTGCGTATCGTTTGCTCGCCGAAAAGGTTGACTATCCATTTCATCTCGGCGTGACGGAAGCCGGGACCGCGTTCACCGGCACTGTTAAGTCCTCGATCGGCCTTGGCATACTCCTGCACGAAGGCATCGGTGACACGATTCGCGTTTCGCTGGCAGCCGAGCCTCAGGAAGAAGTTCGCGTCGCCTGGGAAATCGTGAAGTCGCTGGGTCTGCGCACGCGTGGAGTGACCGTCGTGGCCTGTCCAACCTGCGGCCGTTTGGATGTCGATAACTTCGTTGAGATTGTCACGGAGATCGAGCGGCGCCTCGCGCACGTCGAAGAGCCTCTGCATCTTTCGATTATGGGCTGCGCGGTGAATGGACCGGGCGAAGC
>Ga0114129_10007739_pt1 | contig 15289 bp, 8 predicted proteins | sample RhiMetdeltSRZDD1_FD_80071 | JGI IMG/M metagenome (GOLD analysis project Ga0114129, IMG submission 80071) | Populus rhizosphere microbial communities from Tennessee, USA - Rhizosphere MetaG P. deltoides SRZDD1 (version 2) (version 2) | ecosystem: Host-associated > Plants > Roots > Rhizosphere >...
CGGACGAAACCATTGCCGACGCCTGCCTCATCTTTTCCATCGGTGCCCACTTTGGCATACATGACATAAAGCAAGCCGCCAATGTTCTGGATGTTGAATGGATGAAAAGTGTTTCCCACCGTTGTGGGAATGGTTGCATCGGCAAAGCCGCCGATAGTTGTGGTTAGCGTGTAGGTGCCGTCGTAGACGTCAATGTTTCCATTCGCGAAGTCGGCGGCGTAGAGGCGATTGCCGCCGGAGTTGCTGCCGATGGCAAGACCGGTATAAACGTGACCGGGGTGGCTCGCCGCGATGACGCCGGTGGTTGAGTTTGGACCGGCGCTCGGGTTCCAGCCAACGATGTTGCCTGTGATCGAAGAGAATATGAAGGCCGCCGGGCAGGTGGCGACGCTACATGGAGTGATGGCGAAGTCGGTCGTTGCGTTGCCGACGACTCCTGTTGGTAGGGCTCCCGGCACCGTAACCAGCGATAGGCCGGGGTTCTTCACCAGCGGACTTCCTGCGACGTCGCCGCGGAAAAGGCGTGCTGAGCTCGTGCCATTGTTCGCAACCCAGAACGGGCTTGTGCCTCTGAATGCGACACCCCACGGGTTTACCAGGAGTGGATCTTGAACAAAGGCAAATCCCGGAATGTCAGATACGAAGTTTGTTTGCCTGTAAGCAGAACCTGGTGGAATTGGTGGGACGTTGGGATTCTGGTCATCAGTTGCGGTCTTTGCGGCTAACGTCGCAGAAGTCCATGGCGCAGCTACAGGTAACATGCAAAGATAAAGGAAGGCAGTAAGCGATAAGCTCACTATGAGCCGAAAGTTTGTGGGACGAACTCGAAGCATTTGGGATCTCCTCCTCAAGTAGCGGGTGTTTGATTTTCCTTTTGAATTATTCAGTCAACTCGTGCCAGGCGATTACTAGTGATCGAGACGCAGATCAAAGACGAGAGACACGTAGGGGAATGACTTTGCGTAGCTGATGAGCGCGCATATGTCAGTGACAGACACCTAACCTGGCGCTTGAAATCACTAAGCTCGGACAGAGTTGGGAAACGCGGCAAACTGTATGCTTCGAAAGAGTTGCTGTCAAGATTTTTCTGGGTCACTCGACAAGGGTAAGCACAAGCTAACACGACTCGTATACGTTTTCGCCGAGCCAACCTATACTCAACTAAAGAACGGGAGCGCAGCGACCGACTGATGTCCCGATACGCTTCAGCTTGTCGTGACGTGCCAAAGATTCAACTTCTTTCAAGGAGGTCGTGCTAGCCGACAGGTGCGGTTCAATTCTGGCGAACGCGTAGTTCCCGAAAGAAATTGAATCTTTGGGCACGTCACGACAAGCTAAAGCGTATCGGACATAAGGACAAGCTGAAGCGTATCGGACATCAGTCGGTCGCTGCGCTCCCGTTCTTTAGTTGAGCGGCGTTCAGTACGAACTAACAGTCCGGCCCAGTGAAAGGACGTGAAACGACCTGAAACGACAAAAATTTTCGTGGCGGCGGGCAAACAAATTGTCGATCTTCTGAGTCAAACTGCTGGAAAGTTGAAGGTCCCCCTGCTTGCGGTAAAAGAGACCTTCTGCTTAAAATGGCCGTTCTTTAAATCGCTGGTGTAACAATACTTTTCACCGGCGGTGCGCTGCTCAGCTCCCCGAGAGCATCTTGATCCGCTCGTATCTGCGTCTTTATTTCGGAGGATTTTGTGAAGCAAGCTTTCTGGTTCTTGTGCGCCATCATTGTGGCTGCCTTGGGTAGCGGTGCACTCTTAACTGTTGAGGCCCAGGTCTCAAGTCCAACCCCCGATCCTTTCGTTGTTCAATTAACCAATGCTCCAAACGGTCCCTTCACCGCGGTCACGCAGGACATGACGGCGAATGGTCGTTTTGTTGTGTTCGAATCTAATGGCGATGTCGCAACTGAGAAAACCGCGACCCGCAACAATGCCGATGGGAATCGCGAGATCTTCCTTGCTGATTATGCTCAGCGCCGAATCTTTCAGATCACCAACACCAAAAACGTTCTAAAACCAGCAGCAACTCCGTCACCTACACCGACACCCAGTCCGACGCCTACACCGAGTCCAACCCCCACACCAGCGCCAACACCTGAAGACTTGACACAAGTCAAAATCAGGATCGTGAACGACTGGTCCAGGATCAGTTTGGCTCCAGTGTTATCGGGTAGCAGTCAGCGCAATTATGTGATCGTCTTCAGTTCAAACGCCCCGAATCCAGGAAACTTCGACGGAACCGAGGGTACGCTGCAAACGGATGGCAACAAGGAGATCTGGATCTATCGCCTGCCCGCAGTGTCCGATGTGGACCTGACATCCGGAGTCGATCTACCGTTACAGGATCTAACAGGCGGAACGTTCGAGAGGATTACGGATACACCTGCCAGCCGCGTTCCTTCACCCGGTTCCACCACCGCATTGCCGTTCTACGCCGATGATAATCGAGAAGCAGCGATCAGCGACGATGGACTGAGGTTGGCTTTTATTTCTACGAGAAACCTGGTTCCCGCTGTTGGAAACACGGATGCCAACCCGGAACTCTTCTTTTACAACATCACCAGCGGTACGTTTGTTCAGGGAACAAAGACTCAGGACGCAGTCCTTGGAGTGGGATTCGTCTTTCAGCAGAATCCGAACCTCTCATCTGACGGAAGTATTGTTTCATTCTATTCAAGCGCTAACCTTGCGGGAGCGAACAACGACGATGGGAACGGCGGCGGCAATGCAGAGATCTATATAGCGAACTTCGATGGTGCAGGGATGACGAACATTCGTCAGGTGACACGCACGAAAGTAGACCCGGCAACGGGCCGAACGGTTAATGTTTTCGCTCCCGGACGTCGTATGAGTCGAGATGGATCCATGATCGCGTTCGAATCATTGGCGAACGATCCGAAGGCGAATAGCACGACAAACAGCGCTTTCTTCGGGTTGTTCGTTTACACCGTCGCCACGGATACCTTCGTTCAGGTTGGGAACCGCGCGTTGGTCGCGCCGGGTGACATCGAACGGCATCCAGTTTTTACCGATTATGATGCAGGCCTGGTTCCCAAAAGTCTCGTGTTCACGTCGGAGTTGAACTTCAGACCTGACGGAACATTTCCGCCGGCAGCACAGGATGCTGAGGGCTTGAATCCAATACGCGGACCGCAGCTCTTTCTAACTCAGCTTCCGGCGAGTTCTTCAAACACTTTCGTCCGCCTTACTAATAATCCGCGAACGATTTCGGGCACTCGTGCGATTGCCAGTGAGTCGCGAAAGCGAATCGCATTTAGCCTTGATGTCGAGCTTGGTGGCGGGAATGCTGATTCTTCTATCGAGGTGTTCTATCTGCTAACTCCCATTATCACTGTGGAATCTGCCGCCGTGTTGAGTTCATTCACCGGCGCGAGCGAGATGCCTGTTCCCGCCGCTACGCCGATACCAAGCCCAACGCCAACACCTACACCGACGCCGAGTCCTGCACCTGGTGCGGCGATTGGATTAGCGGCAGGCGAACTTAGCATTGTTCGTTCGACAGTTGCTTTAGCTCCGTCGGATGCGAATGTTGTGTGCCTTCCTATGGTTAACTGCACGTCCGAAACCAAACGAAGTCCGGCGTTACCAGTCGAACTCAATGGGGTCTCGGTTTCGGTAAATGGTGCTGCTGCAGGTTTGTATTTTGCAGGAAACTCTTCAAAGCAGATCAATTTCGTGATGCCAATTGGCTTACCGGTCGGATTGGGCAAGGTAGTTGTCAACGTTCTAGATACTGGTGCGGGAACCGACACTGTTCTAAGGGGATTGATTCCCATCGTGAATGGTCAACCGGATGTGTTTACTTTGCCGGGAAACCGCGCAGCAGCTGTGAACGTGACGAATCCAAACATGCGTTTGACCGAACCATTCAACGTGACGTCACCGGATTCGACTGGAACCAGTGTCGCAACTGTATTAGAGCTCAGCGTGACGGGCATTCGATCCGCGACAACGAGCGAGATTAAAGTAACGGTCGGCACGACAGACATTGCTGGCTCGGACATTGTTTTCGTAGGACCAAACCGCGAAATGCCTGGCTTTGACATAATCAACTTCAGGTTGCCGGCCTCGCTGGCCGGAGCGGGCGATGTGACCGTGATTGTGACGTTCACGCGGGCTGGCTTCGCGGTGACTAGCCGACCGGCAGATACGGCGCCAAAGATACACATCAATTAGCAGAGGCAGAAGGCGGAAGGTAGGCACCCGTCTTCCGCTTTCTGCCTTCCGCCTACCGCCTAAAAACCTTCAGCCTATCGCCTGAAGCGTGGTACCATGCCTCAACCACCGGCCTCGCAACCGGTCATTCCTGTGGATGATTTCATCCCCCGTTCCGGGCCTCCATGCGATATCAACTCCTGACAATTGGAATCCTGGCGCTTCTTCTAAACACCGGAGGAGCTCCGCGTTTGGAGACTCGCGAGTTTTCCGAGTTGGAGCCGGCAACGCCAACCGCCCGCCGAATTAAGTGGCCACGCCGGAACATCGAGGTAACCTTCTCGAATTCGCTACGATCACCCGCCGCGCACATTAAACCTGGCAGCGACGTCGTCGGTGCTGCCCGCCGCGCGCTATCGCGTTGGTCCAACATCTCAGGTCTCAGCTTTGTGATTAGCTGGTCCTCTGAGATGTCTGTTAGTCCGGCCGACCAGGGCGACGGTATTAGCCTGATTACGATCGCCGATACTCCTGATAACGAAGCTTTCAATGCCGACTCAACTACGGGGCGCACTCGCGTCTTTTTCGATCCGGAGAGCGGCGCGATACAGGAAGCTGATATCTCGATCAATCCCAAGCCTCGCTCAGCTGAAGGCGCCGATCTTCAGTTTTCCACCGATGGCACTCCCGGCACATATGACCTTGAAGCTACGTTCACTCACGAAGTCGGGCACCTGCTTGGCTTGGACCACTCGAATGTCCTCGCATCGACGATGCAGAGTCATCAGGCGTTCAACGGCACATTCGGGCTCCCCGCTTTTACTGAACGAACGTTGACCGAAGAAGATCGTCAACGCGTACGCAGTCTTTATGGACCGAAGCAACGGATCGGCAAGATTGAGGGTCGTTTGTTCGACACGTCTAATGGAACATTCACAACCTTAAAATCCATTCACGTGTGGGCCGAAAGTCTCGCAACCGGCAGGGTCGTTGCTAGTGCTGTGAGTGCGGACGACGGAACTTACGTTCTCAGTGATCTGCCTCCGGGTAGATATCGGGTGTTAGCGGGAGGTGGAGACGAAGCGGCGTCCGGCATAACCGCGGTTGGACCACAGCGAATGTTCGGAGACATTGAGATCTCGAATCAAGTCAATGTAAAAGAGAGTGCTAGTACGACGGTAAATTACAACGTTCTGCCTCAGGCCACCGCTAAATTGAATCCCCGGCTGATTGGACTGAATGGCGACTTGTCCGTCGTAGCTTTACCGCTGGAACCAGGCAAACGCTTCAAGATTTATCTGTCTGGTGAAGGAATTGATAATGTGCCGGGCACTAGCATCTCTGTGAATTCGCCCTACTTCACAGTTGACGCGGCGTCACTAACCCGCGAGCAATTTCAAACTTCACTGCCTGTAGTTAGTTTCGATGTGAACGTCGCCGCTAACGCTCCGTTCGGCGACTACACCCTGCGCCTGCAATCTAACTCAGGCGAACTCGCTTACGTTCCGGGTGCTCTGACGATCGATCCGGGAGTGACAACAGCAGTTGCCAATCCGATCGATGATCCGCGGTTCTTCGTGAATCAGCATTACAAGGATGTAACCGGTAGGACACCTACAGCGGATCTACTCGATCGACTCACTTCTCAACTGTCAGCATGTGGCACTCGGGACGATTGCTTGCGCAGTAAGCTTGACCTTTCAAGCACTTTGATGCTGCAGGATGACGTGTCAGCGAGCGCCGGATTCATTTATGGACTTTACCAGGTTGGCCTGGGCCGGCGACCAAAGTTCTCTGAATTTGAAAACGACCGAAATACTTTGAATCGCGACGACAATGTAGGGGAGAACCGCTTAGCGCTTGCTATGGCATTTGTCAGTCGACCGGAGTTCGAGCGCAAGTACGCGCGGTTAACAAAAGCTGATCAATTTGTGGACGGCCTGACTTCCTCTATCGCGCAAACGACGGGCCTGAATGCCGGTGATGATAGACAATCACTTTTGAGCCTCTTCGATGGTACGAATGCTGGTCGGGCAAAGATCCTCGTGCAATTAATTACACAACCGGCACTGGTGGATGCTCAATACAACCAGTCGCTTGTGTTGCTGCAGTATTTCGCATACCTCCGTAGGGATCCCGATAAGGCTAATTATGACTATTGGGTCAACGTTCTTAAGAGTAAGCCGTTGAGAGATCCCGCTGCTGCCCGTTCGATGGCTTGTTCTCTCCTTAACTCATCCGAGTATCAATCACGCTTTGCAATGGTTGCGACGCACAACCCGAGCGAGTGCACCGAACACTAAGTGATCATGCGACATCGCTCGCCACTTAGTCGTCGTTTGTATAACTCAACGCAGTGGCAAAACAGTCAGTACCGAAACGCGGTAGCGGATGTCCGATACGCTTTAGCTTGTCGTGACTTACCGTATATTCAACTTCTTTCGGGAATATGTGCCGGTTCAGCGCACTGGTTCAAGCATTTTCAAGTGCAATTCCGAAGGCAGTTAAATCTGCAGCACATCGCGACAAGCTAAAGCGTATCGGACATCCGCTCCGCGTTTCGGTACTGACTGTTTATCCCCTACGTATCCTCAAAGCGGATGTTATAGTTGACGCTCAGCAGTTGTATCTTAAAGATCTTCGACGCGAAATTTGAAAGAGAAACTATTAGCCTATCTTGTTTGTCCCGCCTGCAGTGGAAGCCTAACTCTTTTTTCTGAAGCGCAGCAGCACGATGAGATTCTTACAGGAACACTAACATGTACGGCGTGCTCGTCTACTTTTCCGATCACCGGCGGAATTCCAAGGTTCGCGAACCTGGACGACGTCGATGCCGACAAGAAAGAGACAGCTGCCGGTTTCGGTTGGCAGTGGCAACACTTCGTTCAGGAAGATGAACGTTACGCTGAACAATTCCTTGGTTGGATACATCCAGTAACACCAGAGTTCTTTCGCGACAAAGTTGTTCTCGAAGGTGGATGCGGGAAAGGCCGCCATACACAACTCGCGGCCCGTTGGGGAGCTCGCGATGTTATCGGCGTGGATTTAAGCGTCGCTGTTGAGACAGCTTATCAGGCCACCCGTGAATTGGAGAACGCTCACATTGTGCAAGCCGATATTTTTCGGTTGCCGCTCAAGCGAAGTTTCGACTTTGCATTTTCCGTCGGGGTCTTGCATCACTTACCTGACCCGCGTGCAGGCTTTATTTCATTAGCTTCGAAAGTTAAACCCGGAGGGTCGATCGCTGCCTGGGTTTACGGAGCGGAAAACAATGAGTGGATCACTCGCTGGGTGAATCCCCTTCGCGAGCGAGTCACTTCGAAAATGAATCCCGGTACCTTGCTGCAGCTGTCGAAGGTCCCGGCAGCGGCACTTTTCGTTGTGACCAAGTTGGTGTATGGACCTCTAAACAAGAGTCGCCGTTGCGCAGCTGTTGCGAAGCATCTGTTCTACAACGATTATTTAAGCGCGATTGCGCCGTTTGGTTGGCGCGAGCAGCACACGATCGTGTTCGATCATCTGGTGGCCCCCACTGCGTTTTATATTCCTCGCGAGGATTTTGAGAGTTGGTGGAAAGATGTGGCGGCGGCAGATGTAATAATCTCCTGGCATAACAAGAACAGTTGGCGCGGGTTTGGCCGACTGCCGTGAGGGCAAAGAGGGAAGAGCGAAGAGGGAAGAGCCCAAAGACCAAGACTACAGATCGCAGATCACAGATCACAGATCTCAGATCGCAGATCGCAGATCACAGATCTCAAATCTCAGATCTCAGATCTCAGATCTCAGATGATCTCAGATCTCAGATCTCAGAATCACACGTGCAATCGACCGAATTAAACGTTTGGAAACCACTGTGGCAACTGCCGCAGAGGTGGGAATTGATCCTGTCGCTGGCCAAGCGCGAGCTTTTCGCGCGTTACAAAGGTTCAGTCTTGGGTATGTTGTGGCCGTTCCTTACGCCGGCCGTAATGATCGCTATATTCACTCTCGTGTTCTCTGGGATTTTTGGCGCGCGATTCGGACCCAGCGGGTCCCCGTGGGATTATGCGCTTTACCTGTTCTGCGGGTTACTGCCGTGGACAATGTTTCAGGAAACACTCCAACAGTCTGCAAAGACGATTGTGAGTCATGCCAACCTGGTAAAGCGAGTCGTGTTTCCACTTGAGACGCTTCCCGCCTCTCTGGCATTGGCTGCACTCGGTAATCAACTTTTCGGAACTGTCGCGATGCTGATCGCCGCTGTTGTCATACAGCACCAGTTTCACGTTACCGTTTTGCTGTTTCCTTTGTTGATGGTGCCGCAGCTCTTGTTGACGTTAGGAGCCGCTTGGTTGATCGCGTCGTTGGGCGTCTTTCTCCGCGACATCGCCCAGGGCATTATGTTGCTCCTGATGGCGTGGTTCTACCTGACGCCGATTATCTATCCTGAGTCGGCAGTGCCCGGGCAGCTGCGCACAGTCATAAACCTTAATCCGTTTACACCGCTGGTTCGAAACTATCGTCGCCTATTTCTCGACGGCGTGTCGCCAGACTGGCTTGGACTCGCATACTTCAGCGTGCTCGCAATCCTCGTCTTTATCTTTGGCTACTGGTGGTTTGCCCGAACCCGAAAAAGCTTTGCCGACGTAATCTAAAACCAGACTTTTCCTTTGCTGCAACGCTTGTGCATGGAATAATCAAGCTATGAAACTACTGCGAATCCCTCCTTTCCAGATCGCTTTTGCACTGATGATGCTGATGGGCTTGTCTGCGTCGGCTCAACAGAATCCGACCCAACGCGACAACGACAAAGCGGCTCTGTACACACGGTATTACGACGCTAAAAAGATCGATACACCGGAGCAGCAGCGCGTGGCGTACGAGTTGGGCCAGCAGTACCTAAAGCAATTTGGAAACGACAACGATAAGTACGCTGAAGCGGTGAAGAAATTTGTGATTCTTTATGAAAGAGCGCTGCGTGAGTTTGAATTGAACAAACTGTTTCTGGCGAAGAATTATGCCAAGGTGTTTGAAGACGGTAATGCAATGCTGACCAAAGATCCGGAGCACTACTTTGTGCTTGGACAAATTGCCCAGGCCGGTTACGAACTGGCCCGTGCCGGTGATGTCAGCCGCAACAAGCAGACGATCGAACTCGCACGTCATGCACTCAAGTTGTTGGACGCGGGAACCGTGACCAAGGCAGACCCGTTCAAGGACGTGAACACCGCCAAAGGGTTCCTCCACTTTGTTGTCGGTTGGATGCTAAGAACTGATGCACCCGCAGAGGCGGCCGCAGAACTGAGAAAGGCGGTAGAGACTGAAAGCCCGTTCAAGGCCGATCCCGGCGTTTACAGTTTATTGGGGGCGCTCATTATAAAGGGAGAATATGAACCCAAGGCTGCTGCCTACAACGACAAGTTCGGTAACAAACCACCATCTCCTGAGCAGCAGGCTGCGTTAAGCGAGCTGGATAAAATTGGCGCGCGGGCAGTTGACGCTTACGCGCGCGCGGTCGCACTCACTAAACCTGAACAAGCAGAAGCGAAAAGTAAATTGCTTGCGCAGTTGACTGCGCTGTACAAATCATTCAACAACGAATCCGAAGCAGGCTTACACGAATTGCTTGCACAAGTCTTAACTAAGCCACTGCCGTAAACGTTTTTTCTTGTAATCCTGTAATCATGTAATCGTGTTAAAGCCAGTAACAGGATTACAAGATTTCAGAATTACAAGATACTGTCAGCAACCTAAAACCTGTGGACTCTCACGTTTTGGCGCCCGCAGTTTCTGACGTATCATCTCCCTCACTCCCTAAAAACCGCTGATGGTGCTATCAAACATGAAACATAGAATTCTTCTACTCCCGCTTCTTCTGATCATCTCGGTCGCCGCGTTCGCGCAACAAACCCAGCCAACAGATGGTGTACTGCTAACCGTTGACTCGCTCTTTTCGTATCGCGGCAAGCTGCTTGGTCCAGTGCGATGGCAAACGGACGGATCAGGTTACTTCGCTCTCGAACCATCGGCCACAAAACCAAACGCAGTCGATATCGTTCGTTATGGCGCGGCCACTGGTGAACGCACCGTCTTCGTTTCCTCAGACAAGCTCATCCCTTCAGGAGCGACGGCGCCGCTGTCAATCGAGGAGTTTGACTTAAGTGAGGACGGACAGAAGATTCTGATCTTTACAAACACAGCTCGCGTTTGGCGAAGCAACACGCGCGGTGATTATTGGGTACTGGATTTGAAAACCTCGTCGTTGCGGAAGCTCGGTGGAGAAGCGAAACCCTCGACACTCATGTTTGCCAAGTTCTCGCCGGATGGCACACGCGTTGGCTACGTTCGTGAGAACAATATTTATGTCGAATCGCTGACTGCCAACTCACAGTCACCGATCACGCAGCTGACTTCCGACGGTTCGCGTTACATCGTTAATGGAACGTTTGATTGGGTGTACGAAGAGGAGTTGTTCTGTCGCGACGGATTCCGTTGGAGCCCTGACGGTAACCGCATTGCCTACTGGCAACTGAATTCTGAAGGCGTCAAAGAGATGACGCTGATTAACAACACAGATGCGCTCTATCCCTTTACAGTCACTTTTCCTTATCCGAAGGCGGGCGAGACAAATTCTGCAGCGCGTGTGGGGGTTATCAGTGCCACGGGTGGTCCTACGCGATGGTTTGAAGTTCCCGGTGACGCCCGGAACAACTACCTCCCGCGCATGGAATGGGCAGCCAGTTCAGATGAAGTAATCATTCAACAGCTAAACCGGCTGCAAAATACGAACACGGTAATGCTCGGTGATGCGCGAACTGGAAAAGTTCGCACCATTCTCGTAGAGAAAGATGATGCCTGGGTCGACACCGCCTGGGGGGACATTGACTGGGACAAACAGGGTCTTGCGCGAGGCGATGCCGAATGGATTGACGGCGGAAAGCGATTTTTGTGGGCCAGCGAACGCGATGGTTGGCGTCACATCTATTCAATCGCTCGAGATGGTAGCGATGTTCGTAACGTTACGCCTGGAAAATTCGACGTTATCAATGTAGAGCGCGTTGATGATGCTCACCATTCGATCTACTTCGAGGCCTCACCTGAGAATGCAACGCAACGCTATCTCTATCGCGAGCCGCTCGACGGCAGCGGAAAACTCGAGCGCATAACTCCGGCGGCCGCTCCCGGCGTGCATGCCTACAACATATCGCCCAACGGCGAGTTTGCTATCCACGCATATTCACAATTTACTCAACCTCCGACGACAGATGTTCTCCGACTCGCGCAACACACACTTCTCAGAGTCCTGATTGACAATCATGAGTTGAAAGAGAAGCTCTCCAAGCTAAAGAAAACACCGTCGGAATTCTTTAAGGTTGACATTGGCGAGGGCGTTCAACTCGACGGCTGGATGATTAAGCCGCCTGACTTCGATCCGCACAAGAAATATTCAGTGTTGTTTTATGTGTATGGCGAGCCATGGGGACAGACAGTGATGGATTTGTGGGGTGGCCGAAATGAACTGTGGCACATGATGCTTGCTCAGCAAGGCTACATCGTGATGAGCGTGGATAACAGAGGAACTCCAGCTCCGAAGGGGCGAGCGTGGCGCAAGATCGTTTATCGCAAAATGGGCATCGTGAATTCGCAGGATCAGGCAAACGCAGCGCGGGCGATCATCAAATGGCCGTTCGTCGATGCGACGCGCATCGGTATTTGGGGATGGAGCGGCGGAGGCTCCTCTACGCTCAACGCTATGTTCCGTTATCCAGAGGTGTACCAGGTAGGATTGTCAGTCGCTCCAGTACCAGTGCTTCGCTATTACGACACAATCTATCAGGAGCGGTATGGTGGGTTGCCTCAGGATCATCCGGACGAGTGGAAACAGAGTTCGCCCATAACGTTTGCAGGAAACCTGAAAGGGCAGTTAATGATTGTGCACGGCACTGGAGACGACAACGTTCACTATCAGGGAACGGAGGCTTTGGTTAATGCGCTGATAGCCGCGAACAAGCAGTTTCAAGTGATGTCATATCCGAATCGGTCGCACGGAATTTACGAGGGACCCGGAACAATGCGTCATCTTTACGGACTCTTCACTCGATTCATCAACGAGAAACTGACACCGGGTGGCCGTCCGGCCGAGGTGAGCACACAATAGCGTCGAATGATCATTCTAAAGTCTGGATCAGAGCTGCACCCAACTTGAAGCCGCAGTTAACAAGGCGCCAAAGCTGGAAAGAATCAAGTTCGTTCTGACAAGAATGAGCGCCCTCGCCGCTATCGAGCATACTCAACTAAAGAACGGGAGCGAAGCGACCGAATCAACTGATGGGATTGCCAGGTTTAGTTCAATCGGTCGCTTCGCTCCCGTTCTTTAGTTGTGTGGATTTCGAGTGGTGCGAACTCTTGTGGTACCTCTCTCAATACTCGTGTCAACTCGAAGGCGGTAGCTTGGCTTCCTGTGGTCGCGTCATTCGGAGGTAGACGAATACGCCAAGCCAGTAGCGCGCTTACCGACTGCCAGCATGCACGGCCTATGGAATCGTCGCGATAATTCGCAGCGGTCCACCACTACCGCGCGCAATCTTCATTGGCAGGGCGATGACCGAGAAACCCTTCGCCGGCAGTTGGTCGAGATTAGCTACATTCTCGAAGGCGGGGATGTTCTTATCAAACAGGATACGGTGACTTTCGAAAACCTTCGATTGCCCGTAGTCGATACTGGCTGTATCTAAGCCAATAGCTTTGATTACTCGGTTTTCGGTGAGCCAGCGCGCCGCCTTTGGATCCAGACCCGGAAAATGAAGCTTTGGAACTGCACCAGCTCCTCGTTCATCCGTGCCTAGATATTTCTTGCGGTCTGGATAAAATTTTCCAAACCCCGTTCTCAAAAGCACAATGCTGCCGGCAGGTATCCTTCCGTAACGCTTTTCCCAATTCTGAATATCAGCAACACTGACCAGATAATCTACGTTGGCTGCGCACTGCGCCGTCACGTCAATCAAGACTCCCGCTCCCATTAGTTGCTCCAACGGAATTTGGTCAACGCTGTGGTGACCCTTGGCAAAGTGCATGGGTGCATCGATGTGCGTGCCGCCGTGCTCAGCGGCACGATACCGAAAGGCAGAATAGTAATATCCTTGCTCGGTAACGCCTTCGAAGTCCGTTTCAAGTTGGAACTGTTCTGCCGTGGGCCAATAGACCGTTGAAGAATCGAAGGCATACGACAGGTCAATGATGTGCTTGGCCGGCCTTTGAGGTGGCGTTACGAGTAACACGACAGACAACAGAGCTGTAATCAAGACGTTCATGTCAGATGCTCCTTTTTTTGGCCAGGGAAGATTGAGTGCGAAGCCTATTATAAGCGTGACTCATTGGGGAGAGCAGGGCCGCGAAGAGCAAAGGGCCAGGAGCAAAGCACTAGGAGCACGGGACAAAGTGCGCTTTGCTCTTCGCACTTTGCTGTTGATCCTTGACATTTTCCACGGCACCGTTAGCATTTGATTGTCATCACTAAACAGCTCCCCTGTGCCATCCGACCACAGGACAACTCACCAAGCGTTATTGACCTGAATAAGGAAGTGTTATTTGGCCGCTGAGACGGAGAACTTAAAACCCCTTCTACACGCTGAACCGGACACTACGACTCCGCTCGTTACGGAGCCATTTGCCAGCGCGATTGAAGACTCGCGCTTCCTAAGAGGATTACTAGAAGCAAGTGTCGACGGGATCATGGGTTTTGACCGCGAGTGTCGCTTTACCGCCTGGAACCGGGCGATGGAATGCATCTCCGGTTTGCGCCGCGAAGAGGTTGTCGGCAAACGCGCATTCGATGTGTTTCCGTTCATGAAAGAAACCGGAGAGTTTCGCTACTTCCTGGAGGCGCTGGCCGGCCGGAGCGTGGTTGGAGAGAACAGGCCTTTTGCAGTCCCTCAAACCGGTCGTGCCGGATTCTTTGAGGGCTACTATTCTCCACTTAAGAATGAACTAGGCGAAACGATTGGTGGGGTCGGTGTCGTGCGCGACATTACGGAACGAAAGCGGGTTGAGGAGATCGCGCGGGAAGCCCATCAGCGACTGACCTTTCACGTCGAGAACTCACCGCTTGCGGTCGTCGAATGGGACAACGAGTTTCGTGTGTCACGTTGGGCGCCGTCAGCGGAACGATTGTTTGGTTGGAACGCGGAAGAAGTGATGGGAAAACGAGTCGCGGATTGGGACTTTGTTTTTCCCGACGATCTGGAAGCCGTCTTCGAAGTTGGCTATCGACAGCGCCAGGCGAAGGAACGTCATGGGGTTTCACGCAATCGCAACTACACAAAAGACGGCAAAATTCTTCATTGCGAATGGTACAACTCGACGCTTTACGACGATGCGGGCCAACTTGTATCGATTCTTTCGCTCGTGCTTGACGTCACTGCCGCAAAACGAACCGAGCACGCTTTACGCGAATCGGAGGAACAGTATCGTCTGTTCTTCGAATCGAATCCGCAACCGATGTGGGTCTACGATTTGGAGACACTGGGTTTTCTTGCCGTTAACGATGCCGCGGTCGACCATTACCGTTATTCACGTGAAGAATTTCTCGCGATGACGATCATGGATATTCGGCCTTCAGAGGATAAGCCGGTGTTATCTGCCTACTTGTCATCAGCAAGCGCCCATTTGGACCGAGCCGGTGAATGGCGTCATCGGAAAAAAGACGGATCTGTCATCAATGTCGAGATCACCTCACATCGGCTTGACTTTGGCGGACGGCGCGCCGAATTCGTCCTGGCTAACGACATCACGGAGCGAAAGCGCGCCGAGACAGCTTTGCGCGAAAGTGAAGATCGTTATCGTGATCTTGTCGAAAACAGCCATGAACTGATGTGCACACATGATCTCGATGGTCGCATCCTTTCCGTGAATCCGTGGGCCGCTCATGTGTTGGGTTATCCGCAGCAGGCGTTGATTGGGGTGAATGTGCGTACTGGATTAATCCCTAAGTATCGACCTCAGTTCGACGACTACATTAAAACGATCAAGGCCCACGGCTACGCGCGGGGAATCATGCAGGTGCAGACCGCAAAAGGAGAGGTCAGGCTTTGGGAGTACTACAACACTCTCCGGACAGAGGGCGTAGAAACTCC
>Ga0114129_10007741_pt1 | contig 15288 bp, 10 predicted proteins | sample RhiMetdeltSRZDD1_FD_80071 | JGI IMG/M metagenome (GOLD analysis project Ga0114129, IMG submission 80071) | Populus rhizosphere microbial communities from Tennessee, USA - Rhizosphere MetaG P. deltoides SRZDD1 (version 2) (version 2) | ecosystem: Host-associated > Plants > Roots > Rhizosphere >...
CCCACGACCGGGCCGCGATCAAGCAGGCGGCGCTGCACCTCCTCCGGGCCCGGAGGCCGGCGATTCTCGTCGGCCACGGCGTTATCCTCTCGGACGCGTCCGACGAGATTCGGGCGCTCGCCGAGATGCTCGAGATCCCCGTGGCGACCACCCCGAAGGGGAAGGGCGCGTTCCCGGAGGATCACCGGCTCTCCCTCGGACCCTTCGGGTATTCGGGGTCGCCGCTGGCGCAGTGGTATCTCCTGGAGAGCGGCGTGGACGTGCTCCTCGCCGTGGGGACCAGCCTCAGCGAGTGGGGCACGCTCGGATGGGACCGTCGGCTGCAGCCGAGCGAGGCTCTGCTCCATGTAGACATCGACCCGTACGAGATCGGGAAGAACTATCCCGTGACGGTGCCCGTGATCGGCGATGCCAAGTCCGGGCTGACCGAGCTCAGCTACGAGATCCGGCGGCAGCAGCAGCGCTATCTGCACTGGCGCCGCGGTAACGGCAAGCTCGCGCCGCCCGCGGACCGGCCGCGATTCCTGAACGCCGCCACGATGGATTCGAATGCGGTGCCCATCAAGCCCCAGCGGCTGTTTCGAGATCTCCAGGAGGCATTGCCCCGGGACGCCCTGGTCTTTATCGACGGAGGGGCGAACCGCTCGTGGGCGATCCACTATTGGCAGAGTTTCCACCCCAGGACCTTCTTCTGCGCGACCGGCATGGCGTCGATGGGTTTCGGTGTGGCGGGCGCCATTGGCGGCAAGTTCGCGGCGCCCCATCGGGTGGTCGTCTCGATCACGGGCGACGGCGGGTTCCTCATGAACGGGATGGAGGTGTCGACCGCCGTGCACTATGGTCAGCAGGTGATCTGGGTCATCCTGAACGACGCCGGATACGGCATGATCCATCATGCGCTGCGGATGATGAAGCGACCCGATGTCGCCACGCGCTATCCGCGCGTCGATTGTGCCCGGGTTGCGGAGGGGCTGGGGGCCCAAGCGTTCCGGATTCGGGAGCCGGGACAGATCAACCGTGAGTTCATCCAGAAGATCGTGGCCAGTGGCCGTCCGACAGTGCTCGATGTCGAGATCGATGTGGACGAGGTAGCGCCGTTCGGCGGCCGCGTGGAGACGCTCGGCAACTACTTCGAGAGCTAGGGCCGGTCTCTCAGGGCCCGGGCCCTGAGCATTATCACTGGCGTCTCTCGCGTGTCAGCGAGGGGCATTTCATGCGTCCGTCTTAGGGTGGCGCTGCTCGCCGGCGCCGAGCCAGCGGAGGCCACCGAGGCCCAGCAACGGGAGCAGGGCAACGACAAGGAACATGACCTGGAAGCCCACCGCCTCCGCCAGGCGACCCATTAAGATCGTCCCACCCCCGACTCCCAGTTCCCAGCAGGCAGCGAATCCCGCCACGCTGCTGGCCCGGCGCTCGCGGGGCGATCGGTCGACCACCGAGCTGATCAGCGTCGTGTGCGTGCCGCCGATGCCCAGGCCTGCAGGCACCGCTGCTATCAGGAATAGCGCGGGGTCGCTCGCCACCGCCAAAAGCGCCATCCCCACCGCGAGCGTCGCGAACAGAGGAACCAAGACAGCCACGGCCCCCCACCTGTCGTAGGCTTTCCCCGCCACCAGGCGAACGCCTAGGCTGCTCAGAGCCAGGAGAGCGAAGAACGCGCCTACGACTTCCAGCCCACGGTCCCGCGCGACGACAGCGATGAACGAGATGATGGTGCCGTAGGCGATGCTTGCGGCGAACTGGGCCGCTGCGGGAACCGATACCAGGGTCCGGAGGACCATAGTTCCCGCCCGGGTCGTGGGGGCCCGACTCGCTTCCGGGGACGGACTGTGGGGAAGGATCAGCCCACACACGAGGGCCGCGAAGGCCGTGCCGGCAGCCGCCAGGAAGAGTCCTGGGTAGCCGAGCGTGGCCAGCACGATCCGGCCGATTCCGGGCCCTATTGTCAAGGCGGCTGCCTGCGCGAGACCGAACACACCCATGGTCCTGCCGCGACGCCCCGGGGGAGCGAGGTCGGCGGCGAGCGAAGCGGCCGCCGTGCTGAATGTGGCCAGACCGATGCCGTGAAACACACGCCACAGGAGCAACCCTGGCACGGATCGGATCGCCCAGTACCCGAGCGATGCCAGAACGTAGATACCGGCCCCAGTCAGCAGGAACTGCCGGCGCCCGGTCCGGTCCATCCAGATTCCGACGAAAGGCCGCGCCGCCAGGGAGGTCAGCGCCAGGATCCCGATGATGAGCCCGACCTCGAAGGTCGAGCCGCCCAGGTTCTGCACATAGAGGGGCAGGGTCGGGAGGAGGTAGTAGAGCGACGCGAAGTGGAGGAACGTTGCCGTAACGACGCACGCAAGCTGACCCGAGACTGCCACGATGCGTCCCGGCGCTACTCCGCCTGGGGGTAGGTCCGTGCGCGGATGCCGGCTAAGCACGCTCAGAATTGACCCGATTCTCGGCACTAGTGTCCATCCTCCGGACCTCGAACTGAACCCGTAGCCAGTGGCACACCCATTGCACTCCTCCCCGCCGGGGGACGGCCGGGCAGTTGAGCCTAGTCCCGCCGGGAAGGGAAATTCGCCAATGGCACCCCTGGTTCATCGATGGGCGCTAGCCGTCATGTTGGTCACGCTGGCCTCTGTTTTCCTGCCGATGTCGGCGGCAAGGGGCGCGTCAGGCCATTCCGGCGCTGAGCTCGTCGTCGCCGACGCGACGGCGCCCCCGACGACACTCGATCCTTTCAAGGTCTACGGCACCCAGACCCAGAGCTTCTTCCGGCTCATCTTCGAGCCGCTCTTCGACCGCGATCCCGACGGCAAGATCCGGACCCCCCTCCTGGAGCGGTGGGGACCCGTCGACCGGTTGACCTGGGAGTTCCGCCTCCGTCCGGGTATCCGCTTCCACGATGGGGGTGAGTTGACCGCGGCGGACGTCGTGTATTCCGTTAGCCGAATCCTCGATCCCCAGGTGAACTCACCTCGGCGACACGAGTTCGGTGAGATCGAGACCATCGTGGCCGTCGACACGTTCACGGTGCGAATCACGACCAAGCGCCCGTATGCGTTGCTGCCCGCCCGCCTTTCCCAATTCAGCATGATCCTACCCGATCAGCTGCGAGGCCGCGCGGAGGCAGATTTCTTCCGCGAACCGATCGGACTGGGCCCCTTTCGGCTCGCGGATCTCAGCCCGAAACAAGCGGTACTCACGGCGTTCCCCGAGTACCATGGCGGCGCGCCCAGGACGCAGCGGATCGTCTTCCAGTTCATCCCGGACCCGGAGGAGCGCCTACGCCAGCTGTTGGCGGGGAACGTGGACATCGTCACGAACCTCCTACCGCAGCAGGTGGAGCCCGTGCTGCGGGCGCGTGGCGTCCGTCTCGTCAAGCGCAACTCGATCCGCTTCATGGATGTGCTCATCGACAATCGCAACGGTCCTCTGGCTCACGTCGAGGTTCGCCGGGCACTTCTCCACGGAACTGACGTCGAGGGACTGGTGCGATACATCGCGCGCGGCAATGGTCACGCCATCGCGACCGTCACGCTGCCGGAGGACTTTGGCTTCCACGAGGGCCTCAAGCGTCATCCCTTCGACCCGGCCAGAGCCCGGACCCTTCTGGCCGAAGCCGGGTACCCCGATGGATTTCGCCTGCAGGGCCTCGCGACGCACGACACGCAGACGCTCGCTACGGCTCTCGCCCAGCAATGGCGGAAGATCGGCGTGAAGCTCGAGGTCAGCGTGGATGGTCGTGCGCCCACGATGACCCGGTGGATCAAGGAGCGCGACCGACACGACTTCTTGATCCTGGACCCGACGAGCATCATCTTCGATGCCGCGTTCCAGCTTCGGCTGCATCTGGACCCCGCCCATCCGATGTCGCGCGTGTCGAATCCACGGTCGGTCGATCTCCTAAACCGGGCGGATGCGGAGCAGGACCCAGAAGCGCGCGCTGCGCTCCTCCGGGAGGTGCAAGCGATCGCATATGAACAGGGGCTCACGATCCCTCTGTACCAGGTCGTCGATCTCTATGGGGTGCGTGACCGTGTCACGGGCTTCGTGGCGTCCAAAGATACTATTTTGCGTCTCGGGGGCGTTGGTCTCCAGCAATGACCTCCGTGACCGAAGCTGAGGTCGCCCCGGAGGGGGTAGTGGTCGGCGCCGCCTCCGCCCCATCCCGGAGGGGATGGCGGCGCGTACGGTTCGGCATCGCTGCCAGGCTGACGCTGGTGGTGATCCCCCTAGTCCTCGTTCCCCTCGGAGGGTTGGCCTACGTCTGGTACTCCCACACGAAGGCGGCGCTCGAGCACCAGGTTCGCGAGGAGCTTCAGGTGCGGCTCAGCCAGGTGGCGCTTCGCCTGAAGCCGTTTCTGCGGGAACGCGAGCTGGATCTCTACGATTTGGCCAGCTCGCCCGCGCTGAGGGATTACCAGACCCAGCTCGAATATCGGCTCGTGCAAGAGGCGGACGTCGCGCTCAAGAAGCTGGCCGAGCACTTCCTGCAGTTCGTGAGTCGCCGTGATGAGGTCGTGGCCGAGGCGCGCTATCTGGACGAGACCGGCAAAGAGCTGGTCAGCGCGACCGTCCGGGGCGTCAAGAGAAGCGGTGCCAGCTACAAGGACGCACCTTTCTTCCAGCAGGCCAAGGGACTTCGCTCCGATACCGGTCTTGTCGCGTCCGTCGAATGGTCGGAATCGCTGCAGATCACGGTCCTGCGGCTCGCCTTGCCGATCTACAACGAGTGGAAGGAGTTCCGCGGCGTGATGGTCGTCGACATGCCGCTGTCCTACTTCACCTCGACACTGGCGGGCGCGTTGACCGGACGCCCGGGGACGAGCTTTCTCGTCGACGGCCGCGGCGCCATTCTCGGCCCGCCCGGAGCGGCGCAGAGCCTGGCCGCACGGTGGAAGGGGCCAGGTGAGCTCGCAGCGATTCTGCGAACTCACGCGGGAGACCCCCAGGTTGTAGATCTGACCGACGGGGGCCACGGGCTTCTGGTGCGTGCGGTCGTGGGCGCGCATGGCTGGTCAATCGGGGTCCTCGCGCCCCTCGAGGAGACCGAAGGCCCGGTGCGCGCCCTCACCCAGTCCACGCTGGCATACGGGAGCGCGGGTGCGATCGTCCTCGTCCTGGCGGTCGTCCTGGTCGCGCGGGGCGCCAGCCGGCGGGTCCGGCGACTCCAGGCGGCGACGGCCCAGCTGGCGGCGGGGAACTTTGGGCTTCGCATGCCGGCAGAGGGCACCGACGAGGTCGGAGACCTGGGTCGCTCGTTCAACATGATGGTCGAGTCCCTGGCCCGCCGGGACGCCGAAGTGAGCGCCCGGACGGAGGAGGCGCAGCGCCGACGACAGGAGCTCGAGGTTCTCAATGCCGTGATCCAGGCCGCTCATACGTCGCTGGATCTGAGAGAGAGCCTCGAGGCCATCCTCGACCGCCTACTGGCTCTCTTCGACTTCTCGGCGGGCGCGATCCGACTGATCGACGAGTCGCGTGACCACCTGATCCTTGTTGCCCACCGTGGTCTCCGACCGAGCTACGCGGCGAATCCGATTCCCCTTCGCACCGATGAGGGCGACAGCGGGCAGACGCTCCGGAGCGGCCAGCCTCGGGTCCTGAACGAGCCGGCCGATCTCGCGCCATACCAGAAGCGGGTCCCCGAGGGCACGATGGTGGGCGGCGTCCTGTTGATTCCGATCCTGTCGAAAGGTCAGGCACTGGGGGCGATCGTTCTGATCTGTCAACGGAAGCCCGATTTCGCCGAGGCCGAGCTTCGCCTGCTGGGCAGCATCGGTCTCGAGGTGGGAACGGCCATCCAGAATGCCCGCCTGTTCAGCCAGACTCAGGCGCTCCTGACGGAGGCGGAGAGACACCGTGCCCGTGCCGAGGCCCTCGCGGAGATCGGGCAGTCCGTGACGGCGACGCTCGACCTCGACCGCGTGCTGGATCTCGTGGTCGAGCGCGGGTCCGCGGCGATTGGCGCGGATGCCGTCTGCATCATGCGCCTGGACGATGGCACCCTCCACCATGTTCGGGCGCGCGGGCTGTCCGCGGAAGGTATGAGCCGGCTCGACATGAAGCCGGGGGAGAAGCCGGCAGGCGACGCGGCCCTGATGAGAGTGCCGGTCTGGACGGCTGACCTGCAGGCCGATCGCCGATTCCGCGAGAGCGCGAGCGCCCCGGAGCTGCTCAGCACGGAGGGCATTCGGGCGGTCCTGACGGCACCCATCATCCTGGGCGACGCGGTCTGGGGCATTCTCAAGATCTACTTCCGCAAGGTACACAGCTTCAGCCCCGAGGAGGTCCGCTTCGCCGGTGCCGTGGCTCAGCAAGCGGCGATCGCCATCGGCAACGCCAAGCTCTACGCCGACCTCCAGTCCGCCTACGCGAAGCTCGAGGCCGCGCAGGAGCAAGCGGTCCAGACGGCAAAGCTCGGAGCCCTGGGCCAGATGGCTGGCGGCGTCGCTCACGACTTCAACAACCTCCTCGCGGCGATCCTGGGAAGGGCGGAGCTCCTGCAGCGGCGGACATCGGACCCTCTCGTGATGCAGGGTCTCAAGGTCATCCAGGGGGCGGCACTGGACGGGGCGGAGACGGTACGACGGATCCTAGGTTTCGCGCGCGCGAAAGGCGAGGAGCAGGCGGAGCCGGTGGAGATCGCACCACTGCTGCAACAGGTGATGGAGATCGCTCGTCCGCGCTGGAAGGACGAAGCGCAAGCGCGCGGCGCGTTCATCAACGTGGCCCTTGCGCTGGAGCCGGTGCCCCCGGTCCGGGGCAACGCGGCGGAGCTGCGCGAGGTGTTTCTGAACCTGTTGCTGAATGCCGTGGACGCTATGCCAAATGGTGGGACCGTCACCCTCGGCGTCCGCTCGCTCAAGGCTGGGACCGCCGCCGCGGGCGCCCTGGGCGAGTCGGTCGAGTGCTTCGTCCGGGACACCGGCGTCGGGATGTCCACCGAGGTTCGCCGGCGCGCCTTCGACCCCTTCTTCACGACGAAGGGCGCCAGGGGCACGGGCCTCGGGCTCTCGGTCGTGTACGGCATCGTGTCCCGCCACGGAGGTCGGGTGCGGATCGACAGCCGCGAGACCGTGGGGACCACGGTCACGCTGCATCTGCCGGTCTTCCAGGGGAGCACCGCGGTGGAGGCACCGGATCCGGGACCGGTGGACACCGGCAGCGCGCGGATCCTCGTGGTAGACGACGAAGAGGAGCTCGCCAACATGCTGGCGGACATCCTTCGTCTGGAGGGGGGCCACGTCGTCGAGGTGATGACGGACGCGCGCGCGGCGCTCGACCGGGTGGCGGCCAGCCCTCCCGACCTCCTGTTCACCGACCTCGGCATGCCCGTGCTGTCCGGCTGGGAGCTGGCCGCCCAGGCGCGGACCTTCCACCCGGGGTTGCCCGTGGTCCTCGTGACTGGCTGGGGGCACCAGCTCGACCCTGACCGGGTCCGGAACTCGGGCGTGGTCGGGGTCGTGGCCAAGCCGTACCGCATCGAGGACATTCGCAAGGCCGTGGCCGGCGCGCTCGCCGGCGCGCTCCAGGACACGTGAGCGCCGCATACGGTCCGGACCGGTCTCGCTAGAGCCCCCTGATTGCGGCTGGGGCCGAGAGGCGAGCCGGCTCGCCATGCTCGCCTGATCGCCCGCCTCCCGTTGTCGCCCTCCCCGTGGTCACTAACCGAACGCCAAGCGTTCCGTGACGACCGCTTCTGGTTGAACGGCGAAGAGACCACGCAGGCCGGATGGCATCCGCGGTTGCCTTGCATCGGCTGCGTTCGCATTCTACGATCGCGTGACCCCAATGAAGCTCACACTCCTGGGCACTGGCGGGCCGCTGCCCGACCCGACCCGTCACGGATCAGCGACGGCCCTTCAGATCGGGGACGGCTGTCTCCTGTTCGACACGGGCCGCGGAGCGGTCCTGCAGCTTGTCCGCGCCGGCATCCCAGTCGAGCGCGTGCATCCGGTCTTCATCACCCATCACCACTACGACCACATCGGCGACCTTGCCGACGTAGTCCTCACGGGCTGGCTCCAAGGACGCACGCGTACGCTGCGGATCGTTGGTCCTCCCGGCACCACGTCGATCGTGACGGCGCTTCTCGGTCGCGTCTACGAAAAGGACATCGCGTTTCGCTCCCAAGGAGCCTTGGCAATGACGTGGACACCGGTCGAGAGCGCAGAAGTGACGCGTGGTCTTGTTCACGACGGCGGCGATTGGCGAGTGTTCGCAGAGGTCGTCGTGCACGGCCACGGGCTCGGCTTCCCGCAAGCGTTCGAACACCGCTGGATATGCCTGGGCTATCGCGTGGAGGCCGAGGACAAGGTGGTGGCCGTCAGTGGCGACACGGTCGCCTGCGACGGGCTCGAGCGCCTCGCGCGGGACGCGGACGTGCTGGTCCAGTGCTGCTACCTGGCCCGGCCGGAGCTCACCACGCCGTCCTTCGTCCGCTTGGCCAAGGACACCATCGCATGCGCGGACACCGTCGGCACGATCGCCAGGCAGGCGAGGGTCAGGAAGCTCGTCCTCACACACTTCCGCCCGATGTCCGAAGCCATGATGCGGTCGATCGCCGAAGATGTGGCGCACGACTTTGACGGTCCCGTGGTGCTTGGCACGGATCTCACTAAAGTGCTGGTCTAAGCACCGGCGCCAGGCCGGGCTCATCGAATGGTTCTGAAGTCCTCGTCCTTGATCTCCCTCGCGGAGTTCGAGTAGGCTGAGACACTGCTTCCGACTGAGCGAGGACAGGGGGCAATTCGATGGATTACCGGCTGCTCGGACACGGCGCGCTGCGGGTGTCGGCGATCGGGCTCGGTTGCATGTCGATGTCCGGGACCTACGGGAAGAGCGACGACGCCGCGTCGGTCGCGGTGATCCACCGTGCCCTCGACCTGGGCATCGACTTCTTTGACTCTTCCGACATGTACGGGTGGGGGCACAACGAGGAGCTCGTCAGCCGAGCCCTTGCCGGGCGCCGGGAAGGGGTCGTCCTCGCCACCAAGTTCGGGCAGGTGCGGAGCCCGGACGGCGCCGGTAACCTCGTGGACGGGAGCGCGACGTACGTCCGAGCCGCCTGCGAAGCGAGTCTGAAGCGGCTCGGTGTCGACACCATCGACCTCTACTACCAGCACCGCGTGGATCCCAAGGTCTCGATCGAGGAGACGGTGGGCGCCATGGCGCGGCTACGCGAAGAGGGCAAGATCCGGGCTCTCGGGCTCTGCGAGGCGGCCCCGGCCACGCTCCGCCGGGCGTATGCCGTCCACCCGATCGCCGCGTTGCAGATGGAATACTCGCTCCTCTACCGGCAGCCGGCGGAGGACGTGCTCGCGGTCTGCCGAGAGCTCGGGATCACCTTCGTCGCATACTCGCCGCTCGGCCGGAGCCTGCTCGCGGGGGGCGTCGAGCGTCCTGACGACATCCCCGCCGACGACCGCCGGCGCCAGCACCCGCGGTTCCAGGGGCCGAATCTCGAGCACAACACGCGGCTCGTGCGGCGCCTGGCCGAGGTCGCGCGGGTCAAGGGCGCGACTCCCGCCCAGCTCGCGCTCGCCTGGTTGCTGGCCCGCGGCCGGGACATCGTCCCCATCCCCGGCACGAAGCGGGTCGGCCGCCTCGAGGAGAACGCTGGCGCCGTCCGCGTCCAGCTGGACGCCGCCGACCTCCGCCGGATCGACGAGGCGATGCCCCCGGGCGCCGGAGCGGGCACACGGTACCCGGAGCCTCAGATGAAGGGTGTCTACATCTGAGATCCCGCGGGAGAACGACGTGACCCCGCGCCCGGCGGGAGCGGGTTCGAAGGAGCTGTCGTGAGCCGCGCCGTCGCGACGCCGGTGCCCCTAGCTGTCCGGTGGCCGGTTCGAGCCGAGCACGTCGCGATGGCCGTGGCCGCGGTCGCCCTCGCCATCCTCGTCGTCCTGCCGCTGGCGTCGCTGCTCCTGGCGAGCATCACCGAGGAAGGCCGGCTCAGCCTGGGCCACTTCCGCGAGGCCCTGTCCCGGCGACTCTACGTCCAGGCCCTCAGGAACTCGCTGGTTCTCGGCGCGTGGACGGCGCTTCTGAGCGTCGCCGTCGGCCTTCCGATGGCCTGGGCGGTGAGCCGCACCGACGTGCCGGCGAAGCCCTTCATCCACGCCACGGCGACGATCGCGTACCTCACGCCGCCCTACCTCACCGCGATCGCCTTCGTGAACCTCTTCAGCCCGAACGCGGGACTCGTCAACCAGTGGCTGCGTGACGCGCTCGGCCTGCCCCAGCTCACGTTCAACATCCACTCGATGGCCGGGCTGGTCCTCGTCACGGTGCTCCATACCTTCCCGTTCGTGTACCTGCTGGCAGCGAGCGCGCTTCAGTCCGTCGACGCCTCGATGGAGGAGTCGGCGCGGATCCTGGGAGCGGGCCGCTGGAGGACCGCGCGCGCCGTCACCCTGCCGCTCGTGGCTCCCGCGATCCTGGCCGGGGCGCTGGTGGCGTTCGTCAACGCGATCGCGCTCTTCGGCTCCCAGGCGATCATCGGGTTGCCCGGGCGCATCTTCACCTTGCCCACGCGGATCTACGCGCTCTTCGACCACCCGCCGCGGTACGGGCTCGCGTCGGCCCTGTCGCTGGTCTTCGTCGCGATCACCGTTGTGGCGCTCGCACTCCAGCGCCGCTACCTAGCCCGTCGCTCGTACGTCACCTTCGGAGGCAAGGGCACCCGACCGCAAGTCGTCCCGCTTGGCGGAGCCCGCTGGGGAGCGCTCGCGTTCTGCGCCGGGATCTTCGTCGTGGCCGTGCTCGCGCCGTACCTCACGCTTCTGGCGGTTTCGGTGAGCCGGTCGTGGGGCCTCGACTTCTGGCAGAACCTGACGCTGCAGCACTACCGCTTCATCCTCTTCGAGTACGACGTCACCCGGCGGGCAATCGTGAACAGCCTCATCCTCGCCGCGGCCGCCGCGACGTTGACCGTCCTCCTCGGCTGCCTGATCGCCTGGGGCGACCTCCGGACGAGTCTGCCCGGCCGGAAGGTCCTGGACTACGTGTCGCTCGTGCCGCTCGGACTGCCGGGGATCGTCATGGCGGTGGCGCTGATCCAGTTCTGGCTCCGGGTGCCGGTACCCATCTACGGCACGCTGCTCATCATCCTGCTGGCCTACAGCGCCCGCTACGTCCCGCTGGCCGTGCGGTCGGCGAACGCCGCGTTCCGCCAAGTCGACCCGTCGCTGGAGGAGACGGCGCGCGTGACCGGAGCGGGCTGGCTGCGGACGTTCGGGAGCATCACGCTCCCGCTCGCGCGCCCGGGACTCTTCGCCGGGTGGCTCCTCGTGTTCGTGCCGGCCATCCAGGAGCTGAGCGCTTCGGTCCTTCTCTTCAGCTCCGGTTCTATGACGCTGGCGGTCGCCGTGTACAATCTCTACGAGACCGGTTACCTGGGGCCGGTGGCGGCCCTCGCCATCGTGACCATGGTGATCATCGGCGCCGCCATCTGGCTCGCGACGCGGCTGGGCCGCGCTGGTGCTCGCCTCGAGCGCGCGGGCGTGGTGCACTGACTCGCGGTGGGCTGGGTGCGCTCGGACACGGCGATCAGTCGGCACTGACGCATGGCCGGGATCTCGATCGAGCGCGTGTCGAAGCGGTACGGCACGGTGACCGCGGTGCGCGATTTGAGCCTCGAGGTCCGGGACCGCGAGTTCGTCGCGCTGCTCGGCCCGAGCGGCTGCGGCAAGACCACGCTTCTCCGGCTCATCGCCGGATTTCTCACGCCCGACGAAGGGGTCATCCGGGTCGACGGTGTCGCGCTCTCCTCCACGGACACCGTCGTGCCCCCCGAGCGTCGCGGGATGGGCATGGTATTCCAGAACTACGCGATCTGGCCGCACAAGAGCGTGTACGAGAACGTCGCCTTCGGTCTCGAAATCCGGGGCGTCCGCCGGAGCGAGGCGCGCGAGCGCGTCACGCGAGTGCTCGACCTGGTGAACCTCGCCGGGCTCGAGCGGCGGTTTCCCGGCGAGCTCTCCGGAGGCCAGCAGCAGCGCGTGGCGCTGGCCCGGAGCCTGGTCGTCGAGCCGAAGATCCTCCTGCTCGACGAGCCCTTGTCGAACCTCGACGCGAAGCTCCGCGAGCGGATGCGGTGGGAGCTCAAGGAGCTCCAGCGGCGCACCGGCATCACCTTCGTCTACGTCACCCACGACCAGGCCGAGGCGATGGCGCTGTCCGACCGGATCGCGGTTCTCCACCAGGGGGCGCTCCTCCAGAGCGGGCCCCCGCGCGAGGTCTACGCGCGGCCGGTCAGCCGGGAGGTCGCGGACTTCATGGGCCTGGTCAACTTGCTGCCCGGGCGCGTCGTACGCGCCGCGGCCGACGACAGCCTGGTCTCGGTCGCGGGCAGCGAGCCCGTTCGGGTCTCCCTCGCGGCTCGCCTGGGGGTGGGGGCGGGGGTTCAGGTGGCGATTCGCCCCGAGAGCCTCCGCCCGGCCACCGACGGGGCGGACCTCGGGGACGCTGCCGCCGGCCTCTTGCGAGGCAAGGTCGCCGACCTGACGTTTCTCGGGAACCTCATCGACTGTCACATGGTGCTGGACGACGGGACGCGCGTCCGCGTACAGGCCGATCCGGACGCGTCACTCCAGGTCGGCCAGGCGCTCCAGGTTGCATTCGACCCTCACGCCTGCACGGTGTTCGAAGCCTGAGCCATCGCCCAGCCCCGAAGGCTGGACGGCCGACGAAAGGAGCCGCCGGATGACCGCCGAGCCCGCCGTTCTCGGACGCGAGCACTGGGCGCAGAAGGGGCCGGTCCGCCTGTTCCTCTGGGAGAAGGCTGCCGTCGGATCCACGGAGCCGCGGGGGACGATCCTCTTCGTCCACGGCTCCTCGATGGGCTCCCAGCCGACCTTCGACCTCCAGGTCCCGGGACGGTCCGGCTCCTCGGCGATGGACCACTTTGCCCGTCTCGGCTACGACATCTGGTGCGTCGACATGGAGGGCTACGGCCGGTCGGACAAGGACCGCGACATCAACGCCGACATCGCGACCGGTGCCGACGACCTGGCGGTCGCGACGGACTACATCGCCCGGACCCGCGGCGTCGGCTCCTACCTGACGTACGGGATCTCATCGGGGGCCCTCCGCGCGGCGCTCTTCGCCCAGCGGCACCCGGAGCGTGTCCAGCGCCTGGCGCTCGACGCCTTCGTCTGGACGGGTGAGGGGAGCCCGACGCTCGCGGAGCGACGGAAGCGCCTGCCCGAGTTCCGGTCGAAGAATCGACGCCCGATCGACCGCGCCTTCGTCCGCAGCATCTTCACCCGGGATCATCCGGGCACGGCCGACGACGACGTGATCGAAGCGTTCGCCGACGCGATCCTCCTCCTCGACGACTCAGTGCCGACGGGGACCTACGTCGACATGTGCGCCAACCTGCCCCTGGTCGATCCCGCGCTGATCACCATGCCCACGATCATCATGCGTGGGCAGTACGACGGCATTGCGGGGCTGGACGACCTCCTGGAGTTCTTCCGGCGCCTTCCGAACCCCGACAAGCAGTTCGCGGTTATGCCGGGCATTGCCCATGCGAGCTTCCACCAGAAGAATTTCCGAATCGCCTACCACATCCTCGAGGCGTTCTTCAGCCAGCCGGCCCCGATCTACCGGGGGGCGTGAGGGAGCCATGCACGGGACTCGATCACTCGCGGCCGCCGCCTTGCTCCTGTTCGCGACCTCCGCCCGAGCCCAGCCGGCCGGCTTCACTCCGGACCCCGTGGACCTCGCGGCGGCGAAGCGGGAGGGCGTGGTCAGCTGGTACACCTCGACGCCGATCGTCGCCGCTCAGAAGGTCGCCAACCTGTTCCAGGCCGAGACGGGGATCAAGGTGGAGCTCTTCCGGTCCGGCGGATCGGCCGTGCTCCGGCGCTTCCTCCAGGAGATCGACGCCAAGCGCGTCCTGGCGGACGTGCTCACCGTCTCCGACCCCGCCGAGGTCAACGGCCTTGCCAAGCGCGACCTGCTCGTCCCATTCCGCCCCAAGAACTTCGAGAAGATCCCCGAGGCAGTGAAAGACCCGAAGGGTCATCACATCGCCCAGCGGGTGAATCTCGCGGCCATCATCATGCGCACGGACAAGGGCCTGGAGGCTCCCAAGAACTGGCTCGACCTGACCGACCCCCGATACAAGGGCCTCCTGGTCATGCCGGATCCCTCCTACACCGCGATCCAGCTCATGGTGGTGGGCACCCTTTCCCGGAAGTACGGGTGGGAGTTCTACCAGAAGCTCCGAGCGAACGACGTCATGGTCGTGCAGGGCCACCAGCAGGTATCCGAGGTCCTGACGCGGGGCGAGCGACTGATCGCCGCGGAGGGCGCGGATCAGTACGCGTGGGTGGATCGGAAGGCCGGGCACAAGATCCAGACCGTCATCCCGGCGGACGGGGCGTTTGCCGTGGCCGCGCCGACCGCCATCATCAAGGGCTCTCCCCATCCCAACGCCGCCAAGGCCTTCGCCGAGTTCATGATCGGCGATACCGTCCAGAGGCTCTTCCCGGACGAGGGCATCTACGCGGCGCGGGCCGATGTGCCGCCCCCGCCCGGCAACCCGCCACTGAGCCAGGTCAAGCTGTGGCCCATCGACTACGCCGCCATCGAGACGGAAGCGAAGAGCCTGAAGGACCGCTTCAACGAGATCTTCCAATAGGACCACCGGCCGCGCGCGGTGCCACGGAGGCGGCCGGGTTGTTCGGGGTCGGTCGGAGGAGCCGTACGACCTCAACCGCATCTGGCATGAACACCGCGGTGGCGACCCGGACGGCGCCGGCCCGGGGTCCAGAGAGGACGGCATGGCGGGCATCAGTCTCGGACAGGCGATGACGATCGTGGAGGCGGCGCTCCGGAGCGCACGCGAGTTGGGCTGCGCGCCCCTGGCGGTGGCCGTGCTCGACGACGGCGGCCACCTGAAGGCGTTCGCGCGGGAAGACGGCGCGGGCATCGTCCGCCCCCAGATCGCGATGGGAAAGGCGTGGGGAGCGCTCGGGATGGGCATGGGCTCCCGGGCGTTCGCCCGACGGGTCGCGGAGCAGCCGCAGCAGCAGGCCTTCTTCGGCGCGCTCAACGCCATGTCGGGCGGGCGCGTGGTGCCGGCGGCGGGCGGCGTGCTGATCAAGAACGGCCAGGGTGTGGTGATCGGCGCGGTCGGCATCTCGGGCGACGTCTCCGACAAGGACGAGGCCTGTGGGCTCGCCGGCATCGCGGCGGCCGGGCTCACCGGGGACACGGGCTAGCGCGGAGATCGGCTGGCGACCGGGCGGACGGCCAGGGGATCCCGGGCCC